>Ga0160422_10000892_pt1 | contig 18401 bp, 18 predicted proteins | sample Fk160mmetaG_FD_108192 | JGI IMG/M metagenome (GOLD analysis project Ga0160422, IMG submission 108192) | Marine microbial communities from the Central Pacific Ocean - Fk160115 60m metaG | ecosystem: Environmental > Aquatic > Marine > Oceanic > Photic zone | place: The Central Pacific Ocean... | reverse complement strand
TGATTTAAAACTTGTGGTTTCGAACAAGGGTGGAGAAATAGTTGAGTCAGTATTGAAAAATTACTTTGATAAAGAGGGTAATAAAATAAAAATTAATGATAGTAATCAGATTTTTAATCTAGTTTCAAGTAATAAATCCTTAAGAGCTTTTGATTCTTCTAAAATTATTTATGAATCCCAAGTAACCGAAAATTCTGAAGGTTACAATTTAAATTTATTTTATAAAGAAAACGGATCTGAGTTATTGAGTTTAACCTATTTTTTACCGAAGGATGGATTCATGGTTGATATTTCAGTAAATGTAAACAACAGAGAATTATCTAACCTAAATTTAAGATGGGACTTACTTTCAATTCATAATTCAAGAAGCGCTTCCTACGAAAATAGATATACGTATGTTAATTATAAAAATGAAGATAATAAAGTAAGAGATCTAAGTGCATATTCTGACGATGATGAGTTTGGTCATGCAAAATGGATTTCATACAGTCAACATCTTTTCAATTCTATCTTGATTTTTAATGAACTAAAAAAAGATATTAGTTTTTCTTCATTTAACTTAGAAAGCACATCCAATTCAAACTCAGAACTGTATGAAATTGAAGGTGAAATAAAATATTTAAAAAAGTTTGAAACTATAATTCCATTAGAGAATTTTTCTGACTCTTTTAAGCTTTATATAGGTCCAAATGATTATTATATTTTAAATGACACATATGATGGAATTTCCGATTCTATATGGTTTGGTTGGGGAATTTTTGGATGGATTAATAGAAATATATTTTTTCCACTTTATTATTTTTTAAGCTCATTTTTTTCCGCTGGATTTGCAATTATAGTTATGGTTATTATTACACGTTTAGCTATGTCACCTGTTCAATATAAAATGTATGTGGGACAGGCAAAGATGAAAATACTTCGTCCTGAAATAACAGCTGCCACGGAAAAGTATAAAGATGATCCTATGAAAAGGAATCAAGAAACAATGAAAATATATAATCAAGCGGGAGCTAATCCGCTTTCTGGTTGCGTACCTGCCTTGTTGCAACTACCTGTTTTTTATGCTCTTTTTTGCTTTTTTCCAGTTGCATTTGCTTTAAGAGAAGAGTCTTTTCTATGGGCTGATGATTTAAGTTCATATGATGTGATTGCTGAGTTGCCATTCTATATACCATTTTATGGAGATCATATCAGTTTATTTCCAATAACAGCTGCTATTGCAATGTTCTTTTATACTAGAATGTCAGGTAGTCAACAAATGCAATCTCAACAACCAGGAATGCCTAACATGAAGTTTATCATGTATGTAATCCCTTTTACTTTGTTAATATTCTTCAACAATTTTGCTAGTGGACTTTCTTTATATTACACAGTTTCTAATATTCTCACGATCTTAATTATGCTTACGATCAAGAATTTAATTCTAGATGAAAAGAAAATATTAGCCGCAATCGAAGAAAAAAAGAAACAACCCACTACAGAGAACAGATTTCAAAGAAGAATGAGAAAAATGCAGGAGATGATGGAAGAAGCTGAAAAAAAACAAAAACTTAAAAGAAAACGTTAAATGTCTATCTCATCTACAAGGGTTGTTATAGCTCTTTCAGGAGGTGTTGACTCAAGTGTTGCTGCGTACCTTTTAAAAGAAAAAGGCTATGATGTATTAGGCGTTTTTATGAAAAATTGGCATGATGAGAGTGTGACAATTTCAGAAGAATGTCCATGGTTGGAGGATAGTTATGATGCAATGCTGGTTGCGCAGAAATTGAATATTCCCTTTAAAGTAATTGACCTTAGCTCTCAATACAAAGAAAAAATAGTTGATTATATGTTTAATGAATATGAAAGCGGAAATACTCCTAATCCGGATGTTCTATGTAATCGTGAAATTAAGTTTGATGTTTTTTTAGAGACTGCAAAGCAATTAAATGCTGACTTCATAGCTACAGGTCATTATGCAAGAGTTTTGAGTATTGATAAATCTAATAAGACTTATTATGGTTTAAAAAGTGGTATTGATGTTGAAAAAGATCAGTCATATTTTTTATGTCAATTAAATCAATATCAATTAAGTAAAATAATGTTTCCAATTGGAAATCTTAAAAAAGATGAGGTAAGAGAAATAGCTAAAAAACAAGGATTGATAACTGCTGAGAAAAAGGACTCTCAAGGTTTATGTTTTATAGGAAAAGTTAAATTACCAGATTTTTTACAACAAAAGCTTGTAAAAAAGAAAGGTAATGTAATATTAATTTCAAGAGATAATGATATTTACAAAAAAGATTTTGGTTATAATGATTATGCTTATCAAAAAGAAGACGGAAAAATTATTGGAAATCATATTGGGTCTCATTTTTTTACTATTGGCCAAAGAAAAGGACTTTCGATTGGTGGAATGAAAGAGCCATTATTTGTTCTTGCAACTGATACAATTAATAATTTAATATACGTTGGTGAGGGAAGTGATCATCCTGGTTTGTATAGAAAATCCTTGAAAGTTTATGCAGATAATTTTCACATAGTAAATCCCTACCATAATATTTTAAATTTAAATAAATTAAAGGCAAGAATACGCTACAGACAAGCACTTCAGGAAGTTTCAATTAAGGCTGATAAGGACTGTTTTTATTTTAATTTCACTAAAAATCAAAAAGCCATCGCCCGTGGTCAGTTTATTTCTATTTATAAAAGTGATGAATTAATAGCATCAGGTGTAATTGACTAAAAGCTAAGCTCTATTTGATTAATTAGTAAATCTTCGATTTTCTCCCTTTCTCTTATAAGTAAAACTTTATCATCAATGTAAAAAGCTTCAGCTGGCTTGAATCTTGAATTATAATTACTGCTCATACTGAAGCAGTATGCTCCAGCATTGCTGAAAGATAATATGTCGCCTGGTGAAATTGAGGATATTTTTTTGTTTGTAGCAAAAGTGTCAGTTTCACATATATACCCTACTACACTGTAGTATCTTTCCATATCACCGGGGTTTGATATGTTTTCAATATGATGATTAGATCCGTACATCATAGGTCTAATAAGATGATTAAATCCGGTATCAACCTGAGCAAATACTGTAGATGTTGTCTGTTTTATGGAATTGACTCTACATAAAAATTTTCCAGCTTGGCTCACAAGAAACTTACCAGGTTCAAAAATTAATTTTAATTCTTTTCCATACTCGTTACAAAACAAATTAAATCTTTCAGTAAGTTTTACCCCTAATTCTTCAATGTTCGTATTTGAATCACCAGGATAATATGGTACTTTAAAACCACTTCCAAAATCAATAAATTCTAAATTTTTAAACTTTTTAGCAATTTCAAATAATATTTCTGCAGCATTTAGAAAAACTTCAACATCCAAAATATCACTTCCAGTATGCATGTGAACTCCATTGATATTGATTTTAGTATTATCAACTATTCTTAAGATGTGAGGCGTTTGGTGAATGCTAATACCAAATTTAGAGTCAATATGACCAACACTTATTTTTGAGTTTCCTCCAGCCATTATATGTGGATTAATCCTTATACAAACAGGAATATCGGGATTTAGATTGCCAAACTGTTCTAGAACCTCAAGATTATCAATGTTTATGCTAACACCTAATTCAGATACTTCTTTTATTTCCTCTAATGATACTCCATTCGGTGTGTATAATATTTTTTTTGGATTAGCCCCAGCCTTAAGTGCAAGTTTAACTTCTTGAATAGATACTGCATCGATTCCTGAGCCCATGTTTATCAAATATTTCAGAATTGAAATATTTGAAAGAGCTTTAACAGCATAGTTAATTTGAAGGTTTTTAACATCTTTAAATGATTGTTTAAGTCTGTTATACTGACTCTTAATCATGTTAGAGTCATAAATGTAAAGAGGGGTACCAAATTTGTCAGCCGCTTCTAAAAGTACTTTATTATTCACTATGCGAATTTAAAATATTCTACAATTAATAATACGTTAAATTTTATTTGTAATAAATTAATCAATAGGAGTTAAATTTGAAACAAAATAATTAAGTTCTTGAATGTACTTTTTTCTTTTTTTAAGTAATTTTATCGAATGAATCTCCACGAATATCAAGCTAAAAATTTATTATCTGATTTTAAAGTACCAATCCAGAGAGGAAGGGTGGTTGATAACTTAGATGATCTTATTAAAAACTCAGAGTCATTGTCTAAAGAAACAGGTACTTCATGGTATGTTGTTAAGGCTCAAATACACGCTGGAGGCCGAGGAAAAGGAGGAGGCGTTAAGCTAGCTAAAAATATCGATGAATTGAAAAAGTTTTCGTCTGATATTTTAGGAATGATGTTAAAAACACCGCAAACTCCACCTGAGGGGAAGCTAGTAAAAAAAATATTAATTACTGAAGATGTTTACTATCCAGGTGATGAAGAGCCAGATGAATTTTATTTTTCAATATTACTTAATAGAAATTCCTCAAAGTTTATGATAATGTACTCAAAACAAGGTGGCATGGATATAGAGCAAGTGGCAGAAGACACTCCTCATTTAATTCATTATGAAGAAGTAGATCCTCTCCTAGGGTTAATGCCCAATCAACTCAGAAAAATAGCTTTTAATCTTGGTTTGTCTGGAATTGCTTTTAAAAACATGGTGAGTTTTAGTAAAAATTTATTTAATGCTTTTATAAAAACCGATGCTTCATTAATTGAAATAAACCCAGTTTTAAAAACATCTGATAGTAAAATTTTAGCAGTTGATGCGAAAATGGTATTAGATGACAATTCTTTATTTAGACATAAAGACTTTGAAAATTTAAGAGATATTTCTGAGGAAAATTCTGTTGAGGTTGAAGCTAAAGAGGCTGGCCTTAACTATGTAGACTTAGATGGTAATATTGGATGTATGGTTAATGGAGCAGGATTAGCGATGGCAACAATGGATTTAATTAAACAATCAGGTGGTGAGCCTGCTAATTTCTTAGATGTAGGAGGTACAGCAGATGCTAATAGAGTTGAGACGGCATTTAAGTTAATTTTAAAAGACCCAAAGGTTAAAGCTGTATTAGTGAATATTTTTGGAGGCATTGTTCGTTGTGATAGAGTTGCAAATGGTATTGTAGATGCATATAAAAATATTGGTGATCAAATTAAAGTTCCTATAATTGTAAGGTTACAAGGAACTAATGCCGTTGAAGCGAAAGAAATCATTGATAACAGTGGATTAAAAATATTTAGTGCTGTAGAATTTAACGAAGTTCCTTTAAGAATAAAAGAAGTTCTATCATAACACATGACATATTGTCATCTAAAAATATCACTTTTATGACATAATGGCTTAATAATTAATTTGGTTCATTTTTGGATTATTGTTAATCGTATAACATAAAAATTTAGAAATTATGAATTTAATTACACACAATTTAAGACCTATTTTATTTGATGATTTTATTAATGATTTTTTCGGAAACATAAATCAAAACAATGCCCCTTTATACAATATTTTTGAAAATGATAACGAATATAAAATTGAATTTTCTGTTCCCGGTTTTGATAAAAAACAATTCTCAGTCGAAATAGAAAATGATATTTTAAGAGTGTCCAATACTTCAGAAGATGAAGTTTCTGATAAATATTTTAAGAGACAATTCAATTACTCAAATTTTTCTAAAACATTTAATCTTCCCGATATAGTTAATATTGACAAGATTAGTTCAGAATATAAAAACGGGATTTTAAGAGTTATTTTACCTAAGGTAAAAGAAATTAAAAATGATAAAATCAAGAGTATTAACATTAAATAATGTTGTTAGAAGGCGGGTACTACCCGCCTTTTTTATATTCTGAAATTAAGTCTCTTAGTCTGGCTGCCTCCATAAAATCTAAATCTTTTGCAGCATTTTCCATTTCTTTTCTTAAATCTCTTATAATTTTTTCTTTTTTCTCTTTTGGTAAATTTAAGTCAATTTGAACTTTATTTCTTTTATGTGATTCTTGGTTAGAGTCTATTGAGTTAACTTTTTCGAACACTTCTTTCACATTTTTAATTATTTGTTTTGGAACAATTTTATTTTTAACATTAAATTCCTGTTGTTTTTTCCTTCTTCTTTCAGTTATTTCTATTGTTTCTTTCATACTATTTGTAATTCTGTCTGCATACATAATAGCCATTCCATTTAGGTTTCTTGCAGCTCTACCAATTGTTTGAATTAATGATTTTTTACTTCTAAGGAATCCTTCCTTGTCAGCATCTAATATTAGTACTAATGAAACCTCGGGAAGATCTAATCCCTCTCTCAATAGATTTACTCCAACCAAAACATCAAAACTTCCAGCTCTCAATTGGTTTAGGATTTCAACCCTTTCGATTGTATCAACATCACTGTGAATATATCTAGATTTTATATTGATATTTAAAAAATACTTGTTGAGCTCTTCAGCCATTCTTTTAGTTAATGTTGTGATTAGTGTTCTTTCTTTCTTGTCAATTCTGTTTTGAACCTCATAAATAATATCATCAATTTGGTTTTTTGTTTTCCTAACCTCAATAATTGGATCTAGTAGTCCAGTTGGTCTTAATATTTGCTCAGTAATTATTCCTTCACATTTTGATAGTTCATATTCAGAAGGTGTTGCACTAACATAAATTATTTGATTCTGAAGAACTTCAAACTCTTCAAATTTTAATGGCCTATTATCAAGTGCTGCAGGTAATCTAAATCCAAATTCAACTAAATTCTCTTTCCTGCTTCTGTCTCCTCCGTACATAGCTTTAATTTGAGGAATTGTGACATGGCTTTCATCAATAATTGTAAGAAAATCCTCTGGAAAATAATCAATTAAACAAAAAGGTCTTGTTCCAGGATTTCTTCCATCAATATATCTTGAATAATTTTCAATACCTGAACAATAACCAAGTTCTTGCATCATTTCCAAATCAAATAAGGTTCTCTCCTCTAGTCTTTTTGCTTCAAGATGCTTGCCAATTTCTTTAAAATAACTTACTTGATGTCCTAAATCTATTCTTATCTGATCCATTGCCTTCATTAATACATCATTTTGAGTAGCAAACATATTAGCAGGATAAATAGTAACAGAATCCATTTTTGTTTTAGATCCCTCAGTAAATTCAATTATTGATTCTATTTCATCACCAAAAAAATCAAATCTTATTTTAGAATCTCTATAGCTTAAATTTACCTCTACAACATCACCTTGAACTCTAAAAGTTCCAGGTTCCAATTCGAGTTGACTTCTACTGTATAGTGAATTGGATAAGCTTTTCATTAGATCTGTTCTAGATATATTAGATTCTAATGAGATGTATAGAGTATTTTTTTTATACTCAATTGGATTTCCAATTCCATATAAACATGAAACAGAGGCTACAACTATAACATCTCTTCTGCCACTCAATAAACTAGATGTTGTACTCAGCCTTAGTTTTTCAATTTCATCATTAATTGATAAATCTTTTTCGATGTAAGTATTGGTTACTGGAATATATGCTTCGGGTTGATAGTAATCATAATACGAAACAAAATACTCAACCAAATTTCTAGGAAAATATTCTTTTAGTTCTGTGTATAATTGTGCAGCTAATGTTTTATTGTGAGCTAAAACTAGACTTGGTCTTTTTACTTTTGAAATTACATTTGCTACAGTAAAAGTTTTACCAGATCCTGTAACTCCTTCTAGTGTTTGATATTTTTCATTGGTTTTTATACCATTTACCAAGCTATTTATAGCATTTGGTTGATCTCCTGATGGACTGTAGCTGGACTTTAATATAAAATTCGACAAAACCTGTACCTGAAATTATAGAAACAAATTATATAACTTTATGAAATTCATTTTCTAATTGTAAAGTTAAATTAATTGAGTAAAATAAAAGACATTAATATTCAGAAGAAAAAACCTGCGTTTAAATTAAATGACATTTTTTTAAACTATTTAAGAAAATACAATAGGGTAGAAGATATTTCCATAGATTATGATGATTTGATGAGATATGTTGGATCAGTTGATGTATTAGACAGGCAAGACAATCATACATTATGGCAAAGAGTTTATTATAGTGATACAGAAACAAACGAATTGGGTGAGAATTTAAAGAAAATTTACAATATCTTACTTTCAGATGGAAGCAACACTAATACAAGTGATTTAAATATTGACGCAGTCGACTATTGCACTTTTGGAAACTCAAATCCTTTTAGAATTAAAATTAGAAATATTTTAAATGATAATTTTACTTATTTCTATATAAAAAAAATTGATTCATCAAGAATATATGGTTTAGAATTGGAACATATAACTTCACCTTATAATTTAAATTTTATTTTAAATAAAAACACATTGATAGAGGAACATATTTCTGGTATTCCAGGTGATGATTTTTTTTCTAAAAAACTTATTTATTGTAATGAAATTGAAAAATCTCAGATAGCTAAAGAATTTGTAAAATTTAGTGAAAGGTGTATGGTTAGACTGTTAGGAGATATGAGATCGTATAACTATGTGATTGTACCTACTCATGATTTTGATCAGGTAGTATATAAAATTAGAGCTATAGATTTTGATCAACAATGTTATGAAGGCGATTTTATCTTTTATCGTCCTCAATTGTTTAAGGATAATTTTCCTGTAACTAGTTTAATAAAGGATAAATTACTGCAGGATTCAATTAATCAGTACAAAATTGAGGAGAGAGCTATAATTGTTAAAAGAATTCTTGGTGCTCAAGAAAGAATTGAAAATCTTCTAAACTCTATGAAAAATGATGTCATTTCAAATGATGAAAATGTAAAACAACTATCTCAGCAGATATATCATTTAACAAAACATAATAAGTTTAAGTATTGCTCAAATATGGGAGAAATTATGGATTCAACAATTGATTATTTAATAAACAATTATGAAAATCACGAAATGCTTAGAACTAACGTAATTTGAGCAACCAGAAAAATTGAATACAAAAAATTCCTATAGCAATTATTAAATGTGCTGGTTGAGTTAAAATCGGGAAGTCAAAATAATACATTAATGCTCCAAATAGAATTTCAATCATAATAAAGGAAAAAATCAATTTAATATAGATTAAACTAATTTTTAGTTGTGAAGAAATATAAAAAATAAGAGCATTGACAAGTAGAATTATTATTGAAAATGAGCGATGAAAATAAAATTTAAATGTGGCATTTGAGAGCCATAAACTCTTATCTTCCCTGCCATACAATTTAGATTGATCATCAATAAATTCTCTAACGCCAGTCCCAATATATATTTGGATAAGCATTAAAAAAATTGAAACTAATAATAGATTTTTAAGAAAACTTTTTTTTATCATTTGATTGATTGTATAAAAAAATAATAACAGCTAAAATCAAAATCGCCATAAACATATGAATCGTTATTTTGAATGGAGTTAGATTAGAGTCAACCACTTGTTTTCCAAGCCATGCTTGAAAACCCATAGATAACACAACTAATAGTGATAGAGCTGGAAGAATAGGTTTTGTTTTAATAAACTTTAAGGATATTCCTAGCATTATTAGTGTACATATACCTGCGAGTGCACCAATCAATCTGTTAATAAATTCAAACCATGTATTACTAACACTAAATTCATTATAGTCATGAATAGTATACTTACTCCAATTATTTAATGAAATAGTTTTACCTGTTTTAAAGTCATTAAGTGCCACATAAAAATTTTCTTTATGTAGTATCATCACTCCACTTTCATATTCATAGTTTGGTTTCCAGAAAACATCTTTTTCATTTATTGGTGGAATTAAATAACCAAAACATTTTGGCCAGTCAGGACATCCCATACCACTTCCAGTCATTCTTACTAAGGATCCTGCAAGAATCACAAGAAAAACTGAAATGAAAGAAACTATAATAGAAATTTTAAATGATTTATTACTCATAAACCTAATTCTTTTCCCTTTTCAATCATCAATTTTAGTGCCTCTTCATTTGAATTTTGAATTTTTCCATTTAAAATAGATTCTTTGATATAATTTTTGATCATTCCAATCTCTTTACAAGGTTTAATATTAAAATATTTCATTATTTCTTCACCTGTAACTGGAGGTTGAAAATTTCGGATTCTATCCCTTTCCTCAACAATTTTGATTTTTTCCCTAACAATTTTGAAATTATTTAAATATTTTTTTTGTAAAAACTCATTTTTTGTTGTGATATCAGCTTCACACAGAGTTAGCAAATCATCTATATCATCACCTGCTTCGTAAATAAGTCTTCTGACAGCGGAATCGGTAGTTGAGTCTTCCGCGATTACAATTGGTCTTGAACTCAATAGAATCAATTTTGAAACATATTTCAATTTTTCATTCAATGGTAACCTCATTCTTTTAAAAATCTTATTTACCATCTTTGAGCCTATGAATTCGTGACCATGAAAAGTCCATCCAACTTGATTATTAAATCTTTTTGATTTTGGTTTACCTATATCATGTAGCAAGGCAACCCATCTTAACCATACATTATTTGTGTTTGTAGAGATATTATCTAATACCTGAAGAGTATGATAAAAATTATCTTTATGTTTTTTTTCTTCAATCTCCTCAATACCTTTGAGCGAGCAAAGCTCAGGAATCATAACTGATAATAGTTTTGAATCATCTAGTAATTTAAATCCTGCGGAGGGTCTTTCAGTCATTAAAATTTTATTCAATTCTATATTAATTCTTTCTTTGGATACAATTTTTATCCTATCGTATTCTGACGTAATGCATTTAAAATCATCATTATCTATTTTGAAATTATGTTGACATGCAAATCTAATGGCTCTAAGCATTCTTAAAGGATCATCATAAAAAGTTTTATATGGGTCTTTTGGGGTTTTTAAAATACCTTGGTTTAAATGCTTAATCCCATCAAATAGATCAATTAATTTTCCAGTGTTTGAATTGCTCAAGCCTACTGCAAGTGCATTAAGTGTGAAATCTCTTCTTGAAAGATCATCTTCTAATGTTCCAATGCTGACTGAGGGATTTCTTGAATTTTTATCATAACTTTCTTTTCTTGCACCAACAAATTCTAATTGAAACCCATTGACTTTAATCATTGCAGTTCCATAATTTTTAAAAATTTGAACCTTACAATTTAATTCATTGGCTATTAACTTGGAAAATTTTATTCCATCACCGATAACAAGAATATCAATATCTTTTACAACCTTACTATATAAAATATAATCCCTTATAACACCACCAACTAAATATGTTTCAATATCAAACTTGTTTGAAACACTTCTTATTACTTTTAATATATTGGTATTTATAAGCTTTGAAAAATCCATTATGATCGAACAATTTTTATTGAATCTCCTTTAATTTCAACAATTCTAGATGGTTTAATGTTTTTTGGAAATATATACTTAACAACATGATTGACATTATTGATAATTTCATCTTCAATAATCTCATAACTAAATGGTATCTGACTTCCATGGGTATTTGCTGAGGTCGATGAAAGTGGTTTTCCAAACTCATTAATTAAATTCTTACAAAATTGATTTTTTGGAATTCTTATAGCTAATGAATTATATCCAGTTAATTTTTCACTAATTACTTTATTGAATATCACAGTTGTTGGAACTTTCGATTCCAACTCATTGATTGCTAAATCTGAGATATCACTAATATATTGATTTACCATGTCAATACTATTCATTAAAAAAATTAGTGGCTGATTTTCTTCTCTTTTTTTGATTCTATTAATTCTGGATGAAACCTCTATGTTTGTAGCATCGCCTCCAATTCCATAAACGGTATCTGTTGGATACACAATTATTCCATTTTTATTTAGTTCCCTAAGACATAAATCTAATTCCCTATTTTGATTAAGCAGAAACATTATAATCTCTCAATGCATCATTTAATGATGTTTTTTTGTTTGTGCTTTCTTTTCTTTTACCTATTATTAATGCACAAGGGACATTAAATGTACCAGCATTGAAATTTTTTGGTATTGTTCCTGGAATTACAACTGATTTTTCAGGAACATATCCTCTAATTTCAACAGGCTTATCTCCGGTAATGTCAATAATTTTTGTAGATCCAGTTAAAACAACATTAGCTCCTAATACAGCCTCTTTTTCAACTCTTACACCTTCAACTATTATGCATCTTGAGCCAATGAAACAATCATCTTCTATTATAACAGGCGCGGCTTGAACTGGTTCAAGTACACCTCCAATACCAACACCACCACTCAAATGAACATTCTTGCCAATCTGTGCACAACTACCAACTGTAGCCCAAGTATCTACCATGGTTCCTGAACTCACATAAGCTCCAATATTAACATAAGATGGCATTAAAACTGCACCTTTTTCGATAAAAGATCCATATCTTGAAATAGCATGAGGAACAACTCTTACACCCATTTCTGCATAATTTTTTTTGAGTGCTATTTTATCATGAAACTCAAAGGGTCCTACTTTGATTGTCTCCATTTTAGAAATTGGAAAGAATAATATAACAGCTTTTTTTATCCACTCATTTACAACCCATTTACCATCTTTTTTTTCTGCAACTCGAATTTTACCTGTATCTAAATCACTTATTACGTTATTAATAATTTTAATGTATTTGGAGTCTTTCACTAATTCTCTGTTATTCCATATTTCTTCAATTATGTTTTTCATTATTTTTTTTACAAATATAATTTATAAGAATCAATATAAATTTTTATCAACAATAATTAATTTTAATTTTGTAAAGTGAATATTTTAGTTGGATTAGATTATGGTAAAGTTAGGTGCGGTATTGCTCTATCAGATCCTAATCACATGATTGCAAGTCCACATAAAACTGTCAACAATAATCTTCTTATTGATTCTCTTATAGAAATTAATAATGAATATGGAATATCTAAACTTATTATAGGATTACCAAAAAAAATGAATAATCAAATATTTGATTTAGAACATGATATACAATCTGCAATCGAAAGGATAAAAAAAAGTATTCCATCCATCATCATTGAAAGAGTTGATGAGAGATTCACATCAAAAATTTCAAAATACTTTCTAAATGCTTCTTCACATAAACAAAAAAACAGAAGAAATAAAGAAAATCTAGATAAGATTAGTGCATCTTTAATTTTGCAAACTTATATTGATCAAAAATGATATTACCCATTGTAGCATATGGTCATCCAGTTCTTAGATCAAAATGTATTGACATTGACAGTTCTTACAAAGACCTTGGTAAATTAATAAAAGATATGTGGGATACAATGTATAGTTCCGACGGGGTTGGTTTAGCTGCACCTCAAATAGGTAAATCTTTAAGATTGTTTATTATAGATGCCAACCCACTTAGCGACAGCGAGGAGTTTGATGAAAAATTAAAAATGGCAATGATTAATCCAAAAGTTGTTAAATCATCAGAATCTTTATCATCTTTTAATGAAGGATGTTTAAGTATACCTGATGTAAGAGGTGAAGTATTAAGGCCAGAAACCATTGAAATTGAGTATTATGATGAAAATTTTAATTTAAAGAGAACTATGTTTGATGGTATTATTTCAAGGGTTATTCAGCACGAATATGATCATATTGAGGGGAAATTATTTACAGATAAATTATCCAGTTTCAAGAGAAAAATTATTGAAAAGAAGTTAATGAAAATTAGCAAAGGAAATATTAGTACAAGCTACTCCATGAAATTCTTTAAAAAGTGAAAGCACAAAATAATATTTCAAGATTATTAAAGATTATGGATGATTTAAGACTGAATTGTCCATGGGACAAAAAACAAACGTTGGATTCTTTAAAGAGATTAACTATTGAGGAAACCTTTGAATTAAATGATGCAATTGAAAATAAAAATTTTGAAAATATAAAAGAAGAATTAGGTGATCTATTATTGCATATCGTATTCTATTCTAAAATTGCCTCTGAGAAAAATCATTTTGATTTTAATGATGTTGTTGAAAAAATTTGTGAAAAATTAATTGAAAGACATCCACATATTTACGGTGAATTAAAAATTCGTGATGAGAATGATGTTAAACATAATTGGGAAATGATTAAAAAAGAAAAATCCAATAAATCTTTATTATCAGGTTTACCTAAAACCTTACCACCAATGTCTAAAGCATACAGAGTACAAGAAAAAGTTTCCAGTGTAGGTTTTGATTGGAAAAAATCAGAATCTGTAATAGATAAAATTTTTGAAGAATTTAATGAATTTCAATCTGCAATTAGCTCAAAAAATAAAACAGAAATTAGAAATGAGTTTGGTGATATTTTATTTTCACTAATAAACTATGCTAGGCATAACAACATTGATCCGGAAGAAAGTCTAAATTCCTCAACTGAAAAATTTAAGAAAAGATTCAATACACTTGAAAAAATAGTTGAAACTAATGGTGTGAAAATTAAAGATATTACTGAAAAAAAATTAAATGATTTATGGGAGAAATCTAAAAAAATTAACTCTTAGAAATTAAATCTAGATTTTTTTCTAATTTTTCAATTTCCTTTTTGAAAGAATTAATATTAGAGTGAACGTTTGAAAAAACAGAAGTATCAGATTTTTCGGAAACAAAGGTCAAATTGTTTTCTAATTGAGATATTTGTTTTTTATAATCTTCAATTTTTTTAATTATTTTATTTTTTTCAGAATTGATTGAATCTTTGTCAAGTATTTTAGATTTTATCTTTGATAGTTCAATTTCAATTTCATCACTATTCTTATTTTTATTTTCAAGTTCTTTTTTAATAACAATCAAAAATTCCTTTTCCTCTTTGATTGAGCCAGTATATTCTAAACTTTTCCATTCCTCAATCTTAGAATCCATGTTTTTCAGATTTAAATTTTTTAGTAATTCTCTTTTTTTATTAGAAACTTCTATTTTTTCTTTTTTTATTTCACTTATTTTAGAATGAATTTTTCCAAAAGATTGATTGCAAATAATATTAAACTTATTCCAGTTTTCTTTATTTCTTTTAAAAGGAACATTTTTAATTTTTTTAAATTTATTTCTGTAATCTAAAATCTTCTTTTTATCAATCTCATTAGCTTTAACATAATCCTCTAACTCTTTTAAAATCTCTAATTGTTTATTAATATTAACAGAGTAATCTTTTTTCAAATTTTTAAAAAATAAATTCTTTTCTTTTGAAAAATCTCTATTAATATTTTTATAACTTTTCCAGATCTCATTATTTTCATCTCCCTTAATTGGTCCTATGTTCATAAATTCTTCTTTTAAACGCTTAACATGATTTATCAATTTTAACCACTCAATTTTTTCTTTTGGATATTTTTTAATTAGTTTTTTGATGTTTTCTAGAATTTCCTTCTTTCTTGAAATATTTTTTTCATCAAACTCTTCTCTATTTTCTAGGTATGCTTTTTTTGATTCTTTTATTTTTTTTATAATATTATCAAATTCATTATTTAAACTTTCTTCAACTTTTGGTTCAACTGGACCAATTTGATAATTCCATTTTTTAATTAGTGTTAATAACTCTCTGTATGCTTTTAACTTGTCTGCATAGTTTTCTATTCTTTTTGAGTTTTCAAGAATTTCCTTTTTTAATTTTTTATTATTTTCTAAATCCTTTCTTTTAAAATCCTTATCCAAGTATAAGAAATCATAAAAAACTTTAATGTGATGTCTGTAAGAGCTATTTAATCCAAATGATAAGTGACCAGGTATTTTACCAATTTCAGACCAAGATTTTTTTAGTTGATTGAATATCTTGAATTTTGCTTCTATAGAAGAATCTTCACTAATTAAATTTTTTAATTTTTCAATTATTAATGATTTACTTTCTAAGTTTTGTTTATGGTCAATATTTGAGTTGTTTTTTTTCAAAAAAAATATTAAACACTTAAGTTAATAATATTTATCAACTATGCCATATATCCCAACTTGCTTCTGCTTGAAATTCAAGCATAGAAAGACCGTTAATAACACGAGCTCCATTTTTTTCTGATTCTATTAAAAATCTTGTTTTTGTTGGGTTATATATTAAATCATAGCAAGTATGTGATGAATCAATTAAATCATATGGAATTTCTAATATGGAGTTTACATTTGGATATGTTCCTAATGGAGTGGTATTAATAATTAAATCAAAAGCAGTGATTTTATAATTAAGATTACTGTAGCTAAGGTATCTTTTATCATTTTTTCTAGAAACTATTTCAAATGGAATATTAATCTTGCTTAGAGCGTATTGAATTGCTTTTGATGCTCCACCAGTTCCAAAAATTAAAGCTCTTTTAAATTTCCTATTGGGTAAGCTTTTTAAAAAACCTACGTAGTCAGTATTAAATCCAATTAATCCTCTTCTGCTTATTTTGATAGTGTTAACAGCTCCGATTTGTTCAGCTTCTGGATCAATTTTATCGAGAAATTTAATGATTTCTGTTTTGTATGGTATAGTAACATTAAAGCCATAAACGTCATTTAAGTTGATTGTACTTAATTCCTCAATTGATTTTAAATCAAAGTTGACATATTCACAATTAGGTAATTGTAATTTCTTAAATTTTTTGGAAAAATATGATCTTGAAAACGAATAGTCGATATTCTTACCTATTAATCCGAAGGTTCTTTTTGTCAACACTATGATTTATATAAATAATTAAAATAACACTTAATAATATTATCAAAAATGCGAAAATCGTTTCAAAATTTAAAAGATCAGTTTGGCTTATTTCTGTGTCTATTTTATTCCAAGGCCAAACTACGGGAAGAGTACCGCTTACAAATCCTATTATCAAATGATTCAGGTGTAATGGATACTTTTTAGAAATAAAACTTAAAAAATTTGAAAGGATAATCAAGCCCAATACTGATCCTGAAAAGAAAATTAATAAAATATTAATTAATTCATAATCAATAGTAACTGTTGATTGATTGCTAATTAAGCTAATAATAAAGTTGTAGAGGTTATTGACTGAATCAACTAATAATAACTCATAATTTCCAAGTAAAATGAGTAAAAAACTTCCTGATAAACCTGGTAATGTAATCCCACATATACTTATAAACCCACAAAAGAAAATAAAAATTAGATTTCTATTTTCTATCATTGGCTCTGAAAAACTCAGAATTAAACCAAAACTAATTCCAATTAAAAAAATAATTATTTTCAATGAGTTAGTATTTTTTGTTCTTTTAATAATTACATACAAGCTTCCTAATATCAAACCAAAGAATAGAGACCATACATATAATTTATAATTGTATAACATAAAATCTAAAAGTCTCGATGTTGTAAAATAACTAACTATCATGCCTATGGAAAGAAATAACAAAAAATGTCCATTAATTTTATCAGAAAAGAGAGATAGTCTAAATGTTAAGAGATCTTTTAAACTTTCTTTATTTATTTTTTTTATAGATAACATAAGATCACTATAAAATCCAATTACAATTGCATAAAGTCCACCAGAAATCCCAGGCAGTTTGTTTATCGTACCCATAACAAGACCATGTAGGAAAATTTCAATTGAGTTAGAATTAATCCAGTTTTTAGTTTGCCTCATTTTTTTTAAAAAATCTGTTCAGTAAAATAACAAATAACAATCCAATTATCATGTAAATATAATCTGTAAGATTTTCCATAGAAAAAACGGTACTGAGATTTTCTAATTTGTGTGGGTATAGTTTAGGTAAGGAACCGATTACAAGTCCAGTTAGAGAAACAATAGTTGCTTCTTTAAATTTATTTAGAAGAAATTTTACAAATTTTGAAAATGTTAGAATACCGGCTATAATTCCAATAATAAAAATTAAAATCCACTTAAAATCTTCAAACTCAAAGTTACTTAGAAAATCGTTTAATTTTTGAAGTATAAAGTCATAAGAATTTAAAATCAAAAGAATGTATGCTCCAGAAATTCCAGGTAAGATCATTGCACAAGAACAAATAAAACCACTAAGAAATACATAAAAAATAGTATTATTTTCATTTTCAAAATAGCCTAAGTTCAGAATTGTAGTGGTAAGAATAATTGAAGATGCAAAAATTACAAAGTTTTTGATTTTAAATAAACTTATACCTCTAATTATATAAGGAATACTTGCTAAAATTAATCCAAAAAAAAATGAAAAGACTTTAGTCGGATGAATATCGATTGCATTTGAAATTATTTGACTAAAAATTAAAATACTTGAAATAATTCCCAAGATGATAGTGACTAGTATATCAAACTTAAAATAAGTTAGATTGGTTAAAAAATTACCCTTAAATACTTTTATAATATTTTTTAATTTGATATTGTTTAATGAGTGTATAAAGTCATTATAAATCCCAGTTATTAGAGCAATAGTACCACCTGATACACCAGGAATTAGGTCTGAGATACCCATCAACATTCCTTTTAGATAAATTATCAGGTAACTATCTTTTTTCAAAATAATTTAATA
>Ga0160422_10000891_pt1 | contig 18404 bp, 20 predicted proteins | sample Fk160mmetaG_FD_108192 | JGI IMG/M metagenome (GOLD analysis project Ga0160422, IMG submission 108192) | Marine microbial communities from the Central Pacific Ocean - Fk160115 60m metaG | ecosystem: Environmental > Aquatic > Marine > Oceanic > Photic zone | place: The Central Pacific Ocean... | reverse complement strand
GTTGGATCCTGAAAAACAAAACCAATATTTGGTTTTTCATTATTAAAGTATTCGATAGATCCTGAAGTGGGCTTAATTAAATCTGATGCTAATCTCAATAAGGTTGACTTACCTGCACCTGAAGAACCCAAAATTGAGACAAAGCTATTTTTTTTTATATCTAAACTCAGAGGCCCAAGAATTGGAGTATCATATTCCTTATAAATCTTATTAAATTTAAACATTAATTACCTTTTTCAATAAAATCCAAAGTATAAGCATCTCTCCAGTTGAGATCTTTATCATAAACACCATTTTCAGACATTATATTGAAAAAATTCTTCCATTTTTCTTCTGACATTTTACCAATATCTTTTCCAAGGGATGCTTCATTAGAGATCATATTATATTCTCTAATTTTTCCAATAGCTTGAAACAATACCTCTTCAGTCATTTCACTATTCTCACTTAATATCAACTTATTCCCTAAAGTTGGGTCTCCATAAACATAATCAATCCAACCCTCAATACTTGCATCAACAAAATCCTGAACAACTTTTGGATCTTTCATTATCATAGTATTAGAAGCCAATATCATTGCCCCATAACTTGGATAACCATAATCAGCCATAAGAAAAACTTTAGGTTGTTCTCCAGTAACTTGCTCAAAAAGATAAGGCTCAGACGTTAAGTAGCCTTGCTGAATAGATGAAGTATCTCTCAAAAAAGGAGCTAAACTAATAGTTTTTTTTCGGATTTGATTATCCTTAAAACTATATTTTGATTTTAACCATAACCAAAATCCACCAATGCTTGCATCTGCAATCATGATAGGAAGACCCATAATATCTTCAATATTCTCTACATTATTGCTAGCATGAGTCATAATTATTTGAGGATCTTTTTGGAAAACAGCCATCACAGCCTTACCAGGAATATTATTGACAACCATATTCATCGGAATAAAGCTATTTGAGCCCATTCCAAAATCAATTGAATCTGAAGCTAATAACCTTGGAATATTTATATTTGCATTTCCTTGAATAATTTTTACATCTAAGCCCTTTTCTAAATATTTTCCAGAAGCTAGAGCTTGATAGAAACCACCCTGCTCTGCCTGAGCTTTCCAGTCGGTTGCAAAAGTAATTTTTAATAAACCGTTTTTACTTTCTTTATCTTTATCCTCTGAGCAAGAAGACAAAAAAATTATAAGAATTATAAAATAAATTTTTTTCATTAAATTATTCCTCTAAACCAATTAAAATAGTCGGTATATTTAATATTGGTTTCTTTAAAGTAGATACTAGAGTACCTTTTTTTCTTCCTTTTCTAATCTCAGAGAGGTTAAAACCATCTTTTAAAAGAGAATTATAACAATTATTATAATTTTCAGCATGCCAACCAATACCAAAATATTGAGAATTTTGCTTAATATCTTTTCCTTCAATTACCTCTAATGTTACACCACCTAACCTAAAAAAAAGCATCCTACCAGCCCATTCTTTAAATGTTTTATCTAAGGCCAGCCTAATTCTAAGTTTTTCCTCAAAAATATCTTTAATTGCTTCAGGATTTTCTGTTTGAATTACTATTTGGTTTACTTTGCTTACATTATTTTTTGAATATACTTTGTTATTTTGAAAATCTATTTCATTGCTAATAAGGATATTCAAATTTTCAATATTGTTATCTAATATATTAAAAAAAGAAAATTTTAGTTGAGACTCATTATCTCCCTCAAAATTACCCTCAATTTTGTCACTTAGTTTTAATTTATTTTTTGCAAAATTATTATAATCACTATCAATATTATCAGAAGAAAAACTTATTCCAAAAATACCCTCACCTTTGTTCTTCAGAAAATTATTTAGTGGTTCAAACCAAATACCAGAGTGCTTTGGTGATATTAAACAAATATTTGTCTTATGTAATCCAAAACTTATTATATCAATACCAAGATTTTTTGATTGACCAATAAAATTGTATTTTCTTCCAAAAAAAATGGAAAATTTTCGAGATGTTTCCTCTAAATTTTTTGTTACAAGAAAAATATTTTGTACTCGAGTAAGCATTTTAAATATCATAATACATTAATTAAATTTATTAATGCTTTTTCTTTAATTAAAATAATGCAATTGCTAGAATATAATTATGCATAATTCAGATATAAATAAATTTAAAAAAATTGTTGGTAATAAAAATGTTATTACTAATAAAAAAGATATGGAAAAATATCTCAAAGAATGGAGAGGTATTTATACTGGAATTGCTGGAGCAATAATTAAACCTAAATCAACCAAAGAGGTATCAAATATACTTAAATATTCATATGAAAAAAATATTTCATGTATTCCTCAAGGTGGAAATACAGGTCTTGTTGGTGGCCAAATACCTTTTAATAAAAATCATATAGTTATTAGTTTAGAAAGACTTTCTAAAATAAGAGAAATTAATGTTATAAATCAAACAATTACAGTCGAAGCAGGTTTGATTCTCTATAATTTGCAAAAAATATGTGATGAAAATAATCTCCTTTTTCCATTGTCTCTTGCATCTGAAGGAAGCTGTAGTGTTGGTGGAAATATTGCAACAAACGCTGGAGGAGTTGCTGTTCTTCACTATGGAAACACTAGAGAATTAGTTATGGGTCTCGAAATAGTTTTACCTGATGGATCTGTTGTTAATAATCTAAAGACACTCATTAAGGATAATACAGGCTATTCTCTAAAAGATTTATTTGTTGGGTCCGAGGGAACTCTTGGGATAATAACAGCGGCAACATTAAAAGTTTTTCCAAAACCAAAGAGAATATATACAGCCTTAATTTCAATAAACTCTCCCAAAGAGTCTATTAAAATTTTAAATTACATAAAAAATAATTTTTCGATCCCTCTTACAGCATTTGAGTTAATGAATAATTTTTCTATAGAGCTCGTCAAAAGGCATATAAATGATATTTTAATACCAATTAAAAAATTTAAATGGCTAATTCTAATTGAATTTTCATCAATTGAAGCATCAAAAAATGAAAAAGATAAAATTGAAAATATTCTTAATGAAATTTTAAATCAAAATCTTGCCAAAGATATTTTTATTGCACAATCTTTAGAGCAAAGGAAGAATATTTGGAATATTAGGGAAAGTATTTCGGAAGCCCAAAAAAAAGAAGGCGGTAGCATTAAAAATGATATATCAATTCCAATTGAAGATATAAGTAAATTCATTAATAGCGCTATTAAAATATCAAAAGAAGTAATACCTGGTTCAAGATGTGTAGTTTTCGGTCATATTGGAGATGGTAACATTCACTTTAATATATCTCAGCCAGTAAAAGCCAAAAAAGATAAATTCCTAAAAAAAGAAAAAGATCTTAGAAAAAAAATTATTAATCTTACCCTTAATCTAAAAGGGTCTATTAGTGCTGAACATGGTATTGGTCTTGCAAGAAAAGATGACTTAAAAAAGTATAAAAAGAAAGATGTTGAAATATTTAAATCAATTAAAAAATCATTTGATCCAAAAAATATAATGAATCCTGGAAAAGTTATAGATATTTAAATTGTATTTTTAATAGGAATACCAGGTAAATGCTTTGATTGTCTTATAGTTAATGAGGTTTTAACGCTAGCCACATTTGGTGCGGAAGTAAGCTCTTGTGTAAGAAAAATTTGAAAAGCAGATAAATCAGGTGCAACACATTTTAATATAAAGTCTATTTCACCGTTTAGCATATGACATTCTCTTACATAATCTAGTGAGTTAACTCTCTCTTCAAATGCCCTTAAATCAGATTCAGCTTGATTATGTAAACCAACCATAGCGAAAACAGTAACTTGAAAGCCTAGTTTTTCTGACGATAAATCAGCATGATATCCCTTAATAAAGCCCTTTTCTTCAAGTGATCTAACTCTCCTAAGGCATGGAGGAGCTGATAAATCAACTTTCTCAGCAAGCTCAACATTTGTAACCTTGCCGTTTTCCTGTAGAGTTTTTAAAATTTTTATATCAATGTTATCTAAATTATCTCGTTTCATATAAATTATGTTATACATTGTCTAATAATCACGCAAGATTATTACAAGGAATTAATAAATGACAGAAAAAAAATCTACAAATTGCTGGATTATTTCCTCAGGCTTAATCGGTTGTGAAAATCAATGTATTGGTCTTGCTGAAGAATTAAATTTTAACTATGAAATAAAAAAAATTAATCCCGGAAAAATTTTATCCATTACAGCGCCATTTGGTAAGCCGAGAAAAGTTAGAAACTTTATTGAGCCTTGGCCAAAATTTATCATTGGTGCTGGTAGAAAAACCGTACCCTATATGAAATATTTAAAATCTTCACTTAAAGATGAAATTTTTTCTATTTTCCTTCAAGATCCAAGAATTAAAACGAGTAATTTTGATTTTGTGTGGGCCCCTTTTCATGATGAAATAAAAGGCGCAAATACTTTTTCAACTTTACTATCTCCTGGCAGGATATCTCAAGATTTAATAGTAAAAGAACTAACTAAATGGAGTGATAAATTTTCAAATCTCCCAGAACCTTTTTTAACAATTTTAATAGGAGGTAAGACAAAAGCATTTAAGTTTAATAAAGAAGAATGTTTTTATATCCTAGAAACAATATCTAGATTTATTCAGGATGGTTGGACACCTCTAATCTCAACCTCTCGAAGAACTCCTCATTTTTTAAAAAAAGAAATAAAAAATATTGTCAGAAATAAACCTCACTATTTTTATGACAGTAATGGAGAGAATCCCTATTACGCATTTTTAGGGATTTCAAATATAGCTCTAGTTACGCCTGATTCTGTAAATATGATAAGTGAAACAATTACAGCTAACCTATCAACCTATATCTTTGATCTAAAGTGTAGATCAAAAAGAATTAATAAATTTCTAAGAAAATTAGAGGAAGAAAATTTTATAAAAAAGATTAATGGAAAAATTAATAAATTTCATTTTGAAAAAAGCAATGCCACTAAAGAAATAGCTGATCATTTAGCTAAATTAATATAAATTTATGCTGTTTTGAAAGATAAAGAATCTTTTATAATAATAAATAAGTATGAAAGGAAAAAAATGTCTAATATTAACCATTCTAAAATACTAATCCTAGGTTCTGGACCAGCAGGTTATACAGCAGCTATTTATGCCTCAAGAGCAATGCTAGAACCTGTATTATTAACAGGAATTGAACCTGGCGGACAAATGACAATTACAACAGATGTTGAAAATTACCCTGGCTTTTCTGATGTTATACAAGGTCCGTGGTTAATGGAGCAAATGCGTGATCAAGCTGAAAAAGTAGGCACAAAAATAATTTTAGATACTATAATTGATGTAGATTTATCTGTAAGACCGTTTGTTTTATCATCAGACTCTGAAAAAAAATATTCATGTGATGCTCTGATAATTTCAACTGGAGCTCAAGCACGTTGGCTTGGTCTTGAGTCAGAAGATAAATTTAAAGGCTATGGTGTATCTGCTTGTGCTACATGTGATGGATTTTTCTATAAAGATAAAAGAGTAATGGTTGTTGGTGGAGGAAATACTGCGGTAGAGGAAGCTCTATTTCTTACAAATTTTGCTTCTGAAGTAGTTTTAGTTCACAGAAGAGATGAGTTGAGAGCTGAAAAAATTCTTCAAAATAAACTTTTTAATCATCCAAAAATTTCAACAATCTGGGACTCTGAGGTTAAAGAAATAATTGGTGAAAATGATCCACCAAGTGTAAATAGTGTTTTACTAAAAAATGTAAAAAATAATAGTGAAAATAAGATTATGGTCGATGGAATCTTTATTGCTATTGGTCACAGTCCCTCATCATCCATCTTTAAAGATAAATTAGAAATAAATAAAAATGGTTATATAATAACAGAGCCTGACTCTACTATAACTTCTGTTGAAGGAGTATTCGCTGCTGGTGATGTTACAGATGAAAAATATAGGCAGGCAGTAACTGCTGCTGGTTTGGGATGTATGGCTGCTTTAGAGGCTGAAAATTATCTTTCTTCTAAAGAGTAATAACTATCTTAAAGTTTCAGATGGTGAATTTAAAATTTGGCTTTCGAGATTCGGGCTAACCTCCTCAACATCTCTCATTTCAGAGTCTATTACATCTCGAATATTTGGAATAGCTTCCGCTACATCTGAGCCTGTCATTAAATTAATTTCTGATGTACTAAATTCATCAGTTTTATCTTGACCAAATAGAATTGATTGTAATTGTCTGTTTGGTTGCTGGGGATCAGGACGTATTTCACCCTCGGCTGGAGGTCTAAGATTATATTCTGGAGGAACAATTAACGCAGGCTTTGTTAGAATTGTAAACTCATCTGGTGGTAGTTTGTTTGTTCCTAAAACTTCTGCCAGCTCACTGCCACAACTGGACAAGAAGGAAATATTCAAAAACATAAGAATAAAACTAAAAAATCTTATAAACATTATTTTCTCATTACTTATTTACAAAAGTTTCTCTAGTAAGATCAACTAAAACCATCAAACCTCCTAGAACTATAGCAATATCAGCTATATTAAATACATACCAGTAATAATCAAAAACATGAAGCGAAATAAAATCGATTACTTTTCCATAAAAAAGTCTATCAAAAACATTTCCTAAAGCTCCGCCAATAATAATAAATAAGGATATTTTTGTAAGTTTTGAAGTTGATTTTGTTGACCAGTAATATAGGTAAATAATAGCAAAAATAGAGATAATAGAGATAATCCAACGTTGTATTTCATTCCCATTTGATAAAATACCGAAACTTATACCAGGATTTAAAACTAATATGAAATCAAGAAATGGAGTTAGGTAAACCCTTCCTTTTGATCCTAAATCATAATAATTTATTAAAAAATATTTACTGAAAAAATCTAAAAGAAAAATAAAAATTGATAATATTAGAAAACTATAATTTTTTAATCTTTTATTTATCACTAATTTCTCTCATAACATTTGCATCACGAATACTTAAATCTGGATAATCCGGATCTGTTCCTACTTCTGGTAATATTTTCCATGATCTGTTACATTTTTTCCCCTCTGCAATAGAGCATAAAACGGAAACTACATTATTTTCAGATAATCTAAATGCATTTTCTGGTCCTTCACCTTCTGAAATTTTTGCTTGAGATGTAATAAATATTTCAGCTAAATCAATATTTTTAAAAATCTTTAAATATTCGTCATTTGATATGAATACATTTGGAAAAGCCTCTAAACTTGAGCCTATTCTTTTTTCTTTTCTTTCCAATTCAATAGCTCCGGTTACGACCTTTCTCACAGAACGTATCTTTTCCCATTTTTCAAAGAGTTCGTTATTCAACCACTTATCATTTGTTTCTAAAAACTCTAACTCGTGAACGCTCTTGTCATAGTCAGAAAAACGAGACTGCAATACTTCCTCACAAGTAAAACATAATATTGGAGAAAACCAACGAACAAGATAATTGAATAAAATATCTAGAACAGTTCTAGTAGACCTTCTTGAAATGTTATTAGAGCTATTGCAATAAAGAGAGTCCTTTCTAATATCAAAATAGAATGACGAAAGATCTAAATTTGAAAAATTGAGGAGAGTTTGAAATACTACCTTAAGGTCGTACTCATTGTAACTTTTTTTGATTTTTTCATCGATTACTTTTAATTTATGAAGAATATATTTTTCCAGTTCAGGCATATCTTCATATGGAACAATCTCCTTATTACTAAAATCATGAAGGTTTCCCAATAGGAAGCGGAATGTATTTCTTATTTTTCTATATGACTCTACATTTGCTTTCATTATTTCCTGACCAACTCTTAAATCTTCAGTAAAATCAGATGACACTGCCCACAATCTTAATACATCAGCACCATACTTATTAATTAGGTCATCAGGAAGAACAACATTTCCAACGGATTTTGACATTTTTCTTCCATCCTTATCCATCACAAATCCATGTGTTAAAACTTGTTCAAAGGGAGCTACACCTCTTGTTCCACATGACTCAAGTAATGATGACTGAAACCATCCTCGGTGTTGATCTGATCCCTCCAAATAAAGATTTGCAGGCGATGATAAATTCTCATCATTTTCTAAAACAAACGCATGTGTTGAGCCAGAGTCAAACCAAACATCGAGAATATCATTAACTTTTTCCCAATCACTAGAGTTGTAATTATCGCCCAAATACTCTGAAGAACTTTTATTAAACCAAGAATCTGAACCATTTTCTCTGAATGAGTCTGCAATTCTTTTATTGACTTCTTTATCCCTCAAAGGTTCACCAGTTTTCTTATTAACAAAAATTGATAAAGGAACACCCCAGGCCCTTTGCCTTGAAACAACCCAATCAGGCCTTGATTCGACCATTGATTTTATCCTATTTTTTCCTTTCACCGGTATCCATTTAACATCTTCAATAGCCTTGAGAGATTTTTTTCTTAATCCATTTGTTTCCATTGAGATAAACCATTGAGGGGTATTTCTAAAAATTAATGGAGATTTTGAGCGCCAACTATGAGGGTATTGATGCCTTAACTTACCTTTTCCTAATAAATTATCCGATTTTATTAACTCAGAAATAACTGCTCCTGTAGCATCACCCAAGGATCCATCATCATTATAAACTTTTTTACCTGCAAAAATCTCTACGTCATCAAGATAATAACCTTCATCATCTAGTATGAAAGGTGGCTTGATGCCGTTTTTAATCGCTAGCTCATAATCATCTTGACCGTGACTAGGAGCAATATGAACAAAACCAGTACCAGCATCTTCAGTTAAAAAGTCGCCCTCTAGTAATGGAACATCAAAATTATAACCACTTTCTTTAAATGGATGACTACAAATTAAACCTTCTAGAGATTTCAATGGTTTCAATAAATTTAATTTTATTTTAGCTGCTTTTTCTACATTATCTTGCATAGCTGTATTTATAATTATTTTTTTACCGACCGATGCTATGCTACCTTCTTCAATTGATGAAACTTCAAATAAGCCATATTCAAATTGGGATGAAAATGCTATGGCTCTATTGGCTGGAATAGTCCAAGGAGTTGTAGTCCAAATTAAAATACTTGCATCACTTAGTTCCTTATCACCGTTTAAAATTGGAAAGCTTACCCATATAGTTGGAGATGCATGCTCAAGATATTCGACTTCAGCCTCTGCCAATGCTGTTTTTTCAACAACAGACCACATCACTGGTTTTGAACCCATATATAGGTCTCCATTCATTAAAAACTTATGAAATTCTTCAACAATAGCTGCTTCAGAAGAAAACTCCATTGTTGTGTATGGATTGTTCCAATTACCTAATACACCTAATCTCATAAATTGTTCTTTTTGAATATTTATCCATTTTTTTGCAAAAGCCCTGCATTCCTCTCTAAAATCATTGATTGGTATATCTTCTTTTACCTTATTGGCCTCTCTATACAATTCCTCAACTTTCCACTCAATAGGTAATCCATGACAATCCCATCCAGGTCTATACTCTGCATCAAACCCCTGCATTTGCTTAGACCTAACAATAACATCTTTTAAGATTTTATTTAGAGCAGTTCCCATGTGTAAATTTCCATTTGCGTATGGTGGTCCATCATGCAAAATGAATTTTTTTCTGCCTTTAGACATTTCTCTGATTTTATAAAATAGATTCTCTTTGTCCCATTTTTCTAAAAAATTGGGTTCTTTTTCTGGAAGGCTTGCTCTCATAGGTAGATCTGTTTTTGGCAGTAACAGCGTATCTCTATAGTCTATCTTATTTTCATTTTCTAAAGACATAACTTTTCCATTTAAAGCTCAAATTATAAAATTATAAACTCAATAAATCTTTTGCTTTATTTATATCAAGCTGAATCTGCGATTTTAAAGATTCAAGACCATTAAATTTCTTTTCTTTTCTAATAAAGTCAACAAAAGAAATAATAATTTCTTTTCCATATAAATTATCGGAAAAATTAAACAAATGCACTTCTAATATAGGTTGTGATTTTGTTTTATCGAAGGTTGGCCTTACACCAAAATTAGCAATCCCGTCATAAGTATCATTGTTATAATCAATTTTAACCGCATAAACTCCAAAATCGGGTTTTATGAGATTATTCAATAAAATATTTGCAGTAGGAAAACCTATTTTTCTTCCCCTTTTATCACCTTCAATAACCTCACCTAAAATTTTCCAATAATCTCCAATAATTTTTCTCACTTTCTGAAAATCTAGTTCCTCGATTGCCTCTCTTATCTTGGAGGAGGAGATAATTAGCTCCATATTTTTAACCTGCTTAATAATAGTAAGATCAATATTAAATTCTGAACAAATTTTTGATAATATTTTAACATCTCCTTCCCTATTTTTACCAAACCTAAAATTATATCCAACAATAAGATGAGAAACACCAACTCTATTTTTAATTATTTCTTCAACAAATTCTCGGGGGGAGAGATTAGACATAAAATCATCGAATTTTAGTATACCTAAAAAATCTAACTTAGTTTTCTCTAAAAGATGTGATCTTGTTTTTATATCAGATAAAATAAAATCATCTAATTTTGGATTAAAATAATTTCTGGGATGAGGATCAAAGATTAAAACACCTGAGGGAATATTTTTTGAGATACTGATATCAACAACTTTTGAAATTATTTCTTTATGACCAAGATGAACTCCATCAAAATTACCTAGGGCATAAACACCGCCTCTAGCAGATTTTAAATTATCATTTTTATCGATAAAAATTTTCATAACCCTTTACCAAAGAAACTTCTAATGTTTAGTATATTAATTCCTCAATAAGATATGTTGGAAAAACCTTCTTATTGTTGATCATCTTATAGACCTCATCTATTTTTTGACCAGAGAATAACCCACCTAATGTTAGTAAGCTATCTAATTTATAATCATTAGCTCCCTTTATATCTGTATCAATTCCATCACCTATAACAATAGTTGATGAAAATTTTCCTTTTCCTAAGCTATTAATATTTTTAATTGCCTCGTCAAAAATTGGGCGGAAAGGCTTTCCAATATTTATTACTTCGCCACCAATAGATTCATATTTTTTAGATATTGCTCCTGCACAAGGAATTAAGTCACTGCCTCTTTGAACCCAAATATCTGGATTTGCACATAATAATTTAAGTTTTCTTTTTTTACCTTCCTTTAAAAGAGGTAAGTAAGTATTTTCATCTTCTTCCTCATCATTAAACAACCCAGTAATAAAAATAAAATCAGATTTATCAAAACTTACCCTGTTTACCTTTATACCTTCAAAAATCTTTAAATCTCTATCTGGACCAATATGATAGCAATTTTGACCAAGAGATCCGTCGTTTAATATTTTTTGAGTTAAATCACCGGATGTAATTATTTTATCATAGCAATTTTTTTTTAAACCCATTTTTTCAAGAATTAATTTTATCTCTTCTCCTGGACGAGGGGCATTTGAAACCAGAATAATAGGATATCCTCTATTTTTTAAATCATATAAACAATCTACGCTTGAACTAAATAGCTCCTGCCCATTATGAATAACGCCCCAAATATCACAAATTATGGAGTCGTATTTTTCAAAAATTTCTGAAAAATTGTTAATTTTAATAGATTTTTTTTTATTATCATCCATATAATCACTGACTAATATACTGTGTCTTATTCGTCAACTATTGGCTTCATTTAGTTTTTAAGCTCTGCTATTCTAAAATAGAAATTATAGGAAAAAAAATGCAATTATTTAATTTATCAGGAAAAAGGGCATTGATCACTGGTTCAACAAAAGGAATAGGTGAGTCTATTGCAAAAAGATTTGCTGAACATGGTGCTAAGGTTGTCGTTTCAAGTAGAAAAGAAGATATGTGCATAAAAATAAGAGATGAAATTAATAATAAATTTCCTGATAGTGCTATTTCAATTCCATGCAATATTAATGAAAAAAAACAATTAGAAAGTCTTGTGAATGAGACAAATTCAAATTTTGGTGGAATAGATATTTTAGTATGTAATGCTGCTTTAAATCCATTCTTTGGATCTTCAATGGATATACCAGATGATGCTTTTGATAAAATTTTAAGCGCTAATATAAAATCAAATCATTGGTTGTGTAATATGGTTCTTCCACAAATGATTCAAAGAAAAGAGGGTTCAATAATAGTTATATCATCCATTGGCGGTATGAAAGGATCTGAAATGCTTGGAGCCTATAGTATTTCAAAAGCAGCGGATATGCAGTTGGTGAGAAATATAGCCGTTGAGCAAGGGCCAAATAATATCAGAGCTAATTGTATTTCACCTGGAATCATAAAAACCAGATTCGCAAAGGCTTTATGGGATAATCCAGAAATTTTAAAAAGTACTACATCCAAAGCGCCATTAAGAAGGATTGGTGAACCAGACGAGGTTGCTGGAGCAGCTATATTTTTAGCTAGTGATGCAGGGTCTTTTACCACAGGTCAAAACATTGTTATAGATGGAGGCGTTACAATCGCTTAAAAAATGAATTTATTAATTCTTGGAAAAAAAGGAGAGGCGATCCAAAAAGATCTTCAAGAAAATCTTGATCAATCTTGGAAAATTTTTAATTGGAATCCTGGTGATAGTGAAAAACATTTATCAAATCTTCTCGATAAAGCGGATATAGCAATAACTGGATCTGACGCCTTAATTTATGGAGGCATTTTTAAGTTCATTTCATCAGCAAAAAATCTAAGACTTTTACAAATACCTTTTGCTGGAGTTGAATGGCTTAATCCCAAATTAATACCAAAGAGTCTTATGGTTGCAAATGCATCTGGTCATGAAATCGCAATGTCAGAATATATTATTGGCTGTATAATAAGCTTAAGTATTGATCTTTTAGCAAATCACAATGATTTTAAATCTGGATCATGGGAAAAGACAGGTACACTTTCAGACCCTAAAAGCATGCATGGTGAAGTTTTTGGTAAAGTATTAGGTATAATTGGATATGGTCAGATTGGTATTGAAACAGCAATAAGAGCAAAGTCACTTGGAATGAAAACATATGGAATCAATAGAACTGAAAAGAAAAATACCTCGCAATATCTTGATTGGCATGGATCTTCGGGTGAACTTGATTTTATTTTGAAAGAAAGTGATTATTTAGTCTTAGCCTGCGACCTTAATGAAAGCACTAAAGGTCTTATCAACAAAAGAACATTATCAATTATGAAAAAAACTGCCTATCTTATTAATGTTGCAAGAGGTGATATTTGTGTGGAAGAGGACCTTTTTAATAGTTTAAAGAATAAAAATATTGCTGGCGCAGCAATTGATACTTGGTGGATATACCCCGATAGACCAAAAAAGGGAGATAAAGCAGAAAAAGCACCTAGGCCATCTGATTATCCTTTTCATAAATTAGATAATGTAATAATGACTCCTCATAACTCTGCACATACTTTAGAAGCAGATTTAAGAAGATCTAAATCAATTTTACATAATTTATTAGATTTTAAAAAAGGAAAAAAACCTTCAGGTTTTGTTTTTTACGGAAATAAATAATATATTGTGATAATGTTTTTCAAAGAGAGATAAAATGACAGAAGAAAATAGTAAAAAAGCAGAGAGAATTACAGTCTTAGCGGAAGATTTTACCCCTGCTGCTATGGAATTTCATAGAAAAAATATGAGTGCGCGTGGTTATAGAATGGAAGGGACAATAGTTCCAAGAAAGTTTCAAATGATAAGTGGTGTTGAAGAAGCAAAAGACTTATTTGATGGTAAAGAGTACTATGCTGTTACTTTTGTAAAAGAATAAATTACTCTAAAATTCTATTTTTTAGCAAATCTAAAGTTTGATTATTAATTTCTAATTCTTTAACAATAAAATCTTCAATTGAATTATATGACAAATAAATTTCTGAAAAGGCTGCATTTATATAATCAACTCTAGCCTCAAATAAAGGTTTTAATTTTTCTGATGAGGTATCTCTCCAATTCTCATTGATTATTGGTCCTTTAAAAAATTTATTTGTTAGTAAATAATCCTCGATTATAGTTTCCTTTTTAACACCTAATAAACCTAAGTATAAAAGAGCCCCAAAACCAGTTCTATCCTTTCCTGCAAAACAATGAAAAACTAGAGGAATTTCTCCAAAAGCAACTAAATTTATGAAATCTCGATATTTTTTCTTATGCTGATGAACATACAGAACATAGTGATGTTGCATTTCATTAGCCAGTTCTTCACTTGTAACATCATCTCTTATTGATAATTCTCTAAGATCTGTAGTCCCCAATGTTTTAATTGGTATATGTTTTAGCGCGGGTAGAGTTTTTTCAGAAAACAGTGATGGAAATTCGTGAAGCTCAATATCACTTCTAAAATCACAAACAGTTCTTATACCAATTTCATGAATTTTTTTTAAATCGTCTTCTGATAAATGAGATAAATTATCTGAACGGTATATAAGCCCACGTTTAAGCCTCATGCCATCTTCAGTTTCATACCCGCCAAGATCTCTAAAATTTGAAGCCCCTACTAAGTTTACATGTCTATCTGGCATTACTCTAATATTTACCTTTTCTATCTTATGGTAGCGGGGGAGGGATTTGAACCCCCGACACGCGGATTATGATTCCGCTGCTCTAACCAACTGAGCTACCCCGCCATAAGTATTCATCCATTAATAATTTAAATTACTAGATGTCAAGGTAAGCGATTATCATATATCCATCCTCCACCCAAAACCCTTGAGCTATTTTTAATATCATAAAATACACAAGCCTGGCCTGGAGAAATACCTTCCCTTATCCCAGATTCTAATTTTACACTTATATTATTTCCTTCAGTAATTATGTCCGCATTTTCAAGTTCAAGGGTTGAACCAACTTTTACTTTAACTTTACGTGTTTTATTGGCAAATTGATCATCGCCTAACCAATTAATATCTTTAATATATATAGTTTCTTTTTTCAGATCTTCCTTAGTACCTACGGTAACTTCGTACGAAGAGGGATTTATATCAATAACATATAAAGGCTCTCCAATTGCTAATCCCAATCCTCTTCTTTGGCCAATAGTAAAATTCACAATCCCGTTATGATCTGCAAGAATTTCTCCTGCTTTAGATATAATTTTCCCTTTAATATGACCGTTAGGGTTTAATTTCTTTATAACCTCTTTATAATTTCCATCTGGAACAAAACATATATCTTGACTATCTGGTTTTTCTGAAACTTCAAGGCCAATATTTTGTGCTATTTGACGAATTTCTGATTTTGTAAAATTACCTAGAGGAAATCTTAAAAAATTGAGTTGTTCTTTTGTAGTTTTAAAAAGAAAATAACTTTGATCTCTCTCTATATCCTTAGCTCTATACATTTCACGTCCATTTTTACCCTCAATTGAATTAATGTAATGTCCTGTTACTAATGCATCAGCATTTAAGTCTTTTGCAACATCGAATAAATCATCAAACTTAACTCTTTCATTGCACAAAACACAAGGTATAGGTGTTTCACCTTTTTCGTATGATGATGCAAAATCATTTATAACTTTTTCTTTAAAAATTTTTTCATAATCTAAAACATAATGAGGAATTTTTAACTTAGATGCTACATTTTTGGCATCATAAATATCTTGGCCGGCGCAACAGGATCCCTTTTTTTTTGGAGAATTGCTATCATCATAAAGTTGGAGCGTTATTCCAATTGTTTCATAACCAGATGCTTTTACAAGAGCGGCAGCAACGGAAGAGTCAACGCCACCCGACATGGCTATTACAACTCGACCTTTATTGTTTTCATTTTTTAATTCTAAATCTACTTTTGGTATCATAAGAACTAAATATAAAAATTATTCAATTAATGCAATTAATTAAAACCTAAAAAATAATAACTTTTATTATTTAATTTATTTTATAACTTATAGTAACTATAATTTTCTTATGTTTCAAAAAAATATTTTATCTGAATTAATTAAAATCTCTTATGAGGCAGGAATTTTAATTATGAATATTTATAATAATAAATTTGAAGTAAATCATAAAAATGATAATTCACCTGTAACTAATGCAGACAAAAGTGCTGAAGAATTTATTTTAAAAAAATTGAATAATATCTTTCCTAATATTCCCATTATTTCAGAGGAAGCTTATTCAAAAAATATTATTCCAAATTATGATAAAAAATTTTTTCTGGTTGATCCTTTAGATGGAACAAAAGAATTCATTAAAAAAAATGGAGATTTTACTGTAAATATTGCATTTATAAATGAAGGATTCACAAAAATTGGCTTCATAAATGCTCCAGCAAAAAATAAAATTTTTTTTAATGATGAAAAAAAATCTTATATAATTGATACAAAAGATAAAGATCAAGTATCAATTCAGAAAGCCAGGCAAATTAAAGTAAGTAAAGAAAAACAAAAAAATTTGATCGCTACAATTAGTAGATCTCATGCTGGAAAAGAGATTGAAAATCTTCATAAAAATTATGACATAAATAAAATCAATTATTTTGGATCTTCTTATAAATTTTGCTTAATTGCATCTGGAGAAGCTCATATATACCCGCGTATGTCGCCAACTTGCGAATGGGATACTGCAGCAGGACATGCAATTTTAAAAATGGCGGGCGGGAATGCTAGGTTATTGAGTGGTGAAGAACTTAGATATGGTTTTAAGGAGAATAATTTTATAAATCCATATTTTATTGCAAGGAATTAATAAATTATTTAATTTATCATTAATTAGCTTTTGGGGTAATTGAGGAAATAATGAGTCATCCAAGCTTAGGAAAAAAAACAGCAATTTTTATCAACATTTTTTTAATCTTTCTTCTCGTGTTTGGTATTTTAATCAAAACCGCATCAATAAACAAACCAGATATAAAGAAAAATATACCTATGCCAAAAGAAGAAAATGAGATCAGAAGTTTTTCAGATATACTTAAATGAAAAAAATGTTTATGAAGTCCATTTTTACATCTTTGATGTAGCCTCTAAAGTGAGAGTTCAAAGTAAAAGTAATTAGTTTTTTTTTGGAAGTGAAGGAGACAATATTTCTTCAAGTTCAATATTAATTTCACCAGATAAAGAGTTGTACTTATCTCTATCTTTTAAATCAACAGGTAGTTGCTCATTTTCGTTTAACTTTATATTTAAATTTGTAAGTTTTACAGCCACCGGTGTGCCCTTTTTGGTTATTTTTTTGATTTCCATTATTTTTTCTAAAAGCAGAGGATTATATTCGACTGCATAAAGCCTAGGATCACCCTCCTCTATACCTTTAACATTAGTAGGCCTTAATAAAAGAAAAATTTCTCCCTTTGTTTTCTCTAATTTATTAGGTTCATTTACTCCACTCCATAAAATTTTATAAAGTTGATCATTTTTTGAAAAATCTTTATCTCTGTAAGGAATACCCTGCATTTCTCTTATTGATGAATATGAGACAATAGAAAAAATAAGAACTAAAAAAATAAGAAAAATTTTTATTTTAATAGAAAAATTCGTAAAAAAATAAACATTAACTAATAGTGAAAATAAAACTGCATATGCGATTCCAAGAAGAACAAATTGACTCATTTTACTTTACTCTACCTGTAATTATTGGTTTTTGCAGTTGATTTAAATCTAAAACATTACCTCGATCGTCGAGAATAAATCTTACCGCAGTAATTTCATCACCAATTTTTCTTAAAATAAAGTCATTAAAATAAATTACTTCTAATTTAGGATTAATCTTTTCAACCTTTACCTTTACTTTTAAAGACTCAGAGAATTTTTCTTCTTTCTTGTAGTAGAGCAAATTAACAACATATTCGCCTTTCATGAAACCTCTTATAGTAACGACTTCTTGATTAGCAGGGTTTTTCATCTCAACTCCGTCAATAACTATAGTATCTGCTATCGTACCTCTGTCATCTCTATCCAAATGCATTAACCCAGCTTGTTGACTTTGAAAATAAACAATATTTCCTTGCGGATCCTCAACTATTAAATCAATATCATCTGGGTGATGATCCTCCCATTCAGCAGAGATAATAAACTCTGCCTTGCTGTCAATTTTACCTCCATCCTGCGGTTTTTGAATCAATGCAAATGAGATGAAGAACATAAAGGCAAAGCCTAATAATGCATTAAACAATAAATCAGTGAATGCATCTCCATTGCCGGCTTCAATTGAAAGAATTTTTTTACTCAAAATTATTTTCCGTATAAAAAGCTAAATCATTTAGAAGGGAAATAATCCATGTTGCCGAAAAGTGAAATTGTATTCTAAGCAAAGTGCTAACAATTAAACCAGTAAGGGTGGTATATAATGCTACAGCCATTCCAGAACTCATTGACGATAGTGCTATTTTTAAATCCTCTGGACTTGTGCTGTTTAGATCAGCAATAGGTTTTAGCATAAGAATAAATCCTATAATTGTTCCAAGCAGTCCCAATTTTAATGCAACAT
>Ga0160422_10000890_pt1 | contig 18407 bp, 17 predicted proteins | sample Fk160mmetaG_FD_108192 | JGI IMG/M metagenome (GOLD analysis project Ga0160422, IMG submission 108192) | Marine microbial communities from the Central Pacific Ocean - Fk160115 60m metaG | ecosystem: Environmental > Aquatic > Marine > Oceanic > Photic zone | place: The Central Pacific Ocean... | reverse complement strand
TGGTTGAATTTGGATTGGCCTTTAAGGGACTGGCCCAATTTAGACAGGTTGCGACAATCTTTGCTCCAGTGATTTCTGCTTTGACGATTTCAGGTTCCTCGCCCCTAATGGATTCGCAGCTTCCTCCAATGTAAATAAGATAGCCTGTTTCAAGCTGTTGATCGATCAGGTATTTGCCTACAACTCCGCTTTGTTGGCCGAGTCAATCATGCGTTGCAGACGCTCCTGAAGTGATTCATTTGTCAAACGTGACCCTAAGCGTTCAGCCAGCAGCGGGAATGCCAGTGGACCGGGACGAGGTGTCGGGCAGTGCAGTGTTTCTCCACGTCGTATTCTTGCCAGCGCTTTGTGCAACCGTGGCAGCTCCAATTGTTCCTGAAGCACCTCGCGTTGAGCCTGCCTTAATAACAGATTGGATGGTTCGTGTTTGCTGAAGACTTCCCACAGCAACGATCCGCTGATCTGAAGCTGTCCCGTTGTTTTGCTTTTCCCTGGGAAACCTTGCACCAAGAGGCCTGCCACCTGCGCAATGCTGCGAAATCGTCTTCGGCAGAGTTCCGACAGGTTCAATGCCTGTTCCAGGTCGGTTTCAAGATTCGTGGTGTCCAGCAGTGTCTCCAGATGTTGTTCAATCAGGTCATCCATCGGATACGTCTGTGGGGCAAGTAATTCGAATCCGTAATCATTCACCGATACGGTGATTGTTCCTCGATGCAGTCGTGTGAGTCTTGTCGCCCAGAGGAATCCCAGCCCTTCATGCACGAATCGACCCTCAAAAGGGTAGGCGTAGAGGTGCATCCCTTCTCGTGTTTTGCAGGTCTCGATCAACAATTGATCGCTTGCGGGAAGCGTTGAAAGGTCCATCTGACGTTCAAACAGCGGTTCGAGTGCCTGTAATTCAGGGGTGTCGAGTTCTCCTCGTCGTGCCCTGGCCACCTCCTCGCGCAGGTGATGAGTCAGCAGATCGGACAAGGACATCTGTCCTCCTGCCCAGGCGGGAACCGCAGTGCTTTTTTTTGTTGTGGTTTTTACGTAGGCGGTCATGTCGCGAAGTCTCACGAATTCCAGCTGACGTCCTGCGAAAAAGAACACATCCTTCGGCTTCAGCTGGCTGATGAATGTCTCTTCAACATGTCCCAGGACTGATCCCCGCACGAACCGAACCCGGATTGCGGGAGCCGATGTGATGGTGCCGATGTTGAAGCGATGCAGTCTTGCGATGGCGTTGTCGCGGATCACAAAGTGACCATCGTCGTTGGCTTCGAGTTTTCTGTAGCGGGGATACGCACCAAGGCAATCGCCACCGTGCTCCAGAAAACGGAGGCACCACTGCCAATCGTCGTCTGTGAGCCCGCTGTAACTGCCGGTCCTGCGGACTGCCCTGAGTGTTGCAGCAGGGTCAAATCCTGGGCCACACGCCAGGGTTGTGAGGTGTTGCAGCAGGACGTCGAGTGGTGCAACGGGCGGATGTCGTTCCTCCACGAGCCCTTGGCTCAGTCCTCGGCGCACTGCGCTCAGCTCCATCAGTTCCAGGGCGTTGGTGGGCATGAACAACACCTGCGAGGTGCCGCCAGGTAGGTGTGCTGACCGGCCGGCACGCTGAAGTAGGCGTGCCAGGTTCTTTGGTGAGCCGATCTGAACCACCCGTTCCACCGGTTGAAAATCAACACCGAGATCCAGGGAACTGGTGCACACGACCCAGAGCATTGATCCTGCTTTCACCGAAGCTTCAATCGCTTCACGTTCACTTCGATCCAGGGCGCTGTGGTGCAGTGCCAGTAACCCCTCCATCTCCGGGCATGCGTAACGCAGACACTGAAACCAGCGTTCAGCCTGGTTGCGGGTGTTGGTGAACAACAGCGTGCTGATGCCGGGCTCAAGCTGACCAACCAGATCTTCATATCGCCTCAGGCCGAGGTGACCGCCCCAGGGGAAGCCATCAATGGAATCGGGAAGGATGCTGGTCACCTCCAGTCCTCGTGTCTGTGCTCCGGTGATCAGGCAGGGCTCACATCCCTCACCGAGGGCATGACGAGAGGCTTCCTCAAGATTGCCGATGGTGGCACTGATCGCCCATGTCTGCAGATCCACCCGCTGTTGCCTGAGCCAGCTCAGTGCCAGTTCCGACTGAACGCCGCGTTTGCTGCCGATCAGTTCATGCCATTCATCAAGAATCACGGTGTCCAGATTCCTGAACAGCCGTTCGCAATGGCGGCCTGCCAGCAGCACGCAGAGCGATTCCGGGGTGGTGATCAGGATGTCCGGTGGTGTTCTGACCTGTCTGCTGCGTTCACTGGTGCTCGTGTCGCCGTTGCGGATCCCCACCCTCAAGGGCCAGTTCATGGCATCGATCGGCTCCTGCACGGCCAGGGCCAGGTCACGCGTCAGTGCGCGCAGAGGTGTGATGTAGAGCAGCCGAATGCCCTGCCTGTCCTCAGAATCTTCCAGCATCCTGGCGATCGGTCCCATCACCGCAGCGAATGTCTTGCCGGAGCCTGTCGGCACCTGAATCAGTCCGCTTCGGCCGTCGAGATAGGCCTCCCAGGTGCGTTGCTGAAAGGGCAGCGGTGACCATCCCTGCCGCTTGAACCAGTCGTGGATGGGTGAGAGAACAGTCTTCAGATCAGGATCACGGTGACGACAACAGCGGTGACTGCGAGCACCACAGCACCCACAACGAGTCCTGCAGCCACATTGCCCTTGCGGATTTCGCCGCGGTAGTCCAGTGGTGTCAGGCGATCAAACAACCAAACACCTCCAACGATGAGCAGGATGCCTGCAATCGTCCATAGCAGGCTCAGCACCAGCTGGGTGAAGGTTGCCTGCATAGGGAGAGGTGGAGGATTGGCTTAGTTTATGGCGGTCTGTGCTGCCGATGGTCGTGTCTGGAACTCCGTTGGTCGAGCAACGACAGCGGGTTGCGTCCAGGTATCGGAGCGTTGATCGCCTGCCGCTGCTGGTGCTGTTGTTTCCACTCAGCGTCGTTGTGGCGTCGATGTTCGTGACCTCGGGCAGCACCCAGCAACGTCAGACGGAAATCACGGCCATCGATCAGCCGTTTGAGTCAAAACCTTTTGACTTCTCCAGTGCCGATGCTGCAGTCACCATTGACACGATCTTTCAGCCGCCGAGTCAGACCCTGGTTTTTCTTTCAACGGCACTGATCGACTCCAGAGGTGAGGTGGTTCTTCAGTACGACACCGAAGGAAAGGGCAGCAACGCACCTCCCGCTGAGACTGCTCCGTCATCGTCCACTTCAGCCCCGCCGACACTGGTCGGATGGCCCAATCAACACAGCATTCGCTTCCGTCCAGATTCAACCGGGGCTTACAGACTGCGTTACGAGGCCTATCTGCCCAGGGATATCCAGGGAGAGGCGACAACAATGCCCGGTGCGCTGCTGGTGCAGAGCACGATCACCACCGCGCCGGTCAACACTGGAATTCTCCTGCTCACGATGGTCGCCAGCAGCGGCGCAGCACTGATGTACCTCTCCCGTGTCTATGGACGCGGGAGACTGCGGTGTTCAGGCTCGTTCGCTTCTGAAGGGCAAGCTGGTCGTGCAACGCGAGCTGACTATGCAGCTGGGCTGATTTCCATGCAGTGCATCGCTCGGTTCGACAGAGGCTGGGACACCGATTTGCAGTCTCGTACGTTGGCTGTCGGCATCCGTGTGACCAACGGATCAGGTCATCTCCTCTACAGAGGTAGCGCTCCTGTGATCTCGGTTTCCAACTCGGATCACTCTGGAACCATGACACTGAAGCTTCGCCCCCAGCTGTTCGAGCTGACCAAGGACACCAACCTGCGCTTTGATGTGCGCCTTCCGGAATCCACCTCCAACCTGGATCTGGAGTCGGTTCAGATTCTGGTCAGTGATCAGGTTGTGGTCCCCTGGAGGAAGGAGGCTGTGAAGCTCGATCCATGACACGACTGCTGTTGCTCATGCTCACAGGCGGCATCACCGCTGCCGGCATCACAGACGCCTTCTCGAACACGACCGTTCCCAGGCTTGGGGAGGCTGTGCCCGAAACCAGTGCCTCCGGATATCCAAACATCTCCTATCGAGGCTCGTATCTCGGCGGACGCTGGGTCGGTCGAAGCGCGAGGCTGGAGTCCAGCGTGTTGTCTTACGGCTACGGCGGTTACAGCAGCCCGGGCTACAGCGGTTACGGCGGCGGTGGCTACTCAGGGAGTGGCGGATGGAGCGGCAAGTGACAACGTTCTCTGACTGATCACGTCCATGACCGTGTGGCGACAGGGGGTGAGCGGTCGTTTCACCGGGGATGGGTGCATGGTGGGTTGACGTGCTGAGAAGATTGACCGTGCATTGAGATTCAAATTCCACCGGGGAGTTTCAGAGAATCACAAAGGAAATCCACGCTGCCGATCTCAAACCGCTGCAGGTGAGGGTGTTGCTCGTCACGGCAATGGTGTCGTCCGCTGCAGGCCTGGTGCTGGAACTGCTGCTGGTGGCCCAGGCCAGTTATCTGATGGGCGACGCCACGCTCGCAACAGGGGTCGTGGTGGGCACATTCCTGGCGGCGATGGGTCTGGGGGCATGGCTCACCGAATTCATCGCGGTGCGAGGTCAACCGCTGGATCGGCTGCTGCGCGCGCTTGTGCTGGTGGAGATCAGCCTCTGCCCGTTGTGCCTGCTTGGCCCGGTCGCCCTGTTTCTGCTGTTTTCCCTGAACGCCCCCCTGTGGATCGCGATTGTTGTTCTCACAGTGTTGGTGGGCGTGTTGGGGGGCATGGAACTGCCGCTGATCACACGCATGCTGGAAACACAGGATCAGCTGCGTCGTGCACTGGCACGCGTTCTGGCACTCGATTATTTCGGATCACTGCTGGGAGCCCTGGCGTTTCCGCTGGTGCTGCTGCCATGGCTGGGTCTGCTTCCCACCGCGGCACTGCTTGCGTTGGTCCCCGTGCTGGCCACCCTGGCGCTGGCCCTGGTGTTCCCCGGTCTACGCCGATGGCGTGGTCCTCTTGTGGTGCTTTTGCCGCTCACCGGTCTTGCCGCTGTGCTGATCGCTCCCCTCGGCGATCGCATTGAGGATCGTTTCTACGGTGCACGGGTGATTGAACGGTATCAATCGCGTTATCAGCGCATCATCCTGACCCGTCGCGGCGCTGATCTGCGTCTTTTTCTGGACGGCGATCTGCAATTTTCAAGCCTGGATGAATATCGCTACCACGAAGCTCTGGTGCATCCCGCCATGGCGATTCATCCATCACCTCGTCGGGTGTTGCTGCTTGGCGCCGGAGATGGGTTGGCTCTCAGGGAGATTCTCCGCTGGCCAGGTGTTGAAGCGGTCGATGTGGTGGAGCTTGATCCAGTCGTCGTTCGTCTGGCTGAGTCGCAACCTCTGCTGCGTCGGTTGAATGCAGACAGCCTTCACGACCCGAGGGTTCAACTGCATCTCGGTGATGCCTACGCCAGTCTCAGGAGCCTCGACCGTCGCTACGACGTGGTGATCGCTGACTTCCCCGATCCAGACACACTTCCGGTCGCCCGTCTCTACAGCGTTGGCTTCTACGGGGCGCTGCGGCAGCGCCTCAATCCCGATGCTGTGGTGGTGACCCAGGCCAGCACTCCCTTTCTGACTCCACGAGTGCTGGCTTCGATTGAGGCGGGCCTGCGCCACGTGGGGTTTCACACCCGCCCGTACACCGTGGCAATCCCGAGTTTCGGTCCATGGGGATTTGTGATGGCGCGCGCTCGATCCTGGACGCCTCGGTTCAGATCGATCCCGTTCGCGACGCGATGGATTGATGCCGATCAGCTCCCCGCCCTGTTCGCGTTTCCACGGGATTTTCTGCCTGAACGGTCGGATACAGTCCAGGCAAACCGGATGACGCGACCGGTGCTGCTCGATTATCAGCGAACCGACCGTCGACGACGGCTGCTCGTGCCCCCGCCCCCGATCACTTCGCTTTCGGATTCCCGATGATCGTTGTTCTGTTGCTGGTGATCGCCTGCTTGGTCTGGCTGGTCAGCCGACGGTCGATGGCCACTCGTCATCGTCCCCGCAAGGGAGAGATGCCAGCTCAGCGCTCATTGTTCAATCTGCAGGTCGGGGATGTGGTTCAACGCGACATGCGCGATTGGATCGTCGAAACCATCCTGTTGTTCAATCAATCGGGTTTTCAGTGGCAGGAGTATTACCTCCGCGACGGCGACGATGGGGTCTGGCTGGTCGTCGTGGATGACGACCGTCTTGAGCTGTCATGGATGCATCAGGTTCCCTCGCACCAGGTCTCCATCGCCTTTCCACTGAGGGATCGCCTCACCTATGACGGGGTTGACTATCGCCTGGAGGAGAAGGGACTGGCCACGTACAGCAAGTTGTCCCGAGGCAGCACCCAGGGAGGTCCGTGCCGATTCCACGACTATGTCGCCGAGGGAGGTCGTGTGCTGAGCGTGGAGCTCTACGTGCAGGATGCCGCTGTGGAGACAGGCGAAATCGAACTTTGTCTTGGCGAGCGGATCAATCCCGAATCACTCAGGATTCTTCCCGGGGATGGCAGAGGTGTGTATGCCTGAGCATCGCTCATGTCGTGGCAGGTCTGGCATTCAACCGCTCGCAGAGATCCTTGGCATCACGCAGGGTGTTGGCGCTGTCTGCCGTTCGATCCCTGCGCCACCTGAGGATCCGTGGAAAGCGAACAGCGAGCCCGCATTTGTGGCGTTTTGAGGGCTGAATGCCCTCAAAACCGATTTCAAACACCAGTTCGGGGTCCACGGATCGCGTCGGTCCAAACCGTTCGCGGGTGTGACTGCGGATCCAGCGATCCAGTTCGAGGATCTCAGGGTCGCTGAGACCGGAGTAGGCCTTTGCGAACGTCACCAGGCTGAGTTCATTGTTGCGGGCCGAATCAGCGTCAACCAGTGCAAAGGTGTAGTCGGTGAACAGATTTGCCCGGCGCCCCCTTCCGGCCTGGGCATAGATCAACACGGCATCCAGCGTCAGTGGATCCCTCTTGTGTTTCCACCAGTGGCCACGCTTGCGTCCGCTCAGATAGGGGGAATCGGTGCGTTTGAGCATTACACCCTCAGCCCCTCGCTCAACAGCTTGCTGACGCAGATGATCGAGATCCGCCCAGTTCCTCAGCGATTCGCCGTGGCTGAGACGCCAATGCAAATCTGCTCCCATCGCGTTCAGACGATGGTCAACCTCGCTGAGATGCTTGAGCCGCTGTTGAAGAGGTGCAGTGCGCAGATCGTTCATGTTCAGCTCGAGAATGTCATAGGCCACAAAGCTCACCGGGCATTGCTGGCGCAGGTTGCGACCAACCGTTTTTCTGCCCAGTCGCCGTTGCAGATCACTGAAGGGTCGCGGTTGTGGTTCATCCTTCGCCCAGCAGATCAGCTCGCCATCCAGCACCGTGTCCTGCGGTAACGCCGAGGCCATCTCCACCACCTCGGGAAACTGGTCGTTGATCAGTTCTTCACCTCGACTCCAGAGGTAGGTGCCACGGTCGCGTTGGATCAACTGTCCCCGGATGCCATCCCACTTGTTCTCCACCCACCAGTCGTTGGCGGGCGTTTCCCTGATCATCTCCAGCTGAATGGGGCTGGCCAGAAAAAAGGGATACGGCACCGGTCCACGGTTCCCGCACTGATCAACGGCCGTGGAGGTGAGCGCTTCGAACCACTGGGCAGAGGGTTCGCTTTGCGCCATCAGCCGCTCAAGCACGAGCGCCTCTTCCAGCTCGAATCCCCTGGCAATCGCCTTCACCACGAGCCCACGCCCCACACCAATGCGAAAGCCGCCGGTGAGCAGTTTGTTGAACAGGAACAGGCGTTGTTCCGGCAGAGCCTTCCAGATGGAGAGCACCGTGCGGCTCTGCTCCTCCTCCTCCATCGCCGCCAGTGCTGGCAAGAGATCCTCCATCCACCAGTGCATCGGTGGAGCGCTGGCAAGATGCCTGATCCAGCTGCACACCGTTGGCGATGAGTCCTGGATCGGGATGTCGTCACTGATCTGCGGCCAGAGGAGTGACAACGTCTCCGCTGAGTCGCCAACGTGACTCTGACAATCGTCAAACAACCAGTCGGGCATGGCGCTGGCCTGCTGAAGAATCTCCCGCAGTCGACGACCTGTGATCAATCGTCGTCGCCGTTCGCCCATCAGCAACAGCACCGACCAGGCTGCGTCCCTAGGACTGACCGATTGAAGATGTCGGGCGATCAGATCAATTTTTCGTCCGGTCCCTGTGCTCTGATCAAGAGCATCGATCAGCGTGGCGAAGGCATCCATGCTGGGCTGTTGATCAGGGTCTGTTTCAGTAGGTCCAGAGATTGCCGTCGCCCGGGCCGGTCACCTCGAGATTGCAACCACTGATCCCGGCGGCAGAGCGGTTGAATGCCGTGATGTAGGAGCTGACCTCGCTGGGCTCGCCAACCTCTCGAAATGCCTCTTGCACCCGTGCCAGAGCGCTGCCCACCTGGTCGCGGGTCAGTGCACCACTGGCCAGACCACTGCAGATCGCCTGTGCGGCAGCTCCGCCTTCGGCTGGAAACACAACGGTGTTGATCTGTTCAATCGTGACCACGGCCTGCTGGGCAAATCCCGCACCTGCGGTCGCAGTGAGCAGGGTCATCAAACCGACGCAGGCGGAACAGCGAGTGGTCATTGTCTAAATGGTGTTGTCCGAGGCTAGATCAGGTGAGCTGCTCCAGTGGTCTGGCATCGAGACCGTGACGCTCCAGCAGAAAGCGGGCCAGCACGTCGCTCTGTCCGTGAGTGACGTACACGGTTTTGGCACCTGTCTCGAGAACGGTGTTGACCAACCCCCGCCAGTCCGCATGGTCGCTGAGCACGAATCCGCGTTCATAGCCGCGGCGGCGGCGAGCCCCTCTCACCGCCATCCAACCGGAAGCGAAGGCGGTCTGAGGTGATCGGAAACGACGCATCCAGGGTGAACGATGCGCGGATGGTGGTGCCAGAACAAGACGGCCAGCCAGCGGATCCTTCCTCGGCAGTTCACTCAGTGGCCGGCTGGGTGTCATGGCAATGCCTGCCGCGCGGTAGTGACGCGTGACGGTTTCCACGGCGCCATGAAGCAACACCTCCTCGTTCACGCCGATTGCGTTCAGTTCCGCCAGAAGGCGCTGTGCCTTTCCGAAGGAATAGCAAAAGAGCAGAGAGGGACGTTCACGGTCGCCATGCCACCAGTCCCTGATCTGTTCAGCGACGCATGCCCCTGAATCCCAGGCATAGATCGGCAACCCGAATGTGGCTTCGGTGATCAGCACGTCGCAGGGCACCACTTCGAACGGTTCGCAGCTGGGATCGTGGCAACGTTTGTAATCACCTGAGACCAGCCAGATCGCATCGTTGACCATGATGCGGATCTGAGCCGATCCCAGCACATGCCCGGCGCTGTGGAACGACAAACAGGCCTGGTTCAACCAGAACTGCTTGCCGTAGGGCAGCGGATGCAGGTTGATGTCCCGACCCAGGCGCTGGCGCAGGATGCCTTCGCTGACATCGACAGCCCAGTACTCACCGCACCCAGGTCTGGCGTGATCAGCGTGGGCATGGGTGATCAGTGCCCTGGAGACCGGTCGTGATGGATCAATCCAGGCATCCGCGGCTCTGCAGTACAGACCGCTTTCTGTTCTCTCAAGAACGTTCATCGATCAACTCTGGCAAGCCTGATCTGCTGCTGCGTTTCAAGCGACTGACGGCGTTACTTGCTCATTGCGAGCATGCGCCTGATCGGAGCTTCCGCCCTGGAGCGGATGGATTCCTCCATCGTGATTTGCGGTGAGAGTGTCTCAAGGCAGTCGCGAAGTTTTTCAAGACTGTTCAGGCGCATGTACGGGCAGGCATTGCAGCTGCAGCCATCGAGACCGGGAACGTCAAGCAACGTCTTGTCTGGGACCCGCTGCTTCATCTGGTGCAGGATTCCTGGTTCGGTGAGCACGATGAAGGTGTCTGAGTCGCTGGTCTCGGAGTGATTCAGCAACTTGCTGGTTGAACCGATGAAATCGGCGAGATCAAGAAGATTCTCCTGACATTCCGGATGGGCGATCACCTCAGCATCCGGATGTTCCAGTTTGAGTTTGAGCAGTGCCTCCTCACTGAAGGTTTCATGGACGAAGCAGCGGCCGGGCCAGAGGGTGAGTTCCCGTCCGCTCTGGCGTTCCACCCAGCGGCCCAGATTCCGGTCAGGCGCGAAGAGCACGGGTTGCGTCTCCGGCAGCTGCCTCACCAGGTCGACGGCATTGCTGCTGGTGCAGATCAGGTCACTCTGAGCCTTCACCGCCGCTGTGCAATTGATGTAGCTGACCACCAGATGATCGGGGTGGCGTTCGCGAAAGCTGGCAAATTCATCGGCGGGGCAGTCGTCTGCCAGTGAACAACCCGCATCGATGTCCGGCAGCACCACCGTTTTTTCAGGGCTGAGAATCTTTGCGGTTTCCGCCATGAAGTGGACGCCGCAGAACACGATCACATCGGCGTCGGTGTTGGCGGCTTTTCTGGACAGCTCAAGGGAGTCACCGATGAAATCGGCAATGTCCTGAATCTCAGGCTCCTGGTAGTAGTGCGCAAGGATGACGGCATTGCGATCCTCACGGAGCTGGTTGATCGCCGCTACGAGTGCGGTGTCAGCGCTCATCGGGGCCTTCTGGGGCAGGATGGAACCAGCCTAGAAGTCGTTCTGACATCACTCCGTCTTGCCATTGCCGGAGACCTCCATGGTGACTGGGGGGACAGGGATGCAGAACTGATTCATCGATTGCAACCTGATGCGCTGCTGTTTGTGGGGGATCTCAGCGATGGAGATCTGCGCATCGTCAAACGGATAACGCAGCTTTCACTGCCCGTGGCGGTCCTGCTTGGAAATCATGACCGTGGTCGTGACAGAAGTGGAGCACTGCTCCAGCAGCAGATCAACTTGCTCGGAGAGCGTCACTGTCCATGGTCACTGCGATCCTGGAGTCAGCCGCCGTTGGCGGTCGTTGGGGCAAGGCCATGCAGTGCAGGAGGGGGATTTCATCTTTCGAAGGCTGTCGAGGCGGTCTTCGGACCGATCACGGAAACACAGTCCGCGGAGTGGATCAGCGAGGCTGCCAGACAGGCCCCTGAGCACTGGCCCCTTGTGGTGCTCGCTCACTGCGGACCAACAGGACTCGGTTCCGATCCTGAAAGCCCCTGCGGTCGTGACTGGAAACGGCCCCATATCGACTGGGGAGACAGGGACCTGGCCATCGCCCTCGATCGCATGACATCCGATCGACGGGCTGATCTTGTGGTCTTCGGCCACATGCACCATCAGCTGAAAGGCCGCCAAGGTGATCGCGTCACGTTCCACCGCGACCGCAGGGGAACCTGTTTCGTCAATGCCGCCTGTGTGCCCAGGATTGGAGTGGATGAATCCGGTCAGCCTCTGCATCACCTCACCTGGGTGGAATTCAGCGGCACACAACCGTCGTTGATCAGTCACCGCTGGTATCGACCCCAGGGCGAACTGCTCTATGAGCAAACCCTTCATCGCCAGGATCCGTCAGCGCCATCGCCATGCTGATCTACGTCTGCGTCAGCAGTCACGGCTACGGCCATGCAGCCCGCCAGGCCGCGGTGCTCGCTCAGCTGCATCGATGCCATCCCGACTGGATGCTGGTGATCAGCTCCATGGTTGATGAGGGATTCCTTGCGCTGGTGCTGCAGAACCTGCCGGTGATCCGGCGCAGGGTGCGCTGGGATGTGGGCATGCTGCAGGCCGATGCTCTCGGTTCTGATCGGCAGGCAACCCTGGTGGCGCTTCAGGTGCTGGAGGCGTCACTTCCCCGTCAACTGGATGCCGAAGAGGCCTGGATCCGGAGCCACAACAGCCAGGTCATCGTGATCGGCGATGTTCCTCCTGCTGCCGCAGCACTGGCTGACCGTCTGGATGCGCCACTGATCTGGATGGGGAATTTCGGCTGGGATGACATCTACAGCCCTCTTGGTGATGCGTTTCTGCCCTGGGCGCAGAAGGCGGCAGCTGCCTATCGACGTGGATCGCTGCTGTTGCGCTGTCCGTTTTCAATGGCGATGGATTGGTCGCTGCCTGAGCGGCAACTCACTCTGGTGGCCGGCACGCCCAATCCGCTTCCCGGCGATCTTCAGGACCGCCTTCGCGGGGATCCACGGAGCAAGGTGCTTGTCGGTTTCGGAGGGCTGGGACTCACTCTGGATCCCGGACTGTATGGATTCTGGCCGCAACATCTGTTTCTGCTCACGACGCCACAGGAGTCTCGGCATCTGCCTGAGCTGAGGACCATGGAGAATGTGCTGCTGCTGCCTTCAGGGGTGAGGCCGCTGGATGTGATGCCGCTTTGTGACCGACATCTGGGCAAGCCTGGCTTCAGCAGTTTCTGTGAGGCCATGGCGTGTGGACTGGGTCTTCACGTGGTTCGTCGCCATGGCTTTGCCGAAGCGGATGTGCTCATGGAGGGACTCCGTGCTCACTCTGCCCATTGCATCCTCAGCAGGGAGTGCCTGGACAGCGGCGACTGGCAGCTGGATCAGCCCCTCGTTCCAGCCTCGGGACAACCGTTGTCCTCATCGGGTGCCGAGCAGGCTGCTGATGCCGTCCAATCGGTGGCGGAATCGCTTGTTAAGAAAAGCTGATTCTTCCAATTATTTTGTCTTATCTTCGCCCGAAGCCGTCTGATTGGCTTGGTTTTCTGAGGCTGATGTCGACGACTAGCGCTGGGGACGGTTGGTCGCGTGTCACATCAATCGTGTGATCGGTGGTCTCAATTCGACACAGTTTGGCCGTGTTTTCAACACAGGATTCCCTGAATCCATCCTGATCGATTGTCAGAGTCTCGATGTTTTCGAGTTCTGTAGTCGTTCTTACTCTCCGAACTTTTTGTATGACTTCTCTTGCTTTGACTGCCTGTCGTTGTCTCCCAGGCGCTCTTGCAAGCGTTGTCCCTTTCATTGCCGGCTTCTCTGCCCCATCTGCCCTTGCAGCACTGCCTGCTCTCGAAACCTCCCGGTCGAGACTCGTGATGCTCGAGGAGGATCCCAACACCTCTGCTCTCCCCTACATCATCACTCCAGAGCGTCGCGCGATGCTCAACACCATTCGCTTCGCGGAAGGTACCTGGAAGGGAGGCCATGATCTCGGCTACCGCGTGATGTTCGGAGGTGGATTGATGGCATCGATGGATCGCCATCCCAACCGTGTGATCTATTCATCCCGATATGCGAGCGCCGCCGCAGGTGCCTATCAGTTCATGCCATTCACGTGGGACATGGTGAAGCGCAGGCTGGGCGTTCGTGGTTTCGGACCTGAGGTGCAGGATCAGGGAGCGTTGTTTCTGATTCAGCGTCGCAAGGCCCTGAGTCTCACCGATGCCGGAGTGATGACGCCTCAGCTGGCGGCTCTTCTCGCCCCTGAATGGGCTTCATTCCCCACACTTCGTGGCCGCAGTTATTACGGACAACCGGTCAAGCGATTCGCCAACCTCCGTGGTTTCTACGACATCAATCTCGTCCAGCTGCGTCAGATACGCGATCAGCGCCGTGCGTCACTGTCGAACCAGCAGTCTGACGACGCATCCGGAAAACCAGCTGCACCGGTCTGCACAGGTCCGACGATTCTCTGCGGGATGCCCTGAGGCATCCCTGCAGATCAGCACTGATCCATCAACTTTCTGAACCTGATTCGCTCGGCTTGCGTCCAACCGTTGCCTGAGCGATCAGATAAGCGGCAATTGCCCCGGCGAGGAATCCCATGCCATTGCGGATCAACGGGAGTACTTCACTCGTTCGCGTCACCACAGGAGCTACTCCGAACACGCCGAACAACATCACCCACAGGGGCGACAGCAGCAGCAGCCAACCCCAGGCGATCTTCTCTCCTTCCTGACGCGGATAGGCCGCAAAGCCTGCAATCAGTCCTCCAAGCACCGATGTGCTCAGTGTCCAGAGCCACTGTTCGGTCGGCAGACCGGGCACAACCTGGCAACCGCCTCTGTCAAGGCAAAGCTCGACAGCATCCAGTGCAGCGAGAATGGCACCATCCTCACCATGGTCTCTGACGTAGTACTGGTTGCCGTAGCGGGTCTGCAGCTCAACCCACCACGTTCGTGGCATCAATGCGAAAAAGGCATCGCCCACATTGAAGTTGAGCAGATTGCCTCCACGGGGATCTGCCACCAACAGCAGGCTGCGTTCATCCAGACCCCAGAACTCCTTCACCGCCAGACCAGGGGTGCGCTCGTACTGGGTGAGGACCCTCAGTTTCCAGCCACTCCGGTCTTCAAAGGCATCCAGAGAGGTCTCCAGAGATTGTCTCTGTGTCTGACTGAGGGCCTTCGCGAGATCGATGACCGGTGTGGGATGGTCTGGCAGCAGGTCGGGGTTGTCGGCTGCCCCGACAGGCGTGGCGACGATCAGCAGCAGCAGCGAAAGGCTCAGCAGAGCTTTCATTGCGCGCACGATTGCTTGGACACCCATGATCGAGAGCGGTTGGTCGCCATTCTCACCACATGAAGGCCTCGGACGTGTGCTGCCCTGAGTGGCTGAAGCCAAGACTTGAACAACACGGCAACAGCGTGCCCTTCTCCACCTTCATGGACTGGGCCTTGCATGACCCTGAGCATGGTGCCTACGGAAGTGGCCATCTCCAGCTTGGTGCCGATGGCGATTTCGTCACGTCTTCATCTCTTGGTGAGGATTTCTGTTCTCTGCTGGCTGTTCAGCTGCGTGAATGGCTGGAGCTGCTTGCCGAGCGGCATCCCGGCTCTTTGCTGTCCATCGTGGATGTGGGCCCCGGCGAGGGCGACATGGTCGCTTCGCTGATGGCGCTGCTTCAGTCCCAGGCTCCTGAACTGCTGCCGAGACTGGAGTTCGTGCTGGTGGAGCTGAATCCCGGCATGGAAACGCGCCAGCGCCTTCGTTTTGAGACCTCGTCAAATCCGCGATGTCGTTGGTGCTCTCTGGACGACTTATCAGCTGAGCCTGTCACCGGAATCCTGATCGCCCATGAACTGCTGGATGCTCTACCCGTGGAACGGCTTGTTCTCAGGGAGGGAGAGCTGCGCCGTCAGATGGTCACCCTGAATCCCGACCTGTCGCATCCCACAGGCCTGCTGAGCTGGGATGACGATCCATTGCCCGCATCACTGGCCGGTCGGATTCAGATGGAAGCGGATCGAGCGGGCGTGAGGATCCCCCCCCCTGCAGCTGAGGACGGCTGGGCAACCGAATGGCATCACGCCGTGTCTCCATGGATGCAGGAGGCTTTCGCTGCGCTTCACGACGGCATGTTGCTGGTGGTGGATTACGCCCTTGAGGCAAGCCGCTATTACGCGCCGCTGAGACGCGATGGCACGCTCATGGCGTACAGCTGCCAGACCGCATCCGCTGATGTTCTGCGTGACCCCGGCCGTCAGGACATCACAGCTCATCTCTGTCTGGACACGCTGGTTGCATCGGGATGCGCAGCCGGATGGCGTTTTGTTGGTCAGTGCCGTCAGGGGGAAGCGCTGCTTGCACTGGGCCTGGCCGAACGGCTGACTGCTCTGCAGCAGATCCCTGGGAACCGGCTTGGGGAGGCATTCAACCGCCGGGAAAGCCTGCTGAGGCTGGTGGACCCCAGCTGTCTTGGAGACCTGCGCTGGCTTGCCTTCAGCCACAGCGATCCGGCTGCGGAGAGTGATCACCCGCTCTCTCCACGGTTTCTGCAGGAGCCCTGATCAAGCGGATCAGTCCAGTGCCGACAGGCACTGCATCACATCGCCGTCGCTGATGTCTTCGCTGATGATCACGCTGCCGATGCCTGTCGGCAGCACAAAACGCAGGCGCCCGTGCCGGACTTTTTTGTCACCACGAAGTGTCCTCAGCACCGCTTCAGGGTCAAGGGTCGGCCACTCCACCGGCAATCCCGCTTTTTCAATCAGCTGCATCTGTCGCTGATGATCCTGGTCACTCCAGAGCCCCTTCTGGACGGCAAGACGGCCCACGGCCACCATGCCGATGGCAACCGCTTCACCGTGGAGCCAGGTGCCATATCCCGTGAGGGTCTCGACCACGTGACCGAAGGTGTGCCCGTAATTCAGGATGGCGCGTTGGCCCCCTTCCCGTTCATCGGCGGCCACCACGGATGCCTTGGCCTGCGCCGAACGCACGAGGATGTCATGAAGCATGGCTGGATCCATGGCGCTTGGATCAGACAGGTCTTCGGTGTGCTCCATGCGTGAGAACAGCTCTGGATCACCGATCACGCCGTACTTGATCACCTCCGACATCCCTGCACGAAATTCCCGCACTGGCAGTGTGTTCAGGGTGAGTGGATCAATGACCACCAGTCGCGGTTGGTGGAATGCACCGATCAGGTTTTTGCCTCTTGGATGGTTCACGCCGGTTTTGCCGCCGATGGAGGCATCGACCATGGCCAGCAGGGTGGTGGGTACCTGCACCACGCCAATCCCCCGCAACCAGCAGGCGGCGGCAAAGCCCGTCATGTCACCCACAACACCTCCTCCGAGGGCCAGCATCAATGACGTTCTCTCGAGACCTTCGAGCTGAGCTCTGTCGAGTATCAGGCTGAGTGTTTCCAGTGTCTTGCGCTCCTCGCCGGCGTCGATTTCCAGCATGATCGGCTCGAATCCAGCGGTCTTGAGACTGTGAAGACAGCTCTCTCCGTACGGACCGGCAACGTCAGGATTGCTCACCACAAGGATTTTCGTGCCGGAGCGAACCGACAATGCGGCCAGGGCCGCTCCGACGGAGCGCACCATTGACCGGCCGATGATCACGTCATAGGCGTTGTGCTCCAACGGCACATGGATCGTTGTGCGTTCCTGCAAGTCCGCTGCCTGCGCTGTGCTCGTGCTCATGGGCCGATGCTGCGGCTCGGGTCCGCAGGCGAATCGATCGACTGACCTTATCCTCAGCCACAGGCGGCCCGGGTCTGAATGAAGCTTGACTCCAGGACTGGACTTCGCGGAAGTCTGACTGCGTGGGCTTTCCTCTCCCCGGCTCTGCTGCTGCTGAGTCTGTCGGTGCTGATCCCTGCAGCGATGGCGCTGTTGATCAGTTTCACGCAGACCGGTCTCGATGTGTCTGAACCGTTGCGGTTCATCGGACTGGCGAATCTGCGCAGACTCGCCGGGGATCCGATGTTCTATCGCGTTCTCGGGACAACCCTGGTTTATCTCGTCGGTGTTGTGCCTCCGATCGTGCTTGGCTCGCTCGCCCTGGCCGTTCTTGTGAACAGGCTTCTCCCCGGTATTCACTGGCTCAGGGCTGCGTTCTACACACCGGTGCTGGTGTCCATCGTGGTGGCAGCGATCGCCTTCCGCTGGCTTTACGCCGAAAATGGTCTGATCAACGGCTGGTTCGGAGCACTGATCGGTTCCGGGTTTGTGCCCATCGATTTCCTGACGAATCCTCTGCTGGCCTTGCCGTCCGTGATGCTGGTCACGCTCTGGAAAGGCCTTGGGTACTACATGGTGATTTTTCTCGGGGGTCTCCAGGGCATCCCGAGGGAGTTGTACGAAGCCGCTGAACTCGATGGCAGTGAAGGGTGGAGGCAACACGTGGACATCACACTGCCTCTGCTTCGTCCTTACCTGACTCTGGTGGCGGTGATTTCCGCGATCGCCGCCACCAAAGTGTTTGAGGAAGTGTTCCTGATGACTCAGGGGGGGCCAGCGGATTCAACACGAACGCTGGTTTATTACGTCTACGACCAGGCTTTCGCCGAGCTGGAAATCAGTTATGCCTGCACGGTGGGTCTGGCTCTGTTTCTGATCGTTCTGCTGCTGACCGGCATCAGAATCGCCTTCAGCCACGAGCGTTCATTGATCTAGAGCGATCCGTCGCCGCTCGGATGGCAAGCTTCTGGTTCAGGGGAATGAAGACCCATGGCCAGTGCTGCCGAGACAATCGGGGTCGTAGGGGGCGGTCAGCTGGCTCTGATGCTGTGCGAGGCCGCTGCGTCCAGGCAGATCGACGTCATTGTTCAGACCGCTTCGGAGCAGGACCCCGCTGCGAAAGTTGCCCGTGCCCAGGTCAACGGCGCACCCACCGATGCTGCGGCAACACGTGAGCTGTCCGGCCGCTGCCGACAGATCACGTTCGAGAACGAGTGGGTTCCTGTCGATGCACTGTTGGCCCTTGAACGGGAGGGGGTGGTGTTCTCACCATCACTCACCAGCCTTGTTCCGTTGGTGAACAAACTGTCTCAGCGCAAGCTTCTCAACGATCTGGCCATCCCCAGTCCGGCCTGGATCTGTCTTGATGAGATCAATCGCGCCAAACCGACCCTTCCTGCGGGCTGGACCTTTCCAGTGATGGCGAAGGCCGCACATGGGGGGTATGACGGCAAGGGAACGCAGGTCATCCCTGATCTGAACGCTCTCTCACAACTTCTGAACACCGTTTCTG
>Ga0160422_10000889_pt1 | contig 18411 bp, 19 predicted proteins | sample Fk160mmetaG_FD_108192 | JGI IMG/M metagenome (GOLD analysis project Ga0160422, IMG submission 108192) | Marine microbial communities from the Central Pacific Ocean - Fk160115 60m metaG | ecosystem: Environmental > Aquatic > Marine > Oceanic > Photic zone | place: The Central Pacific Ocean... | reverse complement strand
ATTTAAAACATTATTAATTTCTGCATATTTGATTGTTTTTTATAGTGAGGATTCAATAAACATTAAATTTTTTGAAGAATTTATTTGCATGCTCTTCTGACAGTGCAACCTCTAAAGTAGTCTTGTTATTACTCGTTTTTATAGACTTGACCGTTCCTTTATTATGTAACCAGGCGACTGCAGCCCCGTCGGAGACACTTACCTCAAAGGAATGTATTATTTCGTTCTCCGATAAAATACTATCGATTGCCTCTAGAAGTTCGGTGCAACCTTCCCCCGTGATAGCGGAAATGTTAACAATTTTTTGATAATTATCACACAACCTACTTGGTATGCATTTTTCGTTGAGAAGATCTATCTTATTTAAGACCTCTATAAACCCAAACTGTTCTTTATGCTTTGTTATGTCAAGATCCGATAGAACTGACAAAACATCGATCCTTTGTTTATTTGAGTCAGCGTGGCTGACGTCTCTAACGTGCAATATTAAATCTGCTGATTGCACTTCCTCAAGAGTAGCTTTGAACGCTTCTATTAAGTGGGTTGGTAAATTGGATATGAAACCAACGGTATCAGATAAAATTATAGTTTTTCCCGATGGCAACACTATTTGCCGCATTGTTGGGTCTAAAGTTGCAAATAGCATGTCTTGACTTATCACATTTGCGCCACTCAATTTGTTAAAAAGAGTAGATTTCCCAGCATTTGTGTAACCTACTAACGCAACGATAGGGTAAGGCACTCTTTTTCGAGCGTTTCGGTGCAACTGCCGCGTGTTTCTGACTTTTTTTAATTGCTTTTGCAGTTGTATAATTGCGTTATCTAATTGCCGCCTATCCAACTCAATTTGTCGTTCCCCAGGCCCTCCGAGGAACCCTCCTCCTCCTCGTTGACGCTCGAGGTGTGTCCATGACCTCACTAATCGGCTTCTTTGAAAGGATAGAGCCGCCAATTCAACTTGTAATCCGCCTTCATGAGTTCGAGCTCTGGCGCCAAAAATTTCTATAATCAAACCGGTCCTATCTATAACTTTACATTGCCAGTATCTTTCTAAGTTACGTTGCTGAATGGCTGATAATTGAGTATTTACTACAGCCAATGTTATATTACGGACCTCTATCAGGGTTTTAAATTTCTGAAGAGTTCCCGATCCAAAAAAATTTGCAGCATTAACTTTTGACAGATTAATAATTTCTGAGAGATCTACTTTTAAATCTATGGCTGATGCTAGTCCGACAATTTCTTGAAGTTCGGACGCCACAGATCTTTCGTGGAGCGATTTCAATTCGCCTAGTTCTTTCCTATTAGTGATATTTGGATGAACAACTATCGTTGCAGTGTCTGCGTTCTTTAACCCCGAAAAATCGGACATTTAAAAAGAAATTCCAAAAAAGTTTTTGAAGCTTGCTAAATTAACCAAATTGTTAGTTTGTATATATCTTTTTTGCCGGTTCACTTGAAAAACAAGCATCAATTAACCTTTTCTATTTTGAACTAATTTTTATTTTTGCAAGGTAACATCTAATCTCTAAACACGTCGGAAAAGTTTTTGAAGGAGGCCAGCGACGCAACTCCTTCTCTGTTATTAATCCAGTTTCCACTAGGATAGGTTTGCAATTTGCCATATGCGCGCACTGCAAATCAACAGTCGCATCCCCTATAAACCAGACCGAATCATTGGGAGGTATTTCTGTATGTTTCAAGAGAGCATCGATTATGTCTTTTGATGGTTTATCGACATCTAAGTCGGTAGCCCCCAGCACATTATCAAAGTATTTTTCCCAGCCTAATTTCTTTATTTCTTTCCGCAGAAAAGTACCATTTTTGTTTGAAATTATACCAGAATAAATCTCCTCTTGCCTGAGAAATCTAAGCAGGTTTTCCGCGCCAGGAAGTGGTTTAATACCAGTTAAGTGTAGTTTTTCAAACGATTCGTAGAAAAATTCTAGTGCATCTTTCCATTGATCTCCAAATAAGTGAGGGAAAGTATCACGAGCAGAGTTCTTAGAGTTCTGCCTCACTTGGGTGACCGTCCATGGTGTTTTGCCCATTTTGATTAAGGTAGTGTTTAGGGCCTTTGCGATACTTTGCCAATTGTCCACTAACGTACTATCCCAGTCGAATATAATGGCCTTTGGCAGCGTCTCGTTTAGCATTTTAACGCATTAACTCATTTTGAGGCCGCTCGTTGATGTAATTCATGTAAGACAACAGTAACTTTTTTGTGAATTCTCCTGGGCTCCCATCACCAATTACAGTGTCGTCTATTTGAGTCACCGGCGTTAAAAAAGATGTTGATGAAGTGAAAAACGCCTCTTTACAATTTTTTACATCATCAATACTGAACGGTCGTTCAACGACTTTTATTCCTTCATTCTCTGCTAGATTGATAACAGTTAGCCTCGTAACACCACTTAAAATTGCTTGATCAAGATACCTAGTGATGAGGTTATCATGGTGGTCAAGAATCCAAGCATTTGTTGACGTCCCCTCGGTAATAAACCCTTCCTCATCATACTGCCAAGCCTCTTGTGCACCAGCGGTTCTAGCTGCCTGTTTACCTAATACATTTGGAAGAAGAGAAACTGATTTGATATCGCAACGCTTCCATCTAATGTCAGGTAACGTGATGACCTTCGCTCCTTTATTTTCTGTGCTCTTATCGGCGATTTTTAATGGCCTTGCAGTAATTACCAGAGTTGGTTTTGAAGTTTTAGGGAACCCGTGGTCGCGACGTGCCACACCTCGCGTTATCTGAATATATACAAGCCCATCTTTAAATTTGTTTCTATCTATCACCTCTTCTAGCACCATTTTAAGCGCTTGACGCTTCATTGGGCAGGCTATTTCTATTGCCTCTAGCGATCGTTCTAACCGATCAAAGTGTGGAATTTCATCTACAAGAAGTCGATTTTTAACTAAGATGACTTCGTAAACACCGTCAGCAAATTGATAGCCACGATCTTCAACATGCACGTTGACTTCTTTATGAGGGTAGTAACGGCCATTTACGTAAGATACGCGGGACATTTTTTTATTTCCTTATATTTTGGTGGTATTCTGATCAAAAATCAGCTCTAACTGCAAAAAGTTTCTCAACCTCTTTCACAGCGTCATAAGTTGCAAAGAGAACGATTGTGTCGTTTGTTTCTATGACTGTGTCTCCTTTTGGCGCTATCACCTCATCAGCTCGGATAATGGACCCTATCTTAACACCATTGGGTAAGCCTGCTTCTCTTATCGATTTACCAACTAAAGACGAAGTTTCAAGGGCTTCTGCCTCAATAACTTCTCCAAAGTCTTCTCTAACCGAGTAAATACCCCTAATTCTACCCCTGCGCACGTGTTGCAATATGGAGGAGACTGTTATCATCCGCGGGTTCACGACAGCATCGATGCCAAGTTGATTGATTATTTGTACATATGAGTGTTTATTTACTAGAGCGATGGTTCTTTTTACCCCGGCTTTTTTCGCTAATGATGATCCAATAATATTAACCTCATCATCATTAGTCACTGCGACAAATGTTTCCGTATTTTCAGCATTTGCTTCTTCTAATATCTCCATATCCAAGACGTCACCATTTATTACCATTGTTTGGCTTAGCTGTTGCGCCACGGATTTTGCCCGCTCTTCGGCAAACTCTATCACCCTTGCGCGGACGCCAACATGATCCTCTTCAATCTCTTGAGCTAGTGTGAGACCAATATTGCCGCCACCAGCAATTATTAAATTACGACCCTCTTCTTCTTCATGACCAAATGCCGACATGGCTCTGGTAAGATGAGAGGAATCGCATACGAAATAAACGTCGTCACCGGGCAACATATGTTCATGAGTGCGCGGTAAGATACCATTGTCATTTCTAATTATGCCAACAATCACGATGTTTAGATCTGGAAACGACTTACTTAATTGCCGAATAGGGGTGTTTATAACTGGACATTCCTCAGTGCACCTAACCCCCACGACACTTACGAGTCCATCAGCCATGGGGACCACATCAAAACCTCCCGGAACATGTAGTCGTCGTCCAATAGCTCGTGCAACCTCCCGTTCTGGCGAAATAATTACATCAATAGGCATATTTTCTCGACTGAACAAGTCGCCCCATATTGGCTTTAAATATCCTGGTTGACGAATTCTGGCAATCTTTGTGGGAACCTCGAATAACGAATGTGCAACTTGGCAGGCAACCATATTGATTTCATCTGAAAATGTTACTGCGATTACCATATCTGCGTCAGCTGCACCCGCCTGCTCAAGGATATCCGGCTGCGATGCATGTCCTAAAATACTTCGAACGTCGAGGGTTTCTCCAATTCGACGCACTAAGCTGTAGTCTTGATCAACTACGGTTACGTCATTATTTTCCCCAGCTAAATGTTTGGCTATGCTCGTTCCTACTAAACCTGCGCCGCAAATAACTACTTTCATTTCGAATTTTCCCCAGCTAGATGTTTAGTTATGCTCGTTCCTACTAGACCTGCACCGCAAATAACTACTTTCATTTCGAATTTTCAACTAGTTTTACCGGTCGCTCTTCCTGATAAACACCAAGGGTTTTTAACTTTCTATGCAGAGCCGACCTTTCCATACCAATAAAGCTGGCTGTTTGGGAGATATTGCCTCCAAATCTATTTACTTGGGCAAGTAAATATTCCCTTTCAAAATGCTCTCGGGCTTTTCTTAATGGCATCGCCAAAACATCCATGTTTTTAGCAAGCTTAACATGTACAGGCGTCGCAGCCTTTAATTCGGGGGGAAGCATCTCAGCTGTGACAGTAGCCATTGTACTGTCCGGGTACATGATTAAAATCCAATCAACTAAGTTTTTTAATTGCCGAACATTTCCGGGCCAATTATAGGCTTGGAGAAGAGCCATTGCTTCATCAGAAAAACATTTTATTGGCATTCCAGAAGCTTTGGCAGTTTCCTGAAGAAAATAGCAAGTCAAAATTGGGATGTCTTCTCTCCTTTGATTCAAGGCTGGCACCTGCATGGGAACAACACTCAATCGGTAAAATAAATCTTCTCTGAAACGCCCCTCCGCGATTTCTTCTTGCAGATTTTTATTGGTCGAGGAGATTACTCTTACATCAACGTGCACCTCTTCATCACCGCCGACTCTAATGAATTTTTGTTCTTGAAGAACTCTGACAATTTTACCTTGTGTTTCTAATGGCATATCAGATATTTCATCGAGGAATAAAGTTCCAGTGTGTGCCCGTTCGAAGACACCTACTTTAGAACCAAATGTGGAACTGTCAGTAGTATTGTTTATTCCAAAAAGCTCAATTTCTAATCTGTCTGGGTTCATGTTTGCGCAGTTCAGTACAATAAAAGGCCTGTTAATTCTTCCTGATTTCGCATGGATGGCACGGGACACTACCTCCTTGCCGGAGCCTGGTGGTCCTGTAATTAAAATCCGGCTATTTCCTGGCGCTACTTTATTAATGGCAGCGTTCAGCTGTGAAATGAGTTGGGATTCTCCAATCAATCGATCGCTTACCCCAATACGTTTTTTTAATTCTAAATTCTCTTGCCGTAAGCCCTCAGCTTCTAATGCTCGTTGTACTAATACAATTAGCTTGTCTGCCTGAAATGGTTTTTCAATGAAATCGTACGCTCCCGCTTTAATAGAATTTACGGCAGTCTCAATATTACCGTGACCGCTAATCATTATTACGGGAACGCTCGGATGCTTATCTTTTAACCACTTTAATATCTCGACACCATCCAACTCGCTTTCTCTAAGCCAGATATCGAGAATGACTAAACTTGGCAACCTTCCATTGATTTCTTTCAAGGCCTGCTCTGACGTAGCGGCCTCTCGCGTCGAATATCCCTCATCCTCTAAAATACCGCACAGAACTGTTCTGATATCGGACTCATCATCAATAATTAAAATATCATTACTCATTTCGAATAACCTTACAGCACGTAACTTATTTCGAGATTCCGGTTTCAACAAGAGGTATAGTTACAGTAACAACAACACCTGACCCTTGTTCTGAGACATCCTCAATTCGTAATGTCCCACCGTGATCTTCAACAATTTTTGCTACAATAGCTAATCCTAGCCCAGTTCCTTTTTCTCGGGTCGTTACGTAAGGCTCCGTGAGCCTATTTGAAATTTCCGCGGGTAAACCTATCCCATTGTCAATAAATTCTAGATGGCAAAAGTCCGATTTAATAGAACTTTTAATCTTAACAATACCCTTGTCCAAATTTCCGTTATTTTCTTTGGCGGTTATTGAATCAATACTGTTTTGAAGTAAATTAGTTATCATTTGTCGTATCTGATGATCATCGCATAACGCTATAATTGGGGCATTTCGTATTTCCAGATGAAAATCGATATTGCTATTCGCGCCCGAGTGTAAAGTGATCTGAGACTCAATTATTTTTTTTAAGTCGTTTGAGGCCAGCTTGGCGGTAGGCATACGGGCAAATGAAGAAAATTCATCCACCATGCGTCCGATATCCGCAACCTGTCTGCTTATTGTTTCTGTTAGAGATATAAATAAATCCTGCTCTTCTGTAATTAATGATAAATACTTCCGCTTTAAACGTTCAGCAGAAAGTTGAATAGGGGTAAGTGGATTTTTAATTTCATGTGCTATTCGTCTTGCAACATCTGCCCAAGCAGCAGTTCTTTGAGCAGATTGGAGTTCAGTAATATCATCAAACGTTACCACGAAGCCATTTATAATATTTTGACTGCCTTCAGCAGTAATTCTAGTTCTTAAGGTGATATGTTTGCTTTTGCGTACAAGTTCGATTGAAGCCTCAATTTGGTTAAAATAATTTGAATCTACTTTTTTGGAAAGTTTTGCCATTTCAAATAAGTCAGCCATTTCCGGTATAATGCTCACCAACGGTTGGTGCATCATCTCCTTTTCAGACAAACCTAGCAGTTGCGCACCAGATTTATTTGGTAAAGTAATACTTCCATTTTTGTCCAGCCCTATGACACCCGCTGAAACACCTCCCAAAACCGCTTCTGTGAATTGTCTCCTTTCATCTTCAATTTTATGAGCTTGTATCAAGTCTTTCCTTTGAACTTCCAATTGATCTGTCATGCGATTAAACGTGGAATTAAGCATGCTGAACTCGCCAATATCGGATTTATTAGAAATCCTTGAGCTAAAATCTCCCTCGCTAATTTTTTCTGAGGCCATAATTAATTGGCTCACGGGATTAGAAACTTGGGTTGCTAAATTTAATCCAACCCAAATTGCGGCAAATAGGAGTAACAACGAAACTAGCGCAAAAATAAGAGCAAAGGTGATTTGAACATCGGCCCTTTTTCCTTGAAGCAAATTATATTCGGCGGTAGCTTGCTTAGTTTTATCGATATAAGCAAGTATCTCAGGATCCACAAATCTGCCGACAAATAGGTAAGCATCAACAAAATTATCCAATCTAATAATTGCTCTCACTCTGTCTACTTCACTGGTTAAAGTAGCGACTTCCCCATTTCTCGCCTTTTGGAAAGCACTCTCCGGGAAAGGTTCAAAATCGAACGTCAAGCTAAGCCCCGTTTTTGCTAAAACCTTGCCACTTGTCTCAAACACCACTGCTTCTGTGAGGTTTCGTATTGCAGCCTGAGCCTGAATGACGTTTGCTAGTTGTTTTGGGCGTGACATCAAAAAGGGAGCTTGTCGGTTTAAATCAAATGCCATTGCCAACGCATCGCCGCTAATATTCTGTCGGTGTTCTTCTAAATAGGATTCTGCAACTGCTTGAGAAGCATCTACCGCTGCCCCGATACGTTCGCTAAACCAAGACCTGATACCAAAATCAAATAAAAATACCGAGAATAGAGCCACTACGATGGTTGGGATCACCGCGATCACACTAAATAACATCACCATACGTGTATGTAATTGCGAACCAGCTAGCCCCTGTCTTCTTTGAGACCAGAGCCTTACCAGCCTTTTAGAAACAAGCAAACCTATAACTATTAATAAACCTAAATTGAGGTACATAAATCCCAAAACGACATCAGGATTAGGACCAGCGGCTCCTGATCTGGCAAAAACTGTGTATGTACCTATCCCTGAAAAGAGCGCCAGCACGGCTAAAACAACAACTGTTTTTCTTGATGAGTTTATTTTGTCTAACCAGGTTAGTGGAATGATTTCCATAATTGACCAATATGGTTGAAATGACAGTCAGCATTTTAGCTTTTTTTAAAAAAAATGTTAGCTTTTATTATAGAATTTTGCTGCCAACTTACTCTTTTGTATTCTCGTAAATCGCAAACATCTACTTACCCTAGCTTAAATATACTCACTTTATTCCTTTTACGACCGGTATCTCCAAGTCTTTGAGTTTTTTTCGCAGAGTGTTACGATTTAAACCAAGTAGGTCTGCAGCTCTTAGTTGATTTCCCTGTGTTGCCTCGAGTGTTAATGCTAATAAAGGCCGCTCTAATTCTTTAAGAACCCTGTTGTAAAGACCGGGGGTTGGCAACGTGTTTTCATGTGCGGCGAAGTAACTAGACAAATGCCTCTCGATAGATTCAGATAAACTTTCGTTGGTATTTATTTGGTCGCTATCAAGCTCCTGTTTGCTTGAATTAAGTTCTTTCGCAATTGTCTCGCGTGTGATGGTTTGTTCCGCATACAAAACAGATAAACGTTTGATAAGGTTTTCTAATTCCCGCACATTTCCTGGCCAAGAATATTCCTCAAGTAATAACATCCCCTCTTTATCTATTATTTTATGAGCTAAACCACCTTCCGCAGCTCGCAAACAAAAATGAGTCACGAGATCGGATATGTCTTCTTTACGTTCTCTCAAGGCCGGAATTCTCAATGGCACCACGTTCAACCTATAATAAAGGTCTTCCCGAAAAAGCCCTTGCCTTATCAATAGTCTGAGGTCTCTATGGGTCGCTGTAATGATACGAACATTAGCCTTTATTATTCTGTTTCCGCCAACAGTTGTATACTCACCTTCCTGTAGCACACGAAGTAGGCGGGTCTGGGCCTCTATTGGCATATCGCCAATTTCATCTAAAAATAAAGTCCCCCTTTGCGCCTCTTCAAATTTTCCCAAACTTCTAACCGTGGCACCTGTGAACGCTCCCTTCTCGTGGCCAAACAACTCACTTTCTATCAATTCTTTTGGTATGGCTGCCATATTAATTGCAACGAAGGGACCATCCGCTCGTTTTCCATAATCATGAAGTGCGCGCGCTATAAGCTCTTTTCCGGTACCCGACTCACCGGAGATTGTAACAGTCAATTCAGCGCTCATAAGCCTAGCCATAACTCTATAAATTTCTTGCATCGCAGGTGACCGCCCGATAAGCGGTAAATGATCGGCCTCATTAATATTACTTTTTAGCTCTCGAGTTGTTCTTGTATTTTCTTCCTCTGAATTCAGCGCTTTCCAAACAACCAATTTTAGTGTTTCAAGATCAAATGGTTTAGGGAGATACTCAAAGGCTCCCCTTTCATTTGCTTGGACTGCTGTCATTAGTGTATTTCGCGCACTCATTACAATCACTTTAAGATTTGGCCGAGCGGCTAAAATTCTTGGAAGAAGATCTAAGCCATTATCATCCGGCATTACGACGTCAGTGATAACCAAGTCACCAATACCCTCTTCAATCCATTGCCATAAATTAGATGCTGTGCCTGTCGATTTAACGACGTATCCGAGCCTAGAGAGTGCCTGGTTTAGGACGGTTCTTATGGCCTTGTCATCATCTGCCACAAGGATGCAGGCTGCGTTTGTCATTGAACTTCATCCGGTTTCAAAAACTTTTGAAATACATCGTTCTGTCCATTGTTAAAATTTTTCGAATCAAACATTGGAAGCATCACTCTGAAAGTGGTTAGTCTTGGTACGGTTTCTACTTCAACAAAACCACCGTGGTCTGCTATTGCTTTTGCTACAAAAGCTAAACCTAGACCTGTCCCATTCGACTTTGTTGTTACGAAAGGATCGAAAAGGTTATCTAAAAGCTCGCTGGGGATGCCAATACCATTATCTTGAATGGTGATCATCAATGGTAAACCTAATCTGTCTCCTGATCCTCCAACCTTTACACTCATTCCTTGGCGGTAGGAAGTTGTGATCCTCACCTCTCCATTTGCGTCAGATATCGCTTCACACGCATTTTTTAGAAGATTTAAAAATAATTGAATCAAAACATCTTTATTTCCGAGGGTGGCCGGCAGCGAGGGATCATATTCCTCTTTAAATTTTACACGATTTCCAAACCCGGCCGTTGCTAGACGAATGCAGTGATTTAATATTTCATGAATATTGACTTCACCACGCTTTAGTGGCCTCTCATCCGCAAACCCTTCCATTTTATCGACTAATTCACAAATACGGTCGGTCTCATCGCATATCAATTTGGCAAGAGGTTGATCTTGTTCATCGATCGTTTGCGCCAGCAGTTGCGCAGCCCCCTTAATTCCTGAAAGTGGGTTTTTAACTTCATGTGCCAACATGGCAGCCATCCCAGAAACGGATCTTGCTGCACCTCTTGATTGTTGTTGATTATGCAGACGTTGCGCTAAAGACCGTTCAAAAAATGATATTACAACATGTCCATCTTTCCCAGGTAGTGGCGATACGCCAACGTTTACAATCCTAACGCCAATGCGAATACCCTCAAGAACAAGATCGTGGTCCATAATAGAATTTCCACTATGACGGACATTTTTTACCATTTCTAGCAGTGGCGTGTTGCCTGGAAGCAATTCTGTAAAAGGCAATCCTTTTAAGTATCCCATACTAGCCTCAAAAAATGTTTCAGCTGCGGTATTTAAATAAACGATGGTGTTATTGGTCCCCAGTTGTATCAAAGGGTTTGGTAATGCTTCTAAAACTAGGTTTGCCCATTTTTCATTACCATAGGTGTTCTTCGACGATATCGCTTCGGCGCACATCAAGCTGCCAGCTTTTCTGTTGCGTGATCAAATAACCTTTCAATTTCGCTCGACATCTCACCAATACTAATTTTAGCAAATATCTTTTCTCTAAATTGGCAGGAATTGGGTAAGCTCTTTGTATACCAAGCAATATGCTTTCGGCTTAATCGGCAACCCAATTCTGTGCCATAATAGGAAAGCATATTATCGATATGGTTTATCAATACATTTTTTTGTTCGATTAAATCAGGATCTTTTTCTCTGGTACCTTTTTGCAAAAATGTAGACAATTTGCTTAAAAACCAGGGACGACCATAGCAAGCTCGACCAACCATTATGCCGTCAGCCATCGACTCTCGAAGACACTTTTTGGCCGAATCAAAACATGTTATGTCGCCGTTTGCGACAACTGGTATTTTTACATTTTGTTTAACCTTTGAAATAAATTTCCAATCCGAGACCCCTTTATAAAACTGGTGCCTGGTTCGTCCATGAACCGTAATCAATTTAATCCCGTTATTTTCTGCAATTTTAGCAAGCTCTGGGGCGTTTTTTGTGTCTTCATCCCAGCCTATCCTCATTTTAAGCGTAGTAGGAAGCGAGGTCGCTTTAACTACTGATTCAATAATATCCCTTGCCAGCAATAAATCTTTCATCAGGGCCGATCCCGCATACCTTTTTACAACTTTTTTTGCAGGACACCCCATGTTTATGTCGATTATTTGTGCTCCTCGTTCCTCCAGAAGGGATGCAGCGCACGACATGACATGTGGATCCCAACCTGCGATTTGAAAAGCAACTGGCCCATTTTTCTTGTTAATAAATTCGTTCCGATAAAATCGCTTGTCATTTTTTAACAAATGTACCATTTCTGATGATGCATTCATCTCGGAGAAAACTAGGTTATCGCCATAGTTTTGAACTTGTGATCGAAATGGTAAATCTGTTATCCCAGACATTGGAGCCAGAAATACGGGGTTATTCTGTATTATTTCGTTAAACTTAATGCTCATCGATTAACCAAAGAAAAATGATCAAAATATCGGCATTATTGGTTTTAGGTTATTTTTTAGCAAGTATTTATTCTTGAACTAAAGCATGTATTGGGAAATTACTTTTACTCCGAGGTACCCCAGGGATATTAAAAAGTATGCCACAAGTATTAATCGAGACAAAAATCGCCCTCTCAGACCAAAGAGTTTGTTTGTAATAAGCAGGGATGAAATCAAAACCAGAGTGCAAAACGATAAAATTGTCTTGTGATCTATTGAAATAACTTTACCTGATTTCAAATATTCGACAGTCATCCCCGTCAAAATGCCAATAAAAAGAACGAAAAGAGAGATAACTAGCAAATTTGTTTGTAATCGGTCTGCCTCGTTTATTGCGGGTAAATAATTTACGAAGATATTTGACCGTTTATTTTTAATTGATAATTGAGACAGAAAAACCGAAAAAGCAGCCATTGTTGCTAACGATATCGTAGCATATGTGGAGAGCGACATTAGGATATGAAAACTAATCCAGCCAGAGGATATCTCTTTGTCAATGGTGTTTTGCGAATCTAAAATATTCAGACTTAAAACCGCAAACGATAGAATAGTTAAGTATGGCAACACGAAAATAGCTAATTTGCAAGCTGGTTTGGAGGTTGCACACAAAATTGCGAACCAAAAAACAGTGAAAAAAATTGATAGCCTCAGGGCTGCCGCTACACCGGGATCCCAACCGTTTTTAATAGCAATAAGTGAGGAGAGCCCGTAAACAAATATTGTAACAATGATAAGAACAAAAAACGGTTTTTTGTTGATAGATTTTAAAGGAACTGCTGAAAAACACCCCATTAGCAAAATAATGCTCGAAACAACGTCAAGATAGATTAAATTCATGGTACGTTATTATAAGGCCACTTAGAGCTATTTTCTATTTAAACTTTTTGCGGAATTGAATTAACTATAAAAATGACTTTCGATATTAAAGTTGCTGCTTTGATAGTAGGTGCCGGAAGCGGTACAAGGTTAGGTGGAAATATACCCAAGCAATATCAATTGATTGATCATGAATGTTCCTTCGCAAAGTGTATAAAGTTTTTTGAAAATCATCCTAAAGTATCGAAAACAATAGCTGTAGTTTCTGACAACCATGAAAGCCTTTTTAAAGAAAAATGCACTCTTTCTTCCGATACGGAGACCGTCTTTGGCGGAGCAGACCGCATGTCCTCTGTTAGAAACGGATTGAATAAACTTTTAGTAGATGAACCAGATTTTGTTATCATTCACGATGCAGCGAGGCCATTTTTAAAAGAAGCACTTGTTGACACTATTATCTCAAAACTTTCAAGTTATGAGGGCGTCATACCAATTTTAAAGATTTCAGATACTGTCAAGCGGTTAGACGGGCCACATATACAAAAAACAGTTGACAGAAGCTTATACGGAAGAGCACAGACGCCTCAGGGATTTAAGTTCTCGTCTATTTTAGAAGCCTATAAAACATTAAAAGGAAGCGATCAAACAGATGATGCGGGATTTTTAGAAAATATGGGTTCAACTATTCTGCATATTACCGGAAATGAAGACTTATTCAAAATCACCTATGAAAAGGACATGGAGAGGGCCCGTTTGATGGCTAAAACTTCGTTAGAGACCCGCGTTGGTATTGGGTATGATGTTCACCAATTTGTTGATGGTGCCACATTAGTTCTTTGCGGCATTAAAATTCCCTTTAATAAGTCATTGGTTGGACATTCGGATGCCGATGTGGCTTTGCACGCTCTAACTGACGCATTACTGGGAGCAATCGGCAATGGGGACATTGGGGATCATTTTCCACCAACAGAAAAGGAATGGTCGGGCATATCCTCTAGTACCTTTGTCGAATTCGCTGTAGAAGCAATAAAGCATAAAAACGCTAGAATAATAAACGCGGATTTAACACTAATATGCGAAAAACCAAAAATTAGTCCGTTTAAAGAGCAAATGGTGAAACGTGTTGCTGGCCTATTACAGGTGGCACCTTCTCAGGTAAATGTCAAAGCGACAACTACGGAGGGACTTGGGAGTATGGGACGAAAGGAAGGCATCGCCGCCAATGCAATCGTGTCCATTGAAATTCCGACTGGTTAGCCAGTAAATTGTTGATCGAGAAAGCTGTTACAGCGTTATCAACATTTGGAGGGTTAGGAAATCTACCATTTGCTCCAGGAACTTGGGGGTCTCTCGTTGCTATCCCCATAGGTTGGTTTGTAATTGAAAAGTTTGGCAACACCTCTCTTTTATTCGTTTCATTCGGGGTTTTTGTGATTGGCGTTTGGGCGAGCAGCCGGTTCGCGAAATATCGAAAGACTGCCGATCCATCGAGTTGTGTTATTGATGAGGTTGCTGGTCAACTTACCGTTCTTTCATTTTTTGCAAATGATCCTGTAATAATGCTTTCTGCTTTTTTTACATTTAGGTTTTTTGATATCATTAAAGTATGGCCAACTTCTTGGGTGGATAAGAATATCCGCGGTGGCTTTGGCATAATGATAGATGATATAATAGCGGCCGTTCAATCGATAGCTGCAATGAAATTTGCTCTATTTTTTCTATATTAGCCCCGACCAAAAGATAATGTTGTTATGTTCACAAATAATTTGAGAGAAAATGCAGAGCAGCTTTTAAGTCGTTGCCGACGTCTTTCATTAAAGATCTCCATTGCGGAAAGTTGCACGGGGGGACTTATTTCGAGCTGCATAACTGCTTGCAAAGGCTCCTCCTCAGTTTTTGAAAGGGGTTATATCGCCTATTCGAACGAAGCTAAGGAAGAGTTATTGGATGTCTCTCTTACAACTCTTCAAAGTTTTGGTGCCGTTAGTTCGGAGGTTGCTATTGAAATGGCAGAGGGAGCTTTGATCAAGGCTAAGAGTAATCTTGCGCTAGCTGTGACCGGAGTTGCAGGGCCTGGTGGAGGGACCAGTTTGAAACCCGTTGGACTGGTTTTCATAGCTTGTGCCTTCAGAGATGCAAGCGATATAAAATGCAAAAAATTTAATTTCTCCGGTGATAGAGAAGCAATACGCTTGGCAACTGTAGAACAAGCTATTTTGCTTGGATTAGAATTTTTAATAAAGAATACATAATATTTTACTAGTCTGGCACAATACTTCTAGAAATGGATTGGTCTAAACCCTCATACTTGTGGTATTCAATCACCGAATAAATTTCTTTCCTCTCCATTAGATTATTTAGATAGTTCCCCTGCCCTCCATATTCTCGAAGATGATCGAAAAGTTGCTTCATTGCTGCTGCTTCGCAACGTAATGAGGTTACCGGCCATATAACGATGTCAAACCCTAGTTCTTCAAATTGGTTTGCTGGCAGATAGGGTGTTTTGCCAAATTCGGTCATGTTAGCTAATGTTGGAAAATTTATTTCTTTGTTGAACCTTTCCATTTCTTTTTCCGTAGTAAGAGCTTCTGGAAAGATGATATCGGCGCCAGCATCGATATAGCTCTTTGCTCTGTCAATAGCTGCGTCTAGTCCTTCTGATGCCGCGGCATCCGTTCTCGCTATTATTTGAATGTCAGTTCTAGCCGAGTTGGCTGCAGAGATCTTCGCTGACATATCTTCTTTCGAATTGAGAAGTTTATCAGATAGGTGACCACATTTTTTGGGTAATAATTGATCCTCAAGCTGCACCGCGGCGGCGCCCGATATTTCTAGATCTTGAATTAAGCGCATTACATTTAATGCCTCGCCGTACCCGGTATCTCCATCTACAATGAGCGGAAGTGTTGAAGCCCGACAAATCGACCGAACTGCCATTAATAATTCATCTGGCATCATGACACCTAAATCAGGTAGGCCGAGGCTTGCCGATAGGGCTCCTCCTGAGAGGTAAAGACAGTCAAAGCCTGCTTCTTTTGCAATTAGTGCTGTCAAGCCATTGTGCGCTCCAGGGACACATAGGATTTCTTCTTTTTTTAAAAGCTGTTTAAGCCGCTGCCCGGGACGTTCGTCGGCCGCAGGTGAGGTGAGCCACGTCATTCAATGTCTCCTTTTAAAATAAATTGCTTTGACACGTTCATAATACCTTTCGAATTTTTTGCCGCCATGGGTTGGCCTCATGAGAAAATTATGGCATCAGAGTCGTGTATGTTCAAATATAAGATATGCTTACGTATTTTGACTCTTTATGGAATAATGTAGTGCTATATATTATTGGTCTTACCTTAAGTCTCGCCTCCTTCTGGCTTTTAATGTCAGGCATTTTTACACCTTTAATTTTATTTCTAGGGTTTGTTTCGGTTTTATTTGTACTCTATTTAATCCGGCGCATGGATGCACTTGACGAAGACGTCTTTGAATTTAAACTAAAAACGAAGTATTTTTCTTATTGGAGCTGGTTGGCTAAAGAAATTTTCAAGGCCAATATAGATGTGTCAAAGGTTATTCTGTCACCGAAGATGAAACTCTCCCCTCGCATGGTAAGGGTGCCTCTTTCGCAGTCTACTGAACTCGCCACAGTGATTTATGCGAACTCAATCACCTTAACTCCCGGGACTGTCTCCGTGGAAATCGAGGGAAACGAGATCATCGTACACGCACTTACGCAAGAGCTGATGGATGGACTAATAGAAGGCGATATGGATAAACGAGTTAACTACTTGGAAGAAGCATAGTATGTTCATTGGTGCAACAACTGCTGTTCTTGTGGCTATGACGTTAGTTTTATACCGTGCATTTGCAGGCCCAACTCTCTTTGATCGAGTGCTCAGCGCTAATAGTTTTGGCACAAAAATAGTTTTGCTTATTGGTCTTTTAGGTTTCTTAACAGATCGGCCTGAGTTCCTAGATATCGCCTTACTTTATGCACTTGTCAATTTCATAGGAACCATTGCAATACTCAAATTTTTTCGATACCGCAATATGGGTCTTTCTAGCGACGAAATTGCAAGTCGCGAGGATCAAGGATGATAGAATTATTCTTAGATTTAATTTCTACGGGTTTGCTAGCTGCGGGTAGCATTTTCGTTCTTATCGGTGCCTTTGGGCTTATTAGGCTCCCAGATTTCTATACAAGGCTCCATGCTTCTGGGATTACAGATACCCTTGGCGCCGAATTGATATTGTTAGGTTTGATGTTTCAGGCTGGTCTTAGTCTCGTGACAGTTAAATTAATTCTCATTTCTTTATTCATATTTTTTACGAGCCCTACAGCAACGCATGCAGTAGCAAACGCTGCAAGGGTAATGGGGCTTAAGCCTATGCTAGTTCCAGATAAGGATATAGAAACGACAGAGGATAGAAAATGACTACGTCACCAGACATGGTTATTATTATTGATTTAGTGCTTTTGACACTACTTTGTTTTACCGCATTTGCGATTATGCTAGTACGACACCTTTTCGCCGTTGTAGCTTTAACCGGAGCGTTCAGCCTTCTGTCTGCCGGGCTTTTAGTAACTTTAGATGCAGTGGACGTTGCCTTTACTGAAGCGGCCGTCGGAGCGGGTATCTCGACCGTCTTAATGCTTGGAACACTCGCACTTACAAAAAGACGAGAAGCCACGAAGCCCAAGCTATCTCCAATCGGGTTGATAATAATCTTTCTCACTGGCGCGACTTTAATTTATGCAACGCCCGATATGCCTAAGTTTGGAGCAGCGGACTCGCCTGGATTAATGCATATAGTGCCCGACTATATCGAAGGTTCAAAAAACGACATTGCCGTACCAAACATTGTTACGGCTATTCTTGCGAGCTACCGAGGCTACGACACACTTGGTGAGGTGGCTGTGATTTTTACAGCAGGCATGGGGGTTATAATTCTCCTTGGAAGACGACGGGAAGACGAATATGGATATTCTGAGGAAAACGCAGCATTTCCCCTTCATCCAGAAGGTTCGGATGATACAACAGGTAACAATAAGTCATGAGGCACCATCTTATCTTGCGGGTTGTCTCTAAAATGTTAATCCCATTTATACTACTTTTTGGTCTTTACGTTCAATTCCATGGCGACTTTGGGCCGGGCGGAGGCTTTCAAGCCGGAGTAATTTTTGCTGCGGCGTTCATTTTATATGCGCTTGTTTTCGGTGATGATCAGGCGCGCAAAGTGATTCCGGATAAAGCGCTTATTCTTTTAGTTCCTTTGGGTTTACTTATTTACGCCCTCACAGGATTTGCCGGGATATTACTAGGTGGCAAATTTCTTGATTATGATGTCCTTTCATCGGATCCCACTCAGGGTCAACACCTTGGCATCCTAGTAATCGAGTTGGGTGTTGGCATCACAGTAGCGGCGGTGATGATAAGTATTTTTAGAGCATATGCTGGCCGTACAAAAGCCATTGATAAAGAGGACTGGTAAAGATGATAGAGGCTTTAATCAGTCATTATAATTACTGGCTAATTATCATTTTAATGATGCTGGGGCTCTACGTGGTCGTTTCACGAGGTAATTTGGTAAAAAAAATTGTCGGACTAAATATTTTTCAAACATCTGTTTTCTTATTATACATTTCACT
>Ga0160422_10000888_pt1 | contig 18415 bp, 18 predicted proteins | sample Fk160mmetaG_FD_108192 | JGI IMG/M metagenome (GOLD analysis project Ga0160422, IMG submission 108192) | Marine microbial communities from the Central Pacific Ocean - Fk160115 60m metaG | ecosystem: Environmental > Aquatic > Marine > Oceanic > Photic zone | place: The Central Pacific Ocean... | reverse complement strand
TCCTGGCTAAGACAGTTCAGTTAAAGCTCTTTTTTTTGCGAATATTTCTTCGAGTCTTCTAATAATACTTTCTTTTATTTCAAAAAGATTATTTGATAGAGATAAGGCTTCTTTTAACTGAAAAACTGCCGCATCAAATCTTCCTGTCAAAATAAAATATTCTGCTCTAGACCTATGTAATTCTAAAATATTCCCAGATAAACCCTGAGCTTCTGCAAGTTTGAACCAAACATTTGGATCAGTTTCTCTATTTTTAGATAAATCTTTTAAAAGCTTTACAGCCTCTTCTGGATTTTGATTTTCTAAATATGCTTCAGCTAGTAAAATTGAAGCAGAATAATTTGATTGGTGAATTTCTAGGATATTTCTTCCAAGCGAAATTGCTTCAAAATAGTTTCCTGCTGCTAAGTGAAGCTCCATCAGACTAGATTCAAGCACTAAATTATTTGGATTTTCTTTCATTAGACTTCTAACAATCTTGAATGCTTCATTGAACTTCTTTGTCTCTTTGTAAGCTAAGGCTAGACCGTATTTGTTTGAAGCCGAAACTTTATAATCTTTTGAATCTACATTTTTTTTATATTTTTTAATTAACTTTCTCGTATCCTTCTCAGACCAACTTTCTGCTCTTTTCTGCATAAAATAGAAATCTATATTATCTCTGTAATTTATATTTACTGATTTTGGTAAATTATCAGCTCTTACTTTCATATCTGTTAATCTTTCACTGGGGAGTGGGTGAGTCATTAAATAAGAAAATTCCTCAGAACTTTTGGTTTGATATTTATCCTGCATTCTCTGAAACATAGAAGTCATGTCATTTGGATCAAATCCAGCTTTTACGAGGTTATTAAAACCAACTCTGTCAGCTTCTTTTTCATTACTTCGGGTAAAGTTGATTGACATTTGTTGCATTGCTGCAGGAGCAATCAAAATAGCTTCAGGATTTCTTGAAGCTGCAGCAACTACGATACTCCCCAGGACCATTAATGCATTCGCTAAAGGGGAAGATCTATTTTGAGACCTAGCATAGTGTCTTTGGCTTAAATGAGCTAGTTCATGACACATAACTGAGGCCAGTTCTCCTTCTTTTTCTGTTTCAAGAAACATACCTAAATTTATTCCAATAATACCTCCAGGAGCAGCAAAAGCATTTATTGATTTATCTTGAAGGACTAAAAATTCAAATCTTCTATCTTGAACCTCACTGTCCTCCGATAATCTATAAAGCAAATCTTCCAAGTAAGTCCTTATCATGGGATCGTTATGCTCTTTTACTGCGGATCTATAAATTGATAGCCAGATTCTTCCTAATTCATATTCTCCAGAAAGAGAGATGGAAGACGAAGAATAATCTCCAAGAACAGGAAGATTTTCATCATTTATTTGAGAAAATGCTGAGGAGGAAATTATTAAAGAAATTATTATAAAAAATAATTTAATTGCCATTTTGAAAGTATAATTGATTTTAATAATATCAATAAATGATTGCTTTTCTAAAAAACTTTTTTCAAAAATATTTTTATGACGATGAACATTATGCGGCAGTTTTTTTTCTATTTATTGGCCTCATAATTCTTTATTTCTTTGGTGGAATTTTAGCCCCAATTTTAATAAGCATACTAATTGCATACTTACTTAATGGCTTAATGACTTTTTTAGAAAACAAAGGAAATAGCAAAATATTGTCTCTTTCGATGACTTTAATTTTCTTCAGTATATTTTATTTTTCAATTTTCTTGCTGTTTCCATTTCTTTCAAGACAAATACTACTCTTAGTTTCTGACATTCCTCAAATCTTTGAGACAGTAAACTTGTTTTTATCATCTCAGTTGAAAGAGTATTCTGATATATTTTCCGAAAATCAAATAAATGAGGTACTTGCAAACTCTTTGAATTACATACCAACAATTTTGCAAAATGCTTTGCTTCAGTTAAATTCCGGTTTTTCTACAATAATGAACGCTATTCTATATCTGATAATAATTCCTTTTTTAGTATTCTTCTTGCTTAAAGATAAGGATTATTTTTTAGAAAATTTAAAATTATTTTTACCCAACAAAAGAGAGTTGCTATCCAAAATTTGGACAGATTTAAACTTACAACTTTATGGATATTTAAAAGGTAAGGGTTTGGAAATGTTAATAGTAGCCTTAGTGACTGCAATGGTTTTTTCTTTTCAAGGAGTTAATTACTCAATAATTTTAGCTCTACTTATTGGCCTTTCAGTTTTAATCCCATACGTTGGAGCAATTTTAGTTACCATACCAGTAATAATTATAGGTCTTTTTCAATGGGGTCTAGATTCGAGTTTTTATATCTATTTATTTAGTTATCTTTTGATACAAGCTCTTGATGGAAACGTCCTAATGCCTTTACTTCTAGGAAGAGAAGTAAAACTTCATCCTGTTTATATCATAACGGCAGTTTTAATTTTTGGAGGAATATGGGGATTCTGGGGATTGATCTTGGCAATCCCTATTGCAACTTTTTTAAGAGCAATAGTTGTAGCTTGGCCTATAAAGACTGTTTGAATTACCAGTCAATAGAATTTAACACTTCCTCTACATGACCTTTAACCTTGACTTTCCTCCACTCTTTTTTTAATTTTCCTTTTGAGTCAACTAAAAAGGTACTTCTTTCTATTCCTAAATATTTTTTGCCATACATGCTTTTTTCCTTAATGACGTCGAATGCTTTACAAACTTTTTCTTCTGGATCAGATATGAGTTCAAATGGAAACTTAAATTTCTCTTTAAATTTTTCATGAGAAGACAGCGAGTCCTTTGAAATTCCAAATATCAAAGTATTTTTCTTCTGAAAGGATTTAAAATTATCTTTAAAATCGATACTTTCTGAAGTACATCCCGGAGTGTTGTCTCTAGGATAAAAATAAAGGACTATATTTTTTCCTATAAATTCTTTGAGACTAAACTTTTTATTTCCTGTCATTTCAGCAGAAAAATTTTTTACTTTTGAACCAATTTTCATTTTTTTAATTAAGATTATTTAACTTATGAAGTAATATTAACAAATATTATTTTGAACCATAGAAAAATGTTTATAAATGGCGCCATTACAGCTCTTGTCACACCCATGAAAAAAGATTCATCGATTGATTATGAATCTTTAAAAAATCTTATAAACCATCAAATATCAAATGGAATTAATGGTATTGTTGCCGTAGGCACTACTGGGGAATCAGCCACAATCGACTTTGAAGACCACATAAAACTTATAGAGTTTTTTGTAAAAGTTATAGACAACAGAGTACCAATTATTGCTGGTACAGGAGCAAATTCTACAGAAGAAGCTTTAACTTTAACGAAAGCAGCGGAATCAATTGGAGCAGATGCTGCTCTTCTGGTTTCTCCTTACTACAATAAACCTCCCCAAGAAGGTATTATTCAACATCACTTAAAAATTGCCGATGAAGCAAATATTCCCCAAATTTTATATAACGTTCCCTCAAGGACTGCAAGTTTCATTGAGCCTTCAACAGTATCTAAATTAGCGAAGCATGAAAATATTATCGGCATTAAGGATGCTACTGGCGACATGAAAAATCTTGATGACTTAAAGAGGCTTTGTTTAAAGGAAGTTAATTCTAATAATTTTTATTTCTATTCCGGCGATGATTTTACATCTCTAGAATTCCTTAAACTTGGTGGACATGGAACAATTTCAGTCTCATCAAATGTTGCTCCCAAAATAGTTTCGGAAATTTGTGAATGTTTTAAAAGTGATTTAAAAAAAGCTGAACTTTTAGATAGAAAGTTAAGGGACTTAAATAAGAATTTATTTTCTGAATCAAACCCAATTCCTGTAAAATGGGCTCTTCATAAAATTGGCCTCATAGACCAGGGAATAAGACTTCCTTTGGTTGAGTTAAGTGAAGAATTTAAAGAGCCTTTAGAAAAATGTTTAATAGAATTAGACTTGATTTAATGATTAAAAAATATTTCATCTTATCTTTTGCAATTTTAATTTTTTATTCATGCGCTTCAAATAGATCACTCTCTGTTAATCAAGAAGAGTCAACTTCATCTAATGCGCAAGAAGACTCATCCATGCTCATGCTTGAAAGTATTCTGGAAGACAAAACTTTTATTATTGATAGTTATCCAATTCCAGGGAAAGTAAAAATTTCTAAAGGGGAATACAAAACACAAAGACCCAAACAGCTTTTTTCGGCAGCTGCAAAGAACGAAATTAGACTTCATAAGCTTGGGGAGGTTAGATGGGTATATATGGGTATTGAACCAAGTTCTATTTGGCCCAGGGTAATTGGCTATATAGAAACAAACAATAACCTAGAACTCGCAAAAGCAGATGCATCTCTGGGAATAATTAGTTCAGAAAGTTTTAAGTTTAATGGGCAAGATACGAAAATAGAATTCAAGATTGAGCCAGGTCTTCAACAATCTAGTTCAGAGATTTTTGTATCTCATTTAGTAAATCGAAATGGATCTTGGGAAATAATTCCTAACATCAATAGTAATTTAGAAGTAGTAGTCAATGAGCTTTATGATTACCTTTCTTCTTCAAGTCCTACAAGCGGCACTTCTCTTTTAGCGTTAAACCTCAATACTTCTAATAAAACTGAAGTATTAGTTAATGATTCTGGCCTTAAAGAAATTAAATTAAAAGTTAATTTCGCAAGAGCTTGGGCTTCAACAAGAAGATCCTTACTTCTAGCAGGATTTAATATAGTAGATGAAGATAGAAATTCAGGTAAATTTTATTTAGAGTATGAATCTAGGAGATCTATTTTTAGTAGGACTCCATCTTTATCAAAGGTTGAAATACAAGTTTCTGAAAAAGATAAAGATGAATGTATTATCTCAACTGATTTGGGTATTGAAAATTTAGATATTTCAGAAGAAATTATTTCACAGATTAATCAAGCACTGTCCTAAGGTATTATGAATAAAAAAGAATTACTTACAAAAGGAAAAGCCAAAGAGCTTTATAAAACAGATGACGAATCAAAACTCATCATGGATTTCACTGACGATACTTCGGCATTTGATGGAAAAAAAATTGAAAAATTAGTTGGAAAGGGGACAGTTAATAACAGATTCAATAACTTTATTATGAATCATTTAGATTCAAAAGGCATAGCTTGTCATCTTTTGGAAGAACTAAGTGACCACGAAAGCCTTGTTTTGTCTTTAGATATGTTTCCAATAGAGTGTGTCGTAAGAAACTATGCTGCAGGGAGTATATGCAAACGCCTAGGTCTAGAAGAGGGAATGAAATTCGAAAATCCTATATTTGAATTTTTTTATAAAGATGATGATTTAGGAGATCCCATGATCAATGATAATCACATCATTTCCTTTGGTTGGGCTGAAGCAGACGATATAGATATTCTCAAAAAACTCACTTTAGATATCAACGACTATTTGGTAGATTTATTCTTGAAGGCTGATTTAATTTTAGTAGATTTCAAACTCGAATTTGGGAAAAACTCAGGAAAAATTTTTCTTGGAGACGAGTTCACTCCAGATGGTTGTAGAGTTTGGGATAAAGAAACCAAAAAAAAGTTAGACAAAGACAGATTTCGTCTTGGTCTAGGTGACGTAGTAGAGTCATATCAAGAAATCGCACATAGAATCGGCATTGATCTTAAATAACCTTTTATGAGTTTTTTACAAAACAGAAAGAAAATCAAAGGCGCTGAACTTTTTATACGTTGTTTAGAACAAGAAGGTGTGGAGTATATTTTTGGGTTACCTGGAGAGGAAAATCTCGACTTTCTTGAATGTCTATGCAAATCAAACAAAATTAAGCTTATTCTTACAAGGCATGAACAAGGAGCAGGATTCATGGCGGCTACTTATGGAAGGTTAACTGGAAAAGCTGGTGTATGTCTTACGACTCTTGGTCCAGGGGCAACAAATTTAGTCACATCCGCGGCATACGCACAACTTGGAGGTATGCCCCTAGTGATGATTACCGGCCAAAAACCAATAAAGAAAACTAAGCAAGGTAAATTTCAAATTTTAGATGTTGTAGACTTAATGCAACCAATCACTAAATACACTCATCAAATATCTTCGGCTAATATGATTGCATCTGAGGTTAGAGAAGCTTTTAGGCTTGCTGAAGAAGAAAGACCAGGCGCTGTACATCTAGAACTTCCTGAAGATATTGCTATTGAACAAACTAGAAGAAGGCCCCTCCCAAAGAGCGTTGTTCGTCGTCCTATTCCAGATGAAAAATCAATTAATCAAGCTGTAGAGCTGATTGAAAAAGCTAAAAAACCGCTTTTGGTTTTAGGTGGAGGAGCAAATAGAACAAGTACAAGTAAAATGCTTCTCGAATTTGTTGAGAAAACAAAGATTCCTTTCATTACCACACAACTAGGTAAAGGCGCTTTGAATGAGAGACATGAAAATTTTCTAGGTTGTGCCGCTTTAACAAAAGGAGATTTTGTCCATAGAGCTATTCAAGAATCAGATCAAATAATTACTGTAGGCCAAGATAACTTCGAGAAGCCTCCTTTTATCATGAACGAAAAAGAAGGAACAAAGGTCATTCATATTGATCACATTACAGCTAACGTAAATGGTATTTACTTTCCTCAATTGATGGTCACTGGAGACATAGCTAATGCCATATGGCAGATTAAAGAAAAAATAAAAGTTAATCCTCAATGGGATTTCTCAAAAATGCTTTTTACAAGAAAAGCTCACTTAAAACACTCTGAAAAAATAAGAGAAGACGATAGATTCCCAATTTTTCCTCCGTATTTAGTTCGTCAAATAAGAAATGTTATGCCTGCTGATGGTATCGTCACCATGGATAACGGAGTATATAAACTCTGGTTTGCAAGAGGCTATCCTGCATTGCATCAAAATACCGTAATTTTAGATAATGCCTTGGCAAGTATGGGGGCCGGTTTGCCTTCAGCAATAACTGCAGCAATGATTTTTCCAGACAAAAAAGTAATTTCAGTTTGTGGTGATGGGGGGTTTATGATGAACAGTCAAGAGTTAGAGACCGCCGTAAGACTCGGTGTAAATCTCACAGTAGTTATTCTCAATGATAAAGCCTATGGAATGGTTAAATGGAAACAAGAAAACATGAGGTTTTCTGATTTTGGTTTAAGTTTTGAGAATCCTGATTTCGTTAAATATGCAGATGCCTATGGCGCGAAAGGATATCGAATTAATAATGCTGAAAACTTAACTGAAACTTTAGAAAGTTGTTTAAACTCTACTGGAGTTCATGTAATTGATTGTCCTGTTGACTACAGCGAGAATGATAAGATTTTAAATAATGATTTGAAAAGAATTAGCTCGAGTCTATAAAGATATTCAAAGTACAAAAATTATTTGGTTGTTAAAAATATTTAATTTTTTGACCTTGAAGTTATCCAATTTTTTATTGGATTAAATTTATAAGATATAATTAAAAAAATTTATTCGAAAAGGAGTAAAAAATGAGTGAAAAAGATGATTCTCTTTTCCAAGAAATATCAATAAATGATCTAGTAAAAAGAGCGCGTATTGCTCAGGCTAAATATGAATCATTCACACAACAACAAGTAGATGCAGTAGTTCGAGATATTGGTAAATTTGTTTATGACAATGCCGAGGCATTAGCAAAAATGGCCGTAGACGAGACTGAAATGGGATCTTATGAAGACAAAATACTAAAAAATAGAGGAAAGGCAAGAGTTATTTGGAATAATTTGAAAGGTAAAAAATCCAGAGGCGTAATTGGCGAAGAAACCGAAACAAATCTTGTTTTTGTTGCAAAACCAATGGGGGTCGTAGCTGCTGTAACCCCTGTCACAAATCCAATTGTAACTCCTATGTGTAATGGTATGTTTGCACTTAAGACCGGAAATGCAGTAATTTTCGCTTCTCACCCGAAAGCGCAAAAATGTGCTGAATACTTAACTTATGAATTTATGAAAATTGTAAAGTCTCATCAAGGACCAGACGATCTAATTCAAGTAGTAACTAATGGGTCCGTAGAAAAGACTCAACAACTAATGCAGTCCGCTGATGTAGTTGTCGCTACCGGTGGCGGGGCTATGGTTAAGTCAGCTTATTCTTCAGGGAAACCCTCTTTTGGGGTTGGAGCTGGGAATGTTCCGGTTATAATAGATAGAAATATAAATTTAAAGGAAGCTGTTGAAAAAATTGTAGATGGAGCATCTTTTGATCATGGCATCATATGTTCTCATGAGCAATTTGTATTAGCCCCTGAAGAAAATTTCGACAGAACAATAGAATTATTTACTAATACCGGAAAGGTATGGTTTACGGATGATCAGTCACAAATACAAAAGCTTCGTGAAGTAGTATTCCCGGATGGCCACTTAAATAAAGATGTGGTAGGAAAATCAGCAAGTGATGTTGGTAAAATGGCAGGAATTGAAGTTCCTGAATCTGTAAGATTGATTTTGCTTCCAGCAGATGGATCTGGTACCCAGGATGTTCTTGCTAAAGAAAAACTCTGTCCAGTGATAGCGATAGTACCCTATACTACTTTTGAAAATGCAGTTGCTATGGCAAAAGCAAATCTTTTAGTAGAGGGCGCAGGTCATTCAGCTGCTTTACACTCAAACAATGATCAAAATATTAAAATGGCTGGCATTGAGTTACCCATTAGCCGCTTAGTAGTTAACCAGCCCAGTTCTACTACTGCAGGAGGTTCGTTAACAAACGGTTTTGCACCGACTACTACTTTAGGTTGTGGTTCGTGGGGAGGTAATTCAATTTCTGAAAATCTTGATTACAAGCACTTAATGAATGTTTCGAGAATTGGAAAAGTCATAATTGATAAAGAAGTTCCGTCAGATGATGAAATCTGGTCTTAAGCCTTATTGAGAAAAAAAAGTTTTCAAATCAAGGTTTATATTTTTTTATAATTTTTTTACATAAAAAAATAATAAGTTTATAAATTTACTTATAAAAAAATACTGTACCTTATTTTTTTGTAAAAATGTGGTACAATTTCAAAGAGATGGACAAGAAATATTTATTTAAGAGAAACAATGTGTGGTGGGTTAAACTAGCTGTACCTGTGTACCTTAGAGACAAGCTAGGCTTTGATTTAAGAAAATCCACTAGAGAAAAAGATTTAGAAAAGGCTCTTCTTGTGAGAGACGAAATCATAAGTGAATTTAAATCTAAGTTTTCTGAAGATTTAGATCAGAATTCACACTTAAATGAAGACTTTTCAAATCAGACAACATATTTTGATTATGCATCAACTACTCCAGTTGATGATAGAGTTGTTGAAAAAATGAAAGATTGTTTGTCTTTCGAAGGGGCTTTCGGGAACTCAGGCTCTCGATCTCATGTATATGGCTGGAAAGCAGAGGAAATTGTTGAGGAAGCTCGTCTTAACGTAGCAAATTTACTAAATTGCGATCCGAGGGAAATTATTTGGACGTCAGGAGCAACTGAATCCGACAATCTAGCGATTAAAGGTGCAGCTTATTTTTACAAATCCAAAGGCAGGCACATTGTAACTTCAAAAATTGAACACAAAGCAGTACTGGATGTTTGTAGACAACTTGAAAAGGAAAATTTTGAAGTTACTTATCTAGATCCAGACGAAAATGGAGTTATTTCTCCCCAGTCTGTCAAAGATGTAATTAGAGAAGATACAGTTTTAGTTTCACTTATGCAAATAAACAATGAAATTGGAGTCTTTAATGACATTGAGCAAATAGGACAAATTACTAGGGAGAACGGAACTATTTTTCATGTTGATGCAGCTCAAAGTGCAGGAAAAATTCCAATAGATCTTAGCAAACTAAATGTAGATTTAATGTCCTTTTCTGCTCACAAAATATATGGACCTAAAGGAATTGGAGCTTTGTATATTCGAAGAAAACCAAGAGTCAGACTGCAACCTCTTTTTCACGGTGGAGGCCAGGAAAGAGGAATTAGAGCAGGTACTTTGCCCACTCATCAAATAGTCGGAATGGGAGAAGCTTTTCGAATTGCTGAAGAGCAAATGGAGATTGATCATAAAAGGCTAACCAACTTTAGGTCAATTCTTTGGAATGGTTTAAAAGATATGGAGGAAGTTTATATAAATGGATCTATAGAAAATGGTTTTCCTGGTATATTCAATATGTCTTTCAACTTTGTAGAAGGCGAATCTTTAATCATGGCTCTCAAAAATATAGCTGTATCATCAGGATCAGCTTGTACATCGGCAAGTCTCGAGCCTTCATACGTTTTAAGGGCGCTTGGAAGACCTGATGAACTAGCTCACAGCTCGATTAGATTTTCTTTTGGAAGATTCACGAAGAAAGAGGAAGTTGAAAGAACTGTTGATCTTGTAAAAAATTCTGTATCTCAATTAAGAGAGATTTCTCCTCTCTGGGAAATGTACCAAGATGGCATTGATTTGGATAAGATAGAATGGGCATAAAATTTTAAAGCGAGGTAAATATGGCATATTCACAAAAAGTAGTTGATAAATTTGAAGAAACTTTGAAGAATCCTGAAGGTGCAAGTGTTGGAAGGTGGAAGCCCGGTGATAAAGATTTCCATAGAGTTGGAACCGGCATCGTAGGAGCTCCGGCATGTGGTGACGTAATGAAACTACAAATTAAGTGTGAAAATATCGAAGGCGAAAATAGAATCGTTGACGCAAGATTTAAAACTTATGGTTGTGGATCTGCAATCGCTTCCAGCGGTCAATTAATAGATATGCTCAAAGGCAAAACGCTTGAAGAAGCCCAAAATATTTCAAATCAAGAGATTGTTGATATTTTAGAATTACCTGCAATTAAAATTCATTGTAGCGTTCTTGCAGAAGAAGCTATTCATAGGGCAATAGACGATTTTAAAAGTTTAAGAAATAATGACTAATGCCGAGAATAAAAGTTTTACCCCACGAAGAGCTTTGTCCAGAAGGGATTGAGTTCGAAGCAGAACCGGGAAAGTCTGTTTGTGAAAACTTACTAGATCACTCAGTAGACATAGAGCATGCATGCGAGTTATCTTGTGCTTGCACTACTTGTCATGTAGTTTTTGTGGAAGGATTTAATACTCTTAATGAGTCCACAGATGACGAAGAAGATTTACTTGATAAAGCTTGGGGTTTAGAACAAAGATCAAGATTGAGTTGCCAAACTATTGTTTCTAATTCAGACTTAACCATCGAAATTCCAAAATATACAATAAATATGGTTTCTGAAAATCATCCAAAGCCCAAGAATGACTCAGACAGAGTTATATCATCTATGGACTTTGACATCTCTAACTCTGCAGCCGAGCATCTTAATTCTATGGTTGCATCCAAAAATTCCTCTGGGATAAGAATTTCACTTAAGGATTCAGGCTGTTCTGGCTTCGCTTATCAAATTGATTTAGTAGAAAAAATTGAAGAAAATGACTTTAAAGGATTAATAAATGGAGTGAATTTATTTATACATGATAAAAGCTTTCTTTTTCTCAAGGGAACAAAAATAGATTTTGTAAAGAAAAATTTGAACAAAGAATTGGTTTTTTTAAATCCAAATGTGACCGCAGAATGTGGATGCGGGGAGAGTTTTAACTTTGATTCCAGTTTTGTAAAAGATTTGTCCACAAGATAGTTTCAATGAACTGGTCAGATACCTTCGAGATTGTCGACAGTCTCTGTGAGAAATTCCCAGATGTAGATCCTGAAAAGCTGCTTTTCATCGACCTCATGAATATGATTATTTCCCTAAATGGTTTCGAAGGTAAAAAAGAAAACTGTAATGAAAGAATTTTAGAAGCCATACAGTCTCTCTGGATAGAGGAGAAAGATTAATGTCAGAAAAAACATTGTGCATTATCAAACCTGACGCAGTTGCAAATAATTTTGTAGATCAAATCAATGAGATGATTCGATCAAAAGGACTATCTATTTTAAAAAGCAAAAAAACTAATATTTCTTCTGAAATTGCTAAACAATTTTATGCAGAGCACTCGGAAAAACCTTTTTTTAAAGAACTTGTGAATTTTATTACTTCAGGACCCTCAGTTGTCCAAATTCTTGAAGGGGACTCATGTATTATTAATTATAGAAATTTAATGGGCGCCACTAATCCAGAAATGGCTGAAGAAGGAACTATCAGGAAGAAATTTGCTGAGTCGACTTCCAGAAATGCTGTTCATGGCTCAGATTCACCTGAATCTGCTCTAAGGGAAATTGAAATTATGTCGTCGTTGTTTTAGTTTATAGGAATGGAAAGCTGGAGAGAACAGCTAAGGCTTAAGGTAAATGATTCTGAACTTTCTATAAACGAAATTTCAGATAAGACTAAAATACCGTCTAAGTTCATTGAAGCAATTATAAAAGGAGAATTTAGAGATTTACCCGCTGAAATTTATGCAAAATCTCAAATAGAAAGATTGTTTAAGTTTTTTAAAATAGATCCCTCTATCGCTCTTGAAGAATATGATGAATTTATTTCTCCTCCAGAAAAAGAAGATGACGGAAAAAAAATCGAAAATGAGGTCGCCATTGGAAAGAAATTTCTGAATGTTTTGAATTCGAAATTTCTTAAAAGATTCTATCTGACAGTTGGCGTAGTATCTTTATTTATTTTATTTTTTTCAATTTTCTTCCTTCGTCCCAATGGTCAAGATACAGAATCAGAATTGGTAATTATTAATGAAGAGTTAGATTCTTTGGTTTCAGAAATTACAGAAGTTAATGATCAGCTTTACCCAAAGGACAAAGACAAAACAACAAACTCAAGAAATACTGAGGAAAAGAACAAATTATCTGATAATGTTGTAAGAAAAATTGAAATAATAATTCAAGGAGAGAGCTGGGTCGTAGTATTCGACAAAAATGAAAGAATTTTATATGAATTAATGCAGACAGGAAGTTATGAATTTTCCGGGTTGTCTCCGTTAAGGTTCAAAATAGGCTATGCTCCTGCGACAGATTTGTTAATTGACGGAGAAAAGATCAATTTTTCAAGAGCAATAAAGGGAGCAACCAATTATGCTCATTTTTGGGTTAATGAAGGAAACGAAGTTGAGTCAATTAGAGATTAAAAGAAGAAAAAGTAGAATCATTTATGTGGGAAATGTCCCGGTTGGAGGAAATGCTCCTATATCGGTCCAAAGTATGACAAACACTTTGACTGTAGATGTAAAAAAGACTGTTAAACAAATAAAAGATCTAGAAAAAGTAGGAGCTGATTTAGTAAGAATTTCTGTTCCAGATGAAGATTCGGTCATGGCATTTAAGCAAATCAAGAAAAAAACAAGCGTTCCTTTAATTGCTGATATACATTTTGATTATAAATTAGCTCTTAAAGTTGCAGATCAAGGAGCTGATTGCTTAAGAATAAATCCGGGAAATATAGGTAATGAAAAAAAAGTTAGAGATGTAATTTCTTGCGCAAAAACCAATGGAATTCCAATAAGAATAGGGGTAAATGCTGGATCCTTAGAAAAAAGACTTCAAAAAAAATATGGAGAACCTAATTCAGACGCTTTAGTTGAGTCAGCTATGGATAATGTAAATATTTTAAAAAAACATGACTTTGAAGATTTTAAGCTAAGTATCAAGGCCTCTGATATTTTTATGATGACAGAAAGTTACAGAAAAATTAGCAAACTAATTGATCAACCTTTGCACCTTGGTCTCACAGAGGCCGGAGGGAAGAGAAGCGGAACTATCAAGTCATCTATTGCTATAGGCCAACTTTTATCTGAAGGCATTGGAGATACGATAAGAGTATCTTTAGCATCCGATCCCTGTGAAGAAATAAAGGTTGGTTTTGATATTCTTAGGTCTTTAAAACTCAGAAAAAAGGGAATAAATTTTATAGCCTGCCCTAGTTGTGCAAGACAAAACTTTGATGTAATCAAAACAATGAACGAATTAGAATTGAGACTTGAGGATATTACAGAAAATTTAGACGTAGCTGTAATTGGTTGCTATGTTAACGGGCCCGGTGAGTCCAAAGCTGCTGACGTTGGTCTGACTGGAGCTTCGCCAAGAAATTTGGTTTATCTTGATGGAATACCTGATCACAAACTTGATAACAAAAATTTAGTAGACACTTTGGAAAAATTAATAAGAAAAAAAGCAAAAAAAATAAGACAGTCACAAAGCAAGTTATCCACTAAACAGGTCTAAATATAATGAAAAAAATTTCAAAATTGCGCGGCATGCAAGATTTAGATCCTTCAGAAATGAGAAAAATAGATTTCATTGAAAAATCGTTTGATGAAATTGTTAACAGTTACGGCTATCAAGAAGTAAGGTTTCCAATATTAGAAAATACTGAACTTTTCAAAAGATCGGTTGGGAATGAATCTGACATCGTTAACAAGGAGATGTTTACCTTTGAAAGCAGAAGCGGAAAAAAAATGACATTAAGACCAGAAGGTACCGCAGGCTGCATGAGAATGGCAATTGATACCGGTCTAATAGACGCCGGTCAACAAAGACTTACTTATAAAGGTCCAATGTTCCGTTACGAACGACCCCAAAAAGGACGATCTCGCCAATTCCAACAGCTTAGCATAGAGGCCTATGGCTTTAGTGATTCTTCAATAGACCTTGAAATGTTAGAGATCTCAGATTATTTATTCGAACGACTGTCTGTAAAGAAAAATATGGTTCTAGAAATCAATTCTATAGGTTCACAAAATGATCAACTAGAGTATTCCAATAAGTTGAAAGATTATTTTACTAAATATAAGAAAGAGCTTGATGAAGATAGTTTGAAAAGATTGAGTAAAAATCCAATGAGAATTCTTGATTCAAAAAACACAGATTTAAAAAATATAATTAAAAAGGCTCCTAATATATTAGATTCAATTTCAAAAGAATCACAAGAAAACTTCTCTTTGATTAAAGAATGTTTAAATGAATTAAAAATAGAATATGTAGAAAATCCTTTTTTAGTCAGAGGTTTAGATTATTACAACGACATAGTTTTTGAATGGAAATCAAACTCAATTGGGTCACAAGATACTGTATGCGGGGGAGGAAGATATGATTCACTCTCAAAGATTATTGGGGGAAGAGAAACAAATGCAATAGGCTTTTCAATCGGCCTAGAAAGACTATCTTTGTTATTGGAGGATTCTCAAATACCCAATACTAAATCTATCATTGTTGTATCTCTGGAAGACTCTTTTTTTCTAGAAGGAATGAAATTGTCATCTTTACTGAGAGAGACTCTAGTTGATTATTCAATTCAATATTCCGGAAAAGATAAGAACTTGAAATCATTATTGAAAAAGGCGATCAAAAAAAATACAGATTTCATGGTTATAATTGGTAGAAAAGAAATAGAAGACAAATCCTTTACTTTAAAAAAACTTGCATCAAATCAAGAGTTAAAAATAGATAATTTCGAATCACTGATACAAAATCTAAAATAAAAAATGAGTTTTTTAAATAAAGTTTATAACTGGTTCCTTAGTAATTACATCAAGGTAATTGTATTTTTAATTATTCTTATTGGGATATATGGAGTCTATCTTTATTTTTTTTTCATAAATCAAAAAAAAGATCAGACTTCAGGTGATTTATTTTTGAACTTTTATAATACTTATTCAGAAATTAATTTTAATGAACAGCTGTTTAAAGATACTTTTGATAAAATTTCTCAAATAGATGACAGTTCAATTTACATTGTCATGCTTAAATCAATAAATGCTAAGGAATTTGTTAAAAATGAAGATTTAGATAAGGCATTAATTGAACTTTCAAATGCTAGAGAAATTCTTGATTCCAAAAATCAAAATTTTAGCTTTTTAAAAGAAATAATAAACCTAAGAATGGCTAATATCTTTATTGTCTTAGAAGATTTGGAAAGTGCTAAAAATATTCTTGAAGCTCCATTTTCTACAAATCTAGCGAACAAGCTAATACTTCAAGGAGATATACTTACGAAAGAAAATAAATTTATCGAAGCTAAACAAAAGTACAATCAAGCTTTGGAAAAAACTGGGAATGAGTCTCAAAAAAAATTAATTAATCTTAAGATTTCTACTCTTGTTAAATGATGCAATATAAATTTTTTATATATTCTTTTCTTTTTGTATTTCTTTTAGCTTGTGAGACAGGAGCAAAAGAAGAAGAGAAGCCGATAGAATTAAAAAAGGAAATCAATGAAAGCTTTTCTTTCGACAGAAAGTGGTCGGTAAATGTCTTTAAAGAGCAACCGCTAGGAAAAATAAACATCGCCCTTAGCAAAGAGAACATATTCATTTTCGATTCGAAAGGGGAAATTAAGTCCTATGCTTTCAATGGTAAAAGAGCTTGGTCACAGAAAATTGATGCTGAGATATCATCAGGAGTTACTCTCGGATTTAATAAACTTCTGTTGAGCTCTGTTGACGGAGAGGTTTTTTGTCTCTCTAAAGACAAAGGTGAAATTATTTGGCAATACTCAACTTCAGGGGAAGTATTAGCTCCTCCAGCGACTAATGGAGATATCGTAGCAGTTCAAAATATCGATGGAAGATTGACAGCAATAGATTTAGAAACTGGAGATTTTAGGTGGGATTATAGAAGTGTAGTTCCAAATCTTTCTTTAAGAGGAACTTCTCAGCCCTCATTTAATGAAGGATTTTTATATGTTGGATTTGCTAATGGTAATTTAGCAAAAATTGAACCTAGATCAGGAATAACTCAGTGGGAAATACCAATCACTAACTCAAAAGAAACATCTGAATTAGGAAGAATTGTAGACTTAGATGGAAATTTTGTTTTTTCAAGTGGAGTAGCGTTTGCTGCTACATACCAAGGAGATGTTGCTGCACTTGATATAAATTCTGGGAGGTTTATTTGGAAACAAAAAACCTCTACTGCTAATGACCTGATTTCTGCACGAGGTAAAATAATCTTAATCGATGAAAAAGACCAAGTCTTAGCTTATTCTCAAAACTCAGGAAATTTAGAATGGTTTAATAAAGATTTTTTTCTCAGAGATCTCACTTCGCCAAAAAGATTTAAATCTTCGATTATTTATGGAGATTTTGAGGGTTTCCTTCATGCCTTGAACATATCAGAGGGGGAGCAGGTAGCCAGAGAAAGAGTTTCAAGGTCTAATATCATTTCAATATCTGTAAAAGATGAAAATATCTTAACGCTCGATTCAAAAGGAAAGCTTTCACTCTTAACTTTGCAATGATATTGTCCCTCACATGGGACCTGTAGTAGCTATCATTGGTAGACCAAATGTTGGTAAATCCTCATTATTTAATAAAATTATCGGAGAGGATAAAGCAATTATTGCTGATTTTTCTGGTCTTACCCGAGATAGACTCTACGGAAATTTTTCATTTAAATCACAAGATTTCTCAATAATTGATACTGGAGGAATTTCCAATGAAAAAGAAGAAATCAATCTTCTTATACTTCAAGAAATATATAAAGCCATCGAAGAAGCAGACGGTTTTATTTTTTTAGTAGATGCTGAATTTGGCTTAAGCCAAGACGACTATAAGATTCATGAAATTCTAAGAAAATCTGGAAAAAAATATATCCTTGCATTGAATAAATCTGAACTCAGTTCTTCAAAAAAAAATATAAATGACTTTTATCAACTTGGGGTAGAAAGCTTTATCAAAGTATCCGCTAAAAATGGTTTGGGTATCAAAAATCTGAAAGAGGAGTTATTAAATAAATTTCAAACTGAAACAAGCACTCACTTCGAAAAAAAAAATGATAGTAATGATATCAATATAAGTATCTTAGGAAAGCCTAATGCTGGAAAATCAACATTTTTTAATTCCATTATCAAAGAAAATCGCTCAATAGTCTCGGCTAAGGCAGGAACTACCAGAGATGCTATATCAAAATCAATTTTATTTAAAAATGACAATATCCAGCTATTTGATACGGCAGGCTTAAGAAAAAAAAAGAAAGTAGATCAGGAGATAGAAATTTTTTCTGTTTCTAAGGCTCTTTCAAGCATGAGATCATCTTCTGGAGTTCTTTACTTGGTTGATGGAAAAGAAAAAATTACTGATCAAGATTTACATCTTATTTCCTTGATCATTTCTGCTGGAAAACCTTTAATTTTAGGAATCAATAAATCTGATAAATTGTCTCAATATGATAAATCAAATTTAACTAGGTCAATTAATAAAAAATTATCATTCATTTCTGGTATATCAATCCACTATATTTCAGCAAAACACAATAAAGGCACCGCTAAAGTTTTTAAAGAACTTATAAAGCTAGTAAAAAAAAGCTATAAAAAGGTCGATACATCTGCATTAAATAATTTCGTAGAAGAAGCATCAAAGTTAAATCCCCCCCAGATGTCTGGCAGGTTTAGGCCAAAAATTAAATATGCAAATTTACTTTCATCTCAACCTACAATTATCAGAATTCAGGGTAACAACTTAGACAAGTTAACAAAACAATACCAAAAATACTTGGAAAATTTTTTAAGAAAAAAAATGAACTTTGAGGG
>Ga0160422_10000887_pt1 | contig 18427 bp, 13 predicted proteins | sample Fk160mmetaG_FD_108192 | JGI IMG/M metagenome (GOLD analysis project Ga0160422, IMG submission 108192) | Marine microbial communities from the Central Pacific Ocean - Fk160115 60m metaG | ecosystem: Environmental > Aquatic > Marine > Oceanic > Photic zone | place: The Central Pacific Ocean... | reverse complement strand
TAAAATATTAATAATTATTAACCGCATACTGTTCAAAATTATTAAAACCCTCCTTTTTCAATAGTATAGATTAATTAATATATTCAACGAACTTTTCAACAATTAAGATTATTTTAATTTAAATGTTAATCTTTAATTGTTTAGGGGGTAATTGAAAAGATTTTCGATGATGTGGTGTGATTCCTCTTAGTTTTATTGCGGCCCTGTGAGATTTAGTTGGATAACCCTTGTTTTTATGCCAATGAAAATCGGGATATTCATTGTGAATTTTTTCCATGTAATCATCCCTGTAGGTTTTTGCTAAAACTGAGGCAGCAGCTATGTTAAGGTATTTTCCATCTCCTTTAATGATACAATGATGGGGAATATTGTCAAATGAATGAAATCGGTTCCCGTCCACTGAGATAAACTCAGGTCTTATCTTCAGTTTATTTAATGATAAATGCATGGCTTTGATACTTGCATTTAGAATATTTATTTGATCTATTTCCTTAGGAGTAACATGTGCATAAGTATAATCCAGCGCTTGCTCTTGGATCAACAATCGAAGCTGTTTGCGTTGTTTTTCGTTTAGTTTTTTGGAGTCATTTAAAAAAGGTAAATTGAAAGATTCTGGTAAAATTACTGCAGCGGCAGTCACAGGGCCTGCTAAGCATCCTCTTCCAGCCTCATCTGTCCCTGCTTCAATCTTTAAAGAAAACTGTGCTGCTAACATTATCAGATTTTTCGTTTGCATTATTGAAGACAATTTAAGTACATTTATTTTAACTTCGCATCAAATTCATTTAAATGAGGCGACAGTTAGCTTTTTTTTTACTGCTGTTTACCACACTTTCCTTTGCACAAAAGATTAGTGAAACAAATAAGCCTAATCCTACTTTTAAAAACACGCTTGAAGTAAAGGGTTTTTCTGTTCCAGTTGAAGTAGTTGACAGTTTAGAGGTTGTAAATGACAGTATTTCTGTTGAAGTAATTTTACCTATTAGCAAAAAAGATTCTATTCGGTTTTTGAATTTTTCAATTCCCAAGCTAGGAATCCTTAAAAATGAATTAATTAAAACTCTATATGAGGAAGAGGCAGATTCGCTGCCTAGAAAATTTCAGATTATGGACCGTTTAAGTTTAGACCATGATAGCAGATTGATATCTACAAATTTATTTATTCAGTTACTAGATTCTTTCTCAATAGAAAGAACTCAGTATAATTTACGTCTTATTGAGCTTAGAAAAGTTTTTCAAAAACCGATTAAAGAAATGAATCAGATAACTGTTGAGGATTATAAGATTTTCTATTCAGATGGTAAAGAAACACATTTGGATACAACATTAAATATCAATAAGGACTACCGTCATAATTATTTGCGGAGGGATTATTTCGAAGTTTTAACTTTTCCCAATACTGGTGAGGGTTATAATAAGCTTGGTTATGATTTTCAAGGAGAGAAAAAAACTCCTCAAATTGGTGCCAGGGCAAAACACTTTGCATATCTGGAGGAAGAGGAAACCCCATATTTTAAAGTCCCAACACCTATGACGGAGCTATTTTTTAAATCTGTTTTTGAGCAGGGTCAAATGGTTGATGCTTTAATTACTGTTAACACATCTCCAAGATTTAATATTTCGGTTGCTCATAAAGCATATAGATCCCTTGGAAAATATATAAATACTCTAGGGGGAGGAACCAATTTACGCTTTACTACGAATTACACTTCAAAAAATTATCGTTACCGTCAGCATTCTCATTACGTAGCACAAAGACTAGAAAACCAGGCAAATGGTGGGCTAGATTCTTTAAGTGTTTACTTTTTTGAGAAAGCTTTAGAAGAATTTGATTATGATGGATTTTTAGACCGATCGAGATTGACTAACAATATTGAAGTAGATAATACGCTGTCTGGAAGGAGATATTATATTGATCAACAATATGATTTAATAATAGGAGGTAATAATAAGATGTATAATTATGAAAGACCAAAAATATTGACAGCAGGTTATAAAATCAATTATGAAATAAAGCAGTTTAATTATAATAATATTAAAGCAAATGGATTTTTTGGAACTGTCTCAGGCACATCCAATTATCAGGTTAGTAATCGATTAGATAAAATGGAGAACGAAATTTATGCCATTTATAACAAAAAAAAATTGGGAAAATTAAAAGTGGGAATACGCTTTTTTGATTGGAATTATTTTATAATTTTTCCTGAAGATAAAAAAAGGGACAAACCAGTAAATCGCGGACCTAATCCTACCTCAATTAAAACTAATCAATTTGCTTTAGATTCCTATTGGGAAAAAATATTTTTAAAATTTCAATTTAGGGCTGAGGGTTATTTTTCAATCAAAAAACTATACTCTACACAATTTTTGTCTGGAGCAATAAGTAGGCAGTTTAAAAATCAAATGTATGTTGAGGCTAAACTTAGCATTCGTGATCAATCACCTAATTTCAACTTTTTCCTTCATAGAAGTAATTTTATTGAGTATGACTGGTATAATCCAAATTTTGTAAACCAAAAATTTAATACTTTAGAATTTTTTTTTAATCACCCATTCTGGGGAAATTTTAAAGGTAAATACGAGCTAATAAATAATTATACTTTTTTCAAAAATTTATTGCCTACTAAAAGGATGATAAATTTCATAGAAAAAACAAATAAGTTAGAAGAGGAGTTAATAGTTGCCCCAGAGCAATGTGAAAATCAAATCACTTACCTCAAATTAAGATGGAACAATATTATTAATATTGGAAAATTTTCACTTGCTAATACTCTTCAATATCAAAAAGTAACTCAAACCGGTGCAAAAGAAAGCTTCAAACCACTTAATGTTCCAGAGTGGAATATTAGAAGTTCCCTATTTTTTTCGAGTAATCTTTTTGGAAAAGCACTTTACCTCCAAACAGGTATTACAGCACAATATTTTACCAAATACTATGGTGATCGCTACAGTCCTTTAATCGGGGAATTTATATCACAAAATCATACGGAAATTGGCAATTTTCCTAGAGTCGATTTTTTTATAAATGCAAAAATCCAACAAACAAGGCTATTTCTTAAATTTGAACATTTCAATGATGATAACACAGGCTACAACTACTACTCAGCTCCTTTTACACCCTATAGGGATTCTATACTTCGGTTTGGGATCGTTTGGAATTTTTTTCAGTAAATTTAAATAGCTACTAAATCTCCTGTTTTATTTTTTTGAGGTAAATTAGACTTTCCCATAAGATATGAATCAACTTGATGTGCAGCTTCACGACCCTCAGATATTGCCCAAACGATAAGTGATTGTCCTCTTCTTGCATCTCCGGCAGTGAAAATATTAGGTTTATTAGTCTGGTAGAATTTCTCTCCTTTAATATTGCCTCGTTTATCGAAATTAAGTCCAAATTGTTCAGGAAGGGATTTTTCAGGTCCAGTAAATCCAAGGGCAAGGAGGGCTAATTCACATGGCCATTCCTTTTCAGAACCCTCAATTTCTGATAATTTAGGGCGTTCTCCGGACATTTTTTTCCACTCAACTTCTACGGTTTTCAATCCTTTTAGATTTCCTTTTGAATCTCCAACAAACTCTTTAGTCAATATGCTCCATTCCCTATGACTTCCCTCCTCATGAGAGGAGCTTGTTTTAAGTTTAAAAGGCCAATAGGGCCAAGGGTTTTCATCAGTTCTTTGATCAGACGGCTTAGGCATTATTTCAAAATTAGTGACACTTTTTGCGCCTTGCCTATTCGAAGTTCCAATACAGTCAGACCCAGTATCTCCCCCTCCAATGACAATTACATTTTTATCCTTTGCAAGGAATTTGGGAAGGCGATTATGTTGGCCATCTACAGCTTTATTGTTATGGGGCAAGAAATCCATTGCTTGAACAACACCTTTCAAATTGGCACCCTCGATGGGGAGTTCTCTTTTTATTGTAGAGCCTGTACAAATTACCACTGCGTCGTATTTGGCTTCTATTTCTTTTGCCAATATAGTAACACCTATCTCAACGTTGCACTTAAATTCAATTCCTTCTGCTATTAAAATTTCAAGACGCCTGTCAATAACTTTTTTTTCCATTTTAAAATCTGGAATCCCATATCTTAATAGCCCTCCAATCTTATTATCTCTCTCAAAAACAGTAACCTTATGACCAGCTCTATTCAATTGTTGAGCAGCAGCTAATCCAGCAGGTCCCGAGCCTATAACAGCAACTGTTTTTCCAGTACTAAATTCAGGTAATTGTGGCTTAATCCATCCCTCAGAAAAACCACGTTCAACAATGTATTTTTCAATTAATTCAATTGATACAGGTGGATTGACAATACCTAGTACACATGCTTCCTCACATGGAGCAGGGCAAAGTCTTCCAGTGAATTCAGGAAAATTATTTGTAGAATGCAAAATTTTCAACGCACTTTTCCAGTCATTCCTATAAACAGCATCGTTAAAGTCGGGGATTAGATTTCCTAATGGGCATCCACTATGACAAAACGGTACACCACAATCCATACACCTGGCACCTTGTTCCTCAAGTTCTTTATTTTTTGGTGCAACTGTAAATTCTTTATAATCTTTTATACGTCTCTTAGGAGCAATTGCTGGCTCCTTAATTCTATCAAATTCCATAAACCCTTTGATCTTACCCATATTTAAAGAGATTTTTCAGTTTTTTTATTGGACATCATTTCTAATGCTTTCTTGAAATCGGTTGGCATTACTTTTATAAAGTTTTTAATTGAATTAGGCCAAGTATTTAATATTTCAGATGCAATTGTGCTATCAGTTAGTTTGTAATGGTTTTTGATAAGTTCTAAAAGATTATTTTGATCATTTCCATCAAGGTTTTCAAGCTCTACCATTTCAAGATTAAACTTCCTTTCATCAAAAAATCCATTTTTATTATAGATGTATGCAATACCACCACTCATTCCTGCAGCAAAGTTTCTACCAAATTCTCCAAGTATCACAGCAATTCCACCAGTCATATATTCACACCCATGATCTCCTATTCCTTCAACAACGGCTTTGGCTCCTGAATTTCTAACGCAAAATCTTTCCCCTGCAATACCATTTACATAAGCTTCACCATTTGTAGCCCCATACAATGCGACATTACCAATAATTATATTTTGATCAGACACAAAAGTGGCATCCTTAGGGACTTTGGCGATTAATGTAGCCCCAGATAAACCTTTTCCAAAATAATCATTTGATGTACCAGTTATTTGCAGTCTTAGACCTTTTGTTGCAAAACAACCAAAACTCTGCCCTGCAGTTCCGATGAAATTTATTTTAATTGAGTCAGTAGGGAGACCATTTGCCCCATGTAATTTGGAAATCTCATTACTTAAAATTGTTCCTATAGTTCTATCAGTATTTTTAATTTTGTAAGATAATTCAATTGGATTTTTGTTATAGATTGCATCTTTAGCGTCATCCAAAATCCTAAAATCAATAACTTTTTCTAAGTTGTGATTTTGTAATTCAGTATTTCTTTCAATAATAGAATCAGACGTTGTTTCATTTACTTTGTATAAAATTCTTGATAAATCAATTCCTTGAGCTTTATAATGTTTGATTGCTTTACTCATATTTAGTTTTTGGGACTGACCAACCATTTCATCGACATTTCTAAACCCTAATTCAGCCATAATTCGTCTTAATTCCTCTGCTACGAAATACATATAATTAATTACATGTTCAGGTTTACCTTTAAAGTTTTTTCTCAACTCAGGGTCCTGCGTAGCAATTCCAACAGGACATGTGTTTAAATGACATGCTCTCATCATTATACATCCACTTGCAATTAATGGAGCGGTAGAAAAACCAAATTCCTCAGCACCAAGCAGACATGCGATTGCAACATCTCTTCCGGTTTTTAGTTGCCCATCACATTCAAGTACAATTCTACTCCTTAAACCATTTAAAACAAGTGTTTGTTGAGCTTCAGCAATTCCAAGTTCCCATGGTAGTCCTGCGTGTTTTAAAGAGGTTAAAGGAGATGCGCCAGTACCACCATCATATCCAGAGATTAGTATAACATCCGCTTTTGCTTTAGCTACTCCAGCAGCAATTGTTCCTACACCAACCTCAGAAACTAATTTTACATTTATTCTAGCTTTTCGATTCGCATTCTTCAAATCATAAATTAGCTGTGACAAATCCTCAATGGAATAAATATCGTGATGGGGAGGTGGAGAGATTAATCCAACATAGGGTGTAGAGTTTCTCACTGAGGCAATGTATGGGTTTACTTTAGGACCTGGTAATTGGCCTCCCTCTCCTGGCTTAGCACCCTGAGCCATTTTAATTTGTATTTCTTTAGCAGAGCTGAGATAGTAGCTAGATACGCCAAACCTTCCAGAAGCAACTTGTTTAATAGCAGAGTTTTTAAGGTCTCCATTTTCGTCTGGCATAAATCTCTTGACGTCTTCACCACCTTCGCCAGAATTACTTTTTCCTCCTATTCTATTCATCGCAATCGCAAGATTTTCGTGTGCTTCTTGACTAATTGATCCAAGAGACATAGCTCCAGTTTTAAATCTTTTAACGATTTCGGTCCATGGTTCGACCTGGTCAATGGGAATAGGATCAAATTTTGAAAACTCAAATAAGCCCCTTAATGTCATAAGCTTTTGATTTTGATCATTAATCAAATCAGCAAATGTCTCATATTTATCAAAGTTTTTATTTCTTACTGCCTGTTGAAGGGAGGCAATAGTTGAAGGGTTTACAACATGTGCTTCACCATCTCTGCGCCATCTATATTCTCCACCAATTTCTAATGGTAGTCCCAAATTAGACTCATGAATATATGCTTTACTATGTCTTTTGCCAATATCTTTTTCTATTTCATAAAGGCCAATTCCTTCGATTCGGGTAGGAGTATTAGTAAAGAATTCGTCAATAAAATTTTGAGACAATCCCAATGCCTCGAAAATTTGCGCTCCTCTGTATGAATTTAGTGTAGAAATACCAATTTTATTCATGACCTTGATGATTCCTTTTGCAATGGCTTTATTAAAGTTATCAATTGCCTTTGACTTACTTAAACTGATCTCGTTTTGTTCTAACTCATATTCAATTATCTCATTAACAAGGTATGGATTGATAGCGCTTGCTCCATATCCAAAAAGAAGTGCAAAATGATGAGGTTCTCTTGGCTCAGCAGATTCTATAATTATTCCAAAAGAAGATCTCTTTTTTTTGCGCTTGTAAAAATTGTGGACATGAGACGTAGCAAGAAGTGACGGTATAGGAGCCATGGTTGGGGAAACACCTCGGTCTGAGAGAACAATTATATTCGCCCCATTAGAAATCTCATTATCGATCTTGTCTACTATTTCACCTAAAGCAATTTCAAGCCCGTTATAACCCATATCTACCTCATACAAAATGGGTATTTTAGCAGCCTTTAAATGGCTTTTTTTGTAAGAATATATTTTTTCGAGGTCTTCATTTGATATAATTGGATTTTCAATGAATAGTTTCTTAGCATGACTTGGAGAAATATCAAAAACATTAAATTCTTTTCCAAGAGTGAGGCTTATATCAGTAACAATTTCTTCTCTTATGCCATCAAGTGGAGGGTTTGTTACTTGAGCAAACAGCTGTTTAAAATAATTAAATAAAAGTTGTGGTTTATCTGACAAAACAGCTAATGGAGTGTCAGTTCCCATAGATCCTATTGCCTCTTTACCGTTTAAAATCATTGGAGAAATTATAGTCTTCAAATCTTCTTGGGTATATCCAAATATTCTCATTCTTGTCTCAAAACTTTCTCCCTCGGATTCGCTATCGGAATTGTTGTAAGGAATATCCTTGAGCGCTATCAAATTTTCATCTATCCATTTTTTATAGGGTCTTTTGGAGGTAATCAATTTTTTTATCTCCTCATCTTGAACTATTCTTCCCTCATCCATATTGACTAGGAACATTTTTCCTGGCTCAAGCCTTCCATGAAACTGTACATTGCTTGGTTCAATTTCAAGCACACCTGTTTCAGATGACATTACAACATATCCATCTTTAGTAACAGTATATCTTGACGGTCTAAGACCATTCCTATCAAGTAAAGCTCCAATGTATTTTCCATCAGTAAAAGGTATCGATGCAGGACCATCCCAAGGCTCCATTAAGCAGGAATTAAATTTATAGAAAGCTTTTTTAGCATCATCCATATAGGTATGCTTTTCCCATGCCTCAGGAACCAACATCATCATTACCTCTGGAAGCGATCTGCCAGTTGATAGAAGAAGCTCTACTGCCATATCCATGGAACAAGAGTCTGATTTACCAGGGAGTATTATTGGCAACATTTTCATTATATCAGGACCAAAAGATTCACTTTCTAAAAGTTCCTCTCTAATCTCCATTCGGCTAAAATTTCCTCTGTATGTATTTATTTCTCCATTATGGCACATATATCTAAAGGGTTGTGCCAAGTCCCAAGTTGGAAAGGTATTTGTAGAGAATCGCTGGTGGACAAGAGCAAGTTTTGTTATCACTCTTGGGTCTGATAGATCAGAATAATATCCTTTGATATCCTCAGGGATAAGTAATCCCTTGTATATTAAGGTCCTAGTTGAAAGACTAGGTAGGTAAAAATAAGAACTCTGCGAGAGATTAGAATTATGTATTGTATGTTCTGAAATTTTTCTGGCACAAAATAATTTGTTATTAAATTCTTGATTTGAAATATTTTTGTCGCCTTTACTGACAAAAACCTGCATTATTTTTGGTTCTGTTTGCGCGGCAATTGTTCCAACTATTTCGGTTTTTACGGGAACTTTTCTCCAACCAAGAACTTTGAGACCTTGTTTCTTAAATTCCGATTCTAAAACCCCAACACAATAAGAGCTCTGATTATCCTTACGTGGAAGGAATACCATTCCAACTGCATATTCATTTTCGTCAGGCAAATCAAAACTACATTGATCTTTTAAAAATTTGTGAGGGACTTCAATCAAAATTCCAGCACCATCTCCTGTTTTTCCATCAGCGCTAACTGCACCCCTGTGCTCAAGACAATCAAGGATATCAAGGGCCTTGTGAATAATATCATGAGTTTTCTTACCCTGAAGGCTACATATGAATCCTGCACCACAGTTGTCGTGTTCAAATTCAGGGGAATATAGTCCTTGTTTTTCTGGTAGCATGTTTAGAAAATGGTATTTTGAGAACTACAAATCTACTTTTTTAATAGTTATGCTCAAATGTTTGTTATGTACAATCATTTATAATTGTCAAATTATAATTTAAAGCCCAAAAAAATGACAATAAATCAATGTTTTGCTTTATTTAGCAATATTTTTCTAATTTAAATATTGTCAAAGCTCTGATTTTTCAGCTAATTTCTAAATATTGAAAACTCATCATTATTATTTCATAGGTGCCATGTCCGGAACTTCACTGGATGGGTTAGATTTAGTATACGTTAAATTTACAAAAAGAGATATTTGGAATTTTAAAATTTTAGCATCTAAAACCTATCATTATGATTCGAATTGGATCACTAAATTGTCTGGTTCGATTGATATATCCCCAAAGGCTATGGGTGAACTGGATATTAAATTTTCAAATTTTCTTTCTGAAAAGATTTTGGTTTTTATTGAGGAATTTAAAATTGAAAAACTTGACGGAGTTGGTTCTCATGGACATACAGTAATTCACCAGCCTAATAAAGGTTTTACTCATCAAATCGGGAATTTAAAGTTAGTTGCTGACAAAATTCAAAAACCATTTGTTTGTGATTTTAGAACTCAAGACGTCCTTCTTGGCGGACAGGGAGCTCCACTCGTCCCAGTAGGAGATAAATTCTTGTTTTATAATTACGATGCTTGTTTAAACTTAGGGGGGTTTTCTAATGTAACCCTAAAAAAAGAAAATAGAATAGAAGCATATGATATTTGTGCTTTAAATACAATTTTAAATTACCTAGCTAATCGATTAAATCTACCATATGATAATAATGGTAATCAGGCTAAAAATGGAAAATTTATTGACCAATTTTATCAAGACTTGGAGAAGTTACCTTTTTATGATTTGAAACCTCCTAAATCCCTTGGAATTGAGTGGGTTAGAGATAATTTATTTTTACTTTTAGATAAGTATTCAGATAGACCAGTTGAGGATCTATTGAATACATATACGGTTCATTGCGCGACTCAAATTGCGAATAATTTAATTTCTTGTTCTTCCGTTTTATTGTCTGGAGGCGGTACTCATAATAGTTTTTTAGTTTCTGCTATCAAAAACAAAACTGATTGCAAATTAGTTATACCAATTCGAGAATTAGTTGATTTCAAAGAGGCAATAATTTTTGCATTTTTATCAGTTTTAAAATTAAGGGGAGAGATCAATTGTTTTGCAAGTGTTACAGGGGCTAGATATGACCATTCAAGTGGAAAAATATTTACACCAAATCCAATTATTGATTAAGATTATTCATACTTTAGGAATCGATAAGTAAATATCAATAACTAATCCCTTAAATGGAAATCATTCTTGTCTCAATATTCGTTTTGGGTTATTTAGCTATTACCCTGGAACATAGTTTAAATATAGATAAACTTATTCCTGCTCTGAGTATGATGGCAGTTTTGTGGGCTTTAGTTTCTATTTATCACCTGCCTGTTTTTGAAGTAGATACCTCATTAAAACAACTCATACCATCTCACCTAGATGAGATTCTCTTGCATCACTTGGGTAAGACATCTGAAATATTGGTTTTCCTTCTTGGTGCTATGACTATAGTTGAGATTATAGACTATTTCAATGGATTTTCAACAATCAAAAATTTTATAAAAACTAAATCCAAAAAGAGGTTGTTATTTATTTTTTCTTGGCTTGCTTTTCTGCTTTCAGCAATTATTGATAATCTTACTGCAACCATTGTACTGATAACTATTCTTCAAAAAATCATAATTGATCGTAATACCAGATTATGGTTTGTAGGATTAATTGTGATTTCCGCTAATTCCGGAGGGGCTTGGTCACCTATTGGTGATGTAACAACAACGATGCTTTGGATAGGTGATAAAGTTACAACTGGCAGTTTAATTTTTAATTTACTAATTCCGTCTATAGTTTGCATGGTTGTGCCGGTTTTATTGGCTACTAAGCTACCAGCTTTTAGAGGAAACCTCTCTGATGATATAGAAAAAAGTTCTTTAGATAGCGAAATTCATAAACATGGCTCTACAATGCTTTATCTTGGACTAAGCGCCATAATTTTTGTCCCTGTATTTAAAGTATTGACTCATCTTCCTCCTTATTTGGGGATGATGTTATCCCTTGCAGTTGTTGCTACTTTTGCTGAAATTTTTAGTAATGCAAAAATAAGTATTACCTCTATTGACAAAGATCATGATAAATATTCTAGCCACAGTCCAGTTCATAGCTCTTTATCTAAGATTGAACTCCCTAGTATATTATTTTTTTTAGGAATTTTAATGGCGGTTGCTGCATTGGAGTCCCTTGGTATGTTATTCGAATTCGCAGAAAAAATAAATGAAATCATGCCTAATACAGATGTAGTGGTAATGATTTTAGGATTTGGATCAGCAATAATTGATAATGTACCCCTAGTTGCAGCTAGTATGGGAATGTTTTCAAATTTAATTGATGATCCGCTTTGGCATTTTATAGCTTTTTCAGCTGGAACTGGAGGAAGTATGCTGATAATAGGCTCTGCGGCAGGTGTTGTTGCAATGGGTATGGAAAAAATTGATTTTTTCTGGTACCTTAAAAAGATTTCTTGGCTTGCCTTGGTTGGTTTTTTATCAGGATCATTAACTTTTTTGGCTATGCGAGACTATATCTTATAAGGATTAAAATTTTTTTAAATTTAAATCGTTAAGATAATATAGATTAAATTAGAGTACATGAAACTAAATCAAGAGGTTCCATTACAAACTGAAAAAACTATTTCACTTATTGAATTAGTAATGGAGGGAGGCCTTGGCGGTCAGCTTATTATTGGTCTTCTTTTTATATTATTAGTAGTTGTTATATATATTTACTTCGAGCGCTTGTTTGCTATAAAATCTGCTTCTAAGCTAAGTAATAACTTTATGGCTCAAATCAAAACTTATGTTTTGAACAATAAAATAGAAGGTGCTCAATCCCTTTGCTTAAGTGAGAATAAACCTGTTGCAAGATTAGTTTCTAAGGGACTTTCTAGGATTGGCCGACCACTTGAAGACATTAGTACTACCATTGAGAATGCTGGAAGACTTGAGGTTTATAAATTGGAAAAAAATGTTAGTATTTTGGCAACCATTGCAGGTGCAGCTCCAATGATTGGATTTTTGGGGACTGTGATTGGCATGATACTTTCTATTTTTGAAATTTCTAATGCAGGAGGAAATATTGATATGCAATTATTAGCAAGTGGTCTTTATACTGCTATGACAACTACAGTTGCAGGATTGATTGTAGGTATTATCGGATATATTTCATATAACCATTTAGTTGTAAAAACAAATAAGGTGGTTTATCAAATGGAGGCGACTTCTCTCGAGTTTTTTGATTTACTCAACGAACCTGCTTAACATGAATTTGAAAGGTAGAAATAAAATTACCCCAGAATTTAGTATGTCTTCAATGACAGATATAGTTTTTCTTTTACTAATTTTTTTCATGATTGCATCAACACTGGCAAAAAATCTTGATACCATTGATATTAAGCTTCCGCAGGCTAAGGGTAAAACAGAAAACAGGAATACTGTAGCTGTTACCATAAACAATCGCTCACAATTCTTCATTGATTCTAAACAGGTTTCTAAGAGAAATGTGCAAAGCCAATTGATTGATAGATTAAAAGAGGTAAAAACCCCGTCAATTGTTTTGAGAGCAGAGGAAAAGGTTCCAATTGAACAGGTTGTTTTTATTATGAATTTTGCAAACCAAAATGGTGTAAAGATTGTACTAGCAGTTGACTCTCAATGAAATATTTTAGAACAGTTCATGAGAAAAAATCAGCGGTCATTACCACTTTGATCAGCACCCTTTTAATATTATTGTTTTTTTTTCTTGGATTAAACTATTATGATCCCCCAATTAATTTTGGCATGGAGGTTAACTTTGGAAGTAATGATAGAGGTATGGGAAAAGATATACCTCAGGAGCAATTAGTTTCAAATAATTTACCTCAGTCTGAGCCGTTTAATGAAAGTAAAGATATAACTTCAAAAATTACTGATCAGAATAAAGCTATAACTCAAGAAATCAGTGAGGTATCAATTCCCTCAAAAAAATCGAAAAAGGTAGAAGTTAAAAAAAAAATAATCCCCGAAAAGTTAAGTCCACCTAAACCAAAGGTCAATCAGACAACCAAAAACATTTTGTCTAAATTGGTAAACCAAACTAAAAGCACTGATAATTCTCAGCCAAAAAGTGAGGGGAATGATGATATTCAAGGGGATAAGGGTAAGTTAGAGGGAAACCCATATAAAAACAGTTATTTTAATATTTCAGGTCCTAGTGGAATGGGAAAAGGTTTTGGCTTAAATGGACGTAGATTAGAGTCAAGAGGTAAAGTTATTCAGGAATGTAATCAACAAGGCATCGTAGTGGTAAGAATCATAGTGAATCGAGATGGAGATGTTATTGCTGCAGAACCTGGAGTAAAGGGCTCAACTAATACTCATCCATGTTTACTAAAGCCTGCTAAGTCCACAGCAATGCTTCATAAATGGTTTCCTGATTATGATGCACCACCCCAACAAATTGGATTTGTTGTAATTCAATTTAAACTCTCTGAATAATTTGGAAACCTATAAGAGGACATTACATTGGATGCTTGATCAACTTCCTATGTATCAGTCTAAGGGAAAAGAAGCTTACCGGCCAAATCTTTCAAGAATGAAAGAATTTTGCTCCTATTTAAATTCTCCTGAAAAAAAAATAAAAACTATTCACATTGCTGGAACTAATGGTAAAGGTTCTACTGCCCATATGATATCATCAGTTTTACAAGAGGCCGGATATCGGGTTGGATTATATACATCCCCTCATCTAAATGATTTTAGGGAACGAATTAAAATAAATGGGTCACTAATTGAAAAAAAATACATTACAAAATTTGTGCAAAGCAACCGAGAATATATTGATGCCAATTCTCTTTCTTTTTTTGAAATGACAGTTGGCTTAGCATTTAGTTATTTTTTTAATCAAAAGGTTGATTATGCAGTAATTGAGGTAGGTATGGGTGGACGCTTCGATGGTACAAACCTAATAATTCCTGAATTATCAGTTATAACAAATATCGGTTTTGATCATATTCAATTTTTAGGAAATACTTTACCAGATATTGCTATGGAAAAAGCGGGAATTATAAAACACAAAATACCAGTAATCATAGGTGAAACGAAAAGCGAGACAAAAAGAGTTTTTATTGATAGGGCAAAAATGATGAATTCACCTATCATTTTTGCAGACCAGCAAAAGCCTGTTGGTTTTTCCTCTGATTTAAAAGGCAATTATCAAAAAAAAAATATTCAAACCGCATCAATCGCTTTATCCAAACTTAATATAAATCGGCAGGTTATTCAGTTAGGACTTAGAAAAGTAATATCGAACACTGGAATTCAAGGTCGTTGGCAGATACTCTCTAAAAGGCCTTTAATAATTTCAGATATTGCTCATAATCAAGAGGGTTTAGATTACGTAATTCCTCAAATTAAAAGTCAAAATTTTAGAAGACTTCATTTGGTTTTGGGCTTTGTGAAAGATAAAGCAGTTAAGAAATTGTTGAAGAAATTTCCTTCAAGTGCTATATTTTATTTAGCCGCGCCTAATATTCCAAGAGCATTACCAATTAAAGAATTAGAGAATTTTGCTATTGAATTAAATTTGAATTTTGAAATATTTTCATCTGTCTCCAATGCCCTGAATAAAGCTAAATCAATGTCCGAAGAAGATGATCTAATTTATATCGGTGGAAGTACTTTTGTAGTTGCTGAGATATTATAAATAATTATATTTGATTTTAGGATTTAATTTTTTTTATGGATGTATACGAGGAGTTAGTGAGCTTAAATCCAGGTAATGGATCTGTGGCCGAATATAAATATATTGGTTCTCTTATTGAGAAACACTCTCCAGGCAATATACTTATTTTCAGTGTAGGAAAGGACTCCGATCTTTGGATAAAACTTAACAAACTAGGGAATACAGTTTTTTTGGAAGATGTCAGAAAATGGATTCGTTTCAGTAGAAATGTCAGCCCTGAAATTAATATTATAAAAGTAAATTACCGAACTAGAAGAAAAAATTGGAGAAAACTATTAGGCCAAGACAAAAAGTTACAAATGCGATTACCTAATTATATTAAAAATACAGTTTGGGATCTTGTTTATGTGGATGGTCCTAGAGGCTATAATGATAAAGTGCCAGGAAGAATGCAGAGTATTTTTACCGCTGCCAAACTTAAAACACGCCATTTATTAGTTCATGATTGTGATCGTGAGGTTGAAAAAGTTTATTTTACTGAATATATTGGTGCTCCCACTAATATCGTCGATAAACTATATCACAAAGAATTTAAATTTGACTAGAGTATTAGTTGTGAGATTTTTATTTTTTTTACTTATCCCTTCTTTTATTTCAATTACTAATGCTCAGTCATTTGAGGTTTATGCAGACAATAATTTAATTAAGGTTAATGAACAAAATGACAACCCTTTAGATCTTGGACTATCTACCTATAAATTTTCTAGAATTACCTACACAGGTAAACCAATTAGCATAAATATCAAAGTAACTGACTTTGAATTCAAAGAAAATGACTGGTCTATTTCTCCAAAACGCTACAAAATAGAGGGAACTAAATCTGGAAATAGTTTGTCTTTTTCCATTGATCGCCTTGGCTATATAGTAGTAATATTTAGGCAAAACCAAGATTTTACTAAACGGATAGTTTTACTTATTGAAAAACCTGATCAAATTCCTAATAACATAGTTGATATTATTGACATCTATGGAGTTGATAATAGTGGATATAAAAATGAAACAAAAAAAATTCAAAAGGCCTTAGATGAGATTTCTGGAAGTGGTAAAGTTCTTTATTTTCCTCCGGGGACATATAAAACATTTATGTTAAAATTTAAAAGTAATAGCCATATACACCTCGATAAAAATGCGAGAATTTTAGCTGATCCAACATCACTATCTCCTTATATATCGTCTGAGAAAAGTGGTCTTGAAAGTTTTATTTTAATTAAAGACGTTGAAAATTTAGAGATTTCTGGGTTAGGAATATTTGATGGAAATGGTACTCAAATTCTATCTAAATATGATGATGAGTTAAAAACTATTGCTCAAAATCAGCATACAGGGGTCAGATTGTTATTGATTTATCGATCTCAAAATATAAAATTTAATGGTGTTTTGTTAAAGGATTCTGTCAGGTGGAATACCCATGTTCTCCAATCTAATAATGTAAGTTTTAATCGCTGTAAGCTTTTAAATAACCCAACTGAAAGTGATTTTTTAGGAAGTCTTGATGGATGGGATCCTGACAGTTCTAAAAATATTATAATTGAGAATAGTTTTGGGTGGGCCGGGGATGATGCTGTAGCAGTAAAATGCACAGGAAAACTAAACGATCAATTTATGGTTCGAAATGCAGAAAATATTACAGTTAGGGGAAATGTATTTTTAACAAAAAAATCAGGACTGAAAATTGGTACTGAAACTTTTTGTAGTCAAATGCAAAATATTGTTTTTGAAAATAACGATATAATTGAGTCGGATCGGGTGATGGGAATAAATGTGAGAGATGGAGCAATTGTTCAGGATGTGGTTTTTAGGAATAATCATGCAGAATTATGTTTTCCTGATAGAAAACAAAATGGAATGAATTTTTATATTACTAAAAGAGATAAGAATATTTCTGAATTGGGTAAAATCCAAAAAGTAATAATTGAGAATTGTTCATTTGATATTGCATTCCCAAAAAAGTTTGCCTTTTTTAGGCACTATCCAGAAACAGCAAAAACCGACTTGAGCGTGTCATTTGAAAATTTAGTAGTTGCTGGAGAAAAAGTTGAAATTTTAAATCCTAATTTTTTTGACTTTTCAAAGAATAATGCCCAGATGATTTTTAATGATTTAAAACCGTAAGTAATTTTCTAAAAATTATACTTTAGAAATAATTCAGTTCCTGTTTTTTGAACTTCAACATCATTACTCTCCCCTCTAAAATCATATCCATAACCAAGTGTTAACCCAATCTTTGTTCTTAAAAGGGCAACCAGGTTAAAATAACGTGTCGATTTATAACCCCCTCCAAACTCAATTACCCCTTTATAATCTATCGTTCCACCAAAATGTACAGTATTTCCTATCCCAGGGATAATTTTTTGACTTATATAAGGGTTTAATGTAGAATCAAATGCATCTATAGGAAACTTAGCACCTGCTAGAAGATATGTAGCTGGCTTTTGACTTCCTATGAAAGATATATCATCAGTATAATTCTTTGGATTTAGGAAGTTTGGAACAGATGCTGAAAAATAAATGGTCTTTATTTTATATAAGAAACCAAAACCAACAACCGGATAAGTTTCTCTTGTGATCTCTGGTATAGCTGGGTTGTCTCCGGTCCCCGGTAATCTTTGTATTGCATCAACATCTGTAAATTTCGTATGGACACCACCCTTAACGCCTAAATAAAGAGTCTGTTCGCCGCTCACTTGAATTTTATAACTAGCATCCAAGGTATACATGGTTCTTTGATCGACGAATACTTTATTGTCAATTACTGAGAATCCAAAAGCAAGATTATTTTTGTGATTTCCATTGTAATAAAAATAATTTAGTTTGGGTGCTCCCGCTACTCCTGAGTTTGTGTTTCTGTTTGTAAAGGAGATACCCCTTCCATCAACTCCTGTGAAAGCAGGGTTAAAAGCATTCATGTTAAATCTTTCAAGCAACATGTTTTCGTTTACTTGCGCATTCGTTAAACTAAATACTAATAAAACTTTTAAAAAAAATAAACTTCTCATAACTCAAATTAATTAAATAAGTACATCCAACCTTTTTTAACTTCAGTCTCGTCCCCTCTATCGATAATATAATAATAAGGTCCTGAAGGTAATAAATTCCCTTTTTTGTCCCTTCCATCCCAATCGTTTTTATAATTCCACGACTCAAAAACAATATTCCAATCCACCGAGTATACCTTCACATTCGCCGTTGGATACTTTTCTATATTTACTATCCTCCATTTGGATTCTAATCCAGGCTGATTGGGGGTAAGTAACTCTGATACAAATATTGGAATTACTTCTTCCCCGTTTTCGTTAAGTACTGGATCTTCAGGGAATCCGTCGTTATTATCATCTGGATCTGCATTATCTCCTATACCATCTCCATCGGTATCTATTGACTCATTAGGATCATAAGGGAACACGTCACGATCATCCCAT
>Ga0160422_10000886_pt1 | contig 18434 bp, 14 predicted proteins | sample Fk160mmetaG_FD_108192 | JGI IMG/M metagenome (GOLD analysis project Ga0160422, IMG submission 108192) | Marine microbial communities from the Central Pacific Ocean - Fk160115 60m metaG | ecosystem: Environmental > Aquatic > Marine > Oceanic > Photic zone | place: The Central Pacific Ocean... | reverse complement strand
TTGGTCAATAGAATTGTAAGTCCTTATATTTCAACTACTAATACTATCCTTCATTGGCTTCGTTCAAAACGAGTTAGAGCTGCCGCTTTATTACACAATCTTCCTGGGGAGTTATTGGATATGATTGTTTCACCCGGACATAATTTAAATGGAATGAGTATCAAAGATATATCGCTTCCTAATAAGTCTGTTATCGCAACAGTTTTAAGAAATAATGAGGTTTTTACAGCGAATGGAGATTTGAAATTATTTTCTGGAGATCGAGTATTAGTTTTTACTCATGCAAGCGAAGTAAATCAAATTAAAACTATATTTCAATAAATATTATGAATAGTAAAAGTGTTTTTCATCTAATATCTTATTTACTCTTTGTTATCGGACTTTCTATGTTTATTTGTAGTGGGTTATCTTATTTTTATAACGAAGAAATGCAAATTACTATAAGCTTAGTTTTAGCTGGGAGTATTACAATAGCATCTTCATTATTCTTATGGTCAATAACCAGATGTAATATAAATTTAACTAGAAGAGATGGATTTGGTGTTGTAACATTTGGTTGGATTATAATTACTCTTTTTGGTTCGCTTCCCTATTTGTTATGTGGAATTATTGAGCATCCAATTTCTGCTTTATTTGAGACGATGTCAGGATTTACAACAACTGGTGCTTCAGTCTTGTCAAACCTTGAATCACAACCAAAATCTATTCTCTTTTGGAGAGCATTAACTCAATGGCTTGGAGGAATGGGTGTTCTAGTTTTATGTGTAGCTATTTTACCCTTTTTAGGCGTTGGAGGAATGCAAATTTTTAGGGCTGAAATGCCTGGCCCTTCTAAAGACAGACTAACTCCAAGAATTACGACTACAGCTAAGCTATTATGGGGAGTATATTTAATTTTGACTATTTTTCAAATATTGGCTTTATATTTCATTGGAAAAATGAGTTTGTTTGACTCCATTTGTCATACATTTTCAACAATAGCTACAGGCGGTTTTTCTACAAAAACTGGGAGTATAGGTTCTTATAATAGTATTTCAATTGATGTAATAGTAATGATTTTTATGTTTTTATCAGGCATTAATTTTGCTCTTCATTATCATGCGCTTAGAGGAAAGCCTCTATATTATATTAAAGATAGTGAATTTCGTTTTTATAGTTTTCTAATGCTTAGTGTCATCACAATCGTTTGTTTAACTTTATACACAATAAATTATGCATCTATTTCAGAATGTCTTATCAAAGGATCGTTTACGTCAATAGCATTGATCACAGGAACAGGATTTTCTTCAGTTGATTATGATCAGTGGCCGAATGCTATCAGAATTTTATTGGTTGGAATGATGTTTTTTGGAGGCTGTGCAGGTTCCACAACAGGTGGGATGAAGATAATGAGAATACATGTCATCATAAAAAAAATGATTAGAGAGATAAAAATATTTATGAGACCATCTGCAATAATTCACACAAAGTTAGACGGAAAACCAGTTGAAACAAATAATGTTGCCCAAATTTCAACTTTTTTCGTTATTTTTGTTTTAATTTTTGCATTCGGCTCTTTTATTATGAGCTTTTTTACTCCTAATCTTGAAACAGCTGTTTCCTCTGTTGTTGCAACATTAGGAGGAGTTGGTCCAGGTATATCACATGTAGGTCCAATGGAAAATTATTCTTTTATATCACCTTATGGACAAGCCTTCTTGACCTTTTTAATGCTTTTAGGTCGTTTAGAATTATATACTGTTCTTGTTTTATTATTACCAAGTTTTTGGAAAAAATAAAAATGTCAAAATTAGAACGTTTATCTAAAATAATGGCACTTAGAGGCCTTTGCTCTCGTCGTGAAGCTGATATTTTTATAGAAAAAGGTTTAGTTAAGGTAAATGGATGTACCGTTTCTATTCTTGGAAGTAAAGTGCCTACCGATTGTGAAATAAAATTAAGTGACGAAGCAATTTTTATACAGAATAGTTTAACAACAATCTTATTAAATAAACCAATTGGTTATGTTTCCGGACAACCTGAGGATAATCATAAACCAGCAATTTCATTAGTTAAAAACAGTAATAGATGGAACAGATGTTCTGTAAAGAAAGTAATGAAATTGAAAAATGTTCATAAGCTTGCACCTGCTGGAAGATTAGATATTGATTCGACTGGATTACTTGTTTTTACTCAAGATGGAAGAATTGCAAGAAGTCTAATTGGTGAAAATTCTTCGATTGAAAAAGAGTATTTAGTAAGAATTAATGGAACAATTGATAAGGATAAATTAAGATTACTTAATTACGGACTATCAATTGATGGTATAAAATTAAAACAAGCTTCTGTTACATGGCTAAATAAAAATCAATTAAAATTTATATTAAAGGAAGGAAAAAAAAGACAGATTAGAAAAATGTGTGAGATGGTGGGAGTAAGAGTTATCGGATTAAAGAGAGTTCGAATTGGCAAAGTTAAACTTGAATCATTACCGATTGGAAAATGGCGGTATCTTTTAAATAAAGAAATTTTTTAAAATTAGCGCGATCGAAGTTTTGAAAGTAGTTTTAAGATTTCTAAATAAAGCCAAACTAGGGTCACCATTAAACCGAATGCACTATACCATTCCATGTATTTAGGGGCACCATTTTCAGCACCCGCCTCAATAAAATCGAAATCCAATACTAAATTTAAAGCGGCAATAACGACTACAAAAAGACTAAATCCAATACTTATTAAGGATGAATTAAGTGGATTCATAATGGGAATACTCGCTCCAAAGAAACTCATAATAAAACTTATTAAGTAAACTAGAAAAATTCCACCAGTTGCAGCAACTAACCCAAGTTTAAAATTTTCTGTGGCATTAATAATTTTAAACTTGTACAAAAACAAAAGAGTTAAAAATATACCACATGTAAGATATATCGCTTGAAAAGCTATGCCATTAAACATTTTTTCAAAACCCATACTAATCGCACCTAATGCAAGTCCTTCAACAATGGCATAAATTGGTGCAGTAACTGGAGACCAAGTTTTTTTAAAAATTGTTATTAATGCTACTATAAATCCAACAATAATGAGTGGCCATATCAGACTCATCCATAATTCATAATTTTTAAATGAATAAATACCTGAAGTTATAAGTAGACCTAAGCATAAAATAGTTTTATTCACTGCTCCATCAAGCGTCATTACTTGAGAGGTCGAATTATCTATTGTGGAGTCAAAACTATTTGAGGTTAATGCAGGATTTCCCGACCTATATGATATGTGATTTCTCATAAACTAAATTTATCAACAAATTATTTAAAATCAATAATTTCTAATACAAAACATATTGTAGAAATTGTTTAAACATGAAATCTTTATATCATGAAAGTTTTTCTATTTGATATTGGAAATGTATTGTGTGATTTCAACTATGAAGATTTGTTAAAAATTTACAAAGAAATCTCAAATAAACCAGTTACAATTGATACTCCTCAAGATCAGAAAATGTATAATGATGTTGAAGCTGGAAAAATTTCTGATAATGAATACGTTAGACTTGTAAATAGTTCAAAAAATATTAAATGGACAGTTGATGATTTAGTTTATGCATGGAAGAAAATTTTTAGTCCAAATAAGATTGGAAGAAATTTGTATCATCATGCAATAAATCAGAAAACAAATGTTTATACTTTAAGCAATATTGCAGATTATCATGTTAAAGCTATAAATGATAATTGGCCGAATCTCTTACCTCAAGCTTCAGGATTATTTTTTTCTTATGAAATTGGTTCGAGAAAACCAGATCAAAAAATATATAATTATGTGTTAGAAATACTAAATGTTAAGGCCGATCAATGCTTTTTTATTGATGATTTAGAAGAAAATATTAATGTTGCTCGAGCAATTGGAATGAACGCCTATCAATTTATTCCAGAAAATTTTGAGTTAATTTACAGTAAAGCAAATTCATTTTTTTCATGGGACGAAAAATGTTTTTTTAACTAATTTAGCTCTCAGACAGTAATTTATTTAACCTATTAATAAATGATGATGGATCTTTTAATTTAGCTCCAGATGCAATAATAGCTTGTTCATGTATTAAATAAGTTAAATCTTTAGCTTTATCATCATCTTTATTTTTTTCAAAAAGGCTTTGAGCTTGTTGAACTAATTTATTATCAGGATTGATCTCTAAAATTGATTCTCTTTCAGGAACTGGTTGCCCCATCTTTTTCATCATTTCTTCAATATGCGGACTTGCAGAAAATTCATCGCCAACTAGCACAGCCGCTGACTCTTTAAGTCTAGATGTTATTTTAACTTCTTTTACGCCATTTAATAATTCTTTAGCATATCCAACATATCCTTCAAAAACTTTTTTCTCATCTTCAGATTTTTCTTCTGAGGATGATTCGCCTTTGTTAATTGCTTTAAGTTTTTTTCCTTTATATTCCATTAACTGAGGAATAACAAAGTCATCAATCGGATCGATCATAAGCAATACATCCTGTTTATTGCTTTTGTACCCTTCAAGATAAGGTGAATTTTCGATTTGTGATCGACTTTCTCCAGCTAGATAAAAAATTTCTTCTTGTTTATCTGCCATGTTCTCGATGTAATCAGATAAACTTATTTTTTCTCCGGCATTTTTTGAGGATGATTCAAAAAGAAGAAGATCGGCAATTTTTTCTTTATTTGACCAATCTGATTGAAGTCCCTCTTTTAATACTGAGCTAAACTCTTCATGGAATAATTTAAATTTTTTATAATCTTTTTCTTTCATTTTATTGAGTGTTTTAAAAATCCTATTCACAAGATTGGTTCGAATTTTATCTAACAATGGGTTTTCTTGAAGTATTTCTCTTGAAACATTTAACGGTAAATCCGAAGAATCAACTACACCTTTGACAAATCTTAGATATCCTGGAAGAAGATTATCAAATTCATTAGAAATAAATACGCGTTGGACATAAAGATTTAGATGGGCTTTAGGATCATGGTTAGTCATCATATCAAAAGGTCTTTTTTCAGGTATGAATAATAAGGCTTTAAATTCAATTGCTCCCTCGGCATTGTAGTGAATAATTTCAGAAGGATTATTCATATCATGTGACAAATGTTTATAAAATTCGTTATATTCATCTTTTTTTACTTCGCTCTTTTTTCTTAACCAAATTGCTTTCTGAGAATTTATTTGTTCCTCTTTTTCTTCTTCAATTTGAGTTTTTTCATCCTTTGTTTTTGAGATAAGTATTACTGGATGTTCAAGATAATCAGAAAACTTTTTAACAGTTGATCTGATAGTCCAATCATTAAGAAATTCTTTAGCATCATCTTTTAAAAATAATGTTATCGTAGTTCCTCTATCATTTTTTTCAGATTCTGAAATTGTAAAGTTACCTGTGCCTTTAGATTTCCATTTTACTGCTTTCTCATTATGAGATTTTGTTTCCACAATTACTTCATCTGAAACCATAAATGAGGCATAAAAACCAACTCCAAATTGACCAATTAATTCAGGATTATTTTTAACATCAGCTTCTTGAGCACGTGCAAGAAATTCTTTAGTTCCAGAATGAGCAATTGTTCCCAAGTTTTCAATTACTTCATCATTTGACATGCCAATTCCATTATCTGAAATTGTTAGAGTATTCGTATCCTCATCAGCTTTTAATGTAATTTTCCAATCGCTATTATTTTCAATTAAATCTGGATTAGTAAGACCTTGAAACCTTACTTTATCAATTGCATCGCATGCATTAGAAATTAATTCTCTTAAAAATATTTCCCTATGAGAATAGAGCGAGTGAGTTATCAAATGAAGTAATTGTTCAAGCTCAGTTTTAAATTTCATAGTTTTATGTGCCATAACATATTCCTTTTTCTAAATACGAGTTAGAGAAAATAATAGAGTATTCAAATGGTTTCAATAAAAGATTTAAAGAATTAACATACAATCCCCATAGCTATAAAACCGATATTTTTGTTTTATAGCTTCCTTATAAGCTCTCATAAGCAAATCATATCCAGCAAAAGCGGACATCATCATGATAAGTGATGATTTAGGAAGATGGAAATTTGTGATTATAGCATCTACATGTCTAAAATTATAAGGTGGACAAATAAAAATATCGGTTTCACCATTATGCGCAAATATGTGTTTTTGACATTCTAAAGTTCTTACACAGGTAGAGCCTACAGCAAAAATTCTACCATTATTATTTTTAATTTTATTTAATTTTTTTGCTGTTTCTTCCGTAATTTCAAAGTATTCCGAATGCATTTTGTGCGAGTAAATACTTTCTGTATTCACTGGTTTAAAAGTTCCTAATCCCACATGAAGAGTAACGAATGTTTGCTGAACGCCCTTTGATTTTATTCTATTTATTAATTCATTTGTGAAATGTAAACCAGCGGTTGGTGCTGCAACTGCTCCTAGTTTATTTGCAAATATTGTTTGATATCTTTCTTTATCGATTTCTAAGATATTTTTTTTGAAGTAATCTCTTTTAATGTAAGGGGGAAGCGGAAGATGTCCTTTAATATTTATAATTTCAAAAAAATTCCTATCACTACTAATTTTAATTGACACACTTCCATTGTCCTCAAGTCCGATGACTTTTGCCGTTAAGTTGCCATCACATAAAATAAGTTCATCGTTAATTTTTGGTTTACGAGAACTTTTGACAAGAACATTCCATTCATTTTCTCCATTTTCATGAAGTAAAAGTATTTCAATTTTTCCTCCGGTTTTTTTGTTTCCAAATAATCTTGCTGGGATAACTTTTGTATCATTGAAGACGATGATATCTTTAGAGTCTAGAAAATTGGTTAGATCTTTTATAAAATGATGAGAAATAGAATTATTTTTCCTGTCAATTACAAGCATTCGTGAATCCCCTCTATTTTTTGAAGGCATTTGAGCTATTAAATTATTTGGAAGATTAAAATCAAAATCACTCGTCTTCATAAACTAATGCTTAGTCATTAGAAAAATAATGGAAAGAAAATTTTATAATTTTTATTTTTGAATTATCTAAATGACAAGTTATGTTGTGAATATTATTTGGAGATTTGATGAAAGTTCTTGTTGTTGGAAATGGTGGTCGTGAACATGCAATTGTATGGAAACTTGCTAATGATTCGTGTAGACCTCAAATTTATTGTGCTCCTGGAAATGGAGGAACAGCACAACATGCAAAAAATGTTGAAATTCCCGCCAATGATATTGATAGAATTGTCGAATGGTGTGAAAAAAATAAACCTAATTTAGTTATTATTGGTCCAGAGGCGCCATTATGTGCTGGACTAACAGATTTATTAGAGTCGAAGGATATTTTAGTTTTTGGTCCAAATAAAAAAGCTGCACAATTAGAAGGAAGTAAAGATTTTGCAAAAGAAATTATGAAATCAGCAAAAATTCCAACTTCTGAATATCAGACGTTCACCAATATCAATTTAGCTTGTGATTACATTAAATCAAAAAAATTTCCCATTGTGATTAAAGCAGACGGTCTTGCAGCAGGTAAAGGAGTCACAGTTGCTGAAACATTTGAACAGGCGAATAGAGCAATACATGATGCGTTAGAAGGAAACGTTTTTGGAAATGCTGGTTCAAAAGTAGTTATTGAAGATTTTCTTGAAGGAGAAGAAGCGTCAATTTTAGCAATGATTGATGGTGAAAATATTGTTCTTTTAGCATCATCACAAGATCATAAAAGAATTTTTGAAAAAGATTTAGGTCCAAATACTGGAGGAATGGGTGCATATTCTCCTGCATCAATTGTAAACAAAGAAGTAGAGAAAAAGATTTTAAATAAAGTATATAAACCTTTATTGAAGGAGTTAAAACGAAGAAATATCTTATATAAAGGAATTTTATATGCTGGATTAATGATTAAGGAAGGTGAACCATATGTAGTTGAGTTTAATTGTCGTTTTGGTGATCCTGAAACACAAGCAGTTCTAGCTAGATGGAATGGAGATATCATTCCTTCAATTATAGCTACGATTAATGGTACATTATCCTCTGATTTAATAAATTGGCACGAAAAATCAAGCGCATGTATTGTAATGGTTTCAGGAGGTTATCCGGGAGAATATAATAAAGGATATGAAATACAAAATATTAAACAAGCAAATGATGTTATTGACACCATTGTTTTCCAAGCTGGAACTAAATTAGTTCAAAACAAAATTATTACAGATGGAGGTAGAGTACTTGGGATAACATCTTTAGGAGAAGATCTTGAAGACGCGCTTTCAAAGGCATATATTTCAGTTGAAACCATAAGTTATGAGAACGCTTTTTATAGAAATGACATAGGACATCACGAATTAAGGAGAAAAAAAAATGGGATCTAAAAAACCAACAGTTGCAATTGTAATGGGAAGTAAGACAGACTGGACGACTTTAGAGCATACAGTCAAAACCCTTAAAGAATTTAATATTGAAAGTACAGTTAAAGTAATGTCGGCTCATCGTACGCCACATGATGCAACAGCTTTTGCAGAAAATGCTTCAAAAAATGGTTACAAGGTAATAATTGGAGCAGCTGGAGGAGCAGCGCATTTATGTGGTGTTTTAGCAGGTCATACAACTCTTCCAGTAATTGGTATTCCTGTAACTGGCTGGGCACTAGACGGATTAGATTCACTTTTATCAACTGTTCAGATGCCTAAGGGTGTACCAGTTGCAACAGTTGCTATTGGTAAAGCCGGCGCTATTAATGCCGCGATTTTAGCTGTCCAGATTTTAGGCACTGCAGATGCTGGATTAAGAAGGAAATTAGCTTCTTATAAGAAAAAAATGGCTAAAGATGTCTTAGCATCTGATAGTGAATTACAAAAGGAAATTAATGGTTAGTTAATTCCCAAAAATTTTTGGGCTCTTGACTTATTCTCCAATATGCAACACCTCTAATTGGATTAGAAAAATAAAAATTTTTCTTCGAAGTAAGTGACTTTAAAGTCTCATAATGAACATTTATCGTTCCATTTATTTTAAAGGAACCGCCATCAATTGTATCCGATAGTGTTTTCAAATTATTATTTTTAAATAATTTTTCAACATCACTGTATTTAGAAACTTTTGGAAGTTGCTGCCAAGCACGACCATAAAAAGGAATGCCCATAATTATCTTATTTTTTGGAATAGTATCCAAAGCATGATCGTAAATTTTTTGACACCATGAAAGAGATGCAATAGGTCCCGGACTTCCTGTCCGATAGTGTTCATCGTAAGCCATTATAATAACACGATCAGCAATACGACCAATAATTGAATAATCATAAGCATCCATTGGGTAGCGTTTTTTATGATTTTTCCAGCGCGCCATTACTGCAACGCTTAAAATTTTATCTTTCGGTAAGGATTGTTTTAAATCACATAAGAAATTTAAAAAATTAGTCCCATCACGTTGATTAATACCCTCGAAATCAATTTGAACTCCGTTAAAATTTTTACTTATTTTTACAATATTATTAATAATATTTGTTTTAAAGGGTAATTCATTATTTAAATAGTGATGATATAAATCAGGATGATGAGATGAGGTAATAACAATATGGCTACGCGTATTTTTTCTTAATTCAGAAGAAAGAGTAGGGGTATCCAAATTGCCCTTAAGACTTCCGTCTACATCTATTTTCATATCAAAATATGCAACATCAGTTATAGAAGATTTTTTTGGAAAATATGATTCTTCGCCCTTCATCAAATATCCCCAAGTCTCAACAGTATTTTTTGCAAAGACAATATTTGTAATGAAGATTAATAATATAAGTCGGATCGTCATAGTATTATGTGTTTGTCTAGTCCTTTATCTGTTTTAAATTTATGAATATTTCCGTTTAAGGATAGCTCAACATCATTTTTTTTACTTTTAATTTCAATCTGACTTTGCGGATATCTATTTTTCCAGCAAACTGCTATTGCAATAGCTTTTTCTAAACCATCACCTGTTTTAAAATTCCACAACTCGTCAGGCTGAGAAAGTCTAAATTTGTCATAGATAGATATATCATTTAAATCATTTATATAATTAATAAGTTTATTATCATCTAATTTCTTAAGTTGATCAATTATTACCGGATTCCTTTCAATTGCTGCTTTAAGAAATGGTTCCCAGTGACAATCTTTTAAATTACGATTTGCATAAAATGATAAATCAGCCACTATATTTTTTTTTCTCAAGTTACTTAATATTGTTGTTATTTCTTCACGATCCATTTCAGGATTTAATTGTATAGGGTATATTTCCTTAAATTTTTTTTCAGAATAATTAGGTAAGTTTGGTTGCAAATGAATAAAATCTATTAATGCTTCAATGACTGTTATTTTTGTCTTCATATTTTTACAACAATCAATTTTTTCAGCTAACTCTTTTAAGCTATTATCATCATTATATGAGATAGGGTTATTTGTTAAATAATCAGATAATTTGGTAAGTTGTATACGTTCAATTAATGGTTCAAGATAAAATTCATATTCATCTATTTGTTCTAGTAATTTATTACATGTATTTATTTCTGAAACTTTATATGGACTTCCATGCTCGTATGAAAAAGCAATTTCAATGGGAAGATATTGAGGCTTTCCATGTCGCATATATTTTATTTGGAAGCATTTTTGAAATTCTGATCTTTCACGTAAAAAATTCCCAATAATTTCATATGTTATTTCTGTTGTTGTAAAAGCAGAAAGCTTTTCAGTAAATTTAATAAATTGTTTAATATTAATTGTAGCTTCATCATAAAATGTATGAATAAAACCTGAAATATTTGATACAATTGTTATTTTTTCATTTCTGAGTGCTCGTTGAGCTTTTGTACTAAGTTCAGTTCCATTAAACCACATATTTTTTGTCACTAATCGACGATTATTTGTTAAAATACCATCATTCATTAAAATGAAGTTTTGAGAGTGAAGCGGAGTTGCAATCAGAAAAATATCTTCCAATGGTATTTTACAAATAACAAAAAGTGCAGCTGCATAAAGAGTGGATAATGATACGCATTCACCAGCTCCCACTTTATAATTCTCTTTAAGCCTAAAAGCGTTCATTGCTTCAATAGTTTCAGTTTTCCAGTATGGGATGATATTAGAGTTATATTTATCTAATCCAAAATGTTTTCGTATGTCTAATGTGAAATAATGTTTATCTCCTTCATATCCAAATAAAGCATTTGATTGACTCAACGTTTTTTCATCAATAAAACAATTGAATCTATTAATTTCATTTTCTTTTGTTGTTAATCCCCATGTATCTAAATCTAGATTGAACTCATAATTATCAATTATAAATTGCTTTAGCCGCTGAACTTTTTTGTATGGTTTCATAGTATCGATTTTTGAAAACCATGGATCTTTTTTCCATTCCCAGAGAATAGGGGACATTATATTGGATAATACTAAACTGTATAAAAGCTCTGGAAAAATAAAAATTTCCATATCTGATAATGATATGGCTGAAGAATACTTTTCAGTATCTTTTTTTTCAATTGATGGAATATTATTCACTTTATTCATTCTAAAAAGATAACTTAACCTTAAAAATTTAATCGGTATAGTTTTTTATGATGGTTTCGTTGACCGCTATCATTGTCAATGATAGCTTTGTTTCTTTAAAAGAAAACGGGGCGTAGCTCAGTCTGGCAAGAGCGCTACCTTGGGGTGGTAGAGGTCGCAAGTTCAAATCTTGTCGCTCCGACCAATTTAAAAGAGACTATTATCCGTTATTCCGCTATCATTTTTATCCCACCATTTACCAGGCTTTATATCGATATATTTAATTGGTTTATTGGTTAATCTATTTCCTTTTGCTTTTGGACTTTTAATTAATGTTTCTGAAGGATTAAATTGTTGTTGATGAATTCGCTGATTTTTTACCGGCTTATATTTTATAAAAATGGATTTTGGAGCTCCGTCGGCTAAGAGTAGTAATTTTGATTTTTCAGATTTTCCGAAGAAATAGTCTCGATTCATTATTACTCCTCCAATTATAAATCTTTTAATAAAAGAAATACTTTTTTCCGAATAAACTACAGTAAACTCTTTTTTACGATCATAAATTTCACACCTAATTAAGTCATTGTCTATAAATAACTTATCGGGAGGAGGCATTACTTGGTATCTACCATTTCCAAAAACAATAAGTAATTTGTCTAATGAAGAGCATTCAATAATAGTCTCTCCTTTGACGTTGGTACCAATATAGCCACTCTCGTCTTGTTTAATTTGAAGTTCGGTTGCTGTTAACTCCCTAACTTCTACACTTTCAAATCCTGGTTGATTTTGATGACCAGAAACTTCTGTTAAACGCGGAAACTGTTTTTTGTAAATTTTTTTAAGATTAAAAAGATATGATTTAGTATATATGTCAATTTCCTTTAGATGTTTATCGATATCCTTTATATCTTTTACAATTTGTGCAATTTCAGCTTTGTTTTTTTCAATATCAAATAATGAAATTCTTTTGATGCGAATTCCCAAAAGCATTTCAATATCTTCGATGTTGATTTCTCTTTTTAATTGATTTTTAAAAGGGCTTAATCCAATTTCTACAGAACTTAAAACAGATTCATAAGTCTTACACTGTTCAATTTTTTTATAAATTCGATTTTCAACAAATATTTGAACCAATGTTTTGTTGTGGAAATTATCAAGAAGCTTTTCTTTTTTAAGTTGAAGTTCTTGTTGAAGTATCTCTTTAAGGTTTTGTGTATTTTTCCATAATACCTCATTGACCGTGCTTTCTTTTGGCCTATTATTTTCCAAAAAGATAAGTCTACTTGAAATACTTGTTTCGCATTTAGTAAATGCAAATAAGGCTTCCCGAGCTTTTTTTTGATCTGCTCCTTGTGATAAAGTTAAATGAACTTCAACTTTTTCTGCAGTAAAATCATCGATACTTCTAACTGGCACCTTCTTTTTTTTAATCGCCTCTTCTATTGAGCTTATGAGTGAATCTGTTGAAATTCCATAAGGTAATTCTGTTATGATTAAACTATTATTTTTATGAAAATTTATCTTTCCTCTAATTTTTATTTTTCCATTTCCTTTATTGTACTCAGAAACGTCAATTTTACCGCCTGTTTGAAAGTCAGGAAACAAATCTAATTTTACTCTATTCAAATTTTCTTTCTTGATACTAATTAATTTTATTTGACCGTCTAAAAGTTCAATAAAATTATGTGGAAGAATTGTAGTTGAAAGTCCAACAGCAATACCATCTGCTCCAAGCATTAGCATTAAGGGTAGTTTGCTTGGAAGATGAACGGGTTCCTTATTCCGACCATCATAACTTGGTATCCAATCTGTTAGCTCTTTATTAAATATCTCATTTCTTGCTAACGCAGTTAATCTACATTCAATATATCTTGATGCAGCAGCTTTATCACCAGTATAAATATTTCCAAAATTACCCTGCCCTTCAATTAGATATCTTTTGTTCGTTAACATAACCAATGCATCTGCAATAGATGCATCACCATGAGGGTGGTATTGCATAGTATGTCCAACAACATTGGCAACTTTAATAAATCGTCCGTCATCTTTATCTTTTAATGCATGGAGTATTCTTCTCTGAACTGGTTTTAGTCCATCTTCAATAGAAGGAATAGCTCTATCACAGATTACATATGATGCATATTGTAAAAAATTGGTATCAAGAAGATTTTTTAGAGATCCGTCTCTATTCTTTAATGGATGAAATACTTCGTTTAGTTCTTTTTTTTCTTCAAATAAATCACTTTGATTATAATTTTTATTTTTTGACATTAATCTGCCCTACATCATTTCAGAATCAATAACTAAATGATTCATTATATATTCTCTTCTTGTTGGTGTATTTTTTCCCATATAAAAATTAATGATCTCTTCAATTGATGCATCATTACTTATTTTTACAGGAGACAAACGAATACCTTCATCATGAATGAATGATTTAAATTCATGAGGAGAAATCTCCCCTAAACCTTTGAAACGAGTAATTTCTGCATGCTCTCCAATTTTTTCAACCGCTTCATGACGTTCATCTTCGGAATAACAGTAAATAGTTTCTTTTTTATTGCGAACCCTAAATAAGGGAGTTTCTAAAATCTTAAGATGACCATCTATAACAAGTTGTTCGAAAAATCTTATAAAAAAAGTAATCATCAGATTTCTTATGTGTAATCCATCAACATCTGCATCTGTAGCTAAAATTACTTGATTATATCTTAATTTATCCAAATTATCTTCAATCTGAAGAGATTGCATCAGATTATATATTTCAACATTTTTATAAATAGCATCTCGATTTAAATCACAAACATTTAACGGTTTTCCTTTGAGAGTAAATATTGCTTGAGTATTAGCATCTCTACAGCTCACCAGAGAACCTGCTGCAGATTGTCCTTCGGTAATAAAAATCTGTGTATCAAGATGCTTTTGCTTTATTTTATCAAAGTGAAATTTGCAGTCTTTGAGTTGTGGTACACGAATTGAAATAGATTTCGATCTTTCTCTTGCAAGTTTTTTTACAGAATTCAATTCTTTTCGAAGTTTTTGCGTCTCTTCAATTTTTGCAATTAATTTTTTAGCTTCATTAATTTCTCTATGAAGAGCTTGAGTAGTAGCTTGAGCAATTTTTGATACTAATTCAGAACGTATTTCACTATTTCCTAGTTTATTTTTAGTTTGGCTTTCAAAGATAGGCTCTTTTAATTTTACTGCTACAGCTCCTATTATGCCTTCTCTAACATCATCACCAGAAAACTTTTTATTTGAAAAATCATTTATACCTCTTAGGATTCCCTCTCGAAATGCTGATAAATGAGTGCCACCATCAGATGTATATTGACCATTAACAAAAGAATAATATTCCTCATTAAAACGTTGAGTGTGTGCAAAAGCAAATTCTAATGTTTGGTCACTAAAATGAAATGGAGAGTATATTTTTTCAAATTTGCTTTCGTCTCGAATCAAGTCAAGAAGACCTCCTTTGGAGTGAAATAAGTTTCCATTAAACCATATTTTTAATTTTGAATTTAAATATGCATAAAATCTTAATCTTCTAGATAAATGATCATTATTGAACTTAAATTTTTTAAAAATGATTGGATCTGGAGAAAATGAGACAAGTGTCCCATTTAATTCATCAGATTTACCTTGTTCTTCTCGATTAAGTACTCCTTTTTCAAATTCAGCCTCAACAAATTTTCCTTCTCTATGACTTCTTACAAGAAAATAGGAAGACAGGGCATTTACTGCTTTTGTACCAACTCCATTAAGACCAACGCTAAATTGAAATACATCATCATTATATTTTGCACCCGTATTTATTTTTGACACACAGTCTATAACTTTACCTAAAGGGATACCTCTACCATAATCACGAATAGTCACAGTATCATCCTCTATATTAACTTCAATCTTATCTCCATGACCCATTATGAATTCGTCGATTCCGTTATCGATAACTTCCTTAATGAGAATGTAAATGCCATCATCATAGTGGGCGCCATTACCAGTTCGACCTATATACATTCCGGTTCTGAGTCGAATATGTTCAAGGGAGGATAGAGTTTTAATTTTATCTTCGGTGTATTCTAACTTTTTTTTTGTCATCAAACTTGGCTCCACAAAGAGGTATATTTATAGAACTCTTTAATGGATAAGTACTGTAGCAATTTATTTTTTTGGCATCAAGCAACAGACTTATTTTTTTGTTTTGTCCTATACTTTTTTTGGGTTAGATATATCATATAATATTTCTCAATAATTAGGACTGACATGAAATTTAGCTTAAAGAATATCTTCATTTTTTTACTATTTTTTGTTGTGACAGTTATTTTTTCACTTTCTAGTCAATCATCATTTGATAATGAGGAATCTTTAAAAGAAATTTTTTCCGACTATTTTGAAGTTGGAACTATTTGGCATGGAAAAGTTTTAGGAGATCCAGAAAGAAGTCTGAATAAGAATTTAAAAAAGGAAAAAGAACTTACAATAAAAGAATTTAATTCAATAACCGCAGAAAATTGTATGAAGCCTGAATTTATTCAGCCTTTAGAAGGAAAATTTACTTTTGAAGAGGCAGATCAAATGATCTCCTTTGCAGAACAGCATGATATGTCAATCGTTGGTCATACATTAGTATGGCACCACATGACTCCAAAATGGTTTTTTAGGGATAGTGAGGGTAACCAGGTTAGTAGAGAAGTTTTAATTGATAGAATGAAAAATCATATTAAAACCGTTGTTAGTCGTTACAAAGGTAAAGTTGACTATTGGGATGTTGTAAATGAGGTCATTCACACCAAAAAAAATGAAGAAGGAGTTTATGAAGCCTTTTTTAGAAGTACCCCTTGGTATAATATTATCGGTCCTGAATACATAGAAATAGCATACAGAACAGTCATGGAAATCGATCCAAACGCAAAATTATTGTATAATGACTTCAATTTAGACCAAGAAGCAAAAATTGATTTTGCTATTAATCTTGTGAAAAGTTTAAAAGAGAAAGACATCCCAATCCATGCAATCGGATATCAAGCTCATTTTATGATGGATGAACCATTGCTAGCTAATATTGAAATGGTTTTTAAAAAATGTAAAGAAGCTCAGATTCCAATTCATATTACCGAGTTGGATTTAAGTGTTTTGCCCAATGCATGGCATTTAAGAGGAGATATCGTAAGTCTTGATGAGGATGTATCCGGTTCTCTCAATCCATATAAAAATTTTGCACCTCCAGATGTATTAGAAGCTCAAGCAGTAAGATATAGAAATATTTTTAAAATATTTTTAAAATATCACGAAATTCTTGAACGAGTAACTTTTTGGGGAGTATGGGATGGTGCAAGTTGGAGAGATTATAGTCCAATAAAGGGCCGAACTGATTACCCTCTATTTTTTGATAGGAAATTTAATAAGAAAGTTTCATATGATAAAGTTTGTTCTTTGTTAGAACAAAAAGAGGATTAAAGAATGTTGAAAAAATTATTATCATATTTAGTAATCATCATTTTAATTTTTACTAAACAAAGTAATGCCTCTACTCCAAATATTTTATTTCTATTTTCAGATGATCAATGCTGGGACACGATAGGAATTATTGGAAATGAAGTAGAAACTCCCAATCTAGATAAAATGGTTAGAAATGGAGTATTCTTTGAGAATGCGTATAATAGCGGAGCATGGCAAGGTGCCGTATGCATGGCTAGTCGAACAATGTTGATGCTTGGAAAACAATTGTGGGACGCACACAAATATTATGATGACCAAGTTAGAAATCCAGATGACTTTTGGAGCACGTATTTAAAAAGACGAGGGTATACAACGTATTTTACCGGAAAATGGCATATATCCAATATTAGCCCGAAGAATATTTATGATGTTACAGGAACTATTCGACCTGGAATGCCAAATTATTCCGATCCTAAATTAGGGGGTAATTATAGATGGGATCAAAGAGGCGCTGGATATTTTAGACCTTCTTCAAAAAATGACAACTCGTGGTGTCCAAGTAATCCTATTTATGGGGGATTTTGGGAGGGAGGAATACATTGGAGTGAAGTTATCAGAAAAGAAGCAATTGATTTTATTTATCAAGCTGCTAACTCCAAAGAACCATTTTTTATGCAAATTGCATTTAATGCACCACATGATCCAAGACAATCTCCCGATGAATATATTAAAAAATATCCAATTGAGGAAATAGACATACCCCTAAATTTTTTACCAGAAAATCCTCATGCTCATGCAATGGAATTAGCAAAAGGAATGGCAAGAGATGAGGATCTTGCTCCATTCCCAAGAACGATTTATTCTGTTAAGAAAAATAGACAAGAGTATTTTGCCCTTATTTCATACATGGATATGCAAATAGGAAAAATAATAGATGCTTTAATAGAAACTAAACAAATTGATAATACGGTGATTATCTTCACTTCAGATCACGGTTTATCATGTGGTCAACATGGATTAATGGGTAAACAAAATATGTTTGAACATAGCATGAAACCACCGTTAATTATTAGTGGTCCTGGTTTCCCAAAAGGAAAAACAATTCAAACTCCGGTTTATTTACAAGATATAATGCCGACAACTCTTGAATTAGCACAAGTACCAATCCCTGATGATATCGCATTTAAAAGTCTTTTACCGGTAATTAAAGGAAAACAAAGTTATTCATCAATTTATGGTGCCTACAAAGATAAACAGCGGATGATTAGAAAAAATGATTTTAAATTAGTATGGTATCCTGAATCTGAAACTTATTTGTTATTTGATTTACTCAAAGATCCTCATGAGACAAATGACTTGATATATCAAAAGGATAAACAAAAAATAGTAAATGAACTAAAAAAAGAATTATATGACCAGCAATTAAAATTAAACGATCCAATGTTAACTGGTAATTATGGAAATTTAAAGGAATAGCAAATGATGAAATTAAACATGTACTTTATAATAT
>Ga0160422_10000885_pt1 | contig 18437 bp, 20 predicted proteins | sample Fk160mmetaG_FD_108192 | JGI IMG/M metagenome (GOLD analysis project Ga0160422, IMG submission 108192) | Marine microbial communities from the Central Pacific Ocean - Fk160115 60m metaG | ecosystem: Environmental > Aquatic > Marine > Oceanic > Photic zone | place: The Central Pacific Ocean... | reverse complement strand
CGATCCCGATTCCTGTTCCGATAATTACTAGTCCTGCTCCGACTATTTTTGGTATTTCCATTTTTATAAATTTAAGTTATACATTTAGTTTAATTAATGATCGTCCTCTTGTACTGCAAAACCGAAATACAGGGCAGATAGAAGTGTAAAAATATACGCTTGCAATAATGCAACCAGTACCTCGATAATTGAAATGAAGAACACTAGGACAAGTGATAGACTTGATCCAACCAAATTTTTAAAAATAAATATCAGTCCGATTAAGCTATATAATACAATATGACCTGCAAGTATATTCGCATATAACCTTATCATTAGAGAAAAGGGCTTTATAAATACACCTAAAAGTTCAATAGGAGCCAAGAGTGGTTTTAACCATACTGGAACACCTGGCATCCAAAAAATATGTTTCCAATAAGTTTTATTTGCAGTAAGATTTGTAATAAGAAATGTAACAAGTGCTAGTCCAAATGTTACTGCTATATTTCCTGTAGCATTAACTCCTAAAGGACTTAATCCTAATAAATTTAAAAACCATATAAAAAAGAAGAGTGTGAGTAAAAATGACATATACCTTTTGTGCTTCTCTTCTCCTATACTTGGTATTGCGATTTCATCCCGAATGTATATAACAATTGGCTCAAAGAACCTTCCAACACCTTTAGCAATATGGTTGTTGCCATTATAAGATCTAGCAAGTGATCTGAATAAATAAAACATAAGTATTGATACTAAAAGTATCGAGAAGACACTTTTAGTTATAGAAAGATCTAGGGGTCTTTCATTAGTAACTTTTCCCTCTTTATCATAGGATATATAACCTTCAGAATTTGTTTCGTATATCTTACCATGATAAAGCTTATAATATTTACCTGAAGACTCTACAACATTTTTTCCATGTTCAAGTTTAGATGACATAAAAAACTTAACCCCTTCATCTACCAGGATAACAGGAAGGGGAAATCCATAATATTTTTTCTCTCCTGTCTTTTTGTCTTTTGTTGAAAAAAGTGAAAAGTCATGAGAATCTTGTACATGATGGTATATATATTCAGTAATTTCTTCTTGCAGAGTCTGTTCCTTCTTTTCTTCTTTTGCATAACTAAAAGACGCAAAAACTAGCATTAATGATAGAAAAAGAGATCTGCTTATTTTGTATATCATGCCTACACCAAGTAGATTAAGTTTTGCGCGACAAATGTAAGATATAAATAGATATTTATAAAATCATTTTGAATCAAAATTTAAAAAGTTATTTTAAATTTTTGGTTTGAGACACGATTAAAAAAATTATAAGAATTACTCCAAAAATTGAAAGTCCAAAAGAGAAATAATTTGATTGATTTTCAAAGTAAGAATCCGCCCATGCTCCGAGCTTAATTAGGAAGTACATAACAGCTGCTATTTGAAAAACTAAACCTGAAAAAATTATCCAAGGTTTAGGCTGTCTTTTCACGAGCTCCACTAAAGTTTGTTATCTTTTTAACAGAAGCATCCTCCGAATTATCTCCTCTCATTAAAGACTTAGCATTAAATACAGCTCCTGACTCAACTACTAATTTTGACATAATTACATCACCATTAATCTCTCCAGTTGATCTTATGGACAGAAGATCATTAGCATGAATGTTGCCGCTAATATATCCTTCTATGTCTGCTGCATTACATACAATGCTTCCCTCAATACGTCCGCTTTTACCAACAACAACCTTCCCGTTTGTTTCAATTGTACCTTCAAAATTTCCGTCAACCCTAAAGTCACATTCGGATTTGAATTCTCCTTTGATAGAACTATTTTTTTCTAGTATACAGCAACTTGCCGAGTTGTTATAATTTTTCATTTTTTAAAATTGGGGTCGTAAATTACAATATTTATTTTAAATAAATATCTATTTTATTATTATTATTGCCCTATAAACTAGGTTTTTATGTCAAAGAAAATTAAAATTATCTGTGATAATGTTGAATATAATCTTGAATCTCAAGATGACAAAACTATATTAGAGCTTGCTCTTGAAAATGATATTGATGCTCCTTATTCTTGTCAAGGAGGGATATGTAGCGCTTGTCTTGCTTTACTTACTGTAGGATCTGTAGAAATGGATAATAATCAAATTTTAACCGATGATGAAATCAAGGACGGGTATATTCTTTCTTGTCAAGCACGTCCGACCTCAGATAAAATAGAGATTAATTATGATGAGGTGTAGTTGAATTTAAAATTTCTAACGCTTTTTCAATTACTATTTTAGGATCTATTGATCTGAATGCATTTTCGTATCCTTTAGGAATTTTATTACCAAAAACAGAGGTTGGAATTAAGGGAAAATTGTTTCTGTCGATAGTAATTGAATTTTCTTGTGGTTGATTAAACGGTGTGAATCCGCAAAATGGATGAGTCATGCCCCATAATGTTAAAACTGGGATGTTATAATTAGCTGCAAGATGACCATTTGCAGAGTCCATCGATATCATTAAATCTAAATAATTAATAATATTGATTTGTTGATCTAGATTAAGTTTGTTTGAGAGGTCAATCACATTATCGTAGACATTTTCCCAGATATTCAGCTGTTTTAAATTATCATTTCCCCCTCCAAAAAGACAAATTAAATGATCGTTCTGTAAGTAAGCAATTACTTTTTGCATTAAATCTAATGGATAATTTTTCCCTTTATGAGCTGCAAATGGTGCAATTCCAATTATTTTTTTGTTATCATTATTTGATAATAGTATGTGTTCTTGACTTTCTTGACTTAAAAAAGGTTTAATCGGATATTCATGATTGCTTAAATCAATAGGGAAACCTATTCCTCTAAAAACATCACAATATTTATAATGAACTTGTGTCAAAGGCTTAAAAATTTTGTTATTTTTTCTAACTAGTTTTTTTCTTTCAAACCGACCCTTGGTAATTGATTTAACTTTTGTAAAAGTTAATCGAAAAAGTATATTTAAAATTTTTGTTCTAAGAACTCCGTGAAGATCAACTACTGATTTCACCCTCTTTTTATATAATATGCTAAAAAGATTTATCAGACCAATAAGTCCTCTGTAATTATTATTTAAATCTATAGCTAAAAACTCAAGGTTTTTAAATTCATTAAAAAGTGGAGCGGCATATGGTCTTGATACAAAGATTATTTTTTGGTTTGGATAAGTTTGAAAGAATGACCTAAGTACAGGAAGAGTCATAGCGATATCACCGAGTGATGAAAATCTGTAAACCATAATAGGCCTATCGCTTTTGTTAATCATCTTTTTTTATAAAGAACTGGGTTTAAAGTTTCATCATTATACATCTTCATTTGCTTATAAACCTTCATTTTCTTTTCACCCCTTGATAAATCTAAAAGCAACTGATCTATAGATTCAGATAGATCTTCCCTTTGTTCAAGAAGAATTTTTAATTTTTCATCACAATCATTTCTATGCTGCTCGCTTACATCTGACCTTAGAGACTCTTCTCTCATATGATATATTTTTAATATTAAAATAGAAAGTCTATCAAGAGCCCAAGCTGGACTTTCTGTGTTTACCTTAGCATCATTTTTTGGATTGATATTTGAATATAAATTCAAAAAATAAGAATCAATATACTCAACCATTTCTGTTCTATTCTGGTTTGAGCTGTCAATTAGCCTTTTTAGTTTCATACCTTCATTGGGGTCTATGTTAGGATCTCTTATAATGTCCTCATAATGCCACTGAACAGTGTCAATCCAGTTCTTCTCATACAGTAGATGCTGAAAATCTTTTTTGTCAAAAGGGTTTATTACAGAACGATTTATATCATCATGGATATGATAATCATCTACAGCTTTCTCAAATACTTTAATGGCTAAAGAACTAATTTTGGTTTCTGTCATATTAAAAAATTAAAAGTTAATGTTGATACTATTAAAATTATAAAGATAAAGTTTACATATAAACTGTTTATTTTTTTTGCAAAAATTTGAGATACCATATAAACAACAGGAAGTGAAAGATAATGAAACTCTGAACCACTGAGTTGATCCATAGTAAAGAATAATGAGGTTAATATAATAAACAATACACCTAAAACATCAAGAACTCTTCTTCTCGAGCTATAGGTTCTTGAGAATTTAATTATGACTGAAATTACAAATAACACAAAAACAATAACTATTGGGACATAAGAATATGTTAGATTAAAGGTATGCTCATCTATTGCTTGAGGTTGATCTGCAAAAAAGTATGAACTAAAAAAATAACTGTCTAATGATAAAAAAGACAAAAGCACATACAATGATGGAAGAATAATAATTGGGGTCGTAAAAATTATTATATAGTGTTTAAAATCTCTTTTAATGTTTGAAGTAATTAAAGCTAGTAACGGGTATATAAAAATAATTAGGTTTTCAACAATTATCAATGAAGAGAAACTAAGAAGAACAGAGGCGTCAAACAATCGTTTAATTTTTTTTGTAGGATTGGTGAGTTCAATAAATATTCTCATATTTCTCCATGCTGCCCATATAGCTGCTGATGACAATATAAATCTTAAGTCAACAGACTCAATGGGATAGGAGAGAACAATTAAAGGATATAATAGCAAGTGATAAGCATTTCGACTTGACCTCATGATTGTAAGTTCTCTAGTAATAGTATCTATTGCAAAGTTTGATAGCATTAACGCTCCAAAAATTATTATACCATTTAAAAGACTTGATTCAAAGAAGGACCATTTCAGCTCAAGTGTCGTATAATAAAATGCAACACATAGCAACATAAAGGATGATATACCAACTGAAGTGTTTGAAAATTTTTCAAATGTCTTTGTAATCATCTTGGAAATATAGATATGTCGTCTACTATTCTACAAATCTAATAATTTTAAATATGCAGAACCTTTTGAGATAATTTGAGTTTTAAATTTTATCTAATGTTTTGATTATGTATTGTTATGTATTACTTTTGACAAGTAATATAACTATGGTAAAAGATTTTTTTTATTCTGTTTCTTGGCTTTTTAAAGAGGTGCTTTTTTTGCCTTTTGACATCCTTAGAATTATTCAAGACGACAGCTGGTATATTGCCAATATAGTTACTTGGACTTTCATAATAATAGGAATAATTGGAGCTGCCTATTGGCTTAAAAAACTAAAAGAGTTTGATGATAACGGTGAGGAAGATGAGGATATAACCTCCCATTCTTTTCTATAAGTCAAATCCTATATCCTTTCTAAAGTAAGAATTTTCAAAGTTTATACTCTTTATTTTATTATAACATAAGTTAATAGCCTGCTTGTAATTCTCTGCAAGAGATGTAACGGCAAGCACTCTTCCTCCATTAGTCAGAAAAACATTATCATTTTTTTTGGTTCCAGCATGAAATATTAATGAGCTAGAAACATCTTCAAGGCCAGTAATTTCTTTGTTTTTTTCATAATCTAATGGATATCCGCCTGAAACCATTATTACGGTTGCAGCATGTCTCTCATCTACAGATAGCTTTATCTTCTCAAATTCCATTGAACCCATTGAGTTAAAAAGCTCCAATAAATCATTTTTTATTCTTGGAAAAACAACTTCTGTTTCTGGGTCACCCATTCTAACATTGTATTCAATTACATATGGATCTTCATTAACTTTAATTAAACCAATAAAAACTACGCCAATGTACTCCATATTTTCTTCTACTATTCCATTGATTGTTGGTTTAATTATTCGTTCTTCAATTTTTTCTAAAAACACATCATCTAAAAAAGCTACCGGGGATACTGCGCCCATTCCTCCAGTATTTAATCCGGTATCTGCCTCGCCTATCTTTTTATAGTCTTTAGCAAATGGAAGTGTTTTATAATTATTTCCATCTGTAAGAACAAAGCAGGATAATTCTATTCCATCTAAAAACTCCTCTATGACAACTTTTGATGATGAGTCTCCAAACTTTTTATCTAAAATCATACTCCTTAATTCATGTTTTGCCTCGTCTAGATCTTTAATTATAAGCACCCCTTTACCTGCAGCTAAACCATCCGCTTTTAAAACATACGGTGGGGTCATGCTATCCAAAAATATATAAGCCTGGTCAATATTCTCTTGAGTAAATGTACCATGTTTAGCCGTTGGAATGTTATGCCTCTTCATGAAGTTTTTTGCGAATTCCTTACTGCCCTCTAGTTGACCAGCAAACATACTTGGTGCTATAATCTTTATATTTTTTAAATAGTTGTCTGATTTAAAAAAGTCATAAATACCATTAACAATTGGGTCCTCAGGTCCAACAAAAACAATGCAAATATCATTGCTAATGACTTCGCTTTTAATCTTTTCAAAATCATTAATATCTCCATCAATATTTGTAGCTAAAACGCTTGTTCCTCCGTTACCTGGAAGAGCAAAAATTTTATTCACTAGCTTGCTTTTTGAGAAACTTGTTATTATTGCATGTTCACGACCGCCTGAACCTAAAACTAAAACATTCATTTATTTATAAATTTTTTTATTGTCTCTTTAATTTTCTTGAGATATACTTTATGGTTTGTCACCTTCTCAAGGGTTTCTAAATTAGTCATAAAAAATTCTTTTAAACTCACTGAAATATAAAAATTATTTAAATCTGAAATCCTTGATTTGTGATTCTTATGACTAAGTCCTTCATTTATAAAGATAACCCTTAAACCCATGGCCATAGCAGGAATTGCAGCATGGATTCTTGAAGTAATTAAAGTTTCACTTTTTGCTATCTCTTTTAGCATATTATTAGCAAGGCTAAGCCCTTCTTGATGAGATAAAATTTTTCTATTTGTTATTTGATTATATTCTTTAGCTTCTATATTTTGACTATTTAAGTGATTTTCAAAAGATCTCTTCTTTAATAAATATTTAAGTTTTTTAATCGGGAAGCTAACCGTGGACAATATTAGTCTGTATATTGAAGTAAAATCAATTTTTGGATTAAGCCTATCAAATGCACCAATTACTATAACTCCTTTGGGTTCTATTGAACTGTCCACATATTTTTTTCTATCAAAAGTTGTTGTCACACATGATGAATAGTATGATTTAATTCCATTACTTTGGAGAAGATTTTTAGTATATGTGTCTCTACATCCTATTGGCTCATGTTTTTTTAGATAATTTAATGATGCTGGTTTTATAAATTCTTTTTCTACAGATGGATTTATATGGAATGAAATAAACAGTGGAGATATTTTTTCATTTGGTGGCCAATTTTTTGGATTTTCCATAAACCATCCATTTATAATTGTTTTAATCTCAGTTCCATTAAAATTATGAAGGGTCTCTCTATCAAGAACCCTATAGCTATTTGGATAAATCATGTCAATCACAGCCATAGTTTGAATATAATCCCCGATATTCCTTGAGCCAATATATCCTAATACACCTATCTCCAAAATCAAATATTTTCTTTTATTTTTTCAATTCTTGACATTAGGCTGAATTTTTCCTTAATTCTTTTTCTGGCATTTTTAAATTCTTTTTTTCCAAAAGTAGAGTTAACATACGTCGCTACTTTCTTAAGGTCTTCCTCATTATCAAATAAAATTCCTGTTGTACCTATAGCATCAGGTATACCAAATACTTTAGATCCAATGGGCAAACATCCACACAGCATTGCTTCGCATAGTGAGTTGGGTAAGCCCTCCAACCTTGAGCCCTGAAAATAAAACTTTGACTTTTGATATAAGCTCTTAATCTGGTCTTTATTTTGAACCCCTAAAACCTTAACATTTGGTTCTAGCTTTATATGTTCTGCTATATCAATGCCTACCTCTCCAACTATTAAAAATTGTTCGCTGGGAAGCAAAGAGGCCAATTTATTAAACTTATCTAAACCTTTAATATTTATAACTCTTTTATCAGAAAAAAAGGCAACAGTTAAAATTCCTGATTTTTTCATTGTTTCATCAAAAGTCCAATACCTTGAATCATAACCTGTGTTTATCTCTTTAATTTTCAAGTTTTTATTTTTTATAAAAGTTTCAACTCCAGATATAATACTAAATTTCTTTGCCGCATTATCACAACCTTTTATTAGAGATTTATGAACAACCCATACTTCAGACACTAAGCTATAATTTAATCTTGCTATTTTAGATCTTATGTTTTTTTTGTAAAAAACCCCATGGCTATTTTCTTTGTCAACAATTGCGTCATAACCTCCTATAATAATAATTGATTTTTTAAAAAAAATCTTAGAAATTAATATTGGTATTAAAGAGTGATAATCATTAAACCAAGAAACAACTATTTTTGAACGAGGTATATACATCATTGATTTAATAAACTCTGTAAACCTATTACACAAAAAATAGACACCGCTTTTATAAGGTCTTGAAAAAATTTTACTGACTTTATATCCCAAAGCTTCAAAAATAAACATGTCTGATTTTACAAAGCTTCTATCTACTGAATAAATAAATGTGATATTTTTGATCAATAGCTTATTTTTTTAATTTGTCTGCAATGTTTCTATCATTAGAAAGTCTTGGCACTTTATTTTGTCCGCCTAGCTTCCCTTCAGATTTCATATAATTATTAAAACCTCCTCTTTCCACACAAATCACCTCAAGGCTTTTAAGTATTTTTCCATCAATTAAATCTTTATAATATATATTTAACCTGGTCATCTCTTTATCCAATGCTTTGGAGAATGCAAACATGTCCCCAGGTAAATTTTCAAATTCAACATACCACTCATGATGTGGAAGCATTTCCTTGGGATTAATATTTGGAGCAACAGTAAACTCTCTAATTGTAACATTGTGAAGTTTTGTAGCGACCTCCATTGCCTTTTCAACTTCCTCAGAAATTACATGTTCACCAAAAGCAGATAGAAAGTGTTTTATCCTCCCCGTAACAATAATTCTAAAGGGTTTTAGTGAAGTAAATTTAACTGTATCCCCAATATTATATGACCATAGCCCTGCAGATGTTGATATTATCAATAAATAGTTAACATCTAGCTCAACCTCTTTTAGAGATATCCTATCATAATTGCCCTTTAAGAATTCTTCTGCTTTTATAAACTCATAAAAAATATCATTGTTCAATAACAGTAAAAGGTCTGTTTGACTTTTGTTAAATTGATCCTGATAGCCAAAAAAACCTTCTGACGCAGGGAAAGTTGCTAAAGTATCTATATGTTTACCAAATAACTTATCAAAAACTTTTCGGTATGGCTCATAACTAACGCCTCCATATACATACAATGAAAGATTTGGAAAAACCTGTGAAATTGTTTTTCCTTCATTCATTACAATTTTTTCAAAATACATTTGTACCCACGATGGTATTCCCGCAATAATTGTCATCTTTTCTCCAATTGTTTCTTGAATTATAGCATCAACTTTTTTTTCCCAATCTTCAATACAGTTTGTGTTCCATGACGGTTTTCTGTTTTTTAAGAAAAGTTTAGGAATATAGTGTGCGCTGATGCCTGAAAGTCTCCCATGATAAATTCCATTTTTCTTTTCAAGCTTTGGACTCCCTTGTAGAAACATATGCTTTCCATTAAGAGGGCTGAAATTTTGTGTTTTTAAAAAGTAATTAAGTAACGCATCCCTCGCAGATTTTATATGCGTTTTTATAGAGTCTTTTGTTATTGGAATATATTTTGCTCCAGATGTAGTTCCACTTGTCTTTGCAAAATATAGTGGTTTTCCTGGCCACAGAATATTTTCCTCTCCTTGTACAACTTTATCAATATAAGGCCTAAGCTGCTCATAATCTCTAACTGGAACTTTTTTTTGATATTGTTCGTAGGATTTAATACTTTGAAATTCATGCTTTTGTCCAAACTCTGTTTGTAAGGCACTCCTTATTAATTTTTTGAATGTTTGATCTTGCGAATAGAGGGGATTCTTTATCCATTTTTTATTTTTAGTATTTACGATATGAGCAAAAATTATAGCGATTATTGTTTTCATCTAGAATTCAATATAACTCTCAGGGTCAACAGGTTCCCCTTGAAACCAGAGCTCGAAGTGTAGGTGTGGACCTGTTGTTAATTCTCCCGTATTACCTGTAAAACCAATTATTTCTCCTGTTTCTACAGTCTCACCTTGGAACTTAATTATTGAGGCATTGTGTTTGTATATTGAGGTCAGTCCATTTAAATGCTCAACAATTATAACATAACCTGTCTCTGTTGTCCATTCAGAGAAAACTACTATTCCTTCACTTATAGAATGAACGGGAGAGTTTTCTGGCATTGCAATGTCTACTCCATAATGTTTATTTTCAAGATTGAAACGGTCTGAAAGGGTGCCATTCACAGGCGGAAACAAAACAGTTGTGAATCTTTCTCCTGAAATATCAAAAGCATTATATTTATCTTCTTCTTCAACCAAAGCCCTTAAAAGAGAATCCTCAGCATTTGGTTTAATTAGCTCTAGCTCTATATTATTGTCATTACTTTGCAACCTAATACTGTCTTGACTTATGTCTTCATACGATATATTTCCAGCCAGCAGGTCTTTTATAGAATTTAAATATCTTGTTTGAGTGATGTAAAGTTTTTCCAAAGAATCCAGCTTTAATGAATTTTCAATTGAACTTTCTCTTAATTCAACGGTTGAATAGCCTCTAAAATATTCTTTTAATGGTGTAAAATAGATTAACAAGAAAGATGTTGCAATCAAAAGAACAAATATAAATAACATAGATGCTAATAGGTTTGAGGTTGAGGAAGAAAAAAGTTTTTTCTTCTCCAATGTTTTTTCATTAACTAGAAGGATATGAAACCTGGTAGAAAGCTTTTCAAATAAGGTGTTTTTTTTCTTTTTTGCCATTAATGCAAATATATGTATAGTTAATTAGAAGTTATTATCTGTTGAATAAATTCATATTACAAAAAATAATTCTTTAAATTTGTTTTTGGAACTTTGTTCCGTAAATTTTTAAATATGATAGGTGGACCTCAAATTATTCTAATTATTATTGTTGTTCTTCTACTTTTTGGTGGTAGAAAAATTCCTGAACTGATGAGGGGGCTTGGAAGTGGAATTAAGGAGTTTAAAAAAGCTACAAAAGAGGAAGAGGAAGAGACAAAAGAATAGTACTCTAATTTACTAGCTTCATAGTTGTTATTATAGTGTTTAGTTCAAACATATAATCTCTTTTGCTCTCTGAGGGTGCGAAAGAAAACCCTTCAATCACAATATTTCTCTTATTTAAAGTGTCTTTTATTATATAGTTTACATATGGGCCAGCCATAAAATCGTTTTGAACCTCCCAGGTTCCTTTAGTTAGAATAGCTTCAAGATTATTCACTTTAGTTTTATAATAGTATGGTAAAAAAGCTCTCTCTGTAATCATATAAGAGCCTTGAACTCTTCCTGGTACATAAATTTTTCCAATTGAGTCTCTAATTGCAGGTATTCTTTCCTCAATTTTTTTAAGATCTATTTCTAAAGGTAAAGAATAAGTTATAATGTTTAAATGTCCTTTATAAACCTCCTTTTCAATCCAAATAAAATTAGTTGTGTCTTTTACAGTTTTATATGCATCTGGGAAAATCATAGATATACCAAACCTGTCTGCTAATTCATTGTCTTTGTTTAAAGCTTTAGACATTCTCCTAATCTTTTCTAATCTTTCATTCTCATTTATTGATCTTAAAAGCAAATCTTTATTCTCATCAAAATAAAACTTCATAACCTCTTCATCTTCTCCTGTAATAAGGCCTGCTATCTGGGGTCTTGCCCACAAGTTTCTAATCAATCTAAAGCCTTGATCGGATGTGTCTTTTTTAAAAAAGACTATATTTCTTCCACTCCTAGCAAAACCTGTAAAAATAGACGGGTCAAGATGATATAAATCATATCTTGGTTCATCAAAAGGAAGACCTTCATAAGGCTCCATTAATGTGTTTCTTACATGAGTTCCTAAAGATTTGCTCCAGAAAGCTTGAGGCATAACAACTGTTAATGCGTTAATATTTCCACTTGATTCTGGGACGTAAGCGTTTGAACGATTAGAGTTACAAGCCCATAATAGGCCAAAAATTGAAAAAAACAATATGGCTTTATAAAAAACTTTAATTCTCATCGAGCAATGCTTTAACTCCAGGAAGTGTTTTGCCTTCTAGGCTTTCCAAAAGAGCACCTCCTCCTGTTGAAATATAGCTAACCCAATCTTCTTTTCCAAGTTTTTTAAGTGCCGCGATTGAGTCGCCTCCCCCAACAATTACATTTACCCCCAGCATCTTTGCTTTTTTTAATGAATTACAAATTGATTTAGTTCCTTCCAAAAATGCCTCTTTTTCAAAAACGCCCACAGGGCCATTCCAAAAAATTGTTTTACTAGATAAAATTACTTGATTAAATTTTTCAATTGTTCTTGGTCCAATATCTAAACCGATCCAACCACTTTCAATCTTGTTTGAATCAAAGGTTTTCATTAAATCATTCTGGTCAAAATCTGTTGAAGCTTTTATATCATCAGGTAGAATAATTTCTTTGTTTAAGCTATTTGCAATCTCTAGAATTTCTTTTGCATTTTCTATTAAATCCTCTTCAATCAAAGACTCTCCTATTTTTCCTCCCAGTGCAGCTATAAATGTATAAGCCATTCCTCCACCAATAATTATCTTGTCTACTTTTTCAATTAGATTATATAAAATGTTTAATTTGCTTGAGACCTTGGCACCGCCTAAAATTGCAAGAACCGGTTTTTCTCCATATTCTGCAATTTGACTAATTGCTTCAAGTTCTTTTTGTAATAATTTCCCAACATATTTATCATTAGGAAAGTACTTTGCAATTACAGCAGTCGAGGCGTGCTCTCTATGACAAGTTCCAAATGCATCATTTATATACAGATCTCCAAGTCTTGATAGTTTTTCTGCAAACATGTTATCTCCATCAGTCTCTTCTTTATAAAATCGTAAGTTTTCCATCAATATAATTTCTCCTGGTTGTAGTTTTTCTGTTGCTTGTTCAGCTTCTTCTCCAATACAGTCTTGAAAAAAAACAACAGGTTTATCTAAAGTCTTTGAGACAGGGCCTAGAATATTTTTAAGTGACAAGTTCTCATCTTTTCCTTTAGGCCTTCCAAGATGAGAAAGCAAAATACATGAACCTCCATTAGCAATAACAAAATTGACTGTCTCTTTTATTGCCTCAATTCTGGTATAATCAGTAACCTCTTTTTTTTCATTTAAAGGAACATTTAAGTCGACTCTAATTAAAGCTTTCTTATTGTTAAGTTTTTGATTTTGTAAGAGATTCATGTTAATATTATTTTGTCGACAAAGATATAATATGATATATATTTGAGTATGAATTTAGATAGAATTTTAGGACAACATGATATAAAAGAAAAAATCTATAATTCTATCAGAAACAAATCATTTCCTCAGTCAAAAATTCTAGTTGATAGAGATGGGTATGGTGGTTTGAATTTAGCTGTTGAAATTGCAAAATCTCTTCTAAAAAATGACTCTTCTTTTCAAGGTGATATTTATAATCATCCTGATCTTCATTTTTCTTTTCCTTCTTTTGCTTCAATAAAAGATGATGAAAATGTTTATTCTGAATGGTTATCTTTTTTAAAAGAAAATGCTTTTGGTGATTATCAAAAATGGTCAAGCTATATTGGAAATACTGCGTCTCAGGGCTCAATAAAAGTCTCTGAAATTGAAAAGGTGCAAAAAAAATCTTCACTAAAATCATACTTAGGAGGGAACAAAGTTTTTATTTTTTGGGGAGCTGAAACTATGATGCCACAAACATCAAATAAGCTATTAAAAATTCTAGAGGAACCTCCAATTAATACATACTTTATTTTAATTACTTCAAACATTCAGGCTATTATCCCAACTATAATTTCTCGTTGTCAAATTTCAAACTTAAGTCCAATAAACAAAGAAGATCACACAAATTATATTAAAGAAAATTTTACTGGTGTTGACTACAATTTAATTGTAAATACATCAAGAGGAAGTGTTGCAAGGTCAATAAACTATCTTGATGAGGAGTATGATTCTATATCTCACGAAAACAACTTTGTTGAGTGCTTAAGGTTCGCCTTTTTAGCTAAAAAAAGTAAAGCTGCAATTCTTGATCTTACAAAATGGTCTGAAAAACTAGCCACTATTTCTAGAGATCAGCAAAAAGATTTTTTAAGCTATTGCTCATATCTTATTAGAGAAGCCATGTTAATAAGCTACAGCTCCAAAAACTTGGGGTCCTTTTCTTCAAATACAGATTTTAAAATTGATAAACTTTCCCCTTTTGTTCACAGCTCTAATCTTATTGAAATAATATCATTAATAGAAGATTCTCATTATTCAATTTCAAGAAATGTAAATTCTAAAATAGTATTCACCAATTTTGCCATTACCCTTACTAAACTGATAAACAAAGAAGAAGTTTAGTCTTTTGTAAAGACATAGAAGGATGAGGAATAGTTAGTAGAAAAAAGTGCAAAAAAATTTGATATTAACCCTATAGTCAGTCCAATCAATATGCCAAATGGATTATTCCTGTTTTTCTCTGATAAAATAGAAACATAAAAAGAATCAAAAATTAATGGTTTCTTGTAATTATAAACAAAACCTTGCTTTTCTATAAAGCTAATTAAGCTTTCATGGTTAAAATGATATAGATGGCGAGGGACATCGAAGCCTGCCCAAGACTCTTTATAAAGCTTTGAGTCAAAGCTGTCGATATTTGGTACAGCAATTACCAAAGATCCTTTGTTTTTTATAGAATTATATATTGCTTTAATTGATGAATGTAGGTCCGGTATATGTTCAAGCACATGCCACATCATTATCGTATCTACCTGGTTTTCAGTTGTTTGAGAAGTGAAAGGCTGTGATTCATCGACTTTGTTTACAAGTGGGTCGTAGGTCATTGTTTTAATGCGTAGTTGGTTTAAATATTCTGCAAACCTCCCATCTCCTGAACCATAATCTAAAACTGTCTTGTTTTTGTTAATGTGATTTTTTAGATTCTTTAATTTGTATCTAAACATGATCTTTTGAACAAATAAATATAAAAAGCCAAAAAAACCTTTTTTTTCTTTATGAGGAATATAATTATCTGTCAAGTAATAAGACTCGTGGTTATGATTCTTGTCTAAAAAGGTCCAAACTATTCCAGAATTATTGTCCTTATATAGTTGAAAAAAATCGCCTGACTTTATATAGTCTTTTACTTTAAGGTGTTTGTGGTCTTTTTTAAAGATCTGTTTCACGTGGAACAATTATCTACCCATTTTAACTAAAAGAACGCTAATATCACTTGGATTAATACCGCTAATTCTTGAAGCTTGGGATAAGGTGCTTGGTTGAATAGAGTTTAATTTTTCTTTTGCCTCATAAGACAATGATGCAAGAGAGTCATAATCAAAGTGTTTTGGAATTTTAATGTCCTCTAGCCTCTGAAGCTTGTCAGCATTATTTTTTTCTTTTTCAATGTACCCCCTATATTTTATCTGAATTTCTGCCTGCTCGATAATTTCAACATCAAGAGAGTTCTTTTCAATGTAATCTTTAACAGAAGGTAAAGAGATCATATGATCTTTTTTAATATTAGGCCTAGCATACATTTTAGCCAGTTTAGCTTTTTGTGGAACAGGCTCGTAGCCTACAGATTCTAATATCGGATTGACTTCTTCTAATTCGTAGCTTGTTTTTTCAAAGAACACTACATAATCTTTGACTTTATCTTGTTTATTCTGTACTCTATCAAATCTTTTTTTAGACGCAAGGCCAATATTAAATGATTTTTCTGTTAGCCTTATGTCAGCATTATCTTGTCTTAAAAGAGTTCTGTACTCAGCTCGAGAAGTAAACATCCTATAAGGTTCTTCTGTTCCTTTCGTAATTAGATCATCAATTAATACTCCGATATAAGCTTCGCTCCTTGTAAGAATCAACGAATCATTTGAAAAAACTTTTGCTGCGGCATTAATCCCTGCCATCAACCCTTGTGCTGCTGCTTCTTCATAACCTGTTGTTCCGTTAATTTGTCCAGCAAAAAACAAATTTTCTATAATCTTTGTTTCAAGTGTTAAGGTTAATTGAGTTGGGGGGAAATAATCATACTCAATTGCATAGCCTGGTCTGAAAAATTTTACATTTTCAAAGCCTGGTATTTGTTTAATTGCTGAATATTGAACGTCCTCAGGCATTGATGTAGAAAAGCCGTTTACATATACCTCAACAGTATTAAGACCCTCAGGCTCAACAAAAATTTGATGACGATCTTTATCTGAAAACCTATGAATCTTGTCTTCAATTGATGGACAGTACCTGGGGCCTGTGCTGCTAATTTTTCCGTTGAACATTGGCGATCTATCAAAAGAATCTGTCATAATATCGTGGACATTTGAATTTGTGTAGGTTATGTAACAACTTGTTTGATCTTTTAGTGGCTTAATCTCCTCAAGAAAACTAAATTTTGCCGGCATTTCATCACCTGGCTGTTCTTCCATAACGGAATAATCTAGAGATCGTCCATCTACTCTGGGTGGGGTGCCTGTTTTCATCCTCCCTGAAACAAAACCATATGACTCTAGGTCAGACGTTATTCCTGTAGAGGACTTCTCTCCAACCCTTCCGCCTCCGAAGTTTTTCTCTCCAACATGGATTAGTCCATTTAAAAAAGTACCGTTGGTTAAAACCACCGTTTCAGCAAAAATATTATTACCAAGACCTGTTTTAACCCCCTCAATCTTATTGTTTTTAACAATCAACCCAACAACCATGTCCTGATAAAAATCTAAGTTAGGAGTCTTCTCTAGCATCTCCCTCCATTTTAAGGCAAATTGAGCTCTATCCGACTGAACTCTTGGGCTCCACATAGCTGGACCCTTAGATTTGTTAAGCATCTTAAATTGAATCGCGGTTAAATCAGAAACGACACCACTGTATCCTCCAAGCGCATCAATTTCTCTCACAATCTGACCTTTAGCAATACCTCCCATAGCAGGATTACATGACATTTGGCCAATAGTTTGAAGATTCATTGTTACAAGAAGCGTCTTTGCTCCAAGATTTGCTGATGCGGCAGCAGCCTCAGCTCCCGCATGACCACCTCCTACAACTATAACATCATATTTAGATTCAAACATAATTTATGTTTCACGTGAAACAGCAAAGATAAACTCTTCTTCTTTTTTTCTCATTATCGCCTTCTCCTCGACAGTATTGTCTTTATAACCCATACAATGTAACAAACCATGAGAAAGAAGCCTAAAAGACTCATTTTCAACACTTTGCATGTTTTCAGAAGCGTTTTTAATCATAGTTTCTATGGAAATGAAAACCTCTGCTATTATTGTTTTTGATTGAGAGTAGTCAAAAGTAATTATATCAGTGTCGGTGTCATGATTTAAAAAATCTTTATTTAAAGAGTACATCTTTTCTGAATCGACAAAATTATAATCAAGTCTGTCAATTTTAAAACCCTCTTCTGTTGCAAAATCAATTAGCTTTTGTGATACACGCTTAGTGTCAAAAAGCTTATTATTTTGTCCATTAATTTTGATACCATTCATAATTTGACAAATATAAATCAATTATAGGGGATAATTTCTAAAACGTTGAATATGGTGTTATATTTGAACTATGAGAGAACGAGCAAGGTTTGCACCAAGCCCAACTGGCCCCTTACACATTGGAGGAGTAAGGACGGCTCTTTTTAATTATTTGATAGCAAAAAAAAACGGGGGTAAGTTTATTTTAAGAATTGAAGATACTGACAGCAAGAGAACTATCGATGGTGCTGAGAAACATATAATTGATTCTCTTGAATGGTTGGGTCTTAATATTGATGAAGGTCCTATTAGACAAAGTAACAGGTCTAAGCTTTATAAAAAACAGGTAGATAAATTATTAAAGCAAGGAAATGCTTATTACGCATTTGACTCACAGGAAGATCTTGATCGCGCTAGAAAGGCTGGAGGAAAAGATTTTAAATACAACGTAAAGACAAGAATAGGGCTTAACAACTCTTTTACAGTGTCTGAAGAAGAAAGAAAAAAAAGAGTAGAAGAGGGTAGATATGTAGTGAGACTAGCTATTCCAGAAAACACAAAAATATCTGCTTACGATGAAATACGTGGAGAATTAACTTTTGATTCTAATGAACTCGAAGACAAAGTTATTCTCAAGTCTGATGGAATGCCAACCTATCATTTAGCAAATGTTGTTGACGATAATGACATGAAAATAACATCAGTGGTTAGAGGAGAGGAGTGGCTCTCATCGCTTCCTGTTCATTATCTACTTTATGAGTTTTTTGGATGGAAGCCTCCTAAGTTTTATCACCTCCCCTTAATTTTAAAAACTAGTGGAGCGGGTAAACTTTCAAAAAGAGATGCAGAGGAACAGGGGCACCCTATTTTTGCTGTTAAGTGGGAAGGCTCTAATGGATTTAAAGAGAATGGTTTCATTCCTGAAGGTCTTAATAATTACTTGGCCCTTCTAGGCT
>Ga0160422_10000884_pt1 | contig 18472 bp, 16 predicted proteins | sample Fk160mmetaG_FD_108192 | JGI IMG/M metagenome (GOLD analysis project Ga0160422, IMG submission 108192) | Marine microbial communities from the Central Pacific Ocean - Fk160115 60m metaG | ecosystem: Environmental > Aquatic > Marine > Oceanic > Photic zone | place: The Central Pacific Ocean... | reverse complement strand
TTTGTATCTTTACGACCCTGTCACCCGTCTTTTCACATTGAATCCGAATGTTCCGTCACTTCCGGATCAAGATGAAGCAAAGTCGTTTATATCACAATATACTCCTGCATATCTCGCAAAGGCTCGACAAGACTATGCGGACATGATTCATGGTCTGAATGAAAAAAATCAGGCACAAGTCGACGCATACAACACAAACCTTCTCGCCGACCTTTCCGCATACGGAAAACAGTACAATCAGATGGTTGCTGCACAAAACGAGTATCTTATCTCACACGCAGGCCCCGTCACACAATTGTTACATTATCACATCGACGATGTCTTCAATCAATACCGTTTGGAGTTCAATCCACTTTCCGACTCTCTCCCGACAAAAGACAAGAAAGTTGTTGATGGTAACACTGTATCTGCACCAAACATCCCTGGACGACGAATGGAATCTGAAAGAGATCGAAAAAGAAGAGAGGCGGCCGAAAGAATGGGAATGACGACCACCGAGTATGAATTGATGAAACATAACCTTCAGAAAGATGGATATGATTATCGAAACATGACCGATACTGTTGAAACAAGATATGCTGCAAATGCAGTCGGAATGAGTCCAGGAGACTATCAGAAGTACAAACAAGATGTACAGGCGGGTCTAACATCCGTACGGAGGATAGAAACACCGGATGTAAAAACTACATCATCAAATCTTCAGCAAAATTTCCGACAAGCAAATCCAAACTTGAACCCAAGAACGACATTCACGGATGATCAAATAAAAACATTGAACCAAGGTGGACAAGTCACTGGTAGCGACGGACAACAGTACGCATCCGCCTAATCACCTTTCGGACATAGTTCTGGATACAAACGACATAGTTTCTTCCGTTGTTCGACGACGGGTCGTTCTTTGGCCATCTGCCTCACGACAGTGGGTGGTTCTATTTTTTTGCGTCTTTCTGGCATGAAGTTGTATCTTGAGTGGGAGTCCAAAAATGACCCTGATTCTACTATTTTTGGGACTTCTACGATCTCCTGGTGATCTTTCGTCATATACACACCGACTGATATCGGGTCTTTTCCCGTCGTATATACTTTGGTTTTTGACTCGTATGGGTCTTCGTAGAGTGCGGGAGACTCTCCCGGAAAGATAGACAAAGTTTCACCTGGGTTGAAGATGAAAGCGGGAAGGTTGTTTTTTCGTGCAACATAATCCGCTACCGCACCGCCCAATGAGTGACCTGTAACACTTTTTACATCATATTTCTGACTTACAGTTCGATAGAAGTCGTTTGAACGGTCGAATCTTGTGTAGGGTATGACGGATGATTTTTGACGATGTGACCCGAAAAGTATGAGTGTATCCGCCCCAATGTCGTAAATATTGTATGGATCGGTCCCTCTGTATCCAATGATGGCACTTCCATCGGGTCGTAAAATGGTGACTGCATGGTCGTCGGAATATTCGGGATCGATCGTATACCCCTCCAGGAAATCATCAAGTTCGTCTTGTGCATATTCTTCTCCTTTTTCGTAAAAGTTGTAGGCAGCGTCGGAGACGACAGCATGTTCGTATCCATCCGTATCCATGTTTTTTATTGTATACCTATATTAAAAACCATGTGGCGTTGGCTACTCAAGTTCTGCAGTGGGTCTACGGACCTGAACCAAAATGGTATTCCCGACAATGAGGAGGTACTCCGTATGATCGAAATACTTGCAAAAAAATTGGACGAAATCAAGGAGCAGAAGAAGTCGTCCCAGTAACTTGGACATGATCCGGTTCGAGTACGACAACATCTCTATCACACGAAATGCACGGTGTGCGTATATTTTTGCACCTACTTTTCAGAAAGTATGTCAAACAAAGTCCCATAGCGGCCGAAAACGACGCAATGACTGTCAATAACCATGCACCGTGTTTCGTAAGAAAATCAGGAGGATCATCACACCCACTCTTTACGCATTCGATGGGACATACAATGTCGCTCATGTTTTTTATTGTACATATAGAATAAAAGTCATGCGCACTCAAAAATTGAAAGGTTTGGACATTGTGCCACCGAAACAAACGAGTGGGGAGTATCCGACTGATCCAAACATGTTCAAGATGCATCAAGTTTGTATTATCGTCGGAAAGCGCCAATCTGGCAAGACGACAGCACTTGTGTCTCTATTGGAGCAAATGAAGTATGATCGCATCATATTTGTAAGCCCAACTATGAAGAGTAACAAAGAAATCCTTTCCCGTCTCAAAATCGATGAAGGAGATATATTTGAGGATTGCGACGACCCTGGCGTCATCGACAAGATCAAAAAACTTGTAGAAGATGAAGCGAAAGACTTGGAAAGATATCGTGATGAAATGCGTCGTTACAACAAACTTATGAAGGCGATAAACAGTGACCACATGCCTATTGATGAAGAGGATATGATTGCATTCTTCTCGGATCGTGATTTTATGAAGCCTACGCACAAATACAACGGAGAAAAGCCGCGCATTGCGGTTGTATTCGATGATTGCCTTGGTTCGGGTTTATATTCCCGTCCAAGGAAGCTAAACGCTTTGTCTACTTATTCCCGTCATATTGGACAACTTTCTGAAGGCGGAAGTATAGGTGTATCACTCTTCTTTCTTATTCAAAGTTTCAAGGCACAAACAGGTGGTCTAAACAAGGTTATTCGTAACCAATGCACCTCCCTGATGCTTTTCCGTACAAAAGACAAAGGTGAACTTATTGATGTGGCGGAGAGTGTAGCGGGTGAGATAGACCAAGAAACATTCATGAATGTGTACAATGAGGCGATTGGAGATGGAGAGAACCACCAATTCCTTTCTATTGATTTGCATCGCAAAAAATCGCACCCAAGTATGTTCCGTCGTCGCTTCTCCGAGTTTCTGATCCCGGACCCTACGAAAAAAAATGTACCATAATAGATAAAACAAACAATGGCGGCACGCGTTGGAGTCATGTCTGATGTCGGAATCAAGCACCATTGTCCTGAATTCTTTCCTCCGGACATGGTGGTGCAAAAAGCAATGCATCCTGTACACCTACAGACGAACATTCTCAAGGGTATCAAACCTCCCCTTGAGACAAAAACTTATACGGATTTCGCAAGATATCCAATCAACGATTTGGCAAATTTTGCGACGGTTGCCGCACCTGCCAGACATCAAGAGGCTATTATGGATTCGGTATACAACTACCGAACGCGTTTGGGGTCTACGAATGTTCCCAGTGATCCGGATGATGGATATGTCGTCGCATTGAAGGATACGCACATGCCTTTTGGTATGAAGCGTCCTGAAGATGATACTACATCGATTGCGTCATCGTCTATGTTGTCGTCCGCACCAACTATGTACAATTCTGCCGAACTTACACTTGGTAAATCGACTCGTCGTGAAGGAATGCGTCAGTTTGACCAAGAATTTCAGGTTGCTAAGTCGTTTATGGAACCACAGAGTCGTGCGATGATTGCTAATCTCGCACAAGGTGAAAATATGGAAAACATTCTAAAAATTGTATTTCCGGGTGGTTTCGGTGCAAGGGGCGCCATGGAAGGGTTTCAGTCTCACGGAGAAGTTCTTTCGAAACTAAACAAAGAATATCATGGTGATCGTAAGTCTCTTGCGATGATTGCACGAGCAGATGCTGCAGCAAAGTCACAGGGTGTTATTCCTGATCAATCCAACTTTCTTTCGTCAATCATGGGGTTCGGTGCGGAGGGACGAATGGAAAAACTTGAGGAAGCTGCGGACGACGACGAATAAAAAAATATGTCCCTACATATAAACAAAGATGTCCGCACCACTTGCAGTGCCAGGTCTTGAGCGAAAGAAAGAACCAAATCCGTTCAATTATACGGAGGATCAAAAAACAGAAAGGAAACTCGCATTGAAAACGATGAAGGAACTTTGGCCCACTGTCAATGATTTGTGGATGGAATGGGTCTACGACCTCTGTAAGAACACTCCGGAGGATAAACTAAAAGTAATCATGGAAAATTGTGATACAATACCGACGAGACATTTTACAGCAAATGATCCCCGTTCCGAACTGTATGAGGAGGCACAACGACAACAAGTTGAATCGGTTGATTCATGGAAGCAGCGTAAAAAAAATTATGTTCATAATAGTAAAACACAATGAGTCTCCAGACATCGCGTTACGAGAGTCAGAATATCGTGAACACTTTTAACCTGTTTCTCGATTCCGAAAACTCGTCGGCAATCGGTCACGGGCACTCAAGAGGTGACGATGTTCATGTTCATCTTGAAGGAAACAGTATCGAAGCTATGGACGGTGAAATCATTCGTCTTTCGTTGACAAATTTCACAATGTTCAATAATTTGTACCATATAGACAATACGAACAACCGTATTCGTCTCCGCACTGCGTCTTCTGCAAATTCTCACACAAATGATCAGATCATTCGTCTTACTCGAAAAAACTACAAAACATTCAATGATATCGTTGACGACTTTGCCTCTGTACTTGGAACTGCACTTGTGGCGGAGGCGGTGGCGTCTGGTGCGGGAACAGTTACAACATTTGCACCTTCTGGTGTAAAACCGACGGGAACTACCGTAAATGTTACAGGTGATCGACTCATGGAGTTTGTACTTACCGCACAGAACTCTGGGGGTACCGCTGTCAACCATAACCTAAAAACAGACGGTACGGGTGTGATTCTTCAATGTGAACGGATTGCTGGAGAATCATATCAAATTCTTGGTGGAGAGCGTCTTGATGAGACTTCTACGACATTCCAGTCATTTGACATCACTACGGACGCACAAACCGTCACGGTAAAGGGTTTCTTCCCCATGCAGCGTATGTCTGATCCATATGTCTATGTTCGTTGTGAAAATGTATCAAATGGTCTCGAAATGGGCGTTCTTGACTCTGCAAAGGGTGTACCGAATGCGGATGTCATCAATTCCAACATTTTGGGTAAAGTTTTCCGGGATGTGGAATTCATCTCGTATCATTCCCAAACAGGCGACGAATACTTTATCAACCTACAACAGCGTCGTCTTTCGCATCTACATCTGTTTCTGACTGATTCTAAGGGTCGTCGTTTGGGACGACTTACTGGAGACACTTCAGATTCTGCTGCAGGTCGTCCTGGTCTTGTTCCTGGTTCATTCTTATCGGATAATCAAGCTTCATTGGGAAACTTGTATTTTACAGCGGTTGTGAAGGTGGATGTTATCCGTGTTCGTACACCACAAGGTCTACAGTCTACTCCTCCGCCTTTCCCACAACCTGCACGGGAAGCGCAATCTGTACTCACATGGCCCGCTTATGGAGCCCCAAAGTATTAGATTCGTCGTTCATGAACCATCGTATTTTTTTTTGTTGTATAATATATAAACAACAACCATGGCTGGGGTACTTCCGTCGAATGTGTCCTTCTTCATGCAGCGTCTCGCAGGTTTGAGCACTTCACATTTCAAAATCACTCCGCAAAGCAACGATACGGCTACTGCAAACAAAATTCTGAGATTCGAGCTGCCTTCGAACAGCTTGTTGTCCTTAGCGTCGGTCCGTATGGTGTTTAATGCTTCTGCAGGCAAAACTGCATCCGCTGGTGGTCGTCTCCCCAACGGATTGTACAAACTTATTGAGCGTGTCGCCGTTTATGCTGGTGGTACTCTGATCCAAAACAATTTCCAGTCGTACAACCTTTACCAGACTGCAAAGGAGGCTATGTGCGGTTCTAAGTGTGATTCCGTGCTTGGTCACCCAGAAATCGTCCGTACTAAGTCGTACCATGATGGTTCGTCAATTACGGGTACAAACAACGAAACATACACTGATTTGGATGACCAGTTCGCTATTATGGAGTTTGAGGGCCTCCTGGGTTCACTGGCTCCTACCATCGTCGACAGCGGCATTCTCCCCCAGCTAACCGTCGAAATAACACTTGCGGAGGACACTGTGTGTCCCTCCGTTGCTGGTGTAGCTCTTGATGGTACTGGAACGACTGATATCACCGATGCAAACACTACAAAGGCGACTTACGAACTTACAAACATTTCTATGCAGATTGAAGTTTTGGGTTTGGCCACGAGCGTCCTTGATCAGATAACGGAGCAGCGTATTGCTTCTACTGGCTTTGTTTCGCTCCCATTTACTAATGTTTTCACCTATGTTTCGTCTCATCAGGGTACTTCGCGTTTCTCTGTGAATTCGGCGTCGTGGGATCGTGTATGGGTCGTTTACCGTGATACGAATTATGCGACCAAGGCTGGTGCACACCGTGTCCCTGGATACAAGAAGACTGGTGCATTCGTCGATGACCAGTCTGGTCAGACTGCTGCTGACATTGATATTGGTGTTCCGGACTACGACAATGGTGGTGTTCTTGATACGAACAAGGAGAAGTACATTTCTGCATATTTCCGTATGAAGGAGCCACTTACATCGGCGTCTACTCCCGCAACTTACCAACTTCAAGTCAACGGTGCTACTGTTCCTGCATACAAGTGTAACCGTTCTGAAATGTACGCCATCACCCGTAACTCCGTCGATTCGTACCATACGGAGCATAATATGACCATGAATCAGTATGTTGACTCATTCTTTGTGCAATGTTACCGCTTCTGTCTCCCAGATTCGTCTATGTCACGTTTGGCAAGCGGAATTGATACGCGCAGCGTTAGCGCCCAAGCCGCAATCGAAACGACTGGTTTGGACACCTGTAACCTCACCGTTTTCGCGGAATGTACATCAGAACTTAGAATTGGCAGCGGAAGAGCAGTTTCAGTCATAACCTAAGCAATACGACGCGAAAGTATATGCAAACGACTTTTGAGACGATTCTAAAAAAAAATATGTACTTACTAATAAAAAACCATGGTCGACATCATTGGAATGTACTCTGGGATTCGTCCCTTCAAAGGAGCCAAGGAACCAACATTTTTCGACTTGGATGTCGGAGGTATGGGTTTCGAACCCAAAAACAACAATGTGAGAGACCCTGCTGCAGGAATATATCAGCGTTTGTCTAAACATCCTGATCAGTTTACTCCTGTTCTTCAAACAAAGAGTATGCACGGTGTTCTACCGTGTAAAGGGCAGCCAGAGGCAGTCAAATACACACGACACGCGACCTCCCTCACTGCTGGGATGTATCCTCCAACTGGATATGCAAGGCATCAACAGTTGGGGTTGGCTACTGATTTCAACAAGCCTATGAATACCCCGGTAATGCCGATTCCAGGATTTTACAATCCGGACGCACCAAATGTGCTCGGCAACCTCCCAGGATAAAAATATCCTCCTAATATAAAAAACGAAATGGCTCTACCATTCGCATCCGTCAATGATGATACAGGACCAAAAAAAATCATGATACCCGGATTGATGAACCAACTCTTCAGTCAAGGGTCGTCGGGTACAGGTTACGACTACATGGAATGGGTTTCAAACGCAACTCCATCCCAAGTAATGCCCACAATGATCATGCCTTTTTCATGTAGACTCACACAAATAACATGTAGATATTTAGGAACCACAGCGTTTACATGCGCGTTGGGAGACTCATGGGTTGTTACAATGCGTAGAGTGGAAGTAGGGGCGTCACCAATCATTGGAAACAGCGAACAAGTCGGAGAAGCGATGTTCACTTGGGATGCCACTTTGTCTGGAACATATCCATCAACTACTGTAACATTCGCTACACCATACGAGTTAGAAGCGGGTGACGAGATTGCGATTGTAGGAACGGAAACAGCAACCACTGGTCAATTGCAAGACGATTCAGCGGAGGCACAATTGTGTTTAGTATTTGAGTACGAATGATGTCATTGGAATATACCCTATGAGAGGCGGTCTATGGACAAAAACAAAACAGAAAGGGTTGAGAAGAGAGTACAATGACATTATGGCCAGTTTTTTTTTGTAAGTCTAAAGTAAACACGATGAAGCACGGCAACGGACGATCAAAGGAACCAACCGCCGCACAAGTCAAGAAACTTCCTGCTGGTCTCGTCGAGTACATGCGGAAGAATGTACCAAACACACATCGTGCCAAACCAGGACACGACAAGGACAAGAAAGGCAAGAAGGACAAGAAAAAGAAGTAAAATGGACACAAAGTCCATGAAAAGTGTCTTTTTTTTGTCCTACATGCATAGAAAAGCCATATGAATCACGTTTGCGCAACATCGACAATACCCTTGTTTCTATGGATTTAGGACAAAAAAATGACTGATTTGGCTGTTTACTTGTCCTTTTTCGGAATCTTTTCTGCCAAATCAGTGTCATGGTTGAGTTTTGTTCGTCCTTCTACCTTGTTTACGAACGAATAGACGCGAGCCATTGCCCATTGTTCTTTTGATAGTTTTTTTGACAACGGAACGGATGGGTCCTTCTTGAATGTCCCTTTGACACGCACAGACTCTGGGTTCGTCTTGTACGCACCGATCCCCCTGTCGTACACTTCGTCAAGTATCTTCATAGGAATCTTTGATATTTTTGATATTTCTTGTTTTGTATGCGATTCGTCTTTGGAAAACCCATGACGCTTGTTCCACTGTTCTTTGTTCGTGCTCATGTCGTTTATATATTACCCACATTTTAATACTCGTAGCCATCTGAGGTTGTGATCTATCGATTCGTACATAGAATCGTAAAACTTGGCATTTACATCATAATGAGCAGTCCCAAGTTTTCTCAATTGATTCTTGTGAATGTTTATGAGTCTTTTGAGTCGTGAAAGGTCTATGTTGTCGTCGTAGTTACGCATACGCCTCAAATACTCATACGACATTATGTGAATCTTCTTTCTTGTCGTTATAGACATCAATATACCGAAATCCACCGATTTCCCACTCAAAAACGCCGTGTGGTATGCCTTGTGGTCGTCCTCTATCTCGTATCGCTCCTCCTTCACTTTGCGAATCACTATGTTCGTTTTTTCCTTGAAGGCCGCTTGTTGGAACGCCAGATATTTTTGACGCTGTTGGGGTGTGATCTTGGTCATCGTTTATTTGTTGCGAAACATTTTTTTTTCCGATGTACAACTCGTTGCATCGGTCAATGATGTTTTGTGAAAAAAGTGGTTGACCGAACATTTATGTTGACGACGATTTTTTTTCTTAGTGTATGAACAAAAGCACACATGGACGAAATCAAGAAAGATATCCGTGACGCTTCCAACCTTGCAGATGCTACTAAGAAGACTCTCGAAAGTCGTGTGAATCGTCTATTTACGACGCAGCCATTCCCCAAAAGTATTATCAAGAAGGTTATACCCTCCATCAGTGCGAACAAGTCGTCGCAACTCGCGTACCTTCAATCTATTATGAGTCTTTCGCGTCTTTCCGAATCATTCAAGAAGATGGTTGGACAAAAACAACTCCGTGATGTCCTGAAGGAGTCGGAGAAGCTAAAAGAGGAAGAAAACGAACGACGGGAAAAGGGAGAGAAACGAGAGGACGACATCGACTGGAATGATGTACAAAAGTGTAAAGATAAGTTTCCCGTCGGTACGGAGGCACGATTGATATATCTTCTGTATACCACACTTCCACCCGTTCGTGCGGATTACACCCCCATGGAGATTGTGGATGATCCTAAAGACGCAAACGACGAAAATATGAACTACTATGTTCGTACAAAGAAGCCCTACATGCTCCTGAATGTTTACAAGACGGCTGCTAAGTACGGACAACAGCGTCTGGATGTGGGTAAAGAGTTGGCGGACGCAATACCAAGAGATCAAAAATTTATGTTTGAGTTCGATGGAGAACCCATGCAACCAAATACACTTTCTAAGAAGGTTGCGCGTGTTTTCAAAAGGTACTGTGACCTACATGTCACGATAAACACTCTACGACGATCATACGCCAAAATGACGATGGGATTGTCAAAAGACGAACAAATTGATGCAGCTCTTGCACAGGGTCATTCGCTCAGTGTTCACAAAGAATATTCTCGGCGTGGTAGTAAAGAGAACGATGCCGAGAAGGAGTAATCATCTCATAGAAATAGGCGAAGTTGAAGTGTCGCAGAACCCCCGTTCTTTAGTTGTAACAGATTTTCTTAGGGATAAACTTTGGGACTTACATGCTCGTTGCGGAGGCACGATGGAGAACTGTAGCGTGTGTGAAGACGAACCACATTGCAAAAAATGTACAATGGTGACCCAGTGTGGTCATGTGATATGTGTAACATGTTTATACCGTCTAAAAAAGGTGCAATGTCCTGTGTGTAGGTATCCGTACTCGTGATACCGCCAGAATTTTTTTTCTATGTGTATGTAAACAAACGATGTCGGACGAACCACCCACTCAGGAAACCAAGAGGGGACGGAAATCATTCCTCACACCAGAAATCAAAAGAGAGAAGAAGAAGGCATGGGAGGCTGCAAATCCTGATCGTGTCGCCGCCTATCGTCGTAAGGGAGTTTTGCAGACCTGTTTGAAGCGTGCATCACTTCCATCCAAGGCGACAGTGGACCGATACGAATTTACCAAGGAGGAACTCGACCCCATATATGAGGCACTTCACACAAAACGATGCACAATCGACTGTTGTGCATAATTTTACCACTTTCATTCACCCAAGCTTATTTTTTTGCGCGACAACTTGGATGACAAATCTCGACATGCGAGACTTTTTTTTCTCGACAATATGTAAACCACACCATGACGACCCGATCCGGTCTCCGCTACCAGCACACACCCATCGATATCTTCGACATCAAAGTTGAACCTTCCTCCACACTCAACGAACGCTTTGACTCCAAAGGTTTTGAGTATCTCCAATCGCTCGCAAATGCCGAGAAGAAGACAGTGAAGCATTTGAAATCACTCAATATTACAAAGCCAGAAGAATGTTTCAAGGAAAATTTTGAGAGATTCAAAAAAGCGAAAGTATCGTCTACAACGACATACAAAGCATCCGAGAAGTCTTGTGAGTTCTTTGAGGGTCTTACGCTACCCGGAAGACTATGGGCACACAATCCAGGTACATGTCAATCTATGTGGGCTCCTATGCGTGCTGTGCTCATCGGTGAGATCACCGACGATATAGACCAAAAAAAGTCATGGATGCGTTGTTTGCGGTTCATATGTCGTGAACTTGAGAAGAAAGAATGGGAGACTCCGAATGGACCTAAAAAGATCAAAATCGTAACAGAATACCTTGATGATTGGATTGAGAATGCAGAGAGTCTTATATCGCAATGGATGATGGCGAAACGCGTTTCCAAAAAATCTATCAAAAAGAAGCTGGCGACGATGGCGAACTGGGGCGGTAATTTCAAGACGGGATTTGATGCATTCCAGAAACTAAACAAAGAGATACAGAGTATCTCGGCGCAGTTCGCTCGGATACCGGAATTCAAAAAGTATGTCAAATATTGCGAAGAGAAGACAAAGAAAACAGGGAAAGCTCCCACACTGATCGGCGTCCTCACACAAGCAATAGAGACATCACTGACATGGGCGTGTGTCCGTGAGATTGAGGCGAATGGTGTTGAAGTGTGCGTCGTCGTTCACGACGGTATGAATGTGTACAAGAATGACAAATTATCTACCGACGAACTTGTCAAGTTGTGTGATGAAGTTTGCGAGTATATAGCACCAAATTCTGCTAAATGGGCATGTAAAGAACCAGATTACAAACTGTATGACGACGACGGTAAGGAACTTGGCACGGAGTTCCATATACCAGATGATTTCAAAATGTCGTCTGAAAAAGAAGAGATACCCTTGGATGACATGTGTCCGTGTGGGTGTGGCGTGGCAATCGACGAATTAGAAGGTTTAGGTACTATGGAAATCCCACCTGAAAAGATTTACGACAATATGAAGATTGAATTCGAAAAACTCCATTGTCAAGTGCACTCGGCGTACATTGATGAAGAGAAAAAGTTCCCAGAACCATGTGTATGTAGTCAAAATGAACTAATCACAAAGATGCACGGTCGCAAAAAGTATTACACACATTGTTGGGTCAAAGACGAAGAAGGCGAACAAAAGTTGGTCATGAACAAGTACAATTTCTTTCCAAAGTGGAACGACGACGAAACCAAGCGCTTCTATCGTGATTACGATGTATACCCTAATGTAGACAAGTGTCCCAAGGATGTTTACAATTTGTGGCAAGGATACGCTGTGATGCGCAAAGCGCGTGGTAGAACAAAAGACGAGTTCACACTCAATATCGTACGGGGTGTCGCGTTCTTCATGCGACATGTACATCGTTTGATTGACGATTCCTTTCGGGACTTCTTTTACGAATTTTGGGCACATCTTCTCAAATATCCTGATATCAAACCCGGAATATTGCTCGGTCTACTCGGACACAAGCGTATCGGCAAAGGTCAGACGATCGACATGATGTCCAACCATATTGGCCCAAGATATTACTGTATGACCTCACACCCAGCACGCGATGTGTGGGGTCAAAATGGTACAGATTATTGTGACGGTAAAATGATGTGTCGTCTTGCTGAACCCAAAGCATCGGAATATTCCAACGATCCAGGCGCTATGCGCGTTTGGATTACCGACAATCCCGTTGAAAGAAAGGCAATGCACAAGCGTGCGGAGACTATCCACAATTACACACGATTTATCCATGATGGTAACGACCCATGTCTTCCCGATGAGGAGAATGGCGGCCGTGTTGCTCAGACACTGTGTAACGCGTATTGGAAGGAGTTATGGATCGACGATCCCCAAAAATTCGTAGAATACAATACAAGTCTCGGTCAGTATATCGCGAACGACCTTGTACAGATTCTACTTGCGTTCATGTTGTTGAAAGTAGACTGCCCACAACGATTCTCGTTCCATCGCATCAATGAAGTGACTGGTAACTTCGCAAGAGAAGAAAGAAAGAGAAATCGCACGCTGTTGGAAAAATTTATCATACATGTGATCGAAACAGTCTCTTGGGATAAGGACACACTTGAATTGGTAGAGGCAAACGACGAGCATTGCGAAGACACGATAGAATATCATGTAAGGGAATGGTCCCAATATATGGCGTTCAAGGAACCAATCAAAGCGCGTAGCATCACCACTATGTTGGGAAACTGGATGTCCATGAAACATGGTGGTATCACGAAAGAACGACCATGGATCACGCAATTACAGAAGTTTGGGAATACTGTGTACCGTTTTGACCTAAAATATTTGAGAAACAAGTTTTCGATGGACGAGATGAGAGAACAGTCGATTCATGATACAAAAGTCAGAGACGAGCGTGCAAAGAAAGCAGAACAAAAAGGAAAAATTCCACACGGACCAATATCGGCATTCGTCACCACACAACCATCCAAAGATAACGATTCATGTACAAGCGAAATGTCTAAAATGTCCGACGAACGCTTGTTGGAGGAATATGTATCACAAGTCGTCGGTGCCATGTCGGATGGTCAATTTCAACAATGGTTGGAAGATGGTACACTACCCAACACATACAAAGAAGATTCTCAGGATTGGGGAGCGAGCGTCATTCAGTATTATGCGCGTGCAAAGCAACATAGGCGCATACAAGAAGGAAGGGTCGAAACAGAGCGTAAGTTACGAGAAGAGGAAAAAGAAAAACAACGACGGGCAGAAGAGAGACACAAACGAGAGATAGAAGAGTGGAACAGACGCGACCGTGAATACAAACAACGACAAGAGGATGAACGCATACGATTGGAACAAGAAGCTATCAGGAAAAAAGAAGAAACTTATCAAAATGCAATGAAGACATACCCACCAAATCCTATGGCAAAGTGTTATGTAGCAAGAATGTTCGGTGGTGGAGAATGTCCGACGGTAGTATGCAGTGGCGTGTGCCACTGTGGCACACACGCAGAAAAATGCGATTGTCTACAATGTCAGATTATCCGTCGGAACGCATAATTACACATCAGACCTTCAGACCAAAATCCCGGTCTGAAACTTTTTTTTGGAGTCGGCCAGAAAAAAAGATAAGATAACAAACCAACCACCTCATCTTATCTTTTTTTGAAAATCATCTTTCAAAAAATTTTGAAAAAGGTATGAAGGTCTGAGGGTCTGATGTGACAGGTCCGTGCGGACAAACTACTGAACTTTTTTTTCTATGGGTTATAGAAACCACAATGACTGACGCACCTGTCACCATGATAGAGAAGAAACCATTTCCGGAGGATCGAGCCATCAAACTTGCAATGGCGAGACAAAAAGCACTCGAAGTGCGTCGGAAAAACAAAGAGATTCGTTTGCAGCAAGAATTAGACAAAATGAAGTCACAGAACGCTCCCAAAGAAGATTCTGTCCCCGAAACAGTGACGGAGACGGAAAAAATAGAAACAATAGAACCTGGCGCACCTGAAGATATTCCCGTACCCGACCCAGTGCCAGAAGACGACGAACCACCCACAGAAATACCAAAAGTCGCGCCTGTCAAAAAGAAGAAGAATAAAAGACAAATGGTTGTTGTAGAACAATCGTCAGACGACAGTGACGAGTTCGAACCGAACCAGAATGTCGTTTTCGTGAAGAGAGTGCGAAAGAAGAAGGAAAAGGTACCAGAACCACCACCAGTCGTAGAAAAACCAGTCCCAGAGACGCCGCCGCCTCCACCACCACCACAACGACCGCAATTGACACCAGAGCAGCAACAAATTGCATCTTATTACAACTCGATGTTCAACGGAAATTTCTTGGCAGGGGGACGCAGACGGTAAATATGTTTCTGTCGTCTTTTTTTTTGTGTGTAAATTGTAAAGATGAGGCTCTTAGAGGTAAAAAAGAGCACCAACCCCAAAAAGAAATGGATGGCCATCTTTTGTAAGTGTGAGGGCAGCACAAAGTGCGAACCCAAAGACCGACAGACTGTTCACTTTGGCGCTTCTGGATACGAAGACTACACAATTCATCATGACAAAGACCGACGACGCTTGTACCGTATACGACACGATAAAGAGAAAAATCAAGCCCCAAATACTCCTGGAGCGCTTTCCTACCATTTGTTGTGGGGAGAATCGACTTCCTTGCAAGAAAATATCAAACAGTTCAAGAAAAAATTGTCTTGTTAAAGGTAAACAACATGCCACAGCGGTTTAAGGTACAGTTCGACGAGAACGGAGACCGTTGTCCAAAAAACATACAAAAGTTACGACGACTTCCGGAATGTGGTATTTTCGACCGTGATCTTTTACCATTTAACCCGATCAACCCGCCGCCGCCCCCTCCACCTACAGACTTCAAACCTTTTCGAATGAGGGGTGTTCCGGATGTTTTGAACGACAGACTCATACCAGATCGTCCAGAACGGCCGAATCCACAATTTCCTACAAATCCTGGTACTCTTGTTGGTGGTGCGACGGGACCTGGATCACAATTTACATCGGAACAACTCCCACAAGACATGACAAATCTTTTCCAAGCAAAAGCAATCCGTGAAATTGAACCAAGACCGGGATATTCTCGTCTTGTTCAAACACCCGTTGAAATGCAATCTGCGCCACTCCCAAGACAGTTAGAGAGTGCAAACTTCCGAAATCAAGAGTTTGATGATGTTGTGGGTACGATTGACGACCTTTTACAGTCCCGTACCCCTGGTGTTGAAATGGAAGATTTGCGTGCACAAGTTGACCGTGCATTGGCAGAATCTATTGAAGAGACCGGTCGTACATCTCGTACAACTTTTGATGAAACTATTCCTGCACCCCGTCGTTTACCAACGGGTGACCCAAGAGATACGGAATTTGGACCAGAACCGAGAGAAAGACCACCTCCCCGTCGTTTCCGTCGTCCTACTCGTGCACAGGTTGAACCAAGAAATGTAGGTGCGTCTTCTGGTGCACAACCATCAAGGGCGTCAACTTCTGCTACAATTTCGGAACCAACCGCCGCCGTTGAACTTTCTACATTACGGGATCAACGCCTTCCTCCACCTGAAGTTTTACGACAGAGAACTCCACAACAGCGTTTTGGAGGTATGCGCAATGTAGAGGAAGATGTACCAACAATGCCGGGTGGTGGACAAGAATTACAAGTTTTTGGAGAAGATGTTCGTGACCGTCCGACGATGGCGGGTGCAAAAAGAAAGGGTGAATTCTTTGAGGTTGAACAAGGTTCTCCGTCGCGTGCTTCTTTCCGTCCAAATGCATCAAGAGGTCGTATGATGTCTCAACTTCAAAATAGAGCATCCCAAATGGCAAGAAATGTACAACTTACTGCACAAGCTGCAAAAAGAGCAAGAACAGCAATGACGGAGGCGATTGCATCTCGTACAAGGGGTGCGGTTCAAGATATACAGGCAGCAACTGTACGACAATTTGGTCAAGGTTATGAACGCGTTGTTTCTGATGCTGCAGGTATCCGTCGTGCACAAATAGTATCAGGAGAACGACCTGTCGGTGGTGGAAGACCTATACAACCCGACATTGAAATGGGAGATTTACGACAAAATGTTGCTACACTTGATGATGGTTCAATCACTGTGCGTCGTCCTGTTACGGAGGATGTTACTGGTTTGCGTGACATTGATCTTGATTTCTCACCTTTTGATGAAGTCCGTGACTTTCCGACGGTTGCGGGAAGAACGACAGCACCGAAACTAAGCTTTTCTGAAAGAATTAGGGCTGCGCGAGAGGGTGTGACTACAAGAGGTGTAGCAGAGGGTGCAGGAAAGGCAGGTGTGGGATTTTTGGCTGGTATGGGTGTCGCACAACTTATGGGTGGTACGGATTACACTGGAAATCGTTTTGCGAATGCGTCTATCGTCGGTGGTGTTTCTGGAATGTCTGGAGATGTTGTCGCACGCACTGCAGGAATGATTGGACAAAAAGCAGCAATAAAAATGGGTGCAACGGCGGCAGAAGATGCTGCAATATTCACAGCGACAAGGGCGGGTACTGCTTTGCTGAGGGGTGGTGCGGAAGGTCTTGGTGTCGGTATCGTCGCTGCCCCACTTGATCTACTTTTAAATGATGCATTAGTAAACGCAGGAATGTCTCACGCTGGTGCAAATGTTACCTCATCTACCGTCGTCGGAATCGGTACAACTGCCACTATTGGTGCGATTTCTCTTGCAGCAGCACCAGAAACTTTAGGTCTTTCTCTACTTGTTGGTGGTATTGCGACGGGTGTTTCCGCCCTTGTCGGGTTTTTCACGGGTAAGGCACAGGACGACAAAGAGAGAGAAGAAAAACGAAAACAAGAGGCGGCACGACAAAAAGTAATAAATACAGCAAATGCTCGAAAGAGACTTTTGGATACACTCATACAACATGATTATGATTTTGACAAGGCTCTTGCGGCGTTTCCGAACAAGGGAAGTTTGGGTATGAATGATGATACATGGCCGGCGTTTTCGTCTCATGCAAAACAGTTATTCAATCCCCGTCCCGATAACAACCCTCCACCTGCCCCTGGTGGTGGTGGAAAACAGTCGGCGGATCAAGTACGACTGAATCAACTGTTTTCTAAGTATATTCAACATGATCTTATCCGTCAAGTTTGTGAGGGTGTTGGTTCAGCATGTGACGAACTTAGAAGTCGTGATACAGGTGCGCTTACAGCTGATGAAATCAAGTTTTTGAACGATAAAACAGGTAATACATGGAAACCACAAGCAGATATGCAAGTGACGATGTCCGTACAAGAATTGACATACACACAACAACGCATCAAAAACGCACAACAAGCAATGGTAAATGATTGGAACGATCGTACACTTCTACCCAGTCAGATGGATTCATATACACGGGAGACTGCGTATCTCGATCCCAAATTCGAAGATAAGTTCAAAAATGCAATAAAACTTGATGCACAACAAAAAGTCATAAATGCGTATTACGACAATCAACGAAAGATCGAACAACTACCACCGAACATCCAAACGGCGGCAGAATACGATACTGGGTTCAAAACACTCATGGATTCGTTTTACACCGATATGGAGGATACTGCATCAAATCTTGAAGTGACTATCCCACAACTTATGGAATTACAGAAACTGTCGGGAGAGGAACAACGGAGTAAATATGAAGAATTTCAGTTTGATCGTATCAAAGAACAACAACCCGTCGTCGAACAGGCTGGGGAACTTGCACAAGAACAAGACGCAGTGCGTGCTGCAGGATTTTACGACATTGATCAAGCATATCTTGAGACAGACCCTACTGCAATCGGTCAATGGCATCCGACGGACTCACAAATTCTTCAGGCGCATGCGGCGGGTATGAACTTGAATCAATATGTTGCCTATATGCACCAATTGGCTCTTGGAGATGCGGGAGACTATACAAAACTTCCAACATACACGGAGGAACAGTTACGACAGTCTGGATTGTTAGATTTTAGTCATTTCCAAGATGAACTTCAAATCGCAGGATACCGTCGGGATTTGTATCTTTACGACCCTGTCACCCGTCTTTTCACATTGAATCCGAATGTTCCGTCACTTCCGGATCAAGATGAAGCAAAGTCGTTTATATCACAATATACTCCTGCATATCTCGCAAAGGC
>Ga0160422_10000883_pt1 | contig 18473 bp, 10 predicted proteins | sample Fk160mmetaG_FD_108192 | JGI IMG/M metagenome (GOLD analysis project Ga0160422, IMG submission 108192) | Marine microbial communities from the Central Pacific Ocean - Fk160115 60m metaG | ecosystem: Environmental > Aquatic > Marine > Oceanic > Photic zone | place: The Central Pacific Ocean... | reverse complement strand
TGCCGATGCAGACGCCGATGCGGACGCCGATGCGGACGCCGATGCGGACGCCGATGCGGACGCCGATGCGGACGCCGATGCGGACGCCGATGCGGACGCCGATGCAACCATTGGAGACGCCTGTGATGCCGATGGCGAGCCCGGCTTCTACGACTGCAACCTTGACTGCTACGAAGAGATGTACGGCAGCGACTACTGGCTCGAAGAGTGGCCTGGCGACGGCTATTGCGACGACGGCACAGATTGGTGGGGGGGTCCCGACCTCGAGTGTGCTGAGTTCGACTGGGATGGCGGCGACTGCGAAGCTCCGGATGACGGCAGTGGCCTGTACGAAGGATCCGTCGAGAGCGTCCTGATCTACGACTACGGCTGGGTCGAATCCCGATTCGAATGCGAGGGCAGCCTCGAGGGCGCCATTGATATGGATTCAAGCCCACAAATCGAGATGACAGGAAACTGCAGCGGCGACGACGACTTCGATGTCATTGTCGAGGGCAACTTCTCCGGTGACACCCCGTACGGAACCATCACGTTCATCGGTCCGGATGACTCCACATCAACCGACTGGAGCGGTGAGCTTCGCTTCGGTCGACTCACCGGAGATTTCGCCGACGATGTCAGCGGGGGCTGGCCGTCAGTCCGGTATGAAGGCGACTTCCAGGTTGACCGATACAGCGACTGACCCCGTGCGCCCGTCACCTTACTGACTGCAGTCGACCGGGCCTTCCGTGCGTTCGACGCGTCGCTCGTACAGCAACACAGTACGGTCCGGGTCGATGTCCACAGACACTGCGCCGGTTCGACCCTGTACCGCAAACGAGCCAATGCCATCATCGACATCGACCAGCGCCGCGACTTTGCCGTTGTCATCGGCGATCGAAACGGGGAGATCGTACGAACCGAAGGGGATGTCCGAATCAATGCAACCCGCTACCACCTGCTCGCCTGCTTCGTTCCCCGTCACCGCGTAGCGAACCCGTACCTTCGGAATCTGGGCGCCGTGAATCCAGAAGTCGAAAAAGTCCGAGAGGTCTTGCCCCGATGTTTCTTCAAAAATGAACTGAAGGTCGTCGGTAGTCACCGGGACATTGCGACGTCGCTGAGCCAGCCTATCGAGCCCAAGAAAGAAGGCCTGTTGCCCGATTCGCGCCCGCAGTGTTTGAGCGAGAATCAGAAACCCGTAATCGGCCTTGGTCACTTGCGAGATGTCGGTAAACTGCAGCGGTTCCGTGAGCGAGAGCGGTCGGCGAAGCGCCTTGACATCGTCATTGCCCTCGCGAATGACCGGTTTCTCGATCCGACGCATTACCGTTTTGACGCGCTGGTCCCACGTGTCCTTGCCAAGGCCAGCTCGGACATAGAACGCGCCATAAGAGTCCGCCAACGCATCAACCACCCACTGGTCCCGACTTGAGTTCGGAGGGGACTGCTGCCCCCAATATTGATGGGCGACCTGACGCGCGATCATGCTTTGGGTCAGGGCAGGATATTTTTTCTGAATTTCCGTATTCGCGCCCACGTCAGTGGTCTTGATGCGTCTCAGGTTGACCAACCCGGAGCGTCCGTATCGAAACTCCGTCGTGCGCGCGGTGGACGGCAGCATTGACGGCCCCTGGTACACCTCGATCTCGTCCTGCTCGAGCCCTGGGAGGAATCGCTGCAGGAAACTGACCACTCTGCGAATCTCGGGTGGAAACTCGCCAAGACTCCGAGCATCGGTGGAGTCAAGATTGACCCGGACGGCAGGCATACGCTGCGTCGCTGGTTCCGAATAGACAGCCCACTTCCCCACGCCGACACTTGCAATGCGTGCGTGCACTTGCTCGGCTTCGATGGTTCGCCATCCGTCGTCGCCGATCACATCCGAGAGGGTGTTGCCAGACACGGTTCCTTCTAAGGGGAAAAACCGTGCAGGCGGGAGCGTCACCTTGGTGACGGCGTGCCAGACCGTTCCTCCTGGCGAGGGCAACAACTCCGGCAGGAAGCGCTTAGCGCCCGTTGTAGCACCCATGTAGCGCCCGGAAAACGTGCGATTGTTGTTGATCCATCGACTCTTCCACTTCACTCGAATCTGGGTCGTCTCGCCCGGCTGAACAACCTCGGGCAACAACACAAGAAACTCAGCGCGAAACTGTGTGGGCGTGATCAAGTCGAAGTCGACGTTTTCACCCGAGACGGTCTGCATTTCCAGATCCGTTCCAAGAGCATCGTCGCCTGGTGTGGGCGTGTCTTCCGAGCCCATCGATGTGGACGCACCCTCGTCGCCTCCGCGGATCGTGTTGATGGTCGGCAGGTCGGTGGCGGAGACATCTTGCGCGGCGGTCGCGGAGTCCACCAACACTGACTCGGCCGCATCACCCGTCGCATTTGCACTTTTTCGAGCAAAGAAGGCCGTGTCCGCGTGGAGACCGACTCGCGCCAGCGGCTGCCCAGACGCATCCTCGACGGAGACCACCTCAAAGTCACTCGGGTCTGACCCCTCTGTGGGCATTGCCAAGGTGATGTGTTGGAGCGGCGCGCCTTTCGCCCGAACGGTCAGCAGCGAGTTGACCTCAACCGACATGTAGTTGCGGCGATTGACCGGCTTGACCTCGATCTCAGTGTCTGCCCGCACCGCCTCCATCATCACGGCCGGACGCGGCACTAGGTCCGTGGAGGCCTGCGGTAAGTCCAAGCCCCCAAACCGTTGGAAATGCCGGTCACCCTCCACGTCTTCACCGTGGGCAAAGACCATGTTCTGTTGGCCAATGTCGGATTGGCCGAGCGGATCTTTGAAGCACGACATCCACTGGTCGTAGCCGACCGGTCCAATCCCGGCGCCTTCGTGTGCTGCAACATGAAAGCGGTCCGTCGTGCGGAAGTCCGCGAGCCGGCGCAGCTGGTCAGCTGGAAATCCGAGTTCCTCGTGCATGAGTCTGTCTTGGCGAAGCATTGCCACTGCATCGATACCCGCCTGCTCAAACCGCAGCGTCCGCTGAGGGAGCATGTTCGTTCCAATGATTTTCGCGCGCATCTTGCCGCGCGAGGCCGTCACGACGTATTCCTCGTTGATCCCGTCTTTGCCGACGGTTCTGTAAACCCCGGACCCAACCGGCATTCGGTCCAGCAACATCGACTCAACGGCCGGGTCCGCACTGAGAATCATGGCGCGCGTGATCCCTACCTCGTAGGGACGCGTTCCGCGGGCCACGGCCGCCATCTCATCGGTGTCCTTTGACCCGCTCTTCACCATGTGGTTTGCGAAGCTCCATCGGTCCGCGCGGTCGGGAAGGTCCACCGTTAGGCTCCCCTCACCGATAAACAACACGCCGACGACTCGCTCGGACAAGGGTGCCACACCCGTGTACACCGGAATGATGATCCCATCGTCAAACTCTGCTGCGCATTGTCCGTCGTCGTAGCGGGATCCTCCCGCTTCATACGCATCATCGCCAATCCACATTTCCTGCGATGCCGACCACCATTCAGACAGCGCCGCCTGCGACGAGGGAACGTCCGCATGCGCAGTTCCCGAGGCGATCCAACACCCAAACGCGACACACCAAAAACGACAACTCATGTTCTTCCTCGCATGTTAGCGCACGCCCCCCCTACGAGGCTTGCACGGGCGGACGTGGTCTGCCGTCCGCTACTGGATGATAGCCAATGATTCCCTGAGCGCCCGTCAAAGTTATGTGGCCGTTTGCTGCCAATCGACCATCGCCCGATTCAACCGATCCGCGAGTTCGGCGATGCGTCGCGATGGAAGCGCGACACGAACCCACAGATGAACGCCGCCGTTCGGCGCTCCTTTGACGAACACGTGGGGTTCAACCTTGATTGCATGAAATGCAAAGTGTTCGGACATTTCAGCGAGCTCCGACTCGACATCCGGCCGGTACTCCTCAACAATCGCGCGGGCCTCGGCGACGAGGGTGGCTTCAGCCGCGCGCCAATCGGCGGAGGCCGGCAACTCGAAGCGAACTTCCTTCCATTCATAGTTCAGGATCCGGGTTTCGTTCACGACCGGCTCCGTGAGCAACTGTGCGTTTGGGACACACACTACGTTCCCAGTTCGCATGCCGTGTTCCGCCATTGCCTCGACCTCCATCAGTGTGGTCGTCAACACGCCATAGTCAATGACGTCTCCCCGAACAGAACCGATGCGTATGCGGTCACCAATTCGAAATGAGCCGCCCATGGTCTTGAGCCACCATCCCAAAATGTTGAGGGTCAGTTCCTTGTTGAACAAGACCAGCGCCACTGCGAATCCACTGGCGACAATCGCCGCCGCTGCGAGTTGCTGCGCCCACGTGATGACCAGACCCACTCCAATCACGACGAGTGTGCTGTAGAGGACCATGTTTTTGGTGCGTCGACGTTGTTCTGGACTCAGGTCAAAGCGTCGCACTGCTGCGCGAGCCATGAGGCCAAGCAGCAACAACGCACCCACCAAAGCGATGCTGATCATGACTTTTGGATTCACCATGCGTGCATTGTACCGCTCGCGGCGCTCGCCGTGCTCCGTTAAGCGCGCGCCCGGGAGGTAAATGATGCATAAAATCACCGTTCTGGCCCTTGCGGCCTTCGCCGGCGCATGCACCGACTATCAACTGAACAAAACAACCGATGCGGATGCAGCACTCGACGACACCGGAACATCAACGGACACCGCGGCACCCAAGGAGCTTGAGTGCCCAGAAATCAGTGTGGCTGCTGCCGACTTGGGCCTGTCCGACGCGTGCCCCACGGCACCAGAAGGGGGGTTCACCCCCATCGTCGAATGGCATGCGCTGAGCGGCAAGAACTGCAAGGCGCAGCCCGTGGTCGGCGACCTCGATGGTGATGGAATCCCTGAGGTCGTCGTGAACGCAACCACCTTCATCGGCACAGGCGTGCTGCATGTTCTCGACGGCCGAAACGGCAGCCTAAAATGGCAGCAAGACGGACAGCTCGGCTATGCTGCCGCACCTGCGATCGGCGATGTGGATGGAGATGGCGATCCCGACATCGCGGTCGTGAAAGAGTACGAGAACTCCATGCTTGCCGACGGTATTTATTCGGTGGTGCTGTACAGCAGCACCGGCTCGGTGATCTGGGAATCAGCCACATTCACCGGGGACGACTTCGACTACGTCGCCGCACCCGTCCTGAGCGACATGGATCACGACGGCCAAGTCGAGGTGATTGTGGGTCGAGTCATCTTGAATCATGACGGCTCAACCCGCGGAGTCGGCGTCGCCGGGCGCGGCTCTTTTGGCCATCGTCCCTGGGTCGGTGGCGGAACCATCTCCGAGGGGGCCCTGCCTGCCGTGGCAGACCTCGATCTGGATGGAGTCGAAGAGGTCATCGTCGGCAACGCCATCTACAATCCCGATGGTGACCCGATCTGGGTGGACTTTACCCAAGATGACGGAATGGTGTCGGTGGCCAACCTTGACGACGATGACGAAGGTGAGTTCATCGCGGTCAGCTACAACACGGTACGCGCCATGGATACGCATGGAGCGATCCTTTGGGGGCCCATGGCGATCCCAAGCGCCAACATTACGAGCCCTGCAGCCATCGCAGACATCGACGGCGACAACGAACCCGAGATCATTGTGGCAGGCGGTTCCGAATTGTGGGCGCTCGAAAAAGACGGCTCGGTCAAGTGGACGGCGGAGGTGATCGATGAGTCGGGAGCCACGGGCGCCAGCATCTTCGATTTCGAGGGCGACGGAATCCCGGAGGTTGTGTACATCGATGAGCAGGAGATGGTCGTGTACGACGGTGAGACTGGGGCGGTGAAATTCTACTCCGCGGAGCACAGTAGTGCGACCATGTACGACTACCCCACAGTGGCCGACATCGATGGAGACAACCAAGCGGAGATTGTGGTGTGCCACGATGGCTTCGGGCCCGGCGCAGTCAGCGCGTATGGCGATCTCGATGAGTCGTGGGCTGCGGCGCGCCCCCTGTGGAATCAGCATGCCTACAGCATCACCAACATTAACGATGACCTCACGGTTCCGGTGGACGCCATTCCCAACTTCACGCTGTACAACAACTGGCATGCAGCCGTCGCAAGAGTGGGAAGCGATGCGCTTATTGAGGACCTCAGTGGACTGATCAACAACGTCTGTGAAGACGATTGCGACCAAGGGAAGCTGCTCATCACGTTCCAAGTGAACAATCTTTCTGAGCGCACTTTCGAGGGAACCATACCGGTGAGCTTCTATGCGCTTGTTGGGGGAGCCCCCTTGTTGCTCGAGACCATCGATGTTGATCTTGAACTCGAGAGCGCGCGCAGCACCGAGGGCATCAATGTGGTGGTGGATGCACCCGAAGGTGTGGAAGCGAGCGGAATCCTGATGCGGGTGGATGACGACGGTACGGGCACAGGCTGGCTGGCCGAGTGTTCGGAGCTGGACAATGCCGATCGGTGGAGCGTAGCCATCTGCGATGAATGAAGCTTGCCCGATTCCACCGTCATCCGGAGGGCTGTAATGAGTCTCGGAATCCCAATGTCTATGCCCAAACCCCTCGCCGTCGTCATGGTGGGGTTACCCGCCCGAGGGAAAACCTATATTGCGCGAAAACTGGCTCGCTACCTCGACTGGACCGGCTACCAAGCTGAGGTCTTCAATGTTGGAAACTACCGGCGCCAACAGTTCGGCGCCCAAGTTCCTGCGTCGTTTTTCGACCCGACCAACGATGCGGGGCTGACCAGCCGGCGGCAGGCAGCCAATGTAGCCATGAATGACATGCTGGCTTGGTTCCGGGCCGGCGGGCAAATCGCGATCTACGATGCGACGAACAGCACGCATGCACGGCGCACATGGGTAACGGCCCAGTGCGAAGCCGAGGGCATCGATGTCTTGTTCATCGAGACGCTGTGCAACGACCCCGCAATCATTGCGGCGAACATTCGAGACACCAAGCTGCTCGCACCCGACTACCAGGGGATTGACCCCACGCAAGCGGTGGCCGACTTCCGTGCCCGAATCGCTCACTATGAGGAAGCCTATGAACCCATCGATTCGGACACGATGAGCTTCGTCAAGCTCATCGATGTCGGATCGCGAGTCGAAGCCCAGCATGTACGCGGGTACATCCAAGGTCGGATCACTCAGTTCGTCATGAACTTGCACATCACACCGCGCACCATCTGGCTGACCCGACACGGCGAGAGTGCCGCGAACCGTGCCGGCGTGATCGGAACTGACATGCCGCTCACCGAGCGAGGCGCCGCCTATGCGGTGGCCCTGGCCAACCACATCAACGCGCTCGAGGAGCCACCGGGCAGTGTCTGGACCTCAACCCTGCAACGAACCATTCAGACCGCAGCGCCGTTGAATCGGAGCACCGATACCCTCAAGGTCCTCGATGAAATCGATGCCGGAATCTGCGACGGCATGACCTATGCGCAAATCGAAGAGCAGATGCCTGGAGATTTTGCACGGCGCAAAGCCGATAAGCTCACCTACCGCTACCCACGAGGCGAATCGTATGCCGATGTGATTGGCCGCCTCGATCCTCTGATTCTGGAACTCGAGCGCCAACAAAACCCGGTACTGATCGTGAGCCATAATGCCGTCATTCGCGTATTGCTCGGTTACCTCGCGGACGTGAAGCGAGACGATGTACCCCACACCGAGATACCGCTTCACTCACTGATCGCACTGACGCCGCGTGCCTACGGATGCGAAGTCCAGTTTATTCCGCTCCTCAACGATCACTAGCGTCCATGTTCCTCTCGCCGTTCTTCTCCGTGTTTGCACCGGTGGTCGACCTTGCCGATCCCCCCCCGGTGATCGCTGCGCGCCAACCCAGCGGATCCAGTCGCGTCGCGGTCACCGCTGGAGTCGGGCTGACGGATGACATTGGGTGGGAGATCGATCTGGGCACCGTCGCCTCCGCCTACCTGACCCAACGCGGACAACAGATGGAGACCGCATCGACTCTCTGGTCTCAACTGCAGGTGACCCACTACATGCCCGCAGAATCGGAAATGGTAAACGACCGCTACTGGATTGGCCCGTTTGCGCGGGGGACAGTGGGCACGGAGCTGATTGGCCGGCACGGCGTGGCTCCGGGAACATTGCGGCGTATCGACGCAGCCGTTGGGCTGCGCGGGGAGGCGGAACTGGGCGCGTCCGCAGCCATCGGTATCGGATGGTCCGTGATCCACGATGCCCCAAGGGACCAATGGACTCAGGGAATGCACATCCTTGTCGACCTGCTGTGGCGATGAAGCCGACGAGAGAATGGTCACGGTGCGTTGCTCCATGAATGCAGCCAAGCCCCCGAAAATTTGTTTTCCTCCTTGACCGCAAAGTCAGCGTGGACAAGTTGTAGACTATCGGCGGGAGTACTGCGTGAGTAAGACGAAAAAACGACCCGAGGGCGGCAGCCTCAGTCCCAGCAAAGAGGGCAGCGACTCGCGACCGCTTTCGCCGAGTCGGGGCGGTCCGAGCCGCGTCGAAGACATCGGTATGGCCGCACTCAACTGGCTCGCGGGGGAAATGGGACTCCCCGTCGGAGACATCATCTCCGCGCTCGAGGCCAACCCTGCACTGATCGAAAGCGCTGGACGGGCTGCCCAAGCGCAGACCTTGACGCCCCGTTCTACGGGGCCCTCGTCGACTCCTTCCGGCTCCGGTGGGGGAACCGGGTCTCCGGGAGACCCTCTTGGACTGCTCGTCACCGTCGATGACCCTTTGGCCCGACTCTGGATTCCAGAGGTTCGACCCTCTGCCTGTCAGATAGCAGGGTCGCAAGCCGTCCAGACACCGGGCATGTTCACGATCGAGCTGAGCAAGTACGACATCCGCATCTACAACTCCATCGACCAGCAAATCACGCGAATCTGGGGCGACCCTCACGTCAATGAGAACGGCGGAGGCGACAACTGGCACTTCGGCAACAACTCCACATTCGTGTTGACTGACGGCACAAAGATCTGCCTCGACACCGAGCAAAATGCGGGGGGCGAATGGCTGGTTGAGGGCGTGGATATCATTGCCGGAAACGACCGCTATCATTTCGGTACAGGGGACACGGACGGGCTGCACCAGGATGCGCTCGAATGGGACAAAGCAAATGCCGACGTGGCGGCAGGAGACGAAAGTGCAGGCATGTTTGCCCTCAAACCGGACGGTACGTGGGCCATGCAAGGCCAAGACGGACACTTTTACGATGTGAAAGACGAATCGTGGGGCTCTTACCAGTCGAGCAACGACGTCGACATCGACGCGTCAAAGCGGACCGACCTGACCTCCATGCAGAAGTACGCAACGCTGTTCGACCACATGCCGGGTCACATCGATCGTCCGCGCGGAGGACAATGGGATTCGGGACCCGACGCGAGCAGCGACTTCAAAACCATGAAGCTCAAGGTTCCGAAGCAGCGCCCTCGGTACGTCAAATACCGTGATTCTTCAATCGTAATGACGCCGCTCGGGTACCTCGTGGAGATGCGCAACACAGAGGTACTGATCTACGACATCTCCGGCAAACAAATCACCCGCATCTGGGGCGACCCCCACGTCAATGAAAAGGAGGGCGGGGACAATTGGCACTTCGGCGGCAACTCCACTTTCATTCTCCCCGATGGCGCCAAAATCCGATGCGACACCGAGCCAATTCGCTCGAACTTTTGGGTCGTCGTTGGGGTTGATGTGCTCCTCGGGGACAGCCGTTTCAGCTACAAGAAAGGCGGCGAGGGAGCCCTGAGCGAAGACGGCCGCCAGTACGACCGTGACACCACCGATGCCGACAAGCGGACCGACGCCGGAATCTTTGCGCTCACGCCATCCGGTGAATGGGCCGTTATGGCTCGCGATGGATTCTTCTATGACATCACCGATGAGAGTTGGGAAGCCTATAAACGAGACCCGGATGTTGACCTCTCCACCACCAAACGAGTCAACGTCACCACGCAGCAGAACTTCGCGTCGCGCAGCGACCAACTTCCCGCTGAGTGGCAGATGGAGGCCATTGGCAATCTCCACGAAGACCAGCAAGCCAACTTTGACAGCGACATTGCCGGTCACATGGCGGCCTTGGCAGCCATCCTGCCCGCGAAACACATGGACATGATTCGGGAGCATGCCCCCAACCTCTTCGCGGCGCTCGCCAACGACCACACCCTCGCCCAATTCATCGCGAACATGCCGGACGCGAGCTTCCAGCTGCTGATCGAGCATGCACCCGACTTGTTTGTGGCCCCCATACCCTCCGACGCGCCCAAAGATGCAGCGTGGCCGGGTCCGGCGATTTCGGGGCGCGCCCAACCCAAGCCAGCCGGGTGGTGGACTTAGCCCGATGGGCAACACGTAAGCGGGCGAATCCGACGCACAGCACTTGACCCTTCGGAATGCGATTCGCTTGCGTCGCGGCTTGCACCCGGTACACTGTCCGGTGGAGGTAGGCTTGGCACCGGCAAACAAAAAGTTGAAAGTCTTTCGGAGATCGGACCGCGACCCGACCGATGGCGCGCTGTTTCTGAACCGTGAGCTGTCCATCATTGAGTTCAATCACCGCGTCTTGCAGATGGCCCAGGATCCCACCATCCCGCTGCTCGAACGTCTGCGATACCTTGCCATCTTCTCATCGAACATCGACGAGTTCTTCGAGGTTCGGGTCGCCGGACTCAAAGAGCGCGCGCAGGCCGACCTCGCCTCGCCATACCCCGACGGTCGGACACCAGCCTCACTGCTCAAGCTCATCGCTCAGCGTTGCCATGCGTTGATCGACGACCAATACCGTGCCTTGAATGACGAACTGTTGCCCGAACTCGCCAACAACGGCATCCGGGTCCTCAAGCGCACCGAGTTGAGCGCGAACCAAACCGCGTGGCTGCGACGGTACTTCAAGCGCGAGGTGATGCCGGTCTTGTCACCGATGGGTCTCGATCCCGCCCACCCTTTCCCGAATGTCCAAAACAAAGGCCTCAATATTGTTGTGAACCTCGAGGGACGGGATGCCTTCGGCCGAGATAGCGGGGTGGCCATTCTTCCCGTGCCCCGATGCCTGCCGCGCCTCATTCATCTCCCCGCAGACCTCGCCAACTCGCCGCATCACTTCGTCATGCTGTCGAGCGTGATCCATGACAACGTAGACCGGATATTCCCGAGCATGAGGGTGACCGGTTGCCACCAGTTTCGCGTGACACGAAACTCGGACATGTGGGTTGACGAGGACGAAGCCGACGACCTGTTGGATGCCATCAAGGGCGAGCTGCACGGGCGAAACTACGGGGCCGCCGTGCGCTTAGAAGTCGCCGACAACTGCTCCGCTGATACGGTTCGGTTCCTCCGCGAGCAGCACGGACTCGACGAGGCCGATGTCTATCAGGTCAACGGACCGGTCAACCTGCACCGGGTGAGTGCATTGGTCGACCTCGTCGACCGCGCCGACCTGAAATTTCCACCCACAACACCGCGGTTGTCGGAGTCCCTCGGACCGAAGACCGATCCGTTTGCTGCCCTCACCGAGCACGATGTTCTGCTGCATCATCCGTACGAGTCTTACGCGCCCGTCGTGACCTTGCTCAATACGGCTGCGACCGATCCTTCCGTTCTTGCAGTCAAGATGACGCTCTACCGCACCGGTGCCGATTCCCCGATCGTTCGGGCGCTCATCAACGCCGCTCGAAACGGGAAAGAAGTGACCGCAGTGGTTGAGCTCAGGGCTCGATTTGATGAAGCGGCAAACATTGACCTCGCGACCCAGCTGCAGGAGGCCGGGGCGACGGTCGCCTACGGAGTTGTGGGCCACAAATGCCACGCGAAAATGTTGCTCATTGTCCGGCGAGAGGAAGGGCGAATCCGGCGGTATGTGCACCTCGGAACAGGGAACTATCACACCCAAACGAGTCGCTTCTACACCGACTTCAGCTACCTCACCTCGAACCCCGAGATCGGTGAAGATGTCCACAACGTATTCCAACAACTCACGAGCTTAGGCGGTGTGCTGCCGATGCATCGCTTGCTTCACGCACCGTTCACCTTGAAGAGCACTCTCCTCGAGCTCATCGAAGCCGAAACGGAGGCAGCCCGAGCCGGACGAACCGCTCGGATTCGCGCAAAGCTAAACGCCCTGAGCGACCCCACCGTCATTGCCGCTCTCTACGACGCGAGTCGCGCGGGTGTGGAGATCGACCTTGTGGTTCGCGGCATCTGTTGCCTGCGCCCCGGTGTGCCTGGGGTCAGCGAATCAATCCGAGTCCGCAGCATCCTCGGTCGCTTCCTCGAGCATGCCCGTGTTTACCACTTCCATGCGGACGGCCAAGACCTTGTGTTTACCGCGAGTGCGGATTGGATGGACCGAAATCTCAACCGGCGGGTTGAGGTAGCCGTCCCCATAATCGACGAACTGCTCAAACGTCGTGTGTCCTCAGAAGCGATCGACCTGGCCCTCGAGGACAACTCCAACGCGTGGGCCTTGAGACAAGACGGCACCTACCACCGAGTGTTTCCCGCTGAAAACGAGCCCCAACACCTCCAGACACGGCTCCTTGAACGCTTGAAGGATTAGCGAACCGAAAGGCGATACCCGAGTCCCTCGAGGTGCCGAACATCCTCCTCCAAATCCGCCCGGCTCAAGGGTCGCTCCTCCAGCCATGACCCGGGAAAACAGAGCTCGATGGTTCGCCCCGATGCACGGGCCACAACGTCCGGTGGTGGACGCGGTGAACGCCTGCGATGAATCTTGCTGGACAGCCGGAGCAAGCAGACCAAGTGGAGAAGGCTTCGGTCCCACATGGGGGCCACATCCGAAATCTTATCGCGGGTGGGCTTTCCGCGATGGCCCAAAACCATCGCTGCCATGCACCGCTGCTCTTGCCGACTAAAGCCGGGCATTTCGGTATGCGTAAGCAGGTATGCGCCGTGTTTGTGGTAGCCAGAGTAGGTCATAAAGATGCCCGCCTCGTGCAGGGCTGCAGACCAGCGAAGGAGCGCGCGATGGTGGCCCTTCAGCGCCCATTCCTGTGCCACTTGGTCGAACAACGAAAGCGCTGTTTGCTGAACTCGAAACGCTTGGCGCCCGTCGATTTCAAATCGTTCTTGGAGATGCCGCACGGTGGAGTCTCGCACATCGGCATGCTGTTCACGACCGATCAGATCCAGCAACACGCCTTCTCGAAGTGCATTGGATGACGCATTCAATCCGTCGATCCGCAGACCCTGCATCAAGGCCGACAACACCGCGACGCCGCCAGCAATGACTGGCCTTCTGTTTTCCGTCAACCCCTCCAAGTCCACGTCATCGACATCGCCGGCCTTGACCAGCTTCTTTCGGAGCCACGCGAGACCCTCCGGATCGATTTGGGCATACCCCTTCGCCTGAAGGATTCGTTCGATGGCGACGATCGTTCCCGATGATCCGACGGCATGGGTCCAGCCCGCCTTCCGATACAAGCGCACAACGCTCTGCATCTCGCGACGCGCAGCGAGTATCGCCGCATCCATCGCCTTCTTGGTTACGCGCCCATCCCGGAAAAACCGCTTGGTCCAGCTCACGCAGCCCATGTAAAGCGAGTCCAGCTGTGTCGGCTCGGCGCCCTCGCCAATGATCAACTCCGTTGACCCACCGCCAATGTCCATCACGAGCAGACAACCTGGCGACTCCACGCCCCGGACCACCCCCCGGTAGATCAAGCGAGCCTCCTCGCGGCCGCTAATGACATCGATTGGATGCCCCAACTCGGACTGTGCACGCTCCAGAAACCGTAGCGCGTCTTTGGTCTTGCGTAGCGTGTTGGTCCCCACGGCGCGAACTTGGGCTTCGGGCAGCTCCCTGACGCGCTCCCCAAACACGCGAAGGCACTGCAACGCGCGAGATTCCGCCGATGCATCGAGGCTACCGTCTTCGCCGAGACCCGCAGCCAGCCGCACACTCTCCTTTAGCCGGTCAACCACCGTCAGCATTCCACGCTCGCTTTGCTGAGCAACCACCATATGGAAGCTGTTCGAGCCGAGGTCGAGCGCCGCGAACTGCTTGGCTTCAACCGTTCGATCCCCGTGTTTCATGAACGAACTGTACACCAAGTTGCCGCGGAAACCGAACGGACAGCGCCAGTTGCAATACCAGCCTGTCGTTCACTGCGTTACACCTCTGTGACATTAACCCAACCGAATCGAGGTTCAGTATGAGCAAGGATCAACTCCAAGTCAGCGAGGAAGAGTCCCGGCGAGTTGCCGAAGAATCCCGTGAAACCACGTGGAAAAACCCCAGCTTCATGAAGGAGCTGTTTCTCGGAAACTTCCGGTTCGACCTTATCCATCCGTACCCAGAGCGCACCGAGTGGCGCCCCGAGTTTGAAGACTTCTTCAACAAGCTGAAGGTGTTCCTGCGCGACGAATGGGATGCCGTGGAGGTCGATCACTCCGGCGAATACAACCCCGACCACATCGCCAAGCTGGCCGAACTTGGTGCATTCGGAATGAAGATTCCCAAGGAATATGGCGGTCTCGGCTTCGACCAGCTTGAGTACGCTCAGGTGATGGAGTTGCTGGGCGTGCTCGACGGGAACCTCACCGCTCTGCTGAGTGCGCACCAATCCATCGGCGTACCCCAGCCCCTCAAGCTGTTCGGTTCGGAAGAACTCAAGAAAAAGTACCTGCCTCGCTGCGCCGCAGGTGAAATCAGTGCGTTCGCTCTGACCGAACCCGAGGTCGGATCGGACCCTGCTCGTCTCACCACCAGCGTCAAGCTCTCGGACGACGGCGAGCACTACATCATGAACGGCACCAAGCTGTGGTGCACCAACGGCACACTCGCAAAGATGCTGGTCGTCATGGCCAAGCACGAAGAGTCGGGCAAGATCAGCGCGTTTGTTGTGGAGACCGACTACGAGGGCCTTAAAGTCGAACACCGATGCCGCTTCATGGGGCTCAAGGCACTCGCCAACGCCGTCATCTCGTTCCAAGACGTCAAGGTCCCCGTCGGAAACCTCATCGGCAAGGAAGGACGCGGACTCAAGATCGCCCTGACCACACTCAACGATGGTCGCTTGTCGATCCCGAACACCTGCGTGGGTGCAGCAAAGGCCTGCCTTGCGACGGTCCGTCGGTGGTCCCAGGAGCGCTACCAGTGGGGTGTGCCGATCGGAAAACACGAAAGCCTTGGCCACAAGATCGCGTTCATCGCATCGACTACATACGCCATGGAATCCATCGTCAAGCTCACGAGCTTCCTCGCGAACGACAAGAAGCTGGACCTGCGCCTCGAGAGCGCCGCGTGCAAGGAATGGAACACCTGGAAGAGCTGGGACATCATCGATGAGACCATGCAGATTCGCGGTGGCCGTGGGTACGAGACCGAGCGGAGCCTCGAGTCCCGCGGCGAGGAGCCCATTCCCGTCGAGCGCTTGATGCGAGATTCTCGAATCAACCGCATCTTCGAGGGCTCCTCTGAGATCATGCACCTCCTCATGGCACGTGAGGCTGTCGACACGCACCTGCAGGTTGCTGGCGCCATGGTGGATCCCAAGTCCACGATCGGCGACAAGATCAAGGCATTGCCCAAGATCACAGCCTTCTACGCGTGGTGGTACCCCACCCGATGGATCAAGGGGCTCTTCACTCCCTCGTACCTCAAGTACGGGAAGTGGGCCGGACACCTGCGCTTCATCCACCGCTCGGCGGCGAAGCTGGCTCGCGAGAGCTTCCACGGCATGTTGGTCTACCGGGAAAAGATGGAACGCAAGCAAGTCTTCTTGTTCCGTCTGGTCGACGTAGTGAACGAACTGTTTGCCATGACCGCCTCGATTGCTCGGGCCATCGCCATGGAGAAACGAGGCGCCGAAGGTGCCGCTGAGGCGGCCTTGCTGGCCGATATGTTCTGCAGCGACAGCCGCCGGGCCGTCGAAGAAAAATTCTACCAACTGTGGAACAACGACGATGACCAGAAGGTCGCGCTGACAAAATCCATCATGAACGACGAGCACGTCTGGATGGAAGAGATGGCTGCGCACCTCGATACGCCGCGCGACATCGCAGACGCGGAGCCCACAGCTGCACGCTAACCACGCAGCACACTGAACGAGGGCCGGTGTTCCGCACCGGCCCTTTTTCGTTAGACGCCCGCCGCACGGCGAAACGCCGCTAGGATGGTGTCCAGCTTCGCAACAGGGAGATCGTGGCCCATGCCGTCAATCAACACCAACTCCGCACCCGGAATCACCGCGGCCGTGTGGCGACCGCCGCGAGGCGATACCAGCGGGTCGACGGTGCCGTGAATCACCGCTGTGGGCACCGTGAGATGCTTCAGTTGCGCATCCCGACTCCCCGACACCACAATGGCGGCAAGCTGGCGCTTGAACCCCTCCGGATTGGACCCTCGCTCATAGGCGGTCGCACCCAACCACCGGTAGTGATCATCGGGTCGACGGTCTTCGGGACTGCCGATCACCTTCATCAGACCGACGACACGCTCGCCCGCCTCCTCGGCGTTGGCCGGAGTCGTACCCATCAGCGCAAGCAGCGCACGGGGATCGGACAAAAAATGCCTTCGCTCCCCTGTATGGGACATGATTGAGGTCAGGGAACGCACCCGATCGGGGTGCAGTATCGCCATCTGTTGCGCAATCATGCCGCCCATCGAGGCCCCAATGATGTGGGCAGACTCAATACCCAATGCCGTGAGCACACCAAAGCCATCCTCGGCCATGTCCGAGAGCGTATAGGGCGTCTGTTGGGACCGATTTACCAACCGGTGGGCGATCATCGAGCCCAAGGATGGCGGCTGAAGACCGTCGAACCACGTGCTCTGACCCATGTCTCGATTGTCGAATGCGATGACCTGAAAGCCTGCGGCCACGAGTCGGTCAATCATCTCCGGCGGCCAGTGGATGAGTTGAGCGTTGATGCCCATGACGAGAAGAACGGGGTGTCCCTCGCCGTGGACCTCACAATAAATATCAACACCATTGGCTTGAACAAGCGGCATGCATCCTCGAGTCTCTGGAAACACAGCAGCGCTTCGATGCACCCAACTCGATTGGGCTGAACACACCATCGAAGCATCCATCGCCATTGTAGCGCCTTCGCTGCCGGAGCGAAGCCTTCCATCGCCGCGATCGGTCACCGCCGCGCAGTCTGTTTTGAGGTCCGCGGTGTTGTGACCGGTCAATCGCGACGTCCACCAGTGATACAGTAGGCAACCCCCTCATCGAAGGACCCATCATGGCCAGCTACACGCCCCTCACCGCACCCGTTCCAACCAAGGACATGCCCAAGGGCATTCCGTACATCATCACCAACGAAGCAGCCGAGCGGTTTTCCTTTTACGGAATGAAGGGAATCCTGATCATCTTCATGACGAAGTACATGCTGGATGCCAACGGTGCCGAAGACTTCATGACGGCGGATGAGGCCAAGGCGAACTACCACCTGTTCACCACCGCGGTGTACTTCACACCCATATTTGGAGCCATCCTCGCAGACTGGTTTTTGGGCAAGTACAAGACCATTCTCGGACTGTCGATCGTCTACTGCGCGGGTCACCTTGCCTTGGCCATCGATGAGACCCGTATGGGCCTCGCCATCGGCTTGGGACTCATTGCATTGGGCTCTGGCGGCATCAAACCCTGTGTTTCGGCCCATGTCGGCGACCAGTTTGGCAAGACCAATGGCCACCTGCTGGAGAAGGTCTTTGGATGGTTCTACTTCAGCATCAACCTCGGTGCCTTTGCATCGACCCTCCTGACTCCTTGGTTGCTCGCCAACTACGGGCCCCACGTTGCGTTCGGGATTCCGGGCGCCCTCATGGGCCTCGCGACGCTCTTCTTCTGGATGGGACGCAAGGTGTTCATCCACATTCCCCCGGGTGGAAAGGCCTTCATCAAGGAGTCCTTCTCAAAAGAGGGCCTGAGCTCCATCGGGCGACTGGCCATCATCTACGCCTTCGTCGCCATGTTCTGGGCGCTGTTTGATCAGACCGGTTCGGCGTGGGTGCTGCAAGCCGACCACGCCAACATGGACCGCGAGTTTCTGGGCATCGAGTGGTTGCCCAGCCAGATCCAGTCGATCAACCCAATCATGATCATGGTGTTCATCCCCATCTTCAACGGCGTCAAAACCATCGGCTGGCCCGGCTTGTATCCCTTGATGAATCGCGTGTGGACCCTGACGCCCCTGCGGAAGATTTCTCTCGGGTTTTTCATCACGGTGCCGGCCTTCTTGATTCCGTCTTGGATCGAAACGCAACTCGCAGCGGGCGTGACGGTCAACATTGGGTGGCAGTTGTTTGCCTATGTCGTCCTGACAGCAGCCGAGGTGCTCGTGAGCATCACATGCCTCGAATTTTCCTATACGCAGGCACCCAAGAAGATGAAGTCGCTCATCTTGGCGTGCTTCCTGATGAGCGTGGCGATGGGCAACCTCTTCGTCGCCATCGTCAACATGTTCATCCAGAACCCAGATGGCACCTCAAAACTGACGGGAGCGGAGTACTACAACTTCTTCGCACTCTGCATGTTCATCACCGCTGTGGTGTTCATTCCC
>Ga0160422_10000882_pt1 | contig 18486 bp, 12 predicted proteins | sample Fk160mmetaG_FD_108192 | JGI IMG/M metagenome (GOLD analysis project Ga0160422, IMG submission 108192) | Marine microbial communities from the Central Pacific Ocean - Fk160115 60m metaG | ecosystem: Environmental > Aquatic > Marine > Oceanic > Photic zone | place: The Central Pacific Ocean... | reverse complement strand
CGGTCCATCGACCCCTCCAGCTACACGGGGATCGTCGTGTCGTCAGGGACCGAACTCACCCTTGATTTCACGGTGGAACTGCAAGCGATGATTCCTCCCGCTTGGGATGACCGGGTGTTCAATCTCCAGCTACTTGTGCTCGGCGACGGAGCGGTCAGCCTCGGCGTTGTTGACCTGTTGATTCTCGTTCCTGGTGTTGGCTCTTAGTTCGAACCGACGACGTCCAACATCACCCCCCAGACAGCGTCTTGGCCCACCTTTTCCGTGCTGCTGAACGGAATGATTTGCGATGGCGAGATTCGGAGCCCCTGCGCGAGGGCCTTGAAATGAGCTGCCCGCTTGCTGCGCTTCACCCGATCGATCTTTGTGGCCACCACAATGAACGGAACTTCAGCCTCAGTGAGTAGATCCAGCATCTCGATGTCGACCTTCTGAGCGGCGTGGCGTGCATCCACAAGGCAGACCACCAACGCCAACGCCTCCCGATTGAGGAGATACCGCCGAACAAGCCGACCCCACGCCCGACGTGCCCCCTCGGGCGCCTTTGCAAACCCGTAGCCGGGCAGATCTGCAAGGCACAACACCGAGGAAACACGAAACAGATTGACCGCTTGAGTCCGCCCGGGCGTCCCACTCACGCGCGCCGCCTTTTTACGGTTGAGGAGTGCGTTTATCGCGCTGGATTTTCCAACATTCGACCGACCAACGAACGCCACCTCAGGCAACTCAGCATCCGGAAGCCGTCCCGGGAAGGTCCCCAAAAATTGAACATCGGAAGTGTGTCGTTTCCAATCCACAGGTGACCTCCTCACCCCACTCTACTAAGCTCACCCTATGACCACACGCATCCATAAAACCATTCGTGCCGATCAGGAGATCTTTTTCATCTCCGACCTGCACCTTGGTGACGGGAGCCCCTCCGATGCGTTTGGGGACAAAGATAAGGCACTCGTCTCCTTTTTGACGCATGTCGCCGACCGCGATGCACATCTCGTCATCGTGGGAGACGCCATTGACTTTCACCAAGCGTGGTTTTTCAGTCGCGTTCTCAAGGCCCACGGTGCTCTGTTTGGCGCGTTGTCCTCTTTGGCGGATGCAAAGGGTGTGACCTACATCTGGGGAAACCACGACGCGGACATGTCGTTCTTCAAGGATATTCTTCGATTCGATGTTTGCTCGAGCCTGACGATAGGGACCGACATATTTGTCCAGCACGGATACGAGTACGACCCATTCATCGGCCCCCATCTCGAAGCGACACACCGTGCAACACAAGTTCACCACCTCATTGAACGCCTCCTGCGCACGCGGATTCGGGTGCCGCTGGAGCAGTTCTATACACGAACGAATCGGTTCATGTTTTGGTTGGTTCACAAGCTCACATGGCTGAAGAATCAACTCGGAACCATTGGGCTTGCCTCGCTGCAAAAACGACTCGATGCCCAAGAGTTGTACTGGGTCCACGCACAGCTCGGAGACCCGCAGGGGATCTGGGAAAACGTACGACACGAACTCGAGTCCGGGCCCTACGCGTACATCGTCACTGGCCATTCGCATTTGCCGGGACGGGTGGAGGTGGCACCGGGGCGTACATACATCAACACCGGCTCATGGACATTTCAATCTTCGAATTATGCTCGCTGGGATGGGCAGGAGTTCGAAGTCTGCGATTGGATCAGGCAGAAAACCTATTCTGACCGCTGGTACCAACCATTGATGGACCGCAGATGGCGACACATGGATATGATGGCGTGGTGGCGTGCGAACTACATGGGGTGGTTCAGGTTCCGGGTCGGCGAAGTTCGAAATCGAGATAGCGACTCACGTGCCACCCACGAGATTGTGCGGCCCACTGGAGATTAAATGCTTGTAAACGGAACCCCGACGCGAACGGTATGGATGACCGATGGTGTTGTTCACATGATTGATCAGCCTCGACTCCCCCATGCATTTGAGGTCTGCCAACTTCAGCACCACACACAAACCGCGAATGCGATCTCCACCATGGTGGTTCGGGGAGCAGGTGCCATTGGAGCAACCGGCGCTTTCGGGATGGCTCAGGCTGCGTTGGAGGCCCCAGACAATGGCTTCCACCAATACATTCAAGAAGCCGCAAACACACTGTCCAACACCCGACCAACGGCACAGAACCTGTTCTACGGCATTCGGTCAGTCCTCCGGGCCATCGAGTCCGAGGCTGATGATACGGCGCGCGCTCGATTGGCGGCCGTCGACGCAGCCCATGCCGTTGCCGATGACGATGCAGCGTGCTGCAAAGCGATTGGAGAACACGGTGCTGCGCTGATTCCACACGCTGCGAACGTCTCGACTCACTGCAATGCAGGGTGGCTCGCATTCGTCGACTGGGGAAGCGCGTTGTCGCCGATTTACGTCGCGCACCGCGCCGGCAACCCAGTCCATGTCTACGTGGACGAGACACGACCGCGAAGTCAGGGCGCACGGCTAACGGCGTGGGAGTTAGCATCCGAAGGGGTGGCTCATTCAATCATTGCTGACAATGCCGCCGGACACCTGATGCAACGAGGCGAAATCGACATGGTCATTGTGGGTTCCGACCGAATTGCCGCCAACGGGGATGTCGCCAACAAAATCGGCACCTACTCCAGCGCAGTTGTGGCTCACCGTCATGGAATTCCGTTTTATGTGGCGGCTCCAACAACAACCATCGATCCAGAATGCCCCACGGGCATGGACATCCCCATCGAGGAACGCAACGGTGAGGAAGTCAGTCACACCTGGGGGTGGTCCGATGAAGGCAGCTTCATCCGTGTTCGTACAACCCCGGTTGTCTCACCGACCCGAAATCCAGCCTTTGATGTGACCCCCGCCGAGTTGGTGAAAGGGATCATCACCGAAAAGGGAATCGTTCAGGCCAACCCCCGCGGAATTTCGAGCGTCGCACGCAACTGATTGTACGCTCACCGAACGGGCGTTGGTTTGCCGTCCCGAACCACGACGGCCTCACCGACGGGGGCATCACCCCATTCTCGCAGCAACTCGCTGCCGTCGACAATGAAAGCATCGTTGGGAATCGTCACGCCGTAGCCAATCTTCACGCCGTTGCCGACCTTCGCGCCGTGACCGATGGCCGATCCCATAAAGTGTTCATGGGTGTCCACCCGCTGCGATCCGGGACCGTCGACTTCCACCTTAACGGTTGAACCGAAGCTCAAGTCAAGGACTGTGCTGCCCCAAGCCATGAACGAATCTCGGCCAAATACGCAGGACTGAAAGCCACCTCCGGAGGACACCATTGCGCCGGGGTACAGGGTACACAGATTGACGTGTCCGTAGCGTCCAACGTGAGCGCCCTCTCCCAATACAGACGCGTTCACCGTACCGTGCGAATCGACTTTGGCATTGGCCGCCATCACGCTGCCTCGCACGACGGCATTGGGTCCAATGTCACATCCATCGCCAATGATCGAAAACTCAACGACGGCGGACGGGTGAATGCTGACCCCGTCACCCACTTCACACATGCGACGCGCGATGGTCCCGCTGCGCAGCGACCGGACCCGAAGGATGAGGCGAAGCAGAATCCAGATTCGTCTCAGCCATCCCGCGGAGTCCCAGCCCAGTTTGGCGTTCTCGGCACGAGCCAAAAGTGACAACTGATTGATCCGAATGATGTGGGTCCAGTGGTCTACTTGATGGACCATTGCCGGACCGACTCGGACATTTCGGTTCCCCGCCTGCTCGAGTGCTTTTTGCCGTACATCGAGTTCGAGGTCCCGCAGCGACATGTCGACACTCACCGGCCTCGCCGACTCAAAGGCCGGTGGCCCCGTGACCACAGCAAGCTCATAGATTCCGGGCTCCTCGACCTTCTGCTGAGGACCGCTCCAATCAAACCAAGAGGGGTCTCCGGCGCGAAATCGCCCCAGACCACATGCCATCAACCGCCGCACCGCCTCCGCGGTAAACCAAGTGCGATCACTGAACAGCACGTAAGGCTCGCCAACGGGAGCGGACTCCACCACCGTGCACCCAGCCGCCTCAAGGGCGGACACTTGCGCCTCGGCAAGCGTTCGTCCATCGACAACTGTGTGGCTCACGGCGTCGTCAAACGGAGCGATTCGTGTGCCGGTATGTAGACAAAACGCCTTCATGATTGATCGATATCCCGCACCGCAGTCCTCCGCTCTACTACGATGGTTCCATGGTTGAACCCGGAATACTCTCACTGGCACCCGTTGCACTCGCCATTGGGCTCGCGCTCAAGACTCGGCAGATTGTTTCATCGCTCGGCGCAGGCGTTCTGCTGGCTGCGCTGATCTTGAAGTCGTGGAACCCTTGGGACGCCTTGATTTACACGGTCGATCCCCTTTTGTTGGACGCAATCGCAAATCGAGACCACGTCAAGGTGACCCTTTTCACCCTGTTTGTCGCCGCCACATTGGAGATCGTGAGCCAAGGCCAAGGGACCCGTGCGCTGGTGCAGCGAATCACGCGATGGGCGCGGACCCGCCGAAGCGGCATGCTCGCCAGTTGGGGGGCAGGGATGGTGGTTTTCTTTGACGATTATGCCAACTGCCTGATTGTGGGAGGCAGCATGCGATCGGTCTCAGACCGACTCGGCTTTTCACGAGAGAAGCTCGCCTACATTGTCGACTCCACTGCCGCCCCCATGGCAACGCTCGCATTGGTGAGCACATGGATCGGCTTCGAAGTGAGTCTCATGGGCGACGCACTCGCAGCCTCGGGCATTGAGACAAACGCATACGCGTTTTTTTTGGAAGGCCTTCCTTACCGATTCTATCCATTCTTGGCGCTGTTTTTTGCGCTCGCCATCGCATGGACCGGCCGCGACTTTGGACCCATGCGGTCAGCCGAGATGCGGGCTCAACGCGAGATGGCCCCGCCCGATGCGGACACGGTTCCACCGATTCGAGCCTGGCTGGGCGCAACCCCGATCGCCGCGTTGGTGGGCGTTACCGGCGTGTCACTCTGGGTGCAAGGGACTGCCTCCGCCGGGTCGGGTGCGCGGTTGTTCGAGATTATTGGTGGTGCAGACGGCTACGACGCAATGCTGCACGGTTCTATCGCCTCTCTCACGGTAGCAGCCATCGGTGCCGTCGGCGTTCGGGCCCTGACATCAAAGGAGGTCACTGAGGCGGCGTTGGCCGGTATTCGGGGTCTTGTCGATGCAATGGTCGTGTTGTTCCTCGCATGGGCGATGGGGTCCGCCATCGGAGAACTTCAGGCCGCCCAGTACCTCGTCGCGACCCTTGGCCCCGCAGTCCCCAGTTGGACGCTGCCAACGCTTGTCTTCACCATTAGCGCTGCCATTGCCTTCGCCACTGGAACGAGCTTCGGCACCATGTCCATCATGATACCGCTCGCAATTCCACTCGCCCTGCAGCTCGAACCCACCACGAGCTTGGCGTTGGCGACCAGTGCGGCCGTCCTCTCGGGCGCCACGTGGGGGGATCACTGTTCGCCCATCTCTGACACCACAATTCTTTCCAGTACCGGCACGGGCTGCGACCACGCAGCCCATGTTGCCACGCAGCTTCCCTATGCATTGTCAGCCGGCGCCATCAGTATCCTGCTGGGAAGCCTGCCCGCGGGGTTTGGCGTGAACCCATGGGCGTGCCTCATCCTTGGGTGCGCAGCGTGTGCCGCGATTGTCCGCTTTGCTGGAAAGCCACTGCCTCAGGCTAGTTCGTCTTCTTGATTTGTCCGCTCTTGAGCATGCCAGTGTACTCATCGAGCATGCCCCGCACCTTGCCACTCAGCAGCAACAGTCCCAAAATATTCGGGAATGCCATTCCAAGAATCATCAAGTCTGAGAAATCGAGAACATTACCGGCGGTCACGACCGAGCCCAAAAACGCGAAGAACAAAAAGAGTCCCCGGTACACCATTGAACTGCCGTCGCCGAACAGCCACGCCCAGCACCGCTCACCGTAGTACGACCAAGAAATCATGGTCGAAAATGCAAAGAGGAACACCGCGGCAGACAACACATACTGGAACCATGGAATGACACTGGTCATCGCCAACGATGTGAGTGCGCCGCCTTGTCCGGCTTCCCGAGCAGCCACATAGGCCAAGTCTGGACTGTTCCAGGCACCCGTGATCACGATGACCAAGGCCGTCATGGTGCATACAACCACCGTGTCAATAAACGGCTCGAGGAGCGCAACAACACCCTCTTCGACCGGATGCTTTACCTTTGCGGCTGCGTGTGCAATCGCCGCTGAACCCACACCGGCCTCGTTCGAGAATACCGCGCGCTTCACGCCAATAACCAGCACTCCAATGAATCCACCCTCAATCGCATCGGGATTAAAGGCTCCGTCGATAATCGCCGCCACGGCGCCCGGAATCGCACCGGCGTTGACGGCGAGAATGTAGACGCAGGCCAGCACATAGACCGTGCACATCAGCGGAACAATCCGCTCCGCAACAGTAGCAATGCGCTTGATGCCACCAATAATGACAACGCCAACGATGGCCGTGATGATCAACCCATACAGCCAGCCCTTGTCAGCAAAAAATGGCACAACCGTTTGAATCTGACTCATGGACTGGCTGACTTGAAAGGCATTTCCGCCGCCAAAGGAGCCTCCAATGCAGAGTATGCAAAACAGCACCGCCAAGACCCGGCCAAGCTTACCCATCCCCTGCTCAGCGAGGCCATTGCTGAGGTAATACATGGCTCCACCCATGATTCTGCCGTCGCTCCGCTTCTGCCGGTAGGCTTGCCCAAGGGTGCACTCCGTAAACTTGGCGCTCATGCCGATCAGGCCAACCAAGATCATCCAGAACGTGGCACCAGGTCCCCCCAAGGCCACCGCAATCGCCACACCGGCAATGTTTCCGAGCCCTACCGTCGCAGACAACGCCGCGGACAATGCCTGAAAATGAGTGACCTCTCCCTCACTCTCCTCGTCATCGTATTTTCCAGCGACGAGGTCGATGGCATGGCGGAACAATCGGACGTTTACAAAGCCCATGCGAAGCGTGAAAAACGTCGCCCCGAGCAACAGCCAAAAGACAACAAGAGGCATGTTGAGCCCGGGAATGTTCCAGAAAAATACGGTGGCGATCGGCCCGACCAAGTACTCGCCAAACATCGCATCAATCGCAGCCTCAAAGCCAGCATCAGCTTCTGCAGGCGTCGCGTCAGCCGGTGTGGGTGCGCTCGCACTGGGCTCAGGAATATCAGCCTCTGGCACAGCCTCCGCTCTGCTTGCTTCGTCCTGGGTGGAACCCACCGGAACTGCATCTTGAGCGATTGCACCGGTAGAGGTCATCATGGCTGCAACGAGGAACAACATCCGGATCATAGGAATACTCCGATCATGGGGGGCTACACTCTGCGTATACGGTTGGCTTCGTTTCAGCCAAGGTCCGCGAGCGAGGCCTGCAACTCGCGAGCGAGCTGCGGCGCATCTAACGATGCCGCCAAGTCGATTCCTTCCTGCCACACCGCACGGGCACCATCTCGGTCTCCACCCTCTTCGCGATGTTTACCGAGAAGAAAGCGAGCATTCACTCGTGTCTCATTGTGGGCGGAACGATCTGCCTGATCCGTTATGGCGACCAGTCGATCATCAACACCTGGTTCGCCCTTCTTTCCTTCCAAGTATGCCATGAAGGCGTCGTTCATGATCACACCCGGGGCGTACCCAGAGGCTGAGGCAATGTCCCTGCTCTTCTTGAAGGCTGCCCATGCTCGTGCATGGTCTCCCAGACGAAAGTGCACGTCACCGATGTTGTGAAGGTTGATGACTGCACCCAGCCGGTAGTCAAGGCCTTCCCGAATCCGCAAGGCGGTTTGATACAGTTCAAGAGCATCATCAAACTGCTCGGATTCTGTGTGCAAGGTACCCAAGTTGTTGAGGATGCGACCCAACAACAGCGGATCATCAGCCCGTTCCGCACGCGTCTTCGCCTCGTGCAAAATCTCGAGGGAGGCAGCTCGATCACCGTTTCGAATGGTCCTCAATGCCAAGGTGTTGAGGGAACGCGCTGCCAACAGGTCGTCTGAACCTGCCAATTCGCGCGCCTCGCGAAGCAGGCTGTCTCCTTGAGCCGTATCGCCTTGGTCCAAGGCGATGGCGCCGAGCCCGTTGAGGGCATCCACTGCAACCTCGCGCCGCCACGGGGCCGCCTCGCTTAAGTCCATGCCCTTGATGGATCCGAGGGCGACGGCTCGCGCTTGATCAAAGCTAGCCCGCGATATGATGTGCTTGCCCATGTAGCTATACAGGTGACCAAGGGACGCCGTCGCGCGGGCCTCTACCTCGGAGTTGCCGGTGTCCTCGCCGAGGTCCTGCGCCACTTGCAGGTGAATTTCCGCTTTCCGTGGGTCACCGGCCAAGCGCCACCCCTCGCCCGCCTTCAGGCGCAATGTGGCTTCCTTTACCCGAGCGGCGTGACCCGGACGATTCACCCGATCCAGCCAACCTATGCCTTCTTCCCAGCAGGCCAGCGCCGGGTGAATCATCTGCTGGCTTCGCAGATGGTCGCCCCCACGTTCTGCATGCCCTGCGGCGCGCAAGTACTGACCTCCAGCGGCACAGTGAGACGCCAAATCCATGCGCCGGTCATCGAGCATATCGCCGTACAGCCGCTCCATCGCATCAGCGACCATCCGGTGGTACTCCGAGAGCCGAACGCCCAATATGGATCGATGCACTGACTCCCAGAGCAGCACGCTTGAGAAGTGGGCATAGCCACCCATCTCTGGACCGCTCCGCTCGACGATTCCACGCTCAATCAAATCTTCGACCAACCCTCCGATGTCGTCGAGTCCGCTGGCCTCGCGCACCAAGGCGACGGGAAACGACATGCCAATGGTCGCTGCGATCTGCAAAACGCCCTTAGACGCTGGACCGAGGGCATCAATCCGCGATGAAATCATGCCCTCGAGGTTGACCGGCAATTGAACCTCGGCAGGGTCGCCCACGAGGGCCGAGATACCGTTGTCGGTCTCAATTCGGCCCGCCTGCTTTAAGGAACGGATGACCTCATCCACGTACAAGGGATTGCCCTCGGAGGTGGACCGCAGCAACTCAAGCAGCGACGGGTCTACGCTCCCCGTCCCCAAAAACTCGCCCACGAGATCATCAAATCGATTGCCTTTGACTCGATTGAGGGTGATCCGAGAATCCGCAGGGCGCAATTCTGACGGCAAACCATCACGCCCGGCAAACAAAAACACGACGGGATTCCGCTGATGACCACGAATGGCGGCACCGACAATTTGCCGCTCGAGCGAGCCCAGATATTGCACATCATCGACGGCGATGATTGCTGGCCCTGAACGCGCAATGGCGTCGACAAGCCGAGAGGCCGCGCCGATCATTTTGTCGATGTCAGCGCGCACTTCGCTGCGCTTTCGAACGCCGTACATCGCACCAATCACAGTGAGGTCATCGTCTGATACTCCAAGGCGCGTGAGTCGATGCAGTTGAGCTTGGACCACTTCGGGACCGTCGTCCCGGTTGACGCCCAGAACGTGGGCAGCCACGTCTCGAAGCACATCGAAGGGCCGGTACCCTCGATACGGTCGCGCCCGTGAAAACACGAAGGGAACCCCTCGAACTCTCGCCAGCCGCTGAACCTCACGAAGGAGCCGAGATTTACCCATCCCAGCACCGCCATTGATAGACACCACTGCACCCGTGCCGCCAGCTAGGCGCCCAATCGCCTCGCTGATGTGGTCCATCTCATCTCCGCGAGCCACCCAGCGTCCGGTCACCGGATCCAGACGGTCTCGGGCCCCGTGCAAACAAAAGCTCTTGTACTGCGTACGCCTTCCCTTCCGCCGGAAGGACGGGCCGGAGGTAAACCGAAACCGATGGCCCGCCATCGCCGCAACTCGGTCGCTCACCAACACCTGCCCGAGATCAGCCTCGCTGCACAAACGATGGGCAAGTTTGATGGTGTCGCCGCGGGCGAGGTACCGTATCGACCGTCCTGAACGCCCACCCATCGTTATTTCGCCGCGATGAACACCGATTGATACTGCAATCCTCTGTCTACGGATCGAACCCTGCTGCGTCAACGCATGGATCGCATCCGCGCACGCAACTGCGCGCTCCAAGTCATGCTCTCCCGCCTTCGGGACCCCGAAAAAAACCAAAAAACGGTCGTCCTCGTACGACTCCAGTAGGCCGCCGTGTCGGTCGATCACGCGACGTAGACGACGCAGGAGCTTGTAGTGCCACCGCACAACCTCCGCGGCGTCGCGGCGTGCTGACATTTCTGTGAATCCGATGACCTCTGCCATCAGGACAGCCACGACCTTTCGCTCCCCCTTACTGCCCCGAAGCAATCGCGGAAGACGGACGTTTTCTTGGCTGGCCGTGACCGTTCCTCCGTCAATATTCGAGATGTCGGTCAAGTTCGTGCCCCCGCCTTCGAGGCGTCTCAAATCGGAAGCGAGGCCTTCCAAATCGGCAACACCGGGATTGCCCTGAGCCTCGTCAGGGAAACGGTCATGCATGAAGGCGGCGAGCTCATGGGCATCGGCACGAAGGTTTGAACGATACAGGTACGCCCAAAGTTCCTCTTCGGCTTCGCCCGCTGTTGAGGGTCTCGTCTCCGGGTCCTTATCCAGCATTCGTGAGACCAATCCCCACAATTCGTCCGATACATTCGGGTTCTCCTTTCGGGGATCTGGCACCTCCGCAGCGCGCACTTTCCGGAGTTTTTCTGCCGGATCCGGATCTTGAAACAGTCGATGTCCAACCAGCAGTTCGTAGAGCACCACGCCGGCACTGTATACATCCGAGCGGTGGTCCATTGGACGACCACCGGCTTGTTCAGGCGACATGTAGGCATATTTTCCGCCGCCCGGCATCCCCTCAACGGGATCGGAATCCCCCACTAGACGCGCAATACCAAAGTCGAACAGCTTCACATCGCCCTGAAAGCCAATCATCACATTATGCGGCGAGACATCGCGGTGAATGAGGTTGAGGGTGCGCCCCTGCGCGTCGGTTCGAGTGTGGGCGTGATGCAGGCCACGCAGGATACTCGCCACCACGAAAACCGCTAAGGGAATCGGCATGCGCTCACCCCGGCCACGGAGCGACTTATTGATACGCGTCAAATCTCGGCCGTGGATGTGCTCCATCGCGATGTAATGATCCGAGGAGACTCGGCCGAGTTCATAAATCTGCACGATGTTTGGATGGCTCAGGCTCGCGCTGATTTTGGCCTCTTTTATGAACAGCCCCACAAACTTCGCAGAACTGGCTAAGTCAGGAAGAATGCGCTTGATCACCAGATGACGCTCGAAGCCTTCAACGCCAAAGCTGCGCGCGAGAAAGATCTCGGCCATCCCGCCTTTAGCCAGCCGGCGCATCAGTTCATATTTTCCGAAACGGGCCGGCAAGTCCATGGGCGGTCTCTCCGCGTCAGATCATACGACAGAACAACGGATATATGGACCCCAGCCCGTCAAACGGCTAATCCGCGCCCATGCCCCAACTGTTGCCTGTAATCCCTCTCTCGAAGCCCGTACTCTTCCCCGGAATGATTGCGCGGGTCCACCTTGCCCTCGCGTCCGAGGTTGCTGCAATCGACACCCACATCGACACCCAGCAACCCCTGTTGGTGGTTCCCCCCGTCGATGCGCTCCGGGTCAACCCGGGTCCACTGGATCTGCACACAGTGGGCTGCGTTGCGCAGGCCACTCGTGTCGTTCGCTTGGGGGATGGTTCAGTACGCGTATTGATCGAGGGCATCGATCGCGTGGCGGTGAAGCAGGCTCGCCCTGACCCTCAATCGGGCATGGCAGCGGAAGCGACCCCGCTTTCGTCTGCAGTCTCGGATGCCGTGCTCGTCGATCGCATGCACCTCGATCTGAAGGCAGGCTTGAAAGCGCTAATCGAGGGGGACCCCAACCTGCCATCGACACTCAGCAGACTGGCGGAGACTGACACCAACCCTGCGCGGCTGGCGGACCGAATCGTCGCAAACTTGACGATTCCATACGAAGATTATCTCTCCTTCCTGAGTGAACCCAGCGTCGACCAACGCATGCAGATGGCGGTCGAATTTCTGTTGAAAGAGCGCGAATATCGAACGCTCCGCAACGCCATTCAGCAGCGCACCCATGAGCGCCTCGACAAGCAGCAACGTGATTTCTACATTCGTGAACAAATCCGAGCACTCCGGGGTGAATTGGAGGGGAACCCAAATGGTACCGATGAAGCCGACCGCTTGGAGGCCCGGCTCAACGCGGTGGGAATGCCCGACGAGACCCTCGAAGAGGCACTAAAAGAAGTGACTCGAATGCGGCGAATGCCTCCCGATGCGGCGGAATACAACGTGGCCCGCACCTGGCTCGATTGGCTGGCCAACATGCCGTGGTCAAAATCCACAGAAGACTCCGGAGACCTCGGGGCTGCCCGCGCTGTACTGGACCGTGACCATGACGGTCTCGAGCGCGTCAAAGACCGGATTTTAGAGCACCTCGCGGTCACCCAATTGAACCCGAACGGCAAAGCGCCGATTCTGTGCTTCGTGGGCCCGCCGGGGGTCGGCAAAACGACCTTGGGGCAAAGCATAGCGAAGGCACTCGGTCGGGAGTACCAGCGCGTAAGTCTCGGCGGTGTCAAAGACGAGGCGGAAATACGCGGGCATCGGCGCACCTATGTTGGCGCCCTGCCCGGCCGACTTATCAATGCGATTAAACGAGCCGGGAGCCGGAATCCCGTCATTGTTCTCGATGAAATCGATAAGCTTGGCGCCGACTTCCGCGGCGACCCGACCAGCGCCCTCCTCGAAGTGTTAGACCCGGAGCAAAACAACGCCTTTGTCGACCATTATCTCGACGTCCCATGGGACCTTAGCCACGTTTTATTCGTGTGCACGGCAAACATGGCGGACCAAATCCCGTCCGCCCTCAACGACCGACTCGAAATGATCGAAATCTCTGGGTATATCCAAGAAGAGAAAGTTCAAATCGCGGTGCAACATTTGCTGGCGAGATTGCAGCAAGAGCACGGCCTAACCGGTGAACAATTCAGCGTTTCTGAGGCGGCGATTTCGCACATCATCGAGGCGTACACCGCTGAAGCCGGAGTTCGAAACCTCGTTCGTGAGCTGGCGAAACTTCACCGTAAGGCAGCCCGCAAAATTGTCGAAGGCCACACCGAACCAATGCGAATCGAGTCAAAAGAGGATGTGTTCGCGATGCTGGGCGCACCGCGTCACATTCCCGAAATCGCCGAACGAGTCGATGTCCCCGGTGTCGCGTTGGGGCTCGCGTGGACCGCTGCCGGTGGAGATATTCTGTTTATCGAGGCCACATCGCTGCCCGGAGCCAAGGGCCTGAAACTCACCGGTTCGCTCGGTGATGTCATGAAAGAGTCGGCAGAGGCCGCCATGAGTCTTGTGCACTCGATGCACGACACGCTCGGAATCGCGAAAGAAAAGGTCGATCAGCGCGCCATCCATGTTCATGTTCCTCAGGGTTCAATACCGAAGGATGGACCCAGCGCCGGGGTCACCATGGTGACGGCAATCGCAAGCTTATTGACCGGGCGAGAGGTTCGGCCCTATGTGGCGATGAGCGGCGAGATCACCTTGCGTGGGAAGGTTTTACCCGTGGGCGGAGTGCGGGAGAAAGTCCTTGCTGCCCGCAGAGCGGGGGTAAAGACTGTGCTGCTCCCCAAACACAATGAGAAAGATTTGGTCGACGTGCCGGAAAAACTTCGCACCGACATCGACGTTCAGTTTGTTGAGCGCGTCGAAGACGTCTTAGAGGCCGCACTGGCCCCCGCTTAGTCGCATTCAGGGTCCATCGGATTTAGGGCAGCAAACCGCTCGATTAGGCGTCGGCTCTCATCATCAATCGACCGAGGAACGGCGATCTCTACGCGTGCATGCCAGTCATCGCCGGCAGCACCTTGCCCTTTCAGTCGGAGCATTTTGCCACTGGATGTGCCTGGCGGTATGGACACCTTGACTTCACCGGATGGGGTCTCGACCCGAACGCGTCCTCCCAAGATCGCCTCCACCACGGATATCCGCACAGTACCGTTCGAGGGTGCATGGGGCGTCGCGCTGCGATGACCATCAGACCTCGGCGGTGGTGAACCCGGATCGGTATCCCGACGAGGATGGTGGGTACCCGACTCCTTCGTGACCGTGATTCGACACACGAGGTCTGCGTACATGTTGTTCCGCTTGGAGAAGTTCCCCATGCGAGGCTCCCGAAGCACATCGCCTGTGCATGTCTTTGGAGGCACCCGGAGGTCGTAAATCTCCGCGTAGTTGTACACGTTGACTCCGTCGCTGCTCCGCCGGAGGCGATTGTATTTTACGGTTACCGTACCGCCCAAGCGCCCAACTCGCCCAGGCACCTCTACCGGCACAACAACCTCAGCATCATCCGGTTCGTTGCGCTGCGGCTTGACCTTCTTCGCGCCAAATCCAAAGTCGGCTGTTGCCGAGCCTGGGTCTGCAAAAATATCGTCCAACGAAACGTCGGCCGTCTGATGCCTCGATGACCGGCCTGCGCCCGCTTTCTGGTGGCCGGAGAACCCATCCCACCCCCCCGGAGGCCGCCAGTGAGTTTTGATGTGCGACTTGGATGCCTTCCGGGCCGGTCGCGAGACTTGGCGGTCGTACCGAGCACGACGCTCAGGGTCAGCAAGCGTCTCGTAGGCCTCTCGAATGCGACCAAATTGGGCTGCAGCCTCGGGGTCTTCGCCAGCGACATCCGGATGACACGACCGGGCCAGTTTCCGAAAGGCGCGTTTGATGTCATCTGAGGCCGCATCGGGCTCGACGCCGAGAATCCGATAAAACTCGCCAATGATCGCCATGGATGAATCCCCGTAGATGCGGGTTGGATAAGTGCTGTGGGAATGATACCTCTACATATGTATAGATACCGATCCGAATCTAATTGCATCTCAACTCGTCACCGAGGCACCAACCGTCAACCCACGAGATATATTCACTACTGAACGGGCCTCGAAGCAAAAGTCTTGACGAGTCCACACCTCACCCGCTACCGTGAATCAGTAGAACCCAAGCCACGCCCATGCCCAAGTACCAAAACCCTTCCGGCCTCGCCTGCTCCTTCTGCCACAAGCCTCAGCGCGAAGTGGATAAAATCATCGCGGGTCCGAACGTGTACATTTGCTCCGAATGCATCAAGCTGTGTTTGGACATCATTCGTGAGAATGCGCAGTCGAAGCCCATCTCATGGGGCCACCAGAAAGTCCCAGCGCCTTCCAAGATCAAGAGCTTCCTCGATCAGTACGTCGTCGGCCAAGACATGGCGAAGCGCAAGTTGGCTGTAGCTGTATACAACCACTACAAGCGCCTCGAAGCCAACCAAAAGGTCGAAGGGCAAACGGAAGAAGGCGACGTCGAGATCCAAAAGTCGAACGTGCTTCTCATCGGCCCAACCGGTACGGGCAAGACGCTGATTGCGCGGACGCTTGCACGCTTCCTCGATGTGCCGTTTGTGATCGCCGATGCAACGACGCTCACCGAAGCCGGCTACGTTGGCGAAGACGTTGAAAACATCGTGCTCAACCTCTACCAAGCCTCTGGGAACAACATCGAACGCACCGTGAAGGGCATCGTATACATCGATGAGATCGACAAGCTGGCCAAGAAGAACTTCACCAGTTCTGTCAGTCGCGACGTCTCGGGTGAAGGCGTCCAGCAGGCCCTACTGAAGATCATCGAAGGCACCATGGCGAACATTCAAGTTCGCGGCTCCAAACGGTTGCCCAATCAAGAGTATCTGCAAGTCGACACCAGCAACATTCTGTTTATCTGCGGCGGATCGTTCGAGGGATTGCAGCAGCTCATTGAAGAACGAATGGGCAAACGCTCCGTCGGGTTCATGGCCGAAGAACAAAAAAATGAGATCGAGCGTGAACTCGAAATCCTGCAACGCGTGACACCCGGTGACCTCGACCGTTTCGGATTAATTCCTGAGTTCATTGGTCGCCTTCCCGTGCTTGCCGTAATGGACAACTTGGGTGTTGAAGACTTGGTTCAAGTGTTGAAGGAACCAAAAAACTCTCTTGTCCGTCAGTATGAGAAGCTGTTCAAGTTCGAGAAGGTCAAGTTGTCGTTCACCGATGAGGCGCTCATTGCGGTCGCCGAAAAGGCTGCGACCCGAAAGGCTGGTGCGCGTGGACTTCGAACGATCCTTGAAAAAGTCATGCTCGATGTGATGTTCGACATTCCAAGCGAGGACAACATCCGCGAGGTGGTGATCACCAAAGAAGTCATTGAAGACGGCGCTGACCCCGTCATCGAGCTGGTCCGCGATTATGGGGTGCCGGGCTGAAAACCGGATTCCTGATTTCTTCGCCTCAGATGCGCGACCCTTGGTTCGAACGCACCTTAATCTTATTGTGTCAGCATAATGATGAGGGCGCCTTGGGGCTCATCATCAACCGGGTCGGCGACGTCGACCTTGAGGAAGTCATTGAGCGTCTCGCGGAAGACCACGGTGAATTCGGCGCTCTCTCCGACGGGTCACAGAAGACTTGGTGGGGTGGACCAGTTGGCGACGGTGCCGGATTCGTCTTGTTTGCTGGCTCGGTTTCGACCGACGAAGGGTGGACAGTCGGGTCGATAGCCATATCGCCTTCGGTGGAGCGACTCGACAACCTGATTCGCAGTCAGCAGCACTTTGAATTGGCGCTCGGCTATGCCGGGTGGGGCCCTGGGCAGTTGGCCCAGGAGGTTGAGGAAGGGTCATGGATCTTCGTCGATGTTGAGCCGGAAATCGTCTTCGATACGCCAATGGAAGAGCGCTACGAAAAAGCACTAGCCCAGTTGGGGCTCACGCCCGATATGGTCTGGATGCAACCCATCAACGAGTAGTCCTGTGCGCGAGCTGACCTTTACTCATACCATCGGCGCCGGAGCCTTCGGAACGGTGTACAAGGCCGAACTGTCCACGGAACAGGACTTTCGTCGCCAAGTCGCGGTGAAAATTATCTCTGGCGACCACGCCGAGAAGGAAATGTTCATCACGCGCATGCGTGACGAGGCTCGCTTGCTCGGACTGCTCCAAGGAGACCACATTCTGCGCGTGCTTGATCTCCTGTCACTGACTGACCGCGATGCGATCATCATGGAGTACATCGACGGAGTGGACTTGTCCCATGCAATCGATGCTGGTCAACCGCCTCCCCTGCGCGCAGCCATGGAAATCGGAGCCATCGTCGCCGACACCCTCGACCGGGCGCACTCTGCAGTCCATCCGAAGAGCGGCGAACCACTCGGCGTAGTGCATCGAGATGTGAAGCCGGCCAATGTCATGCTCACGGCTTCTGGGAACCTCAAGCTTCTCGACTTTGGTGTGGCGCAGGCCAAGTTTGCCGCCCGGGAGAGCCAGACTGGACAAATGGTCCTTGGCACCCTGAACTACATGGCCCCCGACTACATAATTTCCGGTGAGGTCACACCCGCAATCGACGTATACGGTTTGGGACTCACGCTGTTTGAACTGTGCACAGGCGAGGTGTTTGGGCAGCCAACCCTACGGGAGGATCGCCACAATCTCCGGCTCGCCGAGCGTCTCGAGCGCATCGGACCCAACCACCCGCAGCTTTCAGCGCTGCTCTCTCGGATGCTCCACTGGTCGCCGGAAGAGCGCCCATCATGCACCGAGTGCGCTCAGGCTCTGCTGCAATTGTCTGACGCTTCACGCGGCGCAGGACTTCGGCGCTATGCCTCCAGCGTGATTCCAAAGCTGCTGCAGGCCCGATCGCCCCAACCCGATCGTGAGGGGCTCCTCGGTACCACAGTCCAAATTGGCATGAACAATCTTGTGCCCATGCCGGATCCTCAATCCGCATCGCCGCGAACCGGTCAACCCAAGGTCCCAATTGAGCAGACCGGCACCAAGGAAACTGACGAGGCCGCCACTGCGATCTCAAGCCGCAGCGCGATCGAAGACCGCGTCAGACCAGCGAAGTCGCTCGAGAGCCGCGCCGCGCATCCCGCCACCCCGGACAACACACAGGCCCCGGGTGTCCGCAACAGCCCATCAAGTCTGACCGCCTCACGAGCAGCGCTGCGAGGCGTTATGTTTGGCGGACTGGTTGGTTTGCTTGCAGTCGGCGTTCTCGCCATCGTACTCTTCTATATCTTCCCCCCAACCAATCTCCCCTGACTTCCCCTCCCCCACCCGCTCTACAGAAAAACTATGAAAATCTGGTCCCTCATGGCGATCGGTCTGCTCGTGTTCTCCACCTCATGTGACGACCACACCGCTTCCACGGACGCCGGCCACAAGTCCACCCCCGTCACTCCAGTTCCGCCCAAAGTTCACGATGTGCTGCACACCATCGAGAAAGGCGAAACCTTGGGCGTAATTCTGGAAAACGTTGGCCTGAACGCCAATGAACTCCGCGGCGCCGCCAAGGATGTGTATGACCTCGCCAACCTCCGGGCGGGTCGCACCGTGACCTTCAAGGTGAGGTCGGGAGAGTCGACGCCGCACGCTGT
>Ga0160422_10000881_pt1 | contig 18488 bp, 21 predicted proteins | sample Fk160mmetaG_FD_108192 | JGI IMG/M metagenome (GOLD analysis project Ga0160422, IMG submission 108192) | Marine microbial communities from the Central Pacific Ocean - Fk160115 60m metaG | ecosystem: Environmental > Aquatic > Marine > Oceanic > Photic zone | place: The Central Pacific Ocean... | reverse complement strand
TAAGAATGGGAAGTATAGGATGTAAGATAGCTTCGATTTTGAGAGGGGAAAGTGATATTTATCTTTCCCTGAGTTTGCCAGGTAAAAGTTCTCCAAAAGATTGGGATTTCGCTGCTCCAGAAGCAATTCTGAGAGGAGCAGGAGGGAGGATAACAAACCTAGATAATGAAGAACTTATCTATAATAAAAAAGACTTTAAACAAGAAGGCTTAATAATTGCTACAAATGATTCAACTAAACATGGCCAGATATGTTTAGAGATAAAAGAGGTATTAAAAAAGAATAAAAAACTGAGTAAATTCTTAATTTAATGGAGCGACTGGAGTGGGAGTGGGTTCAGGATATGAAAATCCACCGTTTTGCGAGACACCTCTAAGAGTTAAATTTATTCTTCCCCTACTATCAATTTCTCTCACCCTTACTGTTACATCATCACCTTGTCTAACCACATCTTCAACTCTCTCAACTCTCGCTTCAGAAAGCTGGGAGATATGAATCATACCTTCTTTACCCGGTAATATCTCTACAAAAGCTCCAATTGGGATAATTCTTGTGACAACACCGGAGAAAATCTCACCTTCATGAACCTTTCTAGTAAGTCCCTCAATTATTTTTTGGGCTTCTTCCGCTGCTGCTCCATCATGAGAGGCAATGGTTACAATGCCTCCATCCTCTATATCTATTTTTGTATTAGTCCTCTCGGTAATTCCTTTTATGGTTCTCCCTCCTGGTCCTATTACTGTGCCTATTAATTCAGGATCTATCCTAAAACTTAAAAGTCTTGGTGCATGCGGTGAGAGAGATTCCTGGGGTTTATCAATAGCATCCTGCATTTTTTCTAAAATGTGAATTCTTGCCGGACGAGCTTTTTTTATTGCATCAGAAATTATTGATACGGGTAAACCAGTAATCTTCATATCCATTTGCAATGCTGTAATCCCTTTATCAGTTCCAGCAACTTTAAAGTCCATATCTCCAAGAAAATCTTCGATTCCTTGAATATCAGTTAGTATTCTTACCTCCTCACCTTCCTTGATTAATCCCATTGCAGTTCCGCTTACAGGTGCTTTTAGAGGTACACCAGCGTCTAAAAGTGAGAGCGTGCTCCCGCAAACTGAAGCCATTGAAGTTGAACCGTTTGAACTTAATACTTCACTAACAACTCTTAAAACGTATGGGAAGGTCTCTTTCCCAGGTAATACTGGAATAATAGCTCTCTCAGCTAAAGCTCCGTGCCCAATCTCTCTCCTCCCTGGTGTCCTCATTGGCCGTGTTTCTCCGACAGAATAAGGAGGGAAATTATAATGATGGATATAGGTTTTTTCTGTACTAGGATTAAGATCATCCATCTCCTGCGCATCACTTGGGGTTCCAAGTGTTGTAGTAGATAATACTTGAGTTAATCCTCTTTGAAATATTGCGGATCCATGAACCCTTTTTGGGAGAATTCCAGCTGAAGAAGATATTTTTCTAACTTCATCTAATTCTCTGCCATCAACTCTTTTGCCTTCATTAATTATTTGCTCTCTCATTAATTTTTTAGTGAGCTTCTTAAAGTCTGCATCAAGAATTTTTTCATTTTCAGAGGTTAAAATTTTAACTGGATTATCATCCTTTAGGCCAATTATTTTATCAGAAGCTTCAGACTTAATATTATCAAGTTCTTTGTCCCTTTCCTCTTTTGAAAAGTCAAATTTCTTTAAAACCTCATTAATTGATTTGGCGCTATTTTTTTCCAAATACTTTAATAAAGTTGTATCTATTTCTGGGTCTTCTGGTTTATTAAGCTTAATTCCTAAATCATTTAGTAATGTCTCTTGGGCTTTTATTAACTCTGAAACAGCTTCATAGCCAAAATCTATAGCTTCTATCGTATCTTGTTCTGATAGTTGATTAGCACCAGCTTCAACCATAACTACCCCATCTGGAGAACCTGCTACAACAATATCAAGGTCTCCTTTTTCAATTTCCCTATAACTAGGGTTAAGAATAAAGTCATCTCCTATTAATCCAACTCTTACTGCCGCCATAGGACCATAAAAAGGTATTTCAGCAAGTAGAGTTGCTATTGATGCTCCTGTTACCGCAAGAACATCAGCGGGGACTCTCTCATCTAAAGATAAACAAGATGCCACAATTTGAATCTCATCTCTCATCCAAGATGGAAAGAGAGGTCTCATTGGCCTATCAATTAATCTTGAAATAAGAGTAGCTCTCTCAGGAGGCCTTCCTTCCCTTCTCATGAAACCACCAGGAATTCTTCCGGCTGCGTAAAGTTTCTCTTCGTAATCACATATTAATGGTAAAAAGTCAGCACTTTCTTTTTTTGTTGTTTTGGTTGCTGTGACTAACAAAGATGTGTCACCACATTCAATCATTACTGAACCATTTGCTTGAGGAGCATAAAGCCCTGTAGTTAGTCGTATCTCTCGTCCGTCAAACGTGATCGACTTATTTTGTCCTTCCACTTTTTAATTTATGTATTCTATACATACTTTATTGTTACATTTAAAAGGGACATATTGAGTGTTTTATTCAAATTAGGACGAAAAAAGTTTAAATAGTTTAAAAATTTAATATATTTTCCTAATGTTTTTAAGCCATTTTCAAATAATACTTAATAATTACCAACTCGATTTTACAACTCCAGGAAGTTCACCATTATGTGCTCTTTGTCTTAATTGATTTCTGCAAAGCCCAAAATCTCTATAAACTCCTCTAGGTTTTCCTGTCGCCCAACATCTATTCCTCATTCTGTTAGGGGCTGAATTTCTTGGTAATGCTTGTATTTTTCTATGTATTTCTAGTCTTTCCATTGGATCTTTAGCTGCATTAAATTCAGAAAGTAATAATTTCCTTTTTGAGGCATATTTTTTAACTAATTTTTTACGCTTAACTTCTCGCGCAATCATTGATTTCTTTGCCATTAAAAATTTGAAATATTTTATTATTGTAACAGTATAAGGGGTAAATATAAAATAAAGCCTTTGCTATTGATGAAGTAATCTTTGAATAATAAGTAATTGGCTTGTATCTCTAATAATTAGAACAACACTTAAACCAACTAAAAGAAGGAAACTTGATTGAGTGACAGCGATTTGAATCTTTTCAGGTATTGGTCTACCTCTAATTCCCTCAATAAGTGTAAAAATCAATTGGCCTCCATCTAAGAGGGGTAAAGGTAAGGAATTTAGTACGGCTAAATTAATAGATATCAATGCAGCAAACAATAAAATCCCAGCCCCACCTTGTTCTGAAAGCTGAGCTCCTATTTCAACTATCTTAACTGGGCCACTAAGTTGTTGAGCGGTAGAAGAAAAATTTGTTACTAAACCTTTGTAACCATCAATTGTCTTAATTAAAAGGGATGAAAATTCTTTATTGGTAAATTGAAAGAGTTCAAAAATATTTTTTGTCTTATAAGTTTCTTTTCTGATGTTTGGTTGTAATTGAGCACCAATGGTACCTTTTCCATCAATGTTTTCAGGAATTAAATTTAATTTAGTTTGAGAATTTTCTCTCTCTAGGGTTATTTCTATAGATTTATCTGAAGATTTTTGAATCTCATTAACAAGTTGGTTAACAGCTTCATCACCTGCCTTTAATTTAGTACCATTGATCTTTAAAATTTTATCTCCGGGCTTTAAACCTGCCTGAAATGCTGCTTTATCTGGTTGAATTGCTAATACTAATATTCCAGGATCTGGATCATATGGAATCCCTACGGATGTTACGTTAAATATTAAAATTGCATAAGCAAGTAATAAATTAGCAAATACACCTGCAGAAATAACAATGACTTTATGAGGTAGAGGTCTATTTTTTAAGAGATTAGGATCATTTGAACTAATACCTTTTTGATCTTCATCTGGGAAAGAAACGAAACCACCTAATGGGAAAGCCCTCAATGAGTAGGTTATATTACGGTATTTTTTTTTGATTATCGAGGGGCCAAACCCAATTGAGAATCCGTCAACATAGATGCCTTGCAAAATAGCTGCTAAAAAATGTCCCATCTCATGGAAGAAAATGAGAAATCCTAAAACAGTTATAGAAGTAAGAACATTCATTGTTTTTGATGTTAAGTTGATTTTATATGAGAAGACCCAAAGTATGTGATAAGTTGATCGGGTATTTTTACTGATCCATCAGGTTGTTGACCATTTTCAAGTATTGCAGCCATAGTTCTGCCAATAGCTAAACCACTTCCATTTAGGGTATGAATAAATGATGTCTTTTTATCAATCTTTGTTCTGATAGATGACCTTCGAGCTTGAAAGTCAAGGCAATTACTGCAACTTGATATTTCTCTGTAAGAGCGGCTTGATGGCAGCCAAACTTCTAAATCAAAAGTTCGACTTGAAGAAAAACCTAAGTCCCCAGTACAAATATCTACCACACGATAGGGAAGATTAAGTTTTCTAAGAATATCTTCAGCATCTGCTGTGAGTTGTTGATGAGCCTCGACTGATTTTTCTGGCTCTGAGTACCAATATAATTCAACTTTATTAAACTGATGAAGTCTGATGAGACCTTTAGTATCTTTCCCATAACTTCCAGCTTCTCTTCTAAAACAAGGGCTGAAAGCTACATACTTTAGAGGTAGAAAATTAAAATCTATAATTTCATCTTTATGAAATGCTGTAAGTGGCACTTCAGCCGTGGGAGAAAGCCACAGATCATCTTCAGAACATTTAAAACTTTCTTTTGAAAATTTTGGAAGTTGACCAGAGCCTGTAAGACTCTCTGAATTAACAAGTGCTGGAGGCATAAGCTCTACATATCCTTTCTTTTGATGTGTATCAAGCATGAAATTAATAAGAGCTCTTTCAAGCTTTGCTCCATTCCCTATGAGAGTAGTAAATCTACTTTTAGATATCTTTGTTGAGCGTTTAGTATCAAATAAATTTAAATTCTCTCCAATTTCCCAATGATTTTTTTGATTATCTTTTATAGATGGATTACCCCATTTTCTCAATTCAACATTATCATTTTCGTCCTTCCCTTTAGGGCTTTTTTCACTAGGAAAGTTTGGTAATTTAAGAATTTCACTTTTAATTTTTGAACTTAAGACTCTCTTCTCCTCTTCAAGTTTAGAGATCTTAATTTTAAGAGCATTACCTTTATCTTTCAGCTCATCAAGATTAACTAGAGAATTTTGATTATTTTTATTGAAATGAATACCAATTGATTTACTTAATTTCTTGCTTTCAGACTGTAAATTGGAAAGTTCAATATCAGTATCTTTTATTTGAATGGTTAGGGATTGAAGATCAGATAAATCAATATCTTTTCCTCTTTGGGATAATTTTTTTTCAACAAAAGTTGAATCCTCTCTTATTAATTTTTGATCTAACACATCTTTTTTTTATTTCTTATAGATTATAGAACTCTTTGGATTAAAGTTTCCCTCAAAGAATTAATTAATTAAGTAATTTTTCAGAAAATAATTTTAATTCTAAATCATGATGCCAATCTTGCTCTTCCTGAAGAAGACCACTCTTTTAATGCTTCAATTTGTTCTTTAGCTGTTCTAGAAAGTGGAACAAGTTCTGATACTGCTCTTATTAAATCCCTTTCTGTGATTTCTCTATTTTCAGAAAATGAGTAGTGCATTGCTTCTATAACAGCTTGTTCTAATTCTGCACCTGAATAGCCATTTGTTCTATCAACGATTGTAGTTAGTTGAAAATTAAAATTTGGACGCCTTTTTTTTAAATGTAAATCAAGAATACTTAATCGTTCATCAGATTTAGGTAAATCGAGGAAGAATATTTCATCAAATCTTCCTTTCCTTAGTAATTCAGGAGGCAGTTTATCAATAGCATTTGCAGTCGCAATTACAAAAACCGCAGATTCTTTTTCTGCCATCCAAGTAAGCAAACTGGCTAAAACTCTTTGACTAGTGCCTCCATCACTTCTAGCATCTCCTCCAAAACCTTTATCTATTTCATCAATCCAAAGAATGCATGGCGACATGGCTTCTGCTCTTGATATCGTTTCTCTTGTCCTTGCTTCACTTGAGCCTACAAGACCCGAAAATAATCTACCTACATCAAGCTTTAGAAGAGGCATTGACCAACTCTTGGCAATTGCTTTAGCAGTTAGAGATTTCCCAGTACCTTGAGGACCCACTAATAATACTCCTTTTGGTAAAGGTAAACCGTATTCTCTTGCTTCTTTTGAAAAAGCTTGATGTCTTTGTTTTAGCCAGTTTTTTAAAATCTTTAATCCTCCAATATCATTTTGTTCAGATTTACTTTCGAAAAACTCTAAAATTTCACTTCTTGCGATAACTTGCTTTTTTTCTTCAATAATATCTTTTAAATCATCTTTGCTAATCTTACCCCTTTGCGTTAATGCTCTTGCAGCAACTTGTCTTACTCTTATTTCGCTCAATCCGCTTGATGCCATGGCAAGTTCAGTTAAATCATTTTCATTTAGTCCTGATTCTGTTTTTATCGCAATGTTTTTTATTAAAGCACTAAGCTCTTTTTGATTAGGTAGGGGTAGTTCAATAATTGTCATTAATTCATCAAGCTCTTCTGAGTTTGGATAAATATGTGAGCTAAAGATTAAATTATGAGGAGTCTCCTTAATTGAGAATGATAACTCTTTGATAGTCCTCGATATTGAAGGGTCATCATAGAACTTGTGGAAATCTTTGAGCAGTAACATAGTAGAAGTATCATTACTTTGACTTCTTATCCAATTAAGAATTCCCAGTGGATTGTTTATAAATTTTTTCTCATCATTTAAAGAACCTTTAATACCATTTACACAATCCCAAACTATAATTCTTTTTTTATTAAGTCTTACGCAAACTTCTTTAAGAACTTTGAATAGTCTTTCTTCCTCTCTACTTCTGATCCAGATTAGAGGAGTCCTCGACTTAATTAATAAATCTATATTTTGATGCCAAGACTGCATAATTTAGAGGCTAAAATTATCTGAAGCTTAATTATCTATTTTTTGCTATTAGGTTCAAAGGGTAATCTTTTCTCACTAATAGAGGGTGAAGTAGAAATAACTTCGTTCTTTTTGAGTAATTGCTCATCTAATATCTTTTGTAAATTGTCAGGTAAGGTCTCTTTATTAAGCAAGAAAGTTTGTAATGCTTGGAAAATATTTGCTACGACCATGTAAAGTAGTACACCTGCAGGAAGTGGGAAAAATAAAAACATTCCGGTAATCATTACAGGGGTAATTTTATTTGCAGTAGATTGCTGTGGATTGGCAGGCATGCCTTGACCAGATAATACTTGTGAGAGAAGAAGGGTTAAACCAAATGCGCCAACTAAAGCAGCAATATCCCAATTGATAGCTCCATCAACGTAGAATCCAACTTGACCTAGAGCTTTTATGAAAAGAAAACCACTTTTAGCTGCCAAACCAGGAATTTTTGCTTCTACAGTCGCATCTCCAGGCTTTATAGGTGTTACTACACCTTCTGAAGAAACCTTTAAATTTTCTTCGCCTTTTGAAACTTTCCACGAAGGCTGAAATTTTGAACCATTGTCAAATTCTGATAAAACGTCTAAATAATCATTACCATTGGTAGTTTGCAGATTAATTTTTACACTATCTTCAACCCCTAATTTTGTGCCATTAGGAATTGATGCAACTACAGGAAAATGGGCTTTTTCTGTTACAAAAATAGAATGTCTTGGAGATGTATAAGGCTTAGGATCCAATGTAGCTAGTTGTTCTTGTGGAACAATTTTAAGATTAATATTGTAAGGCACATCGGCAAAAGGTGACCCCCTTAAAGTTGCAAAAAGGGCAAATAGAACTGGCATCTGAACAATTAGTGGAAGACAACCTGCAAGAGGACTTCCAAATTCATTCATTAATTTTCCTAATTCTTCTTGTTGTTTTTTAGGGTCACCCGCAAATTTTGACTTTATTTCTGCTTGCCTTTTTTGCATAACAGGTTGGGCTATCTTCATTCTTCTCGCACTTCTTATGGAACCTGCACTTAATGGAAATAATGCAATTCTAATAACTACTGTCAATGCGACTATTGCTAATCCATAGCTTGGAACTAATCCGTAGAAGAAATCCAAAATCGGGATTAATAATTTTTCTGAGATGAACCCGATCACGATACTAAATTTAGAAATTGTGTAGACATTTTATTTTACAGGATCAAGGAATCATTTTGTGATTTAAAGATTAAGTTTTTGCTGCAAATCCTTCAATTTCTCCAAGATTTTGAGATTGTGATTTTTTGACAATATTTTTTTCAATAAATTTTTGCTTCTCTCTAAATAGGGGTAAAGATTTAATTTCAACTTTTGAATTGTCATTGAGTATTAAGACCATATCCCCATAAGAGCCAAACCCTCTAGGAACTGATCTTATCTCTTTGATGTTACTTAAAGAAACTTGAGTCTTATTTTTTCCAAACCAACCTCCAATAATTGTTATTCTCTTATTTGTGAATGTGTAACGTAACCATAAAGACCTTACAATTGCTGCAAAGGTGAAAGGTAGCCCTAGTATTGTGAATCCTGCTAGTAAGTTGACAATTAAGTCACCTTGGGCTGGACCTCCTTCATAAAAAATTTCCTCATTGATTTTAATCATTCCAATAATCCAGTTCTAGTTAATAAATGATGAAATTCCTTTAACAATTCTTCTTCATGATTGCAGAAATCTCCACCTTTAAGGTTAACAAGGACCCAATATGGAGTGTGGGTATTCTCTTTTTTTTTAAAATTCCCCAGAAAATATTCCTGAAGTATTCTTCTTATTCTATTTCGAACTACAGACTTTTTTGATACCTTCTTACTAACAGTGATTGCAATCTTGAAATCTGAAATTCCAGAATTATTATTGTGAGATAAAAGGATACTTGGCTTTGCTTTGGCAAGTTTTAAATCCATAAGTTTGCCATAATATTTCTTTGAAGTTTTATGAATATATTTAAATGTTCTATGTCCCTTTAGACGCATATTTTTTGGGAGAGCCATATTAAATCTATACAGCTATTCTATCTCTTCCTCTTTTACGTCTGCTTTTAATAACTCTTCTACCAGTATAAGTTCGCATCCTAACTCTAAATCCAGATACGCGCTTCCTTTTTCTTGATGTTCCACCCAGTGTCCTTTTTGTCATTTTTTTATGTTTTCTTTTAATCTATCATTTAATCTATCATTTAATCTATCATTATTGTCCAGCTTCCTAGATAATTGGATACGGGAATTTTACCTGATGCTTGGCCAAATGAATGAAATTGATAAAGCCCAGTCTTATTAGGATTTATTACTTTAAAAACAACAGCATAGCTATCTCTATTTGAAGGAATTGGTGTGATGGGGTAAATATCAATAGATGTTTTATTTTCATTTACTTCTACATCTGATGATATCTCCTTTATACACTTGGTCCGGCTGTCGAAACCTCCAATTTTTACTTGACAAATTGATATTTTTTTTTCGTTAACACTTGAAGTGAATTTTTCAGGAACTTTTAAATTGATTTTCAGAAGACCTGTTTTTCTATCGCTAGGTCTGAGGAAAAGAAATATAGTATTTCTTGCTCTTCTTAAGTTATCTCTTTGATACCATTTCAATCTCTTGTAGTCGCTATTGTTATCCCATTGAAACTCTAATCCAGCCTCTAAATGATTTGATTTACTAGGATATAAAGTAGTAAATAAAAATGGGAGCAATACAAGAACTTTTAGAAGATGGGGATTAAATAAATTTTTAAATTTAACGAACATTTTAAGAGTTAAAAATGAGAACAATTTTTTGAAATTTGCAATTTTTAAAATTTTAACAGGTTAACATCTATCTGGCCTTAATTTTGATGCGCCTCTCAAATAGGTATGTTTAGGTTTAATATTTCTAGGCAAAATTACAATAGCCATCAACCTTATACAATATTCGATATCATTTGGTACATACATCTGTTGGCAATCAAGAAATGAGACTGAGACAAGTTCATTAGATTTTCTTGCTATGGAAGCTGGAAAACATGCGTTAAGGTCTTTTGTCGTTGTAAATGTAATTGATAAGATGTTATCCGCTACAAGCTTATTCCGTTCTATAAATTCATTAATAAGCTCCTCGACTGCGATCTCTATCTCAGGTACTGTATTACCCGAGCATGTAGTTGCTCCTCTAATTACTGAAAAACCTTCCATTATTTCTTTATATTCACTCATGCCTTTGCTCAAGGCTTATAAAGCCAAAGGAATTTATTTGATGAGTCAATTTCAAATATTATTTGGTTGATAAATCTTTCTAGAATTCTGCTTCCTGGTATTAACCCGAGTATCTTTTTCTTCTTTTTTCCTAAAGTTAATGGTTCAATTTTTATATCGATATTTGCCAACTCAGCGGCAATTTCTCTGGCCTTAAATTCATCGCCAATCTCATCAACCAAGCCAAGTTCTTTCGCTTGTGTACCTGTAAAAATTCTTCCATCTGCAAATTTTCTTACTTCATCAACTGGAATGTTTCTTCCTTCTGAAACTGCTTCAGTAAATTGCTTGTAACTCTCATCTATTAAACTTTGGAGTAATGCACGTCCCTCTTCGCTCAGAGGTTTATCAGGAGAGAGAATATCTTTATAGAGACCACTTTTTACGGTCTCAAATTTAATACCTATTTTGTCTAACAACTCTTGCAAATTGTTACCACGAATAATTACTCCAATTGAACCAGTTATAGTTCCTGGGTTAGCAACAATTTTATCAGCTGCCACTCCGATGTATACTCCTCCTGAAGCCGATATGTTTCCAAAACTTGCAACAACTTTACATCCCTTGGATTTGAGTCTATTAATTGCAGAATAAATTTCTTGGCTGTCACCTACTGTGCCACCAGGGGAATCAATTCTTACAATAAGGGCTGGAAATTCTCTATCCTCAATTTGTTTAAGAGCTTTAAGAGTGGCAATTCTTGTTGAACTTGTAATAGGCTCATCTATTACAATACGTGCCATTCTTTTTTTTGACTTTCGTCTAAAAGGCCAAATCATTCTTTTTACTTTTTAGTATTAATCTTAAAACAACAATCAAAAGCTTATCAGCAGATTTAATGAATTTAATTCTTAATTGGTTTTTAATGATACTTCCTTTTGCATTATGGGGTACTTCAATGGCGGCTATGACTCCTCTTGTCTCAAGTGGTGGAGCTGAATTAGTAGCTTCCTTAAGATTATTACCGGCTGGCATTCTTGTTCTGATTACAACATATTTCCTCAAAAGAGATCTAAGAATTTATAAGTGCGATTTGAAATGGTTTGTTGTTTTCACGATAGTTGATGCAACATTATTTCAATTATTTTTAACTTATGGGATCTCTAAAACAGGGGCTGGCCTAGGATCAGTCTTAATAGATTCTCAACCATTACTTGTAGCCCTTCTAGCGAGAGCTATATTCGGAAATTTAATTAATCCTATTGGTTGGTTAGGATTGTTATTTGGCCTTGGGGGGATAATATTCCTAGGATTTCCAATGGAATTTTTAGAAAAGTGGTGGTTAATGTCTGACACTAACTTAAGTGATGTCCAGTTCAATATTGGCGAAGCTTGGATGCTTGCAGCTTCACTAGCAATGGCTTTGGGTACAATCTTAATTAGATTTACATGTAAAAAAAGTGATCCTGTTGCTGTAACTGGTTGGCATATGGTATTTGGAAGTTTGCCCTTAATTTTTAAATATTTTTTAAATACAAATTTTCAATCACTTCCGAATTGGTCTTTTAATGATTGGGGGTTAATGGCTTTTTCTAGTATTTTTGGAGGTGCAATTGCCTATGGACTATTTTTTTATTTTGCCAACAATAAAGAAATTACTGGATTTAGCACACTTGCATTTTTAACTCCTGTATTTGCATTACTTAGCGGTGGAGTTTGGTTAAATGAAAGATTAACAATCGTTCAATGGGTAGGAGTAGCTTTTGTTCTTGTATCTGTTTTCTTTGTTAGCCAGAGGCAATCTTTATGGGAAATTAAAGAATAAACAGTAAAATTTTAATTATTGCTTCATTTAGTAATTAACAATGGAATTGATAGTTATAAGTACCCCTATCGGATTTTTAGGTAGTGGAAAGGGAGGTGGTGTTGAAGTTACATTAAATTCTCTTGTAAGTGGTCTTTTAGAGTTGGGGCATAAAGTTAAAGTTATTGCACCTGAAAAATCTACATTATCAGAGTCTTGCAAACATGCTGAATTATTTTGTGTAGGAGGAGAAAAGCAAGAAAGTTGGCAGCATATCGAATATCATTCTCATATATCAATACCAAAAAATTCGATTGTCTCTAATTTGGTTGAAAAAGCTCTTATCTTAGGAAAAAATTGTGATGCTGTAATTAATCTCTCTTACGATTGGCTACCAATTTCACGAACAATAAATGCTGATATCCCAATTATGCACCTTATTAGTATGGGTGATGAAAGTTATCAAATAAATCATTTAATTTCGAAAGTTTATTCTTTATGCCCAGATAATTTTGCTTTCCATACAAATATACAAGCTGCTGATTATCCTTTCATTTCTAATCCTATTATTCTTGGAAATGGCTTCGAATTATCAGATTATAATTTTAAAAATAAACTTAATGGTCCTTTAGCTTGGGTTGGAAGAGTAGCTCCCGAAAAAGGTTTAGAAGATGCAGTTAATGTGGCTTATGATCTAGGAGAGAAACTAAATGTTTGGGGCTTTCTTGAAAATAAGAATTATGCCAAGAACATTGAAAAATTATTTCCCGCTGATTTAATAAACTGGAAAGGCTTTGTTCCCACAAGCCAATTGCAAGAGGAGCTTGGAGAATGTAGGGCATTAATTAATACTCCGAAATGGAATGAAGCTTATGGTAACGTTGTCGTAGAAGCGATGGCATGTGGTGTTCCTGTCGTCGCCTATAAAAGAGGAGGTCCTGGGGAAATTATTCAGCATGGTAAAACAGGCTTTCTTGTAGAACCAGATAATAAAGCCGAACTCGTTTCATCTTTGAGGAAAATTAATATTATCAAACGATCTAACTGCAGAAAATGGGTAGAGCAAAATGCATCCACAAAAATTTTTGCCAAAAAAGTTGTTAAATGGATTAAAAAAGTTATTTGCCAAAATAAACCAAATTTTTAGATCATGTTAAAAATTAAAGTTAATAAGAGAATCCTTCTAATTTCTTTTTTAGCTATTTTTGGATTTTTTATATTTATTTTTGATTTAGGTTCAACAGGACTTGTTGATGAAACACCGCCATTATTTGCAGCAGCTGGTAGAGCAATGAGTGAATCTGGAGATTGGTTAATTCCAAAAGTAAATGGAATCTTAAGATTTGATAAACCACCTCTTTTTTATTGGTTTATGGCAATAATTTATTCTTTACCTGCGAATCAGTATTGGGATATCAATGGATCATTATCTGCGAGACTCCCATCAGCTATCTCTTCCTTGATGTTGATGGTAATTATTGCAGATACTTTTCTTTTAAGTCAACGAAATTCAGAAAATAAAATTCTACTTGCATTAGTCTCTTCATTAGCATTCGTATTGTCCCCTTTAGTAATAATATGGAGCAAAACTGCTGTAAGTGACGCATTGCTATGCGGAATGCTGGGTATGAGTCTCCTCTTTTTTTGGAGGAGGATGGAAATTGATAAAAATAAAGGGTATTTATATCCTTGGTTGTTTTTAGGATTAGCGATACTTACTAAAGGTCCTGTTGCGTTTATTATAGTCTTTCTAACTTTGTCTAGTTACATATTTTTCCAAAAGGATAGGAAGAAAATCCTTTTTAGTCTTAAGCCTATCAAAGGGATATTAATAACTTTAATTATTTGTTTGCCTTGGTATTTAATATTACTAATTAAAGAAGGTGAGAGTTTTTTTGAAAGTTTTTTTGGTTATCATAATTTACAAAGATATACATCGGTAGTTAATAATCATTCGGAGCCTTGGTGGTTTTTCATATTTATTATGATTCTTGGCTCTTTACCTTTTTCTATTTTCTTACTTCATGGTATTTTCGAAACCGCTAAAGAAATGTTTAATGATTCACAAACTGATTCAAATAAATATAGTAATTTGTATGTCTTCGCCCTATGTTGGTTAACCTCCGTATTCGTTTTTTTTAGTATTTCAGCTACTAAACTACCAAGTTATTGGTTACCTGCTGTCCCAGCTGCTTCAATTTTAATAGCTAAAAGTGCAAGTATCATTTTTGAAAAAAATAAAAAAATTAATTACACTTTATTCCTTACTTCATTATTATTATTTGGCCTAACAATAGCATTCTTTTTTTCAAATAAATGGTTGGAATTAATAAATGATCCTGAAATGCCTAACCTTGTTCAAGATATCAATAATATTGGATTATTAGGTAGAGCAAGAAGCATATTCTTAATTCTTACAATATTTTGCATCTTTTTCTTAATTAGTAACACAAAAAAAGCAATTTTTTACCTACAAATCTTATTTTTATCTATGCCATTATTTTTAATGCCTCAAATAAGAAAAATAGCTGATAATTCAAGGCAATTACCTTTAAGAGATATATCTAGCAAAATAGTGTTTGTTCGTAAGGATAAAGAACCTCTTGCAATGATAGGGATAAGAAAACCTTCCTTGCATTTTTATTCTAGGCAAATTGTTTTTTATGAGCAAAATACTGAAGTTGGCATGATCAATTTATCAGAGAGATTTGATTTTGATAGAAGGAGTAATTATTTTGATACTCCAAATTATGATTCAAATTCTTTTTTAGTAGTAATTGATAAATACTCTATTGAGAAGAAGCATTGGAAAAATCTTAAATATGAAAATCTAGGATCTTTTGGTGTTTATTATCTCCTTAGAGTAAATAGATTCGATTTCGATCTCTATGTATCTTCTCTTTGGCAAAATGGAGTTCAATCTTCTTGGAGAACTAAAAGTTTCGAAAAATTTTAAGAGCAATTTCTTCTTCTAATCTCTCTTCTTAATTCTTCCAAGCTGCATTGATTAGGAATATTAATTTCTTTTAATTCTTCATCTAATTCAAGATCAATTACAGAATCTTCAGCTAAAAAACTTAATACTTCATTGATACTTATACCCATATCTGAAGCCATTTCAGAAAGAAGCCTCAAGGTATCTCTTCTTACAGAAAGATTTACCCTAATTGGAATGTATTCATTTTTTGGATTAATAGACTTCATAAAGAAAATCTTAAGACATTATGTGGATCTCTGCATCTTTTGTTTACAATATTTACTTTTCATGCATTTCTATTAAAAATATTTTTACAAAATTTCTATTTTAAAAACAATGTAGCGATCAATGGAATAGTTAAAATAGAAATTATTGTAGTTGCAAAAAGAATTTTGGCTGCAATATCTTGATTTACTTTATAGGCTTCTGCCATTAATATTGTTGAAATTGCACTAGGGGTAGCAGCTTGTAAAACTAATGCAGTTGTTTCAATTTGAGAAAGACTCATTAACTTGCATTGAAAAAGAATTATTGCTGGAAATATAAAAAGTTTTAAAAGAATTGAACTTTTACTTCCTTTTTCAAGATCAAATAATTTATTTTTATTTTTTGTGATTGAACCAAGCCGAGTCCCAACTACTACAATTGCTAAAAAAATCACAAACTTTGCAGGAACCCAAAGAATATTATCTAAAACCTCTTCTAGATTTAGTAAGTAAATAATTAATACACCAATAATTCCTTTTGTAGCTGGACTATTAGAGATTGAAGTTGAAATTCTTTTAAAGTTTAATAAAGAAGATTTATCATTAGCTCGTTGTAGTAAAAATGGCCCAAATAACCAAGCAAAAAATGTAGTTCCAAGATCAAAACCAATAGTAAAATTAATTGTATTTGTGGGTAATATTGCTATCGCAATAGGAATTCCTAGAAAAGATGTGTTCCCTATAAGCCCTCCTAATTGCAGCGTATAATTTGGAAAATATTTTTTTATTGGTAATATTCCATTTATGACAATCATCAAAAAAATAATAGTTATAAATGAGATTAAAGCGGATATTATTAAATCAATATTTATTCCAGATTTCAACAATAAACCCATTACACTTAGCGGGATTCCATAATTTACTAATGGAGTGGAAATACGCTCAGATGCTTTTGGTTTTGCTCTCCCTAAACAAAAACCAATAATTAAAAGAGGAATTATATTAATAAATAATTCGTAAATTGTTCTAAATTTATCTTAAAAATTACTATAACTTAAAGTATTTAGATAGTTGCTTTAAATTAATTTTAAATAATTTTCCAAACAGCATTTTCTGGAATGTTTGGACTTTCTCCAAGATCTTCAGGAGGAGTAGTCATAACTCTCCAAGTTGGTACTCTGCAGGTTACATAAGCGGGACTTTCGATTAGTATTCCAGGCTTCTCATCATAAGTACAAGTAAATCCATCTTTCCAAAAACCATTGTCATTTAAACTACCTTTGAACCATACCCAACATTTAGTCGTTTTCAATATTTTTAATTAATACTTTTTTAATATAATCAATTATTCAAATTTTAATTGACAAAATATTATTTAATACAAGAAATAGTTATTTAAATCAATTTTTTTTATATAAGTTCTTAAAAATCAATATAAGAGAGTTCAGTAACAAAGTTATTGTATTGGCTATTAAAATAGGAAAAGAAGAAATTTTATAGCCATAAATAATCCAGAAGCATACACCTGAGATAAACATTAAAAGTGTTACCAAGGAGACGTCTTCAGCTTTTTTTGTTTTTATCGTTTTAATTAATTGAGGTAAAAAAGCAACGGTTGTTAAAATTGCAGCTATATATCCGTAATAGTCTGTATTAAAGTTAATCATTTCTAAGATTTTTCCGTAAGAATTCTAAGGGAATACTCATATTATTTGAATAATTAAGAATATCTTTTGAAAAATATTTGTAAATAACATCATTATTTTCATTTATTAGAAAACTAGCTGTTCTTTGAGGTAAAAATTTTGGATCGATTATATAATCATTCCAATTACTTATGATTTCAATCATATTATTTAGTCTAAATGTTGCCAGCTCAAATGGTCTTAAATATCCTTTTCCAAAAGTTTTATTAAAAAGTTTTCCAGAAAAGCTTAACGAGTTAAAAAAGGTTATTTGGTCATTATCACTAAATATTTGATTCGATTTTCTGTCTCCAATGTATCCTCTCAATACTTCGCTAACGGTTTTGGAAGAACCAATGCCAATAAGCATTAAAAACATATTTACCCAACCTCCCATTCCGATGTCTAACCCACTAGATACACCAAGATTATTGTGAATTTTATTATCAGAAACTAATCTCAAATTTCTTTCTGGAAAATTTGTGAACTCGCAAAACTTTCTCTTCCCTTCTAAATTCCCTATAGCTACCCCAAAAACCTCTAAATCATCTTTTTGTTTAATATCTTTTAAATAATTAGAAAGATTAATTCCATATTCAAAGCTATCAAAATCACCAAGTAGGCCAAAAATAATAATTAATCTAAATTTTTTGGGGCTGGTAAAATTAAAAGATGAAATTAAGCTATTTAAGTTTTTTTTTAAGTTGCTTTGGGACATGATTAGGGATCCTTATGAGTAAATTTTGGAATTAAAAACTTTTTACACATGCATAAGTATAAAATTTTACATCAAAAAGCTTTTTAAAAATTTAATTTCTTGTATTTTGATTTTATTATTTTAAGGTAATCAATTTGAAGTTATGACTGTAGGAATTTACTACGCTACTACAACTGGAAAAACAGAAGACGTTGCTGACCGTCTTCATAATTTTATTTCTTCAGCTGAGTCCCCTAAAGACGTATCTGATGTGGATGATCTTTCAGAATTTGAAGGTCTTGATGGAATCATCTGTGGAATTCCAACTTGGAACACAGGTGCTGACGAGGAAAGATCTGGTACTGCATGGGATTCTATTCTTGAGGATATTGGTGAACTTAGTTTATCTGGAAAGAAAGTTGCAATTTTTGGTTTAGGCGACTCATCTACTTACACAGAAAACTATTGCGATGCTATGGAAGAGCTTCATAGTTATTTCCAAAAAGCTGGCGCTGAAATGGTTGGATATGTAGACAAGTCTTCATATACATTTGAAGAATCCAAGAGTATCATTGGAGAGAGTTTTTGCGGTCTTCCATTGGATGAAGATAGTGAATCTGATTTAACTGATTCTCGCCTCGAAGGATGGGCTTCTCAGCTTAAGGGTGAGATTCCAGCATTAGCATAATCTAATTATTTTATTTCTTTATTAAGCTTTAAAGTTCTTCTTAGGTAATAAGCCTTTGAAGATATTTTAAAGCTTTTTTTGTAGCTTTTGATAGTTTAAATTGCCTCTTTCTTTACTTCTTGCTAAAAATTGTAAAGATTAGGCCAAAATTCACAAGAATAGCAATAGATTTCATTTGTTGTTTATTTCAATCAAGTGTTACAAAGTTACGGAAAATCTGATGTTACCTACGATTGGTACGCAGGAAATTCTGGTGTTGTAGGCAGATCAGGCAAATT
>Ga0160422_10000880_pt1 | contig 18499 bp, 11 predicted proteins | sample Fk160mmetaG_FD_108192 | JGI IMG/M metagenome (GOLD analysis project Ga0160422, IMG submission 108192) | Marine microbial communities from the Central Pacific Ocean - Fk160115 60m metaG | ecosystem: Environmental > Aquatic > Marine > Oceanic > Photic zone | place: The Central Pacific Ocean... | reverse complement strand
TGCATCGGCGTCTGCATCGGCGTCTGCATCGGCGTCTGCATCGGCGTCTGCATCGGCGTCTGCATCGGCGTCTGCATCGGCGTCTGCATCGGCGTCTGCATCGGCGTCTGCATCGGCATCGGCATCGGCATCGCCGTCGGGGCTCAACGGTGCCAGCGGGTCGCATGCGAAGGCAGCATCATCGGGTCGTCCTTCTCGCCAGATGGTTCCGCATGCCATCGTATCGATCACCGTTGTGTTGAACTCGAGGTTTTCGAAGCGATCGACGTCATCCAACGACAAGGTCAGGGTGTCTGAGCCGGGTCCGCTCGCCGCGATGGTGTACTCCACCTCATCGACCGCGCATCCACCGAGGCTGTGAACAAGGATCTGATACGTTCCCGGTTCTCCGGTCACCACAGCACCCGGGCATTCGTAAGCGGGCGGTGGGAATGTGCAGTCGAAGCCGTCATCGGCATACAAGTTTGCGCACCGTACACCGCTTGCATTGGGTGGGTTGTTGATGAGAATTGCAGGGTCGAAGGTTGTTTCGGCGCTCACGGTGTCGACGCTGATCGTAAAGTTGGCGTCGTCCGGCGCAGTGATTTCCCAGATGTCCGCCTGCCAGCCATCGCAGGGGATGGTTTGGCCTTCCACTACCTCTGATCCTTTGTCTGCTGTGGCCGCATCCGTGAGCTCGGCATCGCAATCGTCGAAGAAGGCCAGTCCATCGTAGGTGACTTCGGTATTCTCGTAGTGGAACGTCCAAGCAATGTCATCGCCCAACTGCTCAAAGGTCGAGTCTTGTTCGGAGCCCTCGTAGTACACATCGAACCAATAGCCGGGTACACCGTAGCGGCTGAAGCCAACCCTCAGAGCATTGGACTCGATGGTCCCGCCGATGTTGATTTCATCACCATGGGCCAAAATCAGGCCCTCGAAAATATCGTTGTCGATGAACGACAGAACGGGTGCCATGTAGCAGTCGTCAGTTTGGTCACCGGTCTCGACGACTTCGGATCCGACTCGGAACGCGAAATCGCACCCGTCGCACTCGCCGATGTATCCGGTACCGGTTGTCGACAACAGCGAGTCACAGAGGGGTTCCCCGTTCAAGGTCGATGTGAACTGTATGCGACCGTCGTACTCCCACCCCAAGTATGGGATGTCTGGGTCGGCATCGGCGTCGGCGTCGGCGTCGGCGTCGGCGTCGGCGTCGGACTCGCCGTCCCCATCGGAGTCGGCGTCCGTGAAGGGGTCGTTGATTCCGGTGTCATCGCTCTCGGACTTGCCGGAATCGCATCCAATGGAGAAGGCCATCAAGGCCCAAGTGATCCCGAACATGGGTGCTCCTTGGTAGGGGTCTGTGGAAGATATACCACGACCGATGGGGTGTGGAGTTGGGAACCGAAACCGGCCATTGCGAAGGAATGTTCCTTCACGAGAGAACAGCATCCGGACTTGAGCGGACTTCAAACTGTCGAAAAACCGAATGCAAGAACCGGAAAGGCCATTCGCCTTCCGCTGGTGTGAAGCGAACGACTAGGCGCCGAGCGCCCGATTCTTCTTGCCCCGGAATCGGAGACAAGCTGAACCGCTGACCGTCCTGGTTGACCATGGACACCACAGTTTCGGGGGAAACCGGTGAACTGGGGTCGAAGTCTAGGTCAACCCGAACCTGATGCCATCGAATGTGAGCAATGCCGAGCGCACGCGCTCGAACTTTGGCTTCCGCAGCCCATCCGAGGTTGAGCACCTCCGGGGGCGGTTCTCCGAATCGATCCTCCCAGTCTGATAAGACCGACCGAACTTGATCGGTGCTCCGACTTGTCGCGAGTTCGCGGTACGCGGTGAGCCGATCTTGGAGGTCGGGCATCCAGTCTTCGGGAATGAGAGTTGCGACTGGAATCTCGATCTGGGGGTCGAGTCGTTTACGACTCATGTCCCCTCGGGCCACCGCAATGGCCTCTTCGAGCAACTCTACATAGGTGTCAAAACCCACCGCCTCGATGTGCCCATGCTGCGCTTCACCGAGCAGAGTGCCCGAGCCGCGCACTTCCATGTCTCGGGTGGCGATGGCGAAGCCGGCACCCAAGTCTGAGTGCTCTTGAAGTGCACGCAGCCGAACCTTTGCAGTCGGGTGGATGGGTTCATCTGCTGGAATCATGAGGGTGCAGTGCGCTCGGACGTGACTTCGACCCACGCGACCGCGCAGTTGATAGAGTTGAGCCATTCCCAGTTCATCTGCACGATTGACGATCATGGTGTTTACGCTGGGGATGTCGATCCCGGACTCGATGATCGTCGAGCAGACGAGCACATGGTAGTCGCGATTGATGAAACCCATGAGCGTTCGCTCAAGGTGGGCGTTGTCCATCTGACCGTGAGCAACCCCAATTGTGGCCTCTGGGATGAGTTTTCGGAGGTGGTTCGCCATGGATTCGATGCTGGCTACTCGATTGTGGACAAAGAAGACCTGGCCGCCTCGACCCAGTTCCTGAAGCACATCTTCGCGAATTCGCGCGTCATTGAACCGCGTCAGTCGGGTCTGAACTGCGCGTCGGTCGGGCGGCGGTGTCGTGATCAAACTGACCTTTCGCAGACCGGACAGCGCCATGTGGAGGGTACGCGGGATGGGGGTCGCGCTCATTGCGAGGTAGTGAACCGGCCCGGTCGGCTGTGCCGAAGACAGTTGCTTCAGTTTGTGCTTCTGGCGCACGCCGAATCGGTGTTCTTCATCAACGACAACCAAGCCGAGTCGCTTGAACCGGAGGTCTCGAGTCAACAGAGAGGTCGTTCCAATTATGATGTCTACGGATCCGTTGGCGACGGCCGCGAGTTGACCGCGGCGCTCCTCGGCCGACATGTGTCCGCTCAGGAGAGAAACGCGAACGCCCGTATCGGCGAACCGTTTCTCAAAGGTTTGGCGGTGCTGAAATGCCAGAACTGTAGTCGGACACAGGACCGCGACTTGGTGACCCTCGAGCACGACACGCATGGCAGTTCGCATGGCGACCTCCGTCTTGCCGAACCCCACATCGCCAACCACAAGGCGATCCATGGGCGTTGTGACGGCAAGGTCGGAGAGAACCTCGTCAATTGCGGCGGCTTGATCTTGGGTTTCTGTGTACGGAAAGGTCTCCACAAACTGGTGGAACTCCACGGGATCGCCGACGTACGCATGCGCTTTGCTGACCTCGCGCACCGCGTGCATCTCGAGCAGGTCGTGCGCCATGCGAAGCACGCGGTCTTTGACCTTTGTCTTTCGTTTCTCCCACGAGTCTCCACCCAGCTTGTCGAGCCGCGGCGTGCTGTTTCCCATGGTCCGGTAGCGGTACAGTTCATCGAGATGGGTGACGGGCAAGTACATTTTATCGCCGCCGCGATACTCGACTTCTGCATACTCTTGCACGGTGCCGTCAAGGTCGATTCGTTTGAGGCGCTCGAATCGCCCAACGCCGTGGCGAACATGCACAACAAGGTCGCCAACCTTCAACTCGTTGACCGATCCCAGCGTGGCTTCCTTCAGTGTCTTTCGTACCGGGGCCCGTCGCTGTTTGACTCCAAACAACTCGCTGGCCGTGATGATTGCGATGGCTGCGGAGTCGCAATGGAAGCCGCGCTCGAGGTGTCCGATCCACAGCGCGGCGGTTCCCGGCGCGGTGTGTTGACCCCGCGCAACAGCATCGGGGTGCAGTCCATGAGGGGCGAGCAGGGCAGTGATCCGCTCGGCTCGGGTTCGAGATTCGGCCACGAGCGCCACGCGCCAACCATCCTCAAGCCAACGGTGAATGCGACCGACAATGGGCGCTAGGCGTCCCTTGCCCACAAACAGCGAGTCATTGGCCTTGGCCTGGTAGTCCGGTGCGTCATCGAGTGCGATGGATGAAATGAATCGACCTCGGTCTTCGAGAGCCGATCGAACGCGGTCAACGTCGCTGTAGCGTTCTGCCGGATCGACTGGAGGACGGTCGACGAGGGATCGGCCATTCCATCTGTCCATGATGGAGCCATGAGATGCGGCGAGTCTGTGCGCGATGTCCTCTGGATCAACGACAATGAGCTGCTCGGCGAGCACCCAGAGATCGATGAGCGGGTGCATCGCTGCCGTGTAGTCTTCCGCTCCTGGGAACCAGAGCCCTTGCCGCAAGTCTTGGAGCACCTTTCGTCGAGTGGCCTGACCGGCGCTGAGCCGATCTACCATGGCAGCGGTGTGTTGACCCAGCCGCCGCAGACCGCTGCCGTTCGGAACGGCCTCTCGCGCCGGTGGAATGCTCAATGCACGGACCGGGTCGCCTGAGCGGAGGGTCCCCGCATCAAGGTGGCGGATGCTTTCGACATCATCATCGAAGAACTCAATTCGGTAAGGATGGCTCGAGTCGACCGGCCAGATGTCGACCACATCACCCCGGCGAGCGACCGTGCCGGCCTCCTCTACCTTGGCGACACCGTGATACCCGTGCACCACCAATGACTGCACAAACTGCTCCCGGTCGATCTCGTCATCGGTCGATATGGTGTGGGTGAGTTCACGTGTGGAGTGTGAGTTCAGAACTCGCGTCATCAGCCCCCGAGCACTGCACACCACCACGCACGGCTGGCCCCGCTGCAACAAGAGCGTGGCCCGAATTCGTGAACGGATGACGTCGGGATGCGGGCTCATGCCATCGTAGGGCCGCACATCGTCGGGTGGAAGAACCGAGACAGGTGCTCCGCCATCCAGATGAAATCGCACCTCGTCGGCCATTCGTATGGCTTCGGCTTCCGATCCGGTCACGACCAATGTTGGGCCCTCAACCCGAGCCGCCACGGCCCATGAGGCCGCACCGCCGGGAAGCCCAGCCAGCGAAGAGGAGGCCGGCCAGCCGGTGCGGAGGTCAAGCAGGTTGGCGATGGTCACACCCGACTCAGGCGGCTTTGCCTGTCCTGTCTTCGTAGAATGTGTAGAACACCATCACGACCCAGATGTTCAACAGATAGGCGCCGCTCATCAAGCCGATCAACATTCCGGTGCCTTGGCCCAAGACGGCCAGTTCCATAAAGCCCAAGACCTGAGTGAAGACAAGCCATATGAACACCAAGGCAAAAATTCCTCTGCGACGACCCTTTGTCAGCCGAGATGACCGGTTCAAGGGCCGCTCCTCATCTTCGAGGCACAGAATCGAGTCGACGAATGCGTACTGCAACAGGAATAAAATGCCTGGGACGACCGCAATCATCCCCACTTGGATGGTGAGCTGCGCGATGGCATGCCACTTGAACATGACTTTGTAGCGTGCGAGGGCGAAGTTCAACGCTTTGCCGAAGCTCAAGGCACCCCCGTGGCTTCGGACGCGGGCTGCATAGATGGCCATTGCGGCCAATATTGGTCCCAGCAAGACCTCGATCAGGAGCATCACACCCCACCATCCAAACATCAGTTTGATCATGACGGACTGGCCTGTCGGGCCGCCTTGAAGTGCCTCAGGAGCGAGCACGGACAACACCGCGACGTCGAGGAGCCCGACGATGGTGCCGAAAACGATCGCCACGGGCACCATGATGTGAGCGGTGGAGAGGAGATACGAAGTGGCGCGAACCGCCACATTGAATGCAGATTTTTTCTTGGCCATGAGCGGGTCTAACACCCTCAACCTCTCTGCGTGCCGAGTGCCATCTGAGGGCCACGATATTCAGTATCTGAACTGGACTTTGGCGATCCTCACTTGAACCGGGTACTTTGATTCGTGGGAGGCGATCGGCGTGGCAGAATCGGACGTGGTCACCATATCGTCGCGCATGGCGGCGTTGCCGGACTTGGCGCTGACACCGGACCAGTTGGAAACGGTTCGACTAATCGTGCACGGCAATTCGGTGATCGATTGGAATCGATCGAACTTTCGCAGTCGAGACGACGTCACGCGGTTTCTGAAGCTCCATCAACTCGATGTGAATGATCCGGAAGACCAACGACGACTGCGGTTTGTGTATGGCGAAGCGGTGAACTACCTCGAGGATCACTTGGGTCTGAACTTTCCAGAGGACCTTCGCTCGCCCGAGGATGTTCGCGATGTCTTTGTCGAAGCGTCGAAAACGGGTGGGTTTCGCCGCCGGCAGATTCAGGCGTGCGTGATTTTGAAGTTGATGCACGTCATCAATCACCTGGAAACCGCTGAACTCAAACACCAGACACCGCTAAGCGAAGCCGAACTGCTTGACTTAGCGGAGCGTCGAATCGTCGCAGCAGCCGATAAGATGCGTCAGGCGGGTTTTCCGTTGGTTGCGTTCTACGGGAGTCGAAAGACGCGCAACTCGGTCATCACCAAGCTTCTGGCCAAAAAAGAGAACACCGCTGCGACCATTTTCGACAAGCTCCGGTTTCGCATTGTCACGGAGCACAAAGATCACGTGTTGCCCGCGATCGCTTGGCTCACCGAACACTTGTTCCCATTCAACTACCTCATCCCCGGGGAGAGCCACAACAACCTTGTCCACCTCGACGAGGTGCTGCGCCGCCCGGAGTATGCGGATTTTGTGGAAACGATGCAGGGTGGTCACGCGACTGAAGACCGGAAACTCAACCCCAAGGAAAATCCTTTTTCGGGGTCGAGCTACCGCATGGTGAACTTTATTGTGGACTTTCCGGTACGGGTCGATCACCTCGTCAACGTGCGCTACGGAGCGCTCCTGGGGCGCACGGCAATGGTTCTTGTGGAGTTTCAGGTGCTCGACAAGGAAACTGCGCGACTCAATGAGGAGGGCGACAATGCCCACAAGCTGTACAAAGAGCGGCAGAAGGCGATTGTCGGAAGTCGGTTGAGGAAGGGCTCCCGCTCCAAAAGGTCGGACTGATCAGCGGAGCAAGCTCTTGATCGCGTCGATCTCCAGATTGACGTAGTGGTCGTCTCGGTGATCCCCGAGTGTCTCGGGGTCGGACCATGTCCACGATGCGGAGCCACGCCAAGCCGATCCGTGTTTGACCACGAAGACCCCCTCAGACCGATTGACGATGCGGTCTCCGGACAGAAACAGCAAGACCTCATGCCCGGTGATGAGCCGCGCTCCTCCATGCACCATCAGTTCGTGGTGTGCGAGGCTCGCGCCAGGAAGGCGTACATCGATGACGGGTTGGACATCGCCACGGAGTGTCTCAAGAACTCGGATGGTGGCGATGGTGTAGGCGTTGTCTTGTTCTCGCTCGGTCCGTGTCGCGAGGACGGCACCACGAACCACGCGGTCCGATTGCTCCGAGAGTTGACGGAGGTCGGGCGCTGCGGCCACATCGATCAGGCTTGCTGGTGATGCAAACGCGGCGGTGGATAAGGTCCAGAGAAGCGCGATGCGGATCATGCGATGTCCGTTCGCCGGATGAAGGCGATCAGGGGAATGCAGAGCCATCCAAGGGCGCTGCGGGGGGAAGAGGGGTTCGTCGAGCAGCCGGCCGAGGCCTGCGAGCCCGCATCGCTCGCATTGGCGTACAAATGCACCACGGCATCAATGTCATCACCGTGCAAGTCGCGCTTTTGGATCTCACCAACCGGAGATGAGGGGTACATGGTTGCGCGTTCGACAACCGGGCTGTGTTCAACGCCCAGTGCATGGCCAAACTCGTGCGACAGTGTGTTCAGCAGGTCATTCGCCTCCGGACTGCCGTCAATCGACCACTGGTGATGCTCAGCGTTCAGGGCCATGTCAAAGCCGATCAACTCGCCGTCGGTGGTCGACCACAAATAGGTGACGGCGAGCAGGCTGGGGTCTTCTTTCCACTCGTCCTCAAAATAGATGACATTCGCGTTGTCGTCGTGGCGTGCGGTCCGAATCTCTGTTGGCCCTTCGTTCGAAAACGCAAGGTTGCCGCTCACGGGATTGGTCCATTCGCGCGTAGCGGCGCTGATGAGCGTTTCGACCGCCGCCGAGCTGAGTCCATGGTCGCCTTCGGGGTTGAACCGATAGCGAATGGTGTGCCTGCGCCACTGCACCGTCTGGCCCAAGTCATCGGTGCGCACCTCGAAGGCCAACGCGGACTGTAGGAACAAAGGCAGAAGCGTGAACATGGAGACCTCGCCGGAGAAGATCGGATCGAACAGGCGTGTACTTGAGCCCGAGGGGGCGCCATTGTATGTGTATCCCCGGGAAGGTCTCATGCCTGATGAATCCACCGATCTCGTCGCCGTTCAGGCGGCACTTGCACCCATCGCGTCCGGGTCACAAGCGCTGCGATGGGCCGCAGAGCGGCCATGGCGAACCCAAACGCACGTCTGGACGGACCATGGGGTTGTGACGATTGACCTTCATGACCTCAACGCGTCTTGGACCAAAAAGGTTGTTGATCGCGTGGCAGAAATCGCCGATCGACTCGACGCCGGAGGGGTGGTGTTTGTCACAGGGCGAGGACGTCACTCGATCGGGGTGCCTGTGCTGCGGCAGGTGGTGGGAGGTCGTCTCGTGCGATTCGAGCGCGAGCGCGGATGGAGGCAACGGGACATTGGTTCTGGACGATTGCTGCTGGTCGTGAATGAAGAGCGGATTCCAAAACGCTACCGAGCGGGCACTCCCCTCTGGATTGCTGGGTTTTTTGTTGCCTTCGTTGCAGCAGCAGCATGGTCCCTGCCCGTTGAGGTGGGTGTGCCTCTGCTTGCGGTGGTCGGATGGTTCGCGTGGGCTGTTCGGCGGGCATCAAGAACCGCGGACGATCCGATGGGTGAAGAGTAAAATTCAGGCGATCTGTGGCGGGGAATGCGCCACGCATGGGATCGCGTTCGAAGCCCAAGCATCCCGTGGTTAAGGAACGGTCGTTGGCTGCCAAGTGACGCCTGACGCGAATGCGGCATTTTCCCTTCACGGTTGTTCGCCCGACTCGGTCTTTACCGTGCAATAATCGATGCCGATGCCGAGGTGCGCAATGCGCGTTCTGTTGTTGCTCGTGACCACCACCGGTTGCGCATACATTTCCGACAAGCACGAAGAGTGGCGACTGGATCCGGACGAAGACGGAACCACGATTGTTGACGATTGCGATGATAGAGACGATGCGGTCGGGGCTCCGAGCGCTTGGTACGTCGACAAAGACGAAGACGGATTCGGAGACAGCGATGACGTCACCTTCCGTTGTGTTCAGCCCGACGGTCACGTTGCGGTGGATGGAGACTGTGATGATACGGATCGTTCGGTCTATCCGGGGGCGGAAGAGGTCTGCGATGGCGCCGATAACAACTGCAACGGCACAACAGACGAGGATCTCGCGCTGGCGCCATGGTACGCCGATGCCGATGGCGACGGCTTTGGGGATCCCCTTGATGCCATCGACGCCTGCGGAAGCACCAACGGGCGCGTCGACAACGCTTTAGACTGCGACGACAGCGACGCGACTTGGCAGGTCAAGGCAGAAGAAGAGATTCCCTACAACGGGATTGATGACAACTGCGATCCGTCTGATGGCGACGGCGATCGAGACTTGGATGGCTACTGGGCGTCCAATTACTACGACCTTGTGATCGCCTCCGGGGGCACACCGATGGACGTTCACCCGGATGTATCGGGGGATTGCGACGACAACGACGATACGATTCGGCCCGGTGCCTTTGAGAACTGGTACGACGGCATTGACTCGGATTGCGATGGCCGCAATGACTGCGATCACGACGGGGACGGCTACGAAGCCGCAGCGGGGATTTGTGACCCGGACGAACCGGACTGCAACGACCTTGTCGATACTGTGAATCCGGGTGCCGAGGAACTCTGCTCGACCGTTGTGGATGATGACTGCGATGGAAGCGTAGAGGCCGAGGATGGTCCGGATTGCACAGTGTTTTATGCCGACTATGACGGTGACGGATTCGGAATCGACGACGACACCCGATGCGGGTGCTCACCCTCGTTTCCGTACTCCGCCGAGTTGGGCGGCGACTGCAATGACTTTGAAGCGGCCATCAACCCCGGTGCTTTTGATGTTCCCTATGACGGGTTGGACACCGACTGTGGGGGCGGTGACGATTACGACCGCGATGGCGATGGGTTTGCCTCGGCAGACTATGCGAGCGAGTACACCGGCGAGCTGGCTGCAACGGATTGCGACGATGATGACGACAGCATTAAACCGGATGCAGCAGAGGTCTGCGATGGCGTCGACAACGACTGCGATGGGACTGTGGATGAACCCACTGCAGATTCGCTGACGCTGTACCCGGACGCGGACGGCGACGGTTACGGCGATGAGGCATTCCCAATCACGGGATGCGAGTCGCATGGCTACGTTCTCGATTCAACGGACTGCGATGATTCTGAGTCGACGACGCATCCGGGCGCCCTTGATTACTGCGGCGATGGAATTGACGCGGACTGCAGCGGCGGGGCCGATGCATCAGATGTCACCGATGGATGCATCGATATCGACCCGGCAGAGGCCGTGGACGCGCTCGATTGCAGCGGCATGGGAGTCATCGCTCCAGAGGCTGCGGTGATCGAGAGCGATCACTTCTCGATTCACTATGGTGAATCGGGAAACTGGATCAACGACTACATTGCAGCCGGACTTCGAATTCGCCCCGGCGATGGCGAAGGCCTGCTGGGTTCATTTACAGAAACGGTCTACGCGGGAACCCGCTGGGATTTTCTTGTGGTCGATGCGCCCCTGTATGAGCCCTATGAGATCGGGCACATCATGGGACTCGACCCGCCGCCGACGGTCCTGTGTGCCGCAGCCGTTCGAATGGGCGATGTGATTGGCTTCGTGCAGACCATGGAGATCGCATTGACTTCGGCGGTGGGTGACCCCGATGCGATCGTTGTGTTGACCCGGAAAGAATTGTGGAATGAAGGGGGCCAGAGCCTCTTGATGGAGTTTGCGGTGGAGCCGGAGGCGGAGGCGGGTGCAATGGACATCACCCTCCAACGGATCGTGGATTTCGACATCGATGCAGCGTCCCCCCCCGATGATGACGACACCGTGACCGCGTTTGCGACCGATGGCAATGCCGTCGCGTCATCCGGCACGGTGTCGGGGCTCTCCGTTGCGCTGGGCACCTGTGGGGTGGACGGCTTGGTGGGTGCGGATTTTGGATACAGTCCAGAGCTTGCGGGTATGGCCGACGGAATGTGTGATCCCGATGGAGAGATTGCCGATGTCGAGACCATTTTGCATGCTGACATGCTTGGGGCGAGCGCCGGAAGCCCCGGAGTCCACCGGTTCGTGATGAGCCTCGGGGCGTCGGTGAGCGATGCGCTGGACGAGTGGGACGATGAAGCCCCGGAACTGTGCTCGGGGGTATGGGATGCAGGCGGCGCCTTGACTCCCCCGGAAGAATCGTGCGTGGGGTCAGGACCGATTGAGCCGTGGGAAGATTTCGCGGAGCCGTCTGCCAAGTAAGCGACCATGGTTCTATCGGGCTGGGTCTGGCGTCTCCGATCGGCTCTTCATCCAGCGAAGTATGGCGGCCGCGTATTCGGAGAGGATCCGCGGAGGGGGGTGGGCTTGCTGATACTCTCCACCGCGACCCGGGATGTTCAGGTCGAGCCATCGCTCAGTGGGTACGTCGAAGTCTTGCGGACCGACCTCGCTGCCGCGGGATGGGCTGAGAACGTACAACACCTCGACCCCTGCCTCGTGGGCACGCCGCTCAAGCTCAGCAACGGCAGCCCGGTCGGCGCGATCGGACATCGTCGTGTCGGGGTCCCAAGACGCTCGCTGCCATGCCGCGTAGGTTCGGTACAGCGCTGAACGTTCCAGTCCGAGTGCGTGCCAAGCTTCCGCTTGACCCGGTGGAGGGGGGAAGTTCTCGAGATACAGAAAGGGGTTGGCATCAAAGTATGCGGATTTGTCCGCTGCTTGATGCTCAGGACCCCCGAGGAATGCCCGTCGACCGGTATTTGTGATCATGATGATGACCCGGTCTGGACGAAGGGCATCCATCTTGTCCATTGCGAGGTAGGCCGACTGGGTGGTGTTGAATGCACAGACACCAAAGTTCCATACCTCGTGAGTGGGCCCGGTCATTCGGTCCATGGCTCCCGGCGTGGTGTCGTTGTTGCCGACACCGGCCCCGTACAATGTGGACCCGCCAAACACGAGGGTTCGCTCGACACCCGGTCGTCGTTCACTCGTGTACTCTGGACTCCGGGCGCCGTGCGTGTTGACGGTGACTGTGCGCAATCCCCACGGCCCTTCGCCTCCAAGTCTCGCGTTGGGCTTCAGTCCATACAGCTGATGGACATCGTCGACTGGCGTGTGAACTTCGAGTTCGACAGTCTGGTAGTAGAGCACTTTGTCGATGGCTGCTTGATCAATGCCCACCACGCCGACCAGCCCGTCAGCCACTCCGACACTGACGACGACCAAGACAAACTGGATTGCCCAGTCTCGTCCCCGTCGTGGGTCGAACCGGGCGATCCACCCGCCGAGTCCAGCAGCGGTGAACATCAGCACCCAATGGGCCACATGCAACATCTCCATATCCGTGGGGCTTCCGCTTCGGACAGATGCCAAACCGACGATGTAGCGGGTCGCCCACAAGCCAATGAACGCCACGGCTGCGGCAGTGGCCGCGCCGGTCAGCCGTCGCCATCGACCGTCGGCGAGGGTGGCTGCAAACATGGCGGCAAAGGCAACCCCTTCGAACCCCCCCGCTCCCGTGGTTCGAGGAAACCATCCGTGCGCGGCAAGCCATTGGTCCATGCCTCGGAACAGCAAGGGGCCTGCCAAGGCAATCACGACGGCAGCGGCCGCCCAGAGCCAGCGAGTCATGGCTTCAGCTCCCATGCAACCAGGGTCTGATCGGATGCCACCGGCGAACCAAGGGTCCGTCGAAGCGCTCGAATGGTTCGCTCGCGGTCCGCCTCGATGCCGGCTTGGTTCAAGACATCGAACCCAGACCGCCAGAGAATCAGATGAGAAAAGCCGTCTGCGCGCGCTGCCGACACGTGCGCATTCGTCGGCAGTTGAGTCAGATCGCCCTGTGATAGCGGCCACAGGGCATCAAAGATCGAAGACTGCAGACAATCTTCAGGGCGCTGGTTTTCCTTTAGCGCGGCGATGGCATCGTGATGCGATTCGCTGCGCTTTCGACCGTGGATGAGCTGTTCTGCGGCCGTGGCGTGGCCCAACCCAACCGGAAACTCGATGATGGCGCCTCCATCCGGATCAGATGCCAGTTCGGTCAAGAACGGATGGGGATCCCAGTCGCTCATCAAAATTCGGGTCCCGCCTTGGGCGTGGAGCTGAGCCATCCCCAAGCCCGCAATCAACACCGCGACCACCGGAAGCCACCGAGCCCATACACGGCCTTTGGTCCAGTGTTGGAGCCCGGTAGCCACCGATATGGACGCACACAGCACCACCATGGGGACGACCCGTCCCGGGTGAAAGAATTGGATTGAAAATGGGAAGGCTTGGTTGAGCCACCATGTCGGCAAGGGCACCCCTCGGCCGGCGATCGTCAGCCACTCAACCTCCGGCCGAACGCTGGTGGCGGCCATCGGCCCGAGACTCAAGATGTAAAACCCTGCGGCTGCGAGGAGCCAACGCCGATGCCGCCGACCGCCCACCGGAAGAAGCAAGAGCGATGTGACCGTGAGAACGGCGGGAAATACCGCCCTGCGAGGTGTCTCTTCGTCCATGTCAGCGGTGAGGATATAGCCCACGTGGGAGCTTTCTTTTTGCTCCCGTAAGACCGAGGGGTCGGTGATTCGTGGCGCCATTGCCGCAGGCATCGGTCGTCGCTCACCGAGGAGCCGCTGCAGATATGGGGCGGATACAGCGACCCCGATCAACACGACGGCAAGGCCCGCCACCAATGCGCGACTTCGGCCCACGCGAGGCGCAGGCTTCAGCGAAAACAGCACCACTGTCCCGGCCGCAAAAAACGCAGCAACCAGCGCGTACAGTACATAGTGTTGAATGGCCAGCGCGGTGGCTAAACCCGCTGCAATTACCCACCCAACTGTTGCGCGCCCGGTGGCGGTCAAGCACTTGACCCACGCGCAGACGAACAAGGGCAACGTGAACACGAGAGCGCTCGGGGGTTTTCCGTTCGCCAACTCATGCAGGCTCAAGCTGTTGAAGCCAAACAGCACTGCCGTCATTAAAGACAGGCCCCGTCCGATACCCAACCAACGTGAACCTGCGTATGCGGCCAAGCCACCCAGAACGGGAATCAATGCCACGAATGCATTGAAGGACGCGGGAAAGGGAAACAGGCGAAGGAAAGGGGTCGCCATTAAGGCGTCGATCTGTTGGGGAAAATTGCTGCCAAGCGACTGGCCATCGGGTGCGCAGATGACATCGGGTCGAAGGATGTCCGCCCCGCGTTCGAGGGCGGTGGAGACCCACCAGTAAAACCACAAGGTGCCGTTTACATCCGATGGTGTTGTGGGGTTACCACCGCCGATCACAACGCTGTGCATGCGCGTCCATCCGTCGCCCATGATGGCGATGCTGATCCCGGCCAGAATCGCCAGCGGCACAGCACCGTCGAGCAGGATCCTTCGGAGCCAGACCATCACGGGTTACCCGACTGCGGCGCACCCGCTTGACGCGTTGGATTGGTGGGGGCCCCCGACTCGAGAGCGGTCGTAGTGATGCTGTCACCGTCCAGCATGCTGTGACCGGTCAGGCTGTCATTGGGTGTGTCGGAGTAGACGGCAAGCCAGCCGGGCCCGATTCCGTTGGCCGGATCGGTAGAGTCGAGTTCCCGAGGTCCGTTCATGTCGTACCCGTACAGCAAGGACCAGCCCGCCCGGGTGGCTTTCTGTGGCGTGACGGCGTCGGGACCGAAAAACTCTGGGATCGATGTGATGAAGAGGTAGCGCGGGGTGTCGCCGGGCGCGATGGTCAGTTGCCGTGCGCAGAGTTTGTCGCGCTCACTTCCGTTCTTGGGCCGAATTAATCGGGCGTCGTCTGGTCGGTAGAGCCCCATCGCGATGGGTGTACAGTCGTAGATGACGGCGCCTTCATCGAGGTGACGCTCGAGGAACCGACTCGCGAATCGGTAGCCTTTGCCCATCAGTTGTCGCGCATCGGGGGGCAGCCGAAAGAACGCTTGCGAGCGTGCGGTTGCGTCGAGGGGTCCCGCCATCAGCGGGGCTCGGATGTAGAGTGCTGTGCCCACACTGATGCCAAAGGCGACCACCACCCCTCCGTATGCGGCACGCCAGAGACCGGATCCCCGACGACTCAACAGGGTCGCAGCTCCGGCAGCAGCACAGGCCACAAGCACCAACATGGTCGGGGCGGCATGGAACACATACCGAAGGTTGAACTTCAGGCTGAGCGAGCCGAAACAGGACGCCAATGGAACCACAAGCACGCCGGCTTTCCACCAGCCGGTGGGCACACCCATCCATCGACGGGTTCGTGCCGATGGGACCAGTGCGGTCCACAACCAACCGACGCCAAGAAGCGGAAGGAGAACCGCGCCCAGTCCTGGGGCGAGGATGGCGGCTTGCTTGATGTTGTGCGAAAGTCGAACCCCGAGCGGTGGAATGGTGGTGGCACGGACCACCTCCCAGCGTGGGGTTGGCCCATCTTGCGGGAACGCGGCCACAACGTCTGAGTTGGGTGGGGTGAGCATCACACTGGTCACGGCTTCAAGTTCACCACCCCGAAGAACGTCGGGAAGCCATGGCGACAAGGGTGAAGGATTGTTGAGATCGGGCCGCAACTCCACATCCCAATCGTATGGAATTTCGTAGTTGACCTCTTCGCGGTGGTGCATGACTAAGACATTCAGGGGCGTAAACTCCACGGGAAAGGCCATCAGGAAGGCAACGGCCGCCGCAATCGGTCCGAGGGTTGCGAGGCCGCGCCGAAGTCGATGCCCAGCCCCGTCGATGAGAATTCCAAAGGCAATCAACGCCACCATGGGCAGGTTGAACGTAAAGTTCTTGACCTGAGTCAGGGTGAGCACACCCATGGCGATGCCCGCCCACAGCGCCGTCTTTGGGCTTGGTCGGAGCACTGCGAGGCTGACCGCGAGCACCACACTCGTCGAGACAAAGAAGTACAGCGGGTAGGACGATACTTCATGGGCGTACGGATAGAACAGCACGCAGCCGAGCAACATGAATCCCGCTGCCATTCCGGCGGCTCGCCCAGCCCATAATCGGCCGAGGAGCACCATAGGAATGTGCGTCAGGCTCATGGCCGCCATGTTGACGCCAACGGCTGCATGAATGGTGTCACCATCGAAAAGCGGTCGAACGAAGGCGGTGATCATGCCGTACAGGGGTCGTTTGTCGACCATGTACAGGTCCCAGCGTCCGCTTGCGGCTGCCACAGCGGTGCTCAGGAAGGCGTAGTTGTCGTGGCCGATGGCCTGGTTTTCAGGGTTGTAGAAGTCCCGATACAGGTCAAGGATCCCGTACTGAGCCGCCGCGAACAGCGTAGCGACCAGCACATCGACCGGCTCGATTCGAAAGCGATGAGGTGGGGCTTTTGAGGCGGGGTCCAGTCGGCCCCTCATGAATGCCGGACCCCACGCAGACAAGGCGGTTCGCGCCGCAGTCAGTCCAAGGATCCCGATCAAGAGCGCCAGCAGCGGTGGCCAAACAGACCCTAGCGGTCCTCGACTTGGCATCCAAGGCGGGAGAACGGCTGGTGCGCCGCCGCCTGCCCACACCACGGCGCCGCAAGCCGCTGCCGCGATGAGCGGTCGGAACCAGATAGTTCGGGTGTTTTGGTGAGGCTGTTTCATGCGTCGGATTCGACGAGAGGGATCTTGGCAAGCATAATCGAGCCATGGTGTCTCGCGCGCGCGAAACAATGCAGTCCTTGGTTGCAAACTGGCCTCGACGTGCCCTCGCTGTGGTGATGGTCATTCATCTGCTGTTGGCCATCCGTCAACTGATGTGGCGGGTTGGATTTCCTCCGAGGACGAATCATTTTGGCTTCAAGAACGTCCTCGAACTCCGGCGCTTATTCGAGGGCTATGTGCCCACCTGGCCGTTGGTACATCCGGGGCGAACGTCCCACTTCTACCCCAAAGTGGAGCCTGTGGAGTGGCTTCATCCTGCTCATCTGGTGGGAGAAATGGCATCGGGCAAGCTTCGACCGCTGTTTCAGAATCACGGTGACGTGATCTACTGGGTCGAGATTCCCCATCCGTTCTTCCTTGCGACGGTTTGGGGGGAGCTGACGGGCTGGGCCGTGTGGGCAATTCCGCTTGTGTTTACGGGGTATTTTCTGCTGATGTTGCTGAGCTTGTTCGGAATCGGACGGGCTGTAGCAGACGAGTGGACCGGTGTGGCGGCGGCTGCCATTGGCGGCGGGTTTCCCGTCCTGTTTGGGTTTGGGCGGTTCATTCATGACACCCTGCCCATCGCCGCTCTCTGTACCTTCATGGTCTGGATGGTTCTCTCCAGTGATGGGTTTCGGAAGTGGGCTCATTGCATCGCCTTTGGGGTGGCCGGCTGGTCGATGTTGCGATCGGGCGAGAGCTTCTACGGATCGGTGCTCGGCATGTTGGTGATCTTGGGCCCCGTGTTGATCGAGGTCGGACACGCCTTTCGTCGGGGCATGGATCGCCGCTCATGGGTCGGAATGGCCCTGGTGGCGGGAATTCCAATCGCCACCTTTGATTGGTGGTGGTTCGGACCGGCTGTTCACTACCTTGGCGATGAAGATCCGTTTGGAGACATCATGATGGCCCCTCAGATTGTGAGTTGGGTCGATCCAGCCCATCACCAAGCGCTGAAGTATGGGGCATATCTGGTCACGATGATGAACGACCTTGTCCGGCCATGGATGATGCTGTGGGTGGGGCTGGGCGTGCTCTTCCTGTGGCGCTCCGACGCCCGGCGTCGGGTGGCGTTGGGGCTGATGTTCGCCATCCCGTTCTTGTGCCTGAGCTGGATGACGCGGAAGTCCAACTGGTACATCGTACCGGTGGCTCCGGGGTTGGCCCTGATCGCCGCCATCGGCCTCCGGGGAATCCCTCGCTTTGGCAAGCATGCGATGGCGCTCGCCGGGTTGGCGGGGGTGGTGTCGGTGGTGTTTTACAGCGCCGCACCCGACTCCATGCGACGGAGTGTTCCCCAATGGCTGGATCGACCCTACCGAAACATGGTGATCATGCGCGAGGTCGAGCTCGCACCCCTAAAAATGTATGCCGGCCGGGCCATCATCTCGGGGGCGCAAGAGGTGGTGAGGACTCTCGACCGTGTGCATCCGGCCAACGGCACTCAGCGTCAGCTGGCGCTGTTCTGCGAGGATCAGTTTTGGGCGTGGGCATTCAAGTACGTGATTGAAATGCAGCGCCCAGACATTCATGTGGTGAGCCTCATTCACATCAACTTGCTCGAACACTATGCGGCGGAACTCGACGCCGCGGAGTTTGATTTTTTGGTTCATCTTGATGATCACGGCGTCGAACGGTGGTCACCGGAGCCGGGATCGGGCCTGCCCACGGGCATGAGGGCGCCCACCAATGAAGGGGCGTTTCACTTTGCCCGTTTTATGCGCGGGCTCGGGCGCAGGGACCTTTCCGCCACGCCAATGTCCAAGGGCGCGCTGTACCGGCTGGACTGACTACTCCGGCGGTGAGCCTTTGTG
>Ga0160422_10000878_pt1 | contig 18507 bp, 19 predicted proteins | sample Fk160mmetaG_FD_108192 | JGI IMG/M metagenome (GOLD analysis project Ga0160422, IMG submission 108192) | Marine microbial communities from the Central Pacific Ocean - Fk160115 60m metaG | ecosystem: Environmental > Aquatic > Marine > Oceanic > Photic zone | place: The Central Pacific Ocean... | reverse complement strand
GCTTTTGATTTCCAAGGACTGACAACAACTTCGGTCTGGACTGGATCTTCTCAAATGCAGAAAAGTGCAGGAATTGGTGCAACTACAACACCTTCAGGAACCTTTACCGTAGGGTTTAGTAGTGCTGGTGGTGGAATATTTGATATATCAATGGGATCCACTGCTACAAGAGATCTATCTGAAGGTAGATATGAATACAATGTTCTAGTAAGTTCTGGAGCAACAATTTACAATATAGTAAATGGAAATATATTAGTTCATGCTGGAATTGCTTCCGCACCCTAAATATAATAGAGGTAGAGTATAAATGGCACAACCAGGAAGTAGATCCGAATTTAAACAGTATTGCTTAAGGCAATTAGGTGCTCCAGTGCTGGAGATTAATGTCGCTGACGAACAATGCGAAGATAGGATTGACGATGCTATTCAATATTTCCATGAAAGGCATTTTGATGGTGTAGTTAGAACATATCTTAAGTATCAAATAACTCAAGCTGATATTGATAGGGGAAGAGCATCTGTTTTAACAGGAAAGAAAAGAACAGGAATAACAACAGAAACTGTAACAGCAGATATTGCAGGAACAGAATCAGACTTTGAGTGGTATGAAAATAGTAATTATATACCAGTTCCATCATCTGTTATTGGTGTAGAAAAAATATTCCGTTTTGGTGGAAGTAATGCAATATCAAATAATATGTTTAGTATTAAATATCAATTATTCTTAAATGATATTGCTTTTAATCTTGGATATAATGGACTTTTAAGTTATGCAATGACACAGACATATTTGTCTGATATTGATTATCTATTAACCACACGTAAACAGATTAGGTTTAATCAGAGACAAGATAGATTGTATCTTGATATTGATTGGTCAGCATGTGAAGTTGATGAATTTATTGTTCTTGAATGTTTTAGACTTATGAATCCAAATGATTATACTAGAGTGTGGAATGATTCATTCTTGAAGAGATATGCTACTGCTCTCATAAAGAAACAGTGGGGGCAAAATTTATTAAAGTTCCAAGGTGTTAAATTACCTGGTGGAATTGAAATGAATGGAAGACAAATATATGATGACGCAGAAAAAGATTTGGAAATTATTAGAGAACAAATGTCCAACACTTATGAACTTCCACCGTTGGATATGATAGGATAGATTATGCTCAATCCATTTTTCCAACAAGGATCTAATTCGGAACAGAATCTAGTTCAAGATTTAATCAACGAACAGTTGAGGATGTATGGTGTTGAGATACATTATCTTCCTCGTAAATATATGAATGAGAAGACTATATTGAGGGAAGTGGTTCAATCAGTATTTGATGATTCTTATCCACTTGAAGCATATGTAGATAATTTTGATGGATATGCAGACAATCCAACTTTACTTTCAAAGTTTGGTATTGAGCAAACTAATGAAGTAACTCTTGTTATTTCTAGAGAAAGATGGGAAACATATATCCAACCATTACTTAAAAACGAATCTAATGTAAAGTTAACTACCCGACCTAAAGAGGGTGATTTAGTTTATTTTCCACTAGGTGATCGTTTATTTGAAATCAAATATGTTGAGCATGAAAAACCATTCTATCAGTTAAAAAAGAATTACGTTTATACTCTTAAGTGTGAACTCTTCCGTTACGAGGATGAGGTTATTGATACTGGAGTTTCTGAGATTGATGATACATTAATCGGTGATAATGCAGATGGAACTTCTGAAGATGGTCTATCAACATTACTTGGATCTTCTCAAACACTAACTTTAGTTGGCACTGGTGCAACTGCTAGTGCTGTAGTTGGTTATACTACAGATGGTGCTATTAGACTTATTAACATAAGCAATAGAGGTGGTGGTTATAGTGCTATTCCAACTATTGGAGTAAGTTCTGCTCCTTCAGGAGGAGTAACTGGTATTCTCACTGCTACTATGATCAGTGGAATTAACGTATGTAATTTAAATATAAGTAATAATTTAAAATCTGTTCAACAGGTTGTAATTACAAATCCAGGTGCTGGATATACTTTAGCACCAACAATCCAAATAAGTGGTTCTGGAGGGTCTGGAGCAGCAGGAACAGCATTTATAGGTGATAATACCATAGGTATAGTTACTATCACTTCAGGGGGTTCTGGATACACTACAGCACCTACTGTAACGGTCTCTGCACCTAATGTAGGAGTAGGAACCACTGCTACTGTTGAAGCTGTTGTAAGTGCTGCTGGAACTATCAGTCATCTTCATATTGTTAATGCTGGTGCTGGATATACTTCCACTCCAACTATTACTATTGGTGATCCTTCACTTGACAATAGTGGTAACTTCAAGTTTAATGAAATTGTAACGGGATCTATAACTGGTGTGAAAGGTAGAGTAAGAACTTGGAATGCAACTACAAATATTTTAGAGGTGGCAAATGTCTCTGGAATGTTTAGTATTGGAGAAAATATAACTGGTGGAAGTTCTGGTGCTGTTCACTCTTTAAGAGTTGTTAGTGAAGATCCCCCAGATGATGGATTTGCTGATAATGTCAATATAGAATCTGCTGCAGATGATATTTTAGACTTCAGTGAACAGAACCCATTCGGTATTCCCTAAATATAAGATACTAGGACTATAACAATGTTTGAATATTTTTATAACGAAATCTTGAGAAGAACCATTATTGGTTTTGGAACTCTGTTTAATAGTATATCCATTAAACAAAGTGGTGGAGATACTGACGCTAGTATAATTAGAGTTCCTCTTGCATATGGACCTACTCAAAAGTTTTTGGCAAGATTAACTCAGTCACCAGATCTTAATAAAGCAACATCCTTATCATTACCAAGGATGTCTTTTGAGTTTACTGGTTTAACATATGATCCTTCTAGAAAGGTAACTACAACTCAGAAAATTATAATTCAAAATCCAGATTCAGATACTCCAGATGAGAAAAAGGCATATATGCCTGTTCCTTATAACATGCAATTTGAACTTGCTGTTATGACTAAATTGAATGATGATGCCTTACAAATAGTAGAACAAATATTACCATATTTTCAACCATCATATAATTTAACGGTAAATTTAGTAGGTAGTATTAATGAGAAAAGAGATATTCCTATTGTTTTAGAAAATATTACTATGCAGGATGATTATGAAGGAGATTTTGAGTCTAGAAGAGTTCTTCTTTATACTTTAAGATTTACTGCTAAGACCTACCTCTTTGGTCCTGTTTCTGATGCTTCCAAGGATATTATTACCAAGTCTACAGTCAACTATCTTACTGGGACAGATACATCCAATGCACAACGCAATCTTACATACTCTGTTGTTCCTAGAGCAATTCAGAACTATGATGGAACTGTTCTTACTAACTTGGCACAAGATATCACTGCTACTCAAACTACATTTGAAGTTGAGGATGGTGCTTCTGTTACAGCATCTTCTGGATCAACAAGTGTTTATATTGATGTGGGTGGAGAAGAATTATATGTTAAAGCAGTTGATGGTAATAAGTTGACTGTTAAGAGAGGTCAAGATAAGACTACTAAGGTTCCACATGTTCGAGGAACAGATGTTAAGTCTATTACATCTGCTGATAATGCATTGGTAGAGGACGGTGATGACTTTGGATTTAGTGGATCATTAACTGGAGATTAAAGTGAAAAATAACTTAGATGATGCTTTTAATATAACACCTTCTGAAGTAAGTGATACTCCAGAAGGAGGTTGCACTACTAGAAAAGACCAACTTACTAATGTTAGTAATGTTGGTATAAACAGACCAGATAGATTCACTAAAGATGATATAACTAAAGACTATGAGTATACTCGTGGTAATCTTTATAGCATCATAGAAAAGGGTCAGGAAGCAATTAATGGTATTCTTGAACTTGCACAGGATAGTGAGATGCCAAGAGCATATGAGGTCGCAGGACAGTTGATTAAGAGTGTTTCTGATGCAACTGATAAGTTAATGGATCTTCAGAAGAAACTAAAAGATGTTGAGGAAGATAGTCCTCAAAAAGGACCAAATACAGTTAATAATGCACTCTTTGTTGGTTCCACAGCAGAACTAGCTAAGTTATTAAAAAATGGAGTGAAGGAACAGAATAAATAAAAAGAGGAGAGAAATCCTGAAGTATTAACATACTCATAAAATGCCGAAAGACGAATTGCCGTCGTTGGATGATTTTACGGAGAATACCGTAGAATTGCCATCAGTCGATGAATTTATAACAGAAGAGAAAGTTGTAGAAGAATTACCTTCTGTTGAAGAGTATGTCGTAGATTTAGAAGAGAAAGTAATATACGAAAAACCAAATTTACCTTCATTAGAAGATAAGATAGTTGATGAGAATTTACCAACTATTGAGGATTATATTGAGGAAGAAGAAGTAGTAAAAGAAGAGGATATTGAAATTACTGGTGGTGTTTCTTTTCAGGATTATAGTCCTGAAATGCAATTTAGAGATTATGAATTTATTGATATTATCAAAAGACCTGAGTGGAAGGAATTAGTTGGTCTTGTTAATGAGGTAAGAGATAATATACCAGATATCCCAGAAATAAAATATTATGATGATGACCTTGAAAAAATATCAGAAACTATTGAAGAGTTACGCTCTGAGATACCAGTAGTTCCTGAAGTAAAGTATTATGATGAAGAAATAGATCAGGTTAAACAAACAATATCTGATCTACCAGAAGTAAAATATTATGACCAAGAAGTAAGTAATTTAGAAGAAAGTTTTTCTGAATTAAAGGAATTTGTATCTAATATTCCAAATTATGATGATGAGTTAAATTCTCTAAAAGATAAATTTAATTATGATATTCAAAACGTTTCAGAAAGTATTGAAGTAAAGGATTTTGAAAAGAAAGTTGATATTGATAATATAAAAAGTAATTTAAAAGAAACTAGTGAAAAAATATATGAAGAATTAAAAAAATCTTCCGATCAGATACATGAGTATAGACTTCATCTAAAGGATGATGATAGAAAATTAAAGAAACAGATACTAGGTCAATATAATACTTTAAAGGAAAATATTGAGAAAAAAGTTAAAGAATTTAATACTAAAAATATTGAATCACAAAACGTTATTACTGGTTCTCTTAAAGATTATTTTGATGAACTCCAAGAGAAAATTACCAACATACCAGAAGTAAAATATTATGATAAACAAATAGAAGAATTAAATAACAAATTTGATATTGATATTCAAGAATTACGTGAAATAGTAAATCAATTAAAAGAAACTCAGAAACAAAGTCTTCAAGAAAATTTATTAGTAGAACCACCAGAGGTTGATAACGAAGATCCTTTAACTCCATTGGATCAGAAGTTTGTAACCTATGAAAAGTTACAGGAGAATTATCAATTATTTGTAAATAGGGTTCAACAGCAATTAGCATCCTTTGGTGGTGGTGGAGAAACCAAACTTCAATATCTTGATGATATTGTAGGTATTGCCACTAATTTAAGTGCATATAATGGAATGTATCTTAGGTTAGATACATCTCAACCTAAAGGCAAGAGCTTTGTATTTGAGTCTGTTGACAGTAATACTGGATATGCAAATACAGCAGGTATATCAACATATGCAGTAACCGCAGGAATAGCAACATATGCAGAAACTGCTGGTATAGCAACTTATGCTTCTAGTGCTGGCATAGCAACTTATGCTACCACTGCAGGAATTTCTACTGATGCAACAAATGCTGGATACGCAAAAACAGCAGGTATATCGACTACATCACAGGGAATCTCAGGAACTCCTAGTATTACAATACAAAATTTAACTGGTGTTGGTGCTACATTCTCTGGTAATGTGACAATCGGTGGAACTTTAACATATGAAGATGTAACAAATATAGACGTTGTTGGTCTTATAACTGCTAGAAGTGGAATAGATTTTGGTAGTCCTTCTGTTGTTAGAATTGAAAGCGCATCATCTACTAAGGAAGCAACATCTCAAGCATCTGTAGATAGTTTTACTGCATCATCATATAGATCAGCACAATATCAAGTTCAGATTACAAGAGGATCATCTTATCAAATGACAACTATAAATGTTTTACATGATGGGACTAATGCATATCTATCAGAGTTTGGAACTATAAGGACGGGAGTAAATCTTGCTACGTTTGATGCAGATATTAATAGTGGTAGTTTAAGACTTTTGGCAACTCCAACATCTTCGGACTCGACTGTATTTAAAATTACAAAAACCCTTACTGCAAGTTAAAATGTCTATATAATAAACTAGTGATATATTATTATGAAAAAATGGATAGGTATTAGTCTAGGGACTTTAGTGGGTATATCCCATATAGGTATGATAGGAATAATCTCTAGGAAGGATTCATTCCCCAAGTTGGATTTGCCTATTGGTGAATATACTTCTTATAATGTTATTGCAAATAAAGAAGGATATACGATAAATTATAGAGCACATGATCCAAGAGTATTGGTAAAGTCTGAAGGAGTTGAGAGACCTGCTGGATTATTAGGATTAGGTAAAGCAAAAATATCTAAGCATGAACAGTATTATATTACACCATCACAATCAAAGTCTGGTGGATTAAGTGCGAAAGATATCGCATGTATTAAGAAGAAAGGTGGTGGTGAACAAACAGGTAGATTGGTAGGTGGTGCTTTAGGAACTGCTGCTGTTACTCAAACTGGTATGGCATCTATCCCTATAATTGGATGGGTTGTTGCTGGTGCAACCACTATGATGGGTATGGATCAGGGTGCAGAAATTGGTGGTCAAATGGCAGAAGATTTATCTAAGGAATGCGAAGAAGATAAATAAACATACAGAGTCTGTCTCTTTTTATGAAAAAGTGTCCCCAAGGCGAATACTATTGTAATGATAGTAAATGTTGCAAACCCATCCCTAAAGGATGGCATATAATGCGTGGTGGTTATATAATGAGGGATGAAGATCATAAAAAGAAAAATGGTAATGGCAAAAAATCTAACGGATCTTCTAACGGACATGGGAATGGTTCAAATGGTAATGGTAATGGTGGTAACCACTCTAGCAATAGTGGGAGTAATGGCTCTAATGGTGGTGGAGGAGTAAGTGAATCCACATACCTACCAAGAAAAACAGGAAATATTATAACAGCAATGTTGGCATGGAGAGGAAGTCAGTACAGTCTTCAGATGTTCTTCCCCCATATCAAAACCCCCTCACGCAGAGAAGTACAGGATCAAGTGAGAAAAGTGTATCCTAATGCTAAACTCTGGAATTACAAAGTTTCGGACTATGACCCAGGAGAACCTCTCCTCCAGATCGGAGGAAAACAAAACTAAAGATTTAGAGAAGAAAGTAGATCAATTAGAAAGAACATTAGAATTAGTAAAGAAAACCCTAGATCATGATAAACAAATGAATGCACAACAACCTAAACAATTAAAATTTGGAAAATATGAAATGACTTAATTATGGATGACATTTATTTAGGTAATCCCAATCTAAAAAAAGCAAACGTTGCTCAAGAATTTACTCAAGAGCAAATTGAGGAGTTCATGAGATGTGCAGCAGATCCTGTATATTTTGCTAAGACTTACATGAAGATTGTCTCTCTTGATGAGGGACTTGTTCAATTCTCACCTTATGATTTCCAAGAGAAGTTAATTAAAAACTTCCACGAGAATAGATTCAATATTTGTAAAATGCCTCGTCAGACGGGTAAGTCCACTACGTCTGTATCATATCTGTTACACTATGTTGTTTTTAACGATAGTGTTAACGTCGGCATTCTTGCAAACAAAGCAGCAACTGCTAGAGACTTGTTAGGTAGATTGCAGACTGCATATGAGAATTTACCTAAGTGGATGCAGCAAGGAATAATATCATGGAATAAAGGTTCTTTGGAGTTAGAAAATGGTAGTAAAATCTTGGCGGCTTCTACTTCTGCTAGTGCTGTTAGGGGTATGTCTTTCAATATCCTATTCCTCGATGAGTTTGCTTTTGTTCCCAATCACATCGCTGAAGCTTTCTTTTCTAGTGTTTATCCTACTATTACTTCTGGTAAAACAACTAAAGTCATAATGGTTTCAACCCCTCACGGGATGAACCACTTCTATAGATATTGGCATGATGCTGAAAGAGGAAAGAATGAATATATTCCAACTGATGTTCATTGGTCACAAGTTCCAGGTAGGGATGATGAATGGAGAAGGCAGACTATTGCAAACACATCTGAACAGCAGTTCAAGATTGAGTTTGAGTGTGAATTCTTAGGATCTGTTGATACTCTTATTAGTCCATCTAAACTTAGAACTCTTGTCTATGAAAATCCTATAACAAGAAATGCTGGATTAGATGTATATGAAAATCCAGTTAAAGGTCATGATTATCTAATGACTGTTGACGTAGCAAGAGGAGTAAGTGAAGATTATTCTGCTTTTGTATTAGTAGATATTACAGAGTTTCCTCATAAGATTGTTGGTAAGTATAGGAATAACGAAATTAAACCAATGATATTTCCCAATTTAATTTGGGAAGTTGCAAAGAAATATAATAATGCATTTATCATGTGTGAGGTAAATGATATTGGTGATCAGGTAGCATCTATTCTAAACTTTGATTTGGAATATGAAAACTTATTAATGTGTTCTATGAGAGGTAGAGCAGGTCAAGTTGTAGGTCAAGGTTTCTCTGGTAAAAAGACACAACTTGGAGTTAAGATGTCCAAGACAGTTAAGAAGATAGGTTCTCTTAACTTAAAAACTCTTATTGAAGCAGATAAGATTGTATTTAAGGATTATGAGATTATATCTGAATTAACGACATTTATTCAAAAAGCAAATTCCTTTGAGGCAGAAGAGGGGTGTAATGATGACCTTGCAATGTGTTTAGTCATATATGCATGGTTAGTCCAGAATGATTATTTTAAAGAACTTACTGATCAGGATGTTCGTAAGAGATTATATGAAGAACAAAAGAATCAGATAGAGCAGGATATGGCTCCATTTGGGTTTATGGATGATGGATTAGATGGTGATAGTTTTACAGATGCTGATGGTGATAGGTGGTTTCAAGGAAAAGCAGGTGATGAGTATGGAGATATGTCTCACATGTGGGAATATATGTCATAATGGAATTTGATGATAGGCAATTAAAACTAGGGCATTTATTGCTTGTTGATAGAAAATGTAGAGTATGTGGAGAAAAGAAAAATTTAATTGATGGATTTTATAGAACTAGGAAAAGTAGAGGAGCAGTTGCATCATCATATTCTTATGAATGTAAGATTTGCACTGTAAGAAGAATAATAGATAAGAGAAAAAAGAAAGCATTTAGTGATTGGTCATATCCAGATTGGTAACTGTTCACTCCATGTTTCCCCACTGTAAATACCCCTTTTAATAAATATTTTCAGATAAACTGAGACATCGGAGAAAAACATGGCAACTCCTCAATTATCTCCTGGAGTACTGGTAAGGGAGGTTGACCTAACAGTAGGAAGAGCGGAGAATGTATTAGACAATATAGGTGCTATTGCAGGACCATTTGAAATTGGACCTGTAGATGACATCATCGAAATTAGCACGGAAGAGCAACTAACAAATACCTTTGGTTCACCCATAGGAACTGATGCACAGTATCAATATTGGATGACTGCATCATCTTTCCTTTCATATGGTGGTGTTCTTAAAGTTGTTAGAACTGCAGGTGATAACCTAAACAATGCTAACGCAGGTGTTGGTATTGCATCAACAACAACACTTCAAATTTACAACTATGATGATTATCTAAACAATCATCAAAGTGATGCAACATTCACTTATTCCGCAAAAAATCCTGGCACATGGGGTAACGGTCTTCAAGTTTGTCAAATTGACGATGCTGCAGACCAAATAATTGGTGTTGCAACTGGTAACCTTTATCTTGCTGGTGCTCGTGTTGGATTTGGTGTTACTGCCAATATAGACGGAGCAATTATACCAGGCATCGGAACAACTGGTGGATTCACTGGATATCTTAAAGGAATCATCACTGGTGTTTCTACTGCAACAGGAACTGGTAACACAATGTCAACAATTGATGTAAAGATTACATCAAGAGTCTCTGAGATTGCAGGTGTTACATCTTACTATCCTATCAGTTACGCTGAAGGTAATAGCATAACAGCATTTAGTAAGACTTCCGCAGTTCAATTTATTAACAATTCAGGTATTAAGACTGGTCACACTGCTAATCCTGTTATCAATTCTGCCAAGGATTGGTATGATGAGCAGACATTGGGTATTGAGAATTCCACTGTTTTCTGGAAGACATTAGCACCTAGACCAATTAGTAGCAATTATGTTACTGAAAGAAGTGGTAAGAACGATGGAATGCACGTTGTTCTAGTTGATGATGAAGGTAGACTTACTGGAATCAAAGGAAACATTATAGAGAAGCATCTCAATCTTTCTAAAGCAAAAGATGCAGTTTCTGCAATCAATCCACCACAGAAATCATACTATAAAGATTATCTTGCAACTTATTCAGATAATCTCTATGCAGGTAAGAACCCATCAGCTGCTGCAGATTCTTACTTTGGAACTGCTCCTTTAGCAACTGGATTCTCAACATCATTCACTCCTGTTACAACTGGAGATGGTTTATGGGGTCTAGATGCACAGGGTGTTACTTACTCTGCACTAGGTAACGTAAGTTACAAACTTCTATATGGACAAGATTATGGTTCAATTCCATCTGGTGAAACAAAAGGTGGAATGAGTGCTACATTAGCAGACCTAATGACTTCATATAGATTATTCTCAAATAAGGATGAGGTTCAAGTTGATTACCTCATCATGGGTCCAGGATGCAATACAGAATCTGATTCTCAAGCAAAAGCAAATCAATTGCTTTCAATTGCTGGAGACAGAAAAGATTGCATGGCAACAATTAGTCCACATAGGGCAAATGTTGTAAACATTACTAACACTGAGACTCAGACTGAGAACGTTCTTAACTTCTTTAGTCCACTTCAATCATCATCTTATGGTGTATTTGACAGTGGTTATAAGTATATGTTCGACAGATTTAACAATGAATTCCGTTACATTCCTTGTAATGGAGACGTTGCTGGTCTAATGTGTCGCACAAATCTTACATCATATCCTTGGTTCTCACCTGCTGGACAGCAGAGAGGTGTTATAAACAATGCAGTTAAACTTGCATATAACCCAAGTAAGTCTCAAAGAGACAGACTTTATCCAAATAGAGTTAATTCTTTCGTAACCACACCTGGTATCGGAACACTTCTCTTTGGTGATAAGACTGCACTTGGATATGCATCAGCATTTGATCGAATCAATGTTCGTCGTTTGTTCCTAACAATTGAGCAAGCACTTGAAAAAGCAGCACAAGCTCAACTCTTTGAACTCAATGATGAGTTGACAAGAGCAAACTTTAGAAACATCGTTGAACCTTATCTTCGTGACGTTCAGGCTAAGAGAGGATTATTTGGATTCCTCGTTATTTGTGACACTACAAATAACACTCCTGATGTTATTGATAATAATGAGTTCCGAGCAGACATCTTCCTGAAGCCTGCAAAGTCTATCAATTACATTACCTTGACCTTCGTTGCTACCAGAACTGGTATTAGCTTTGAAGAAGTCGCAGGTAGAGTTTAAGTTCTAGCTCTAAATATCACAGGAGGAATTAATCAATGGCAACATCCAGAGCAAACAAAAACATTTCGCAATTTAAGTCGAAACTGATAGGTGGCGGTGCTAGACCGAATTTATTTGAAGTTGAACTTACTACGTTACCACCTAACGTAGTAGCAGATTGGGATGCTGATATATTTCAGTTTATGTGCAAAGCTGCAGCATTACCTGCTCAGAATATTGCAAATATCGACATCCCATTCAGAGGTCGAATTTTTAAAGTTGCTGGAGACAGAACAATTGATACGTGGACTATCACGGTTATCAACGATGAAGACTTCAGATTTAGAAATGCCTTTGAAAATTGGACACAGCAAATTGCTAATCTAGATGATAATATGGGAACAACTGACCCATCTGCCTATATGGTCAATGCTAAGGTATTCCAACTTGGTAGAGGATCAGAAAAGAGTAGTCAAAATAATGGTGGAACTGAGAATGTAGTATTAAAAGAATACGAATTCCAGAATATATTTCCAACAAATGTGTCAGCTATTGACTTATCTTACGATACAGGTGATACTATAGAAGAGTTCACAGTAGAATTTCAAGTTCAATCACTTAAATTAACTGGTGCTGGTCAACCTAACTAATCTAGGGTTGATAAATAGTAAAAAAGTTTCGTAATCATGGCAAAGCTCTTTGGGTTCTCGATAGAGGACGCAGACGAACAATCACTACCTAAAACGGCGGTCTCTCCCGTTCCTCCAAATAACGAGGACGGGAATGATCACTTTTTAAGTAGTGGTTTTTTTGGTTCTTATGTTGATATTGAAGGAATATATAGGACTGAGTTCGATCTAATTAAAAGATATCGTGAAATGGCTCTTCATCCTGAAGCAGACAGTGCAATAGAAGATATTATAAGTGAAGCATTAGTATCAGATACAAATGATACTCCAGTAGAAATTAATTTAGATAATCTTAATGCAAGTGATGGTATTAAGACTAAGGTTAGAGAAGCATTTAAATTTATAAAAGATTTATTGGACTTTGATAAGAAAGCACATGAGATTTATAGGAATTGGTATGTAGATGGTAGAATATATTATCATAAAATAATAGATTTAAAAAAACCTGAAGAAGGTATTCAAGAGTTGAGATATATTGACGCAATGAAAATGCGTTATGTAAGACAACAGAAAAAAAATAAAGATGATAAGTATAGGGTTAATAATAATGCTATTAGTCAAAACCCAATGGATTATGAGTTTCCTGAAATAGAGGAATATTTTATATATACACCAAAACAAACTTATCCTGTTGGTAATGCATCTCCAAATAGTGGAAATAATGGAATTAAAATTGCAAAGGATGCAATAACATACTGCACATCAGGTTTAGTTGATAGAAATAAAGGAATTGGTCTATCATATTTACATAAAGCAATAAAATCTCTCAATCAATTAAGGATGATTGAGGATAGTTTGGTTATATATAGACTATCCCGTGCTCCAGAGCGCAGGATTTTCTACATTGATGTTGGTAATTTACCGAAGATAAAGGCAGAGCAATATCTCCGTGATGTGATGATGCGATATCGGAACAAACTTGTCTACAATGCTGACACAGGAGAAGTCCGAGATGACAAGAAGTACATGGCAATGCTTGAAGATTTCTGGCTCCCTAGAAGGGAAGGAGGTCGTGGAACTGAAATTTCTACTCTACCTGGAGGTCAAAACCTTGGTGAAATCACGGATATTGAGTACTTCAAAAAGAAATTATATAGGTCGCTCAATGTACCCACATCAAGAATGGACGGAGAAGGAGGATTCAATCTGGGAAGATCCTCTGAGATATTAAGAGATGAGGTTAAATTTAGTAAGTTTGTAGGACGTTTGAGAAAGAGATTCTCAAATATGTTTGCAGATATGCTAAAAACTCAATTACTTCTTACGAATGTAATTACTCCCGAAGATTGGGAAGTAATGAGTGAGCATATACAGTTTGATTTCTTATATGATAATCACTTTACTGAACTAAAAGAAACAGAATTACAGAATGAAAGGTTAGCATTACTTGCTACGACAGAACCATATATTGGAAAGTATTACTCTCAAGATTGGGTTAGACGTAAGGTTCTACGTCAAACTGATGAAGAAATTATTGAAGAAGATGAAAAGATTGAACAGGAGATTAAGGATGGTATTATTCCTGATCCTGCAGAAATGATGTTAGATCCAGAAGGTTCTGGTGGTATGAGACCAATGCCAATAGAAGGAGAACTTGGTGATAATGGTGCTGGTGGAGAACCCGATGCTGCACTTAGATCAATGGATGTTGATAGTAAAGCAACAACTATGGATGCAAATATAGCTAAACCAAAAGGCGGAGAAATATAATGGATATGCATCAGCCCCAAAGAGATGAGGCTGGTAGACCATTCCTAAAAGTAGGTTGGGATATGCAGCATATTCGTTTATTGCATACTGCAGTTTCTTATTATATTCATCGTATGTATCCAAAAAATATTAAGGATGTGAACGGTGAAAAGGAAAAGATGATGGCGATGAGGGATACTTTAAGTAAAATTATTCTTGAGTATAATTATCAGTCGCAATAAATAGTGTCTAAATAGTATACAGTTACTCATTTGACACTATTAACATGGATGAACTTATGGATATGATTGCTGCGGATGATTCAGCCTCACAGGTTAGCGATAAGATAAAAGATCTTTTATACGCTAAGTCCTCACAGAGAGTTGATGAATATCGTCCAGCTGTGGCATCTGGTGTTTTTAATTCTGACAATGGACCTACTCAATCTGAAGTTGATGCCGAATTAGAAGCAGAAACGGAAGTTGAAACGGAAATTGAAAATGAGGAAGAAGAGTAATTATAAATAACTAGTAAATGAATTTTAATACTATAAGGTTTGTATAAATGGCTCATCAACCCGTAGGAAGTGGTGCTTCCATAGCATTAACAACTGATACTGCAAATACTACAAGTAGTGGAATAGCTCAACAATCAGATACTTTGAGAGTTGTTCTCGTAGGGGCTGATGCTGTGCAAGGTGCTCACGTTGCAGTGGGAACTGATGCTTCTGCCACAACCGCAAGTTATTATGTTGCTAAAAACGTTCCTGCATCCATTAGTATAAGTAGACCTTCTTCTCAAAGAGTGGTTGGAATTACTACTGGTAGCACAACATTAATCGATTTTCCTGAAGGAACTGGTTCACCATTTGGTTTAGGATCTCGTGTTAATTTGACAGTAACAGGTCAAAGTTATTATGATGATGCAGTTGGTTTTGCAACTGTAACTAAAGTATGGAGTGGAGCTGGTAGAAACGGTAATTTTTCAACAAGAGTTACTGTTGATGCAAATACTTCTGGTATAGTAACAGCATACAGTTCTGATAACTATGCAGAATTGAGAAATTCATTTAAAGTGAGTGCTCTTGCTAAAGGTGGTGCTGCCACTGGAAAAAGCACATTATATTATCAACAAGTTCAGATAACAGGGGAAGGTTGATGAAACTCATTACGGAAGAAATTGAATCAGTAGAATTTCTTGTCGAAACTAGAAACGGTAAGAAATCAATGTATATTGAGGGTGTTTTCCTTCAAGGAAACATAAAGAACCGTAATGGTCGCATGTATCCAATGGAAACTCTTAGGAGGGAAGTTGGACGTTACAACGAAAATCACGTTGTATCTGGCAGAGCTCTTGGAGAACTTGGTCATCCAGAAGGTCCTACCGTAAATCTCGATAGGGTCTCTCATAAAATAGTATCACTTAAGGAAAGTGGTTCTAACTTTATTGGTAAGGCTAAACTTCTTGGCACACCAATGGGTAAAATTGCATCTTCACTTCTTGACGAGGGTGTAAAATTAGGTGTATCTTCTCGTGGTATTGGATCTTTAAAGCCAACCCGTGAAGGTGTTAATGTAGTCGGTGACGACTTTATGTTAGCAACTGCTGCTGACATCGTTGCTGATCCTTCTGCTCCCGATGCATTTGTTGAGGGAATTATGGAAGGAAAAGACTGGGTGTGGGATGGTGGTATTCTTCGTGAGAAGTTTGCTGCTAAGACGTATCAAGAGATTGATACATTGACTACACAGAAGAAATTAGAAGAGCGTAAATTGGCTCTATTTAATAATTTCTTATCAAACTTATAAATATTCTAAATAAATATAGATTTAATCAAGCGTAAATCGGAGAAACCTTCAATGTCTAGTGGAAATCAATTACAAGAAATGGAAGTAGGCACAAAGCAATCTAAGACTGCTGTTAATGCTAATGCCAAACCAGCAGAACCAATGCCAAAACTAACTACTGGTGGAACTGCACCAAGTTATGAGGACTTAGGTGGCCCTACCCCAGATAACTATAGCCCTACTAATGATAGTGCTAAGTTAAAAGATCCTGCTGGCAGTCTGAAGAAAGTAGCCGATGCGATAACAAATCGTAAAGGAAAAACTCTAAAGCAAGGAGACGAAGTAGAAGTGACTGACGAACAAGAAGTTGTTGCAGAAGAACCTGCTACTGAAGTAGAAGAAACAATCGTTGCCGAAGAGGAAACTGTCGAGGAAGAGACAGTTGAGTATGATATGGAAGACGATCTTAATGCTCTTGTCAAAGGTTTAGAACTCAGTGAGGAGAACCAAGGCAAAGCAAAGACAATCTTTGAAGCCGCTATCAACTCAAAAGCTTCCGCAATCCGTGCAGAAATTCAAGAAGAGTTTGACTCTAAACTTGATGAGCATGTAGAAGAAATTAAGGTAGGTCTACAAGAACGTGTAGATTCTTACCTTGAGTATGTCGCCGATGAGTGGTTCGATGAGAACCAACTTGCCATTGAAAATGGCCTTAAGGCAGACATGACCGAATCATTCCTTGAAGGAATGAAGGGTCTTTTTGAAGAACATTATGTAGAAATCCCTGAAGAAAAATATGATGTCCTTAAGAGTATGGTAGAAAAACTTGATGACATGGAAACCAAGCTCAATGAGCAAATAGAAAAGAATATCAATCTCAACAAGAGTCTCGCTGAGGCAACTGCTGATGGTATCTTAGAATCTGTTTCTGATGGCCTTGCTGCCACACAGAAAGAGAAGCTCGCTTCACTTGCTGAAAGTGTAGAGTTTGAAAGTGACGAAGAGTATCGTGAAAAGTTAGAGACATTGAAGGAATCTTATTTCACTTCAAAAGCTCCAACTACAAAGACTGAAACACTATCTGAGGGACTAGATTCTGCACCAGAAACTTATTCTGGATCAATGGAATCATACCTTAAGACACTTTCAGCTTTCAAAAACTGAATTTAAGATTATTCAAACGTAAACACTATTAGGTAAACTAAGATGTTCCAATCAGAACATTTAGTCGAAAAGTGGAAACCCCTCCTAGAATATGAGGGTCTCGATAAAATCGAAGACAATCATAAGAGATCGGTTACTGCTGTTCTACTAGAAAACCAAGAAAAATTTTTAAGAGAGTCATCTGCTTTCCAAGAAAGTGGATCACTACTTAACGAAGCCGCACCAACAAACTCTGCAGGTAGTAACCCTGCTGGTTTCAGTGGTAATGCAACTGCATCTGGTCCTGTTGCTGGTTTCGACCCTGTTCTAATCTCATTGATTAGACGTTCAATGCCAAACTTGGTCGCATATGACCTTGCTGGTGTTCAACCAATGTCTGGTCCTACTGGACTTATCTTCGCAATGCGTTCTCGTTACGAGAAGCAGACTGGAACCGAAGCGTTCTACAACGAAGCAGATACTGCATTCTCTGGAATGAATGCTAGTTATAACAATACCTCTGGATTCGGTAATACATCCGTTGGTTTTGGTACAACTAACCAGACAGGAACTAACCCATCTGTTCTTAACCCAACTTCTTCTGCTACTTCTACTGACTATAACACTGGTCAGGGTATGGAAACAAGTGAGGCTGAGGCACTTGGAACTTCTGGTTCAGCAGCTTTCAACCAGATGGCATTCTCAATCGAGAAAGTCACTGTAACTGCACGTTCCAGAGCACTTAAAGCTGAGTACTCATTAGAGCTTGCTCAAGACCTTAAGGCAATCCATGGCTTGAATGCTGAAGCAGAACTTGCTAATATCCTTTCTACTGAGATCCTTGCGGAAATCAACAGAGAAGTTATTAGAACTATCTACAAGACTGCTGAACAGGGTGCTGTTTCAAACACTGCAACTGCTGGTGTATTCGACCTCGACATCGACTCAAACGGAAGATGGTCTGTTGAGAAGTTCAAAGGACTTCTATTCCAGATTGAGAGAGATGCTAACGCAATCGCACAAAGAACTCGTCGCGGAAAGGGTAACATCATCCTTTGTTCTGCTGATGTTGCTTCTGCACTTACAATGGCAGGTGTTCTTGATTACACCCCTGCACTTAATGCTAACCTTAATGTTGATGACACAGGCAATACATTTGCTGGTGTTCTACAAGGTAAGTATAGAGTCTACATCGACCCATATTCTGCTAACCTAGACGTTTCTGGTAATACCCAGACTAACGGTGGTAATCAGTATTATGTTGTTGGATACAAAGGTACTTCACCTTATGATGCAGGACTATTCTACTGCCCATACGTTCCACTACAGATGGTTCGTGCAGTTGGAGAGAACAGCTTCCAGCCTAAAATCGGATTTAAGACACGTTACGGAATGGTTGAGAACCCATTCTCACAAGGAACTACTCAGGGATTGGGTACTCTTACAGAGAATGCTAACCGTTACTACAGACGTGTTGCTGTTAAGAACCTTATGTAAGCTAGATGCTTATATTTCTTCAAAGTCAACTCCTTCGGGGGTTGACTTTTTTTTGTCTTGTGATATTATAGATTTACAAGC
>Ga0160422_10000877_pt1 | contig 18523 bp, 12 predicted proteins | sample Fk160mmetaG_FD_108192 | JGI IMG/M metagenome (GOLD analysis project Ga0160422, IMG submission 108192) | Marine microbial communities from the Central Pacific Ocean - Fk160115 60m metaG | ecosystem: Environmental > Aquatic > Marine > Oceanic > Photic zone | place: The Central Pacific Ocean... | reverse complement strand
TCGCTGTTGATTGCTGCACTCGCCGTCTCGTGCGTGGAGTACGAGATCGGCAAGCCCGTAGCAGACGCAAAGCCCGGGGGAGACGAGGATACGTTTCGTCCCGACCCGTCCGATCCCCCCGATGACGACACGGATCCGAGACCCGACGACACGGGCAGCCCGGTCGAAGAGCCTCCACCCGACACCGATGTGCCGCCCGAGCCCGCCGAGTGTCCGCCGCTCGAGGTGACCGATGCCGTCACCGTCGACGAGACCTGCCGCAGCGAGCCCGTGACCGGACCGCTGACCATCGCCACCGAGTGGGCCATCACCACCTTTGAAGGCTACCCCGAGTACGACACGGTGCTGAGCACCCCGGTCGTGGGCCAACTCACCGACGACAACGGCGACGGCGTCATCGACAACCGGGACGTACCCGACATCGTGGTGACCACCGACGACTCGGGCACCGAAGACGGCGCCCACGGCGTGCTGCGCCGGATCGACGGCACCGGTACAGACAACCACCTCATCCTCAAGCGCTGGGTCGATGACGTGGGCGACCAGTACTTTCCGTACCGGTACACCACCCCAGCGCTGGGTGACATCGACGGAGACGGCACTGCTGAAATCGTGACCCTGTTCGAGGTGGTCAGCGGCGGCGTTCCCGACGGCCCGCCCGATGGCGATATGGGTCCACCGCCCGATGACGACGCACCCGTGGGACCGCCTCCACCGCCCACGCCGCCGCCCCCGCCCGGCGGCCCGCCCTGCCACATCGGGGCGCTGCTCGTGGATGGCACCATCGAGTGGATGAGCGAACAGACCCTCGAATGCGGCGGTCACGCCCCGGCGCTCGCCGACCTCGAAGCCGACGGATCGGTCGAGGTGGTGGTGGCAAACCTGGTCTTTGAGGGCGCCACCGGTGCCCAGCGCTTCAGCGGAACGAGCGGCAAAGGCGGCTACAACGCCTACGCCGAGGTGGGCTTCATTCCCGCCATCAGCGACCTCGACGGCGATGGCATTCAAGAAATCGTGGCCGGCAACACCCTGTACGCGCCCGACGGCACCGAGATCTGCTCGCGGGACGACGCCGAAACCGACGGCTTTCCCGCCGTTGCAGACTTTGACGGCGACGGCGACGGCGAGGCCATCGTGGTGGGCAACTCCACGGCCACGGTGATGGATCATACCTGCACCCCCATTGCGAGCTGGGAGTTGCTGGGCTCCGGCAACGGCGGGCCGCCCACGGTGTCGGACTTCGACGCCGACGGCTCGCCCGAGATTGGGGTCGCCACCGCGACCCACTACGTGGTCTACGAACCCGACGGCACCATTGTGTGGAGCGCCGGCGTCGAGGACGCATCGTCCCACGCCACCGGATCATCGGTGTTCGATTTCGAGGGCGACGGACGGCCCGAGGTGGTCTACGCCGACGAAACCCGCCTGTATATTTTCGACGGCCCCACGGGAGAGGTTCGGTTGGCCGACGCCACCCACGCCTCGCGAACCCTGCACGAGTTTCCGGTCATTGTGGATGCGGATGGCGACGGCGAACCCGAGATCATCGTACCCAACGGCGGCGGTCACCACGGCTACGAGGCCAAGGGGCTGTACGCCATCAGCAGCGGGGACGGCGGCTGGCTGGGCGGACGCACCACGTGGAACCAGCACGCCTACAACATCGTGAACATCAACGATGACCTCTCGATCCCGTCGCCGCCCGAACCCAACTGGCCCTTCCACAACAACTTCCGGTCGGGCGATCTCAACCCGGTCTACGGCACCGACGCCCCCGACGCCGTCGCCCTGACCGATCACTGCACCGCCGAGTGCAGCGAAGGCTATGTGCTGCTCGGCGTGCGCATTGGAAACCGGGGCACGGCGACCTTGCGGCACGACATCGAGTTCACCATCTATCGCATGACGAGCCCCGAATGGACGGCCATTGAGGTGGTCGATGTGTCGCCGCCCATCGTCCCCGGCGCCAGCTCAGAATTGTTTGAAATCCGCGTCGCCGCGAGCGCCATTGGCCCCGAGGGCTTGGCGGTGGTGGTGGACGATCGGGATGGCATCGAGGTGGTCCGCGAGTGCGACGAGACCAACAATGCCATTGAGATGCCGACTGCACACTGCGAGTGACTACCCGCCCGTATCGTCGCCCGAAGCCCCGCTGACGCACTCGCCGTTCGAGGCCAAGATCTGGCCTTCTTCGCACGGGTTGAGGTCGGTGATGGTGCCCGAGTCGGTGGTCTTTGGACGGCACCCCATCGTCAGCATCAAGGCTGCAGCAATTGCGATTCGCATGACGTCTCTCCTGTAGCCTCATGATGCAGCGACCGTGCCGCACACCGGGCGACCGACGCTGTACAATCGGCGCCGGTTCTTCATCATGACGGCTTTGCTCCACAAAATCCAGAACCTCGGTGTGCACGACGGCCTCGACACCTTCGATGCCAAGCGGGTTCGACTGCTCAATTCCCTGTGCGTACTGGGCCTCAGTGCCTGCCTCGCCGTGATTCCATGGGTGTTCATTCAAGACAACCTCAACGGCCTGTGGGGGAACCTCCTGAGTCAGGCGACCATCGGCGGAGTGTGCTGGCTGCAGCATCGAAGACAGTACCGAGCAGCCGCGATCATTCTGAGTCTGGTTGGCTTGGTTGGGGTGCCGATTCAGATGGTGATGTTTCCCGACACGTGGGGCATTCACTTCTGGTTGCTGCCGCTGTCGCTCCTCCCGCAGGTCATCTTTTTTCGAGAAGACCGGGTGCTGCCGGTGGTGATCGGCTGGGCCATGTTTGTCGCGTTTACGGCCTGCGTTCTTGTGGTCGGTGCGCGAGCCTCCCACGAAGCCCCCGAAATGGCCGCTCAGATTTTGGCCGCCATCACCCTCATGCTCATCGGCGGCACGGTTCGAAGTTCCGTGCACCAAGCCGAGCGAGAGGCCATTGCGCAGTCGGAGCGGGCCGACACGATTCTGCTCATGACCCTGCCGCGGGCCGCCGTCGACCAACTCAAGCGCGGTCAGGAACCCCCCTTTGAAGTGTCGAACGACGAGTGCACCGTCATGATGGCCGATATCGTGGGGTTCACCAAGATGGCCGAGGCCATTCGACCCCACGAACTCATCCGAATCCTTGATGAAATCTTTCACGAATACGACCAGCTTGCCGACGGACTTGGACTCGAGAAGATCAAGACCATGGGGGACGGCTACATGATCGCAGCCGGTGCCCCCGATCCCTACCCGGGCCACGAGGACGCCATTGCCACGCTGGCGTTGTCCATGGTCGAGGTCACCCACACCCTCTCTGGGCGCTTTGGCCTGCCCCTCGAAGTGCGCATCGGGATCCACTCGGGCGTGGCGTGGGGGGGTGTGATCGGCCAGACACGGATCGCCTACGACATCTGGGGCGACACCGTAAACATGGCCGCGCGCATGGAGCAGCATGGGGTCCCGGGCCGTATTCAACTGTCCGAAGAGACCGCTCGACGCCTATCGGAGGGGTTTCGGATCGAAGAGCGAGGCCTCGTCGCCATCAAAAACAAAGGAGAAGTGAAGACCTACTTCCTCAACGGGGTTGAAGAAGCCTGAGCATTGGCTTCTACTTGCGCTTCTTGCGCCGTTTCTTTTTGCGTCTTCGCTGCTTCTGCTCGGTGAGACTGTGGGTCGGGAACGCCGAGGGATTGGGGCCATCGGCACCCGACTCGACGGGGGGTGGGTCGGCACTCTCTGTTGCAGTCTCTTCTGCCGTGGGGGATGCGGAAGTCGACGGATCGACCTTTTTGGAGGGAGCCTGCAGCTTCGGCGTCCATGCACCGCCATTTTGCGGCGCAGGAACACACGCCAACAAAGGTCCAAGGTTGCGAATCGATCGCCGAATTCGACCCACGCGCCGACCCATGGAAGACGTCTGTGCCGTCGGATCACGGTGCAATGGCGCAGGCAGAATCGACACCAATGCCGCCGACTGCGCGGCGGTCAGGTCGGCCGCGTCCCGACCGAAGTGATGTTGAGCGGCGGCTTGGACACCGTACACGCCTGAACCCAGTTCGGCGATGTTGAGGTACACCTCCATGATGCGCTCTTTGGACCACGCCGCCTCGAGCGCGTGGACCAAGCCGACCTCGATGCCTTTGCGGATCACGCTCCGCCCCGGCCAGAGATAGAGGTTCTTTACCGTCTGCATCGAGACCGTGCTGGCGCCGCGCAGCCTTCCGTCCTCTCGGTATTCCGACACCACATCGCCCACCGCCGACCAGTCGACGCCGTTGTGCTCACAGAATCGGTTGTCCTCGGCTGCGATCACCGCCCGGGCGAGATGGGGGCTCATCTGTTCGATTGACACCCAATCTTTGGCGAATCCATGCCCCTCGGTCAGGCGGAGGACCATGAGCGGAGTCACCGGCACTGGGGCCACCGAGAACAGGGCAATGTGACCGCACAGCGCCACCACAAGCCCCACGCCGATCCGCACCACCCACCGCCTCAATGACGCAATCAACGGCGCCTCACTGCGACGGCAAGACTGAGTGCAATGACCACCCACGAACCCAGCGCCACAATGCCGTTGTAGCGCCCATGGTGAGCGTCACCGATCCATTGGCGTCGGCTCAGGCGCGGATTCTCAGGCGGCTTGATGGTGCGCAGCAATTCCTTTGGCGATTCGGCGGGGTTGCCCTTGAATGAAAACACCAAGGCATGGACGCCGCCGTCTCGAATGAGCGTCGGGTTGCTGTCAACGCTGCGGAGTTCGGCCTCCATCAACGATGCATCTTGGGTCAGAAACAGATCGGGGCGGAGCATGACGCTTTTAAACCCAAGGCCCGCAAGGGTGGGGGCCACAGTCCCGGGAGACTCACGCAGCAGCCGATCTTGGAGCCAAAAATTGAGGTGCTGACGCATGCGATGAGGCTTGCTGTGCACGCAGTCTTCGGCAATGGCGAGACCGTGGCTCAGCTGGTCGAGGCACGAGAAGTTGGCCATCCAACGGTCGTGATTCACCCCGCGATTCTCCACGATGGGCAACAACTCGAGCATCGGACCTTCAGCCCCGCCCAGTTCGGTGGGCCCCGCAATGTAGCGAAACTCCTGCCGATAGGGCGTGCCGATGCGCATGAACGCCTCGGCAATGACCACCCCTAAAATCAGCAGGCCCCGCCATCCCCAGCGCGGCGCCATGTGGGTGGCCACGCGTGCGGCCACCACCCCTCCACACAGCGACCACAGCCACGCCCAGCGAATTGGAAACCGGAGGAAGCCGGCCACCGGTCCGGTGACCCAAGACAAGTTGGCGGGCAGCAAGATGAGGTTGTGGCTGGCTGCGAACTGCGGAATCATCGAGGCCACAACCGCACCAACGCCCGACCACATGAGCGCGCGCCATCGGCCCCGTGGCAGCACCTTGGTGCCCAGAACCACCAGTCCAAGCATCCAGCCGAAGACGATTGGGGCCATCGAGTGCTCGGCCCGATCAATCTCGGGGGTGGCAGCCAGAAGACCCGACATGTGGGCACTCATGGGGTTGAGGGGCTCCAGTTCCTCCCGGGACGGGGCGGTTCCGTGCATGTAGTAGGCGACATAGGCGGCCATAAAAATCGCAGCGCCCACCATCAATTCGCGCGGTCGCTTGTCGGATCGCAACAGCAGCATCGCCGCCATCGCCAACGCGATCACGCCCACATACGCTGTGGTGAGCCAGCACAGCACGAACAAACCCAAGGCACCCAGCGACTGCCGACGCGTTCCGTCCTCGCTGCTGGCCCGCCACAGCAGGGCACCGAACCATGGCAGCCACGGGTTGAACACCTGGTACACGTGGCCCTCGAGTAGACCCGTCGCCGCCATCCCGCAGAATCCGTAACCAAACCCGGCGAGCATCGTCCACGGCTGCTTGGCCCCAACGGCCTTCGCGAAATGGGTGGCCGACCATGCGTTGACCGCGACACCCACAATGCCAATTAGGCCAAAGATCTTTCCAGTTCCGAGGGACTTCAGCGCGATGGCGATGGGCACCAAGAGGTACGAGTCGAGGCGGCTGATGTCGCCCCCCAACGGCCAAGCGGTGTAGGCATCCACGCTACCCAGCAACCGGTTTGCGGCACCAATGACCCAAAGCGTCCCCGGGGTATCGAAGTGACGACCCACGACGAGGTTGTTGTCCGACAAGGCCGATGGCCATGTCCAGGCCACAGAAAGCCCCAACCATAGCAACAGCCACACCGGTTCCGGAAGACGGAAGGACACGGCCCGACCGTCTCGCTCAAGCCGACCCAGCACGATCACGAGACTGACAATCAGGATCCACAGCGCACCGCCCCCCAAGAAAACAGCCTCCTGAATCGCCATGCTCTCTTGGCTCACCGGAGAGGAAGACCGCTTGACCTCTCCATTCTCCGTGACCAGCCACGAATGGCGCTGATCGCCGTTGTGAAGCACAACAAGGTCGTCGAAGCGCGGGCCATCGGCGATACGAATCTCCACCGGGAGCAGCCGCCCGTACGGCACTTGAAAGGTCGCCGAGTACACACCGACATCGGTCAAGTTGAGGATGCGAGTCCGCTGTTCGCCGCCAGTCGTGATCGTGACCGTCGGTGCTCCTTGCGTCGACCATACTGCAAGTTCGACGTACCATACTCCTTCGTTTCGTCCTTCAGTGGGCGCCTGCCAGAGCCGCTCGCCGGGCGCACCATGGTGGGCGGGCCCGGCGTTCGGTGCGGTTCCAGGGTTCTGCGCCGCGGCAGGAGTAGCCATCGCGGAGAGCAGAAGACTGAGGATGATCAAAAACCAACGCATTGAGTCCCATACTCCCACATGCCAGCAACCAGCGGGATGGGAACTGCAGCGCGGTCAGCGGAGGCCTACTTCGAGGCCTCTTGCTCACCTCGCTCAACGACGCCGCCGAAGACAAGACGGCGGTCCTGACGTCCACTTGTGATGTCCGATCCGTGCTCATCGGGGAGCGGTTGCAACACCACTTCGGGGGTCTCCAAGATTTCGGCTTCTTCCATCATTTGCGTCGCGAGTTTGCGCGCGGTGCCATCGGTGTTGTTTTTGATCTCGCGGAACAAACCATCTACCTGCGACCGACTGCGCTCGAGCCAATACTGGGCACGCAGCGTGGTGGATGCGTCTCCGTTGTCGCGATCGGTCTGGGCACGCGCAGCCGTGAGTGCCATCACGGCGAGCTCGGTGCCAATGTCGACCAGTCGGGCCAACGTCAACTGCTTCATCTCCAGCTTCGGTCCATTCAGAATCATCGCGTGAAACAGAGTGCGCGCGAGCTTCCTCGACCGCGATTCGATCCACCGCATGTGGTCGGCGAGGTCGTCATCGAACTGACTGAATGACGTAAACAGGCCCCCGATCCACAGCATGGGGTACCACCGGGCGTAGAACAGCGCGCAGGTCAGCAAGCTCTTGAGTTTGTCGCCCACACTGCTCTTGGGACTCAACAACGGCTTGGCCATGCCTAGGTGCTTGTCGAGGGATTCTCGAGCCAAGAACAGGTGCATCACATCGGTTGTTCCCTCCACAATCCGATTGATCCGGGCATCTCGGAAGGCCCGCTCGATGGGCACAGCCGTTTCGCCCCGCGCTTCCAATGAGCGCGCGGTCTCATACCCACGTCCACCCTTGAACTGGAGCCCGAGGTCGACCAAGTCCCACCCGAGCTCGGTGTTGTACATCTTCGCGGCGGCGGCCTCCATCCGAATGTCGGTGTCGCCTCGGTCAGAGGTGGCCGCACAAAAATCTGCGAGGGCTTGCATGGCGTACTGTCCGCCTCCCAGCTGCGCCAGTTTGTCGCAGCCGGCCTCGTGATCCCCGATGTTGCGCCCCCACTGGTGCCGAGTCTTCCCCCATGCGGCGAGATGGTCAGTCAACGCACCGACGGCACCGGCCGTGATGGCGGGGATGCCGAGGCGGCCGTCGTTGAGTGTAGTGAGCGCCAACCGCAGACCCTTGCCTTCCCCCCAGATGATGTTTTCTGCCGGAACCTTGACGTCCGTGAATCGGATGAGCCCGTTTTCGATGGCACGCAGCCCCATAAACCGGCAGCGATGCATCACCTCAATCCCCGGGGTGTCCCGCTCAACGATGAAGGCCGTAATCTGTTTGATTTCCCGGCCATTTTTCTGGATCGGTGGTGTCGCCGCCATCACGACGTAGAGGTCTGCAATCACACCGTTCGTGCACCAGAGCTTTTCGCCGTTGATGACCCAATGTTTTCCGTCTTCGGTCGGGGTCGCCGTTGTGCTCATTTGAGCCGGATCGGAGCCCACGGAAGGCTCGGTCAACCCAAAGGCCGATACCGCCCCAGCGGCCACCTTCGGGAGAAACTTCTCCTTTTGGGCCTTTGTCCCAAAGAGCTTGAGCGGCTGCGGAACCCCAATGGATTGATGCGCACTGAGGGTAGCCACGGTCGAGCCACAATGCTTGGCGATCGTCGACAGAAGGCGCATGTAGTTGGTTTGGCTCAGGCCCAAACCGCCGTATTCCTGCGGAATCTTGATACCGAACATCCCCATGTCGGCCAGCCCACGCAGCACCGCAGCCGGGATCTCTCCGGTCGCATCGATCTCCTCGCCGTCGATGTGTTCGGTGCACCATTGGTCCACTTTCTCGCACCACTCGTCGCCGATCGCCCTGTCCTCAGCGGGTTGCTCTGGGAAGGGGTAGCACATCGCCACATCGAGGTCGCCCATGAACATCGATGCCATGAATGATTTCGACTTCCAATCGGCCTCACGACTCTCTTCTGCAACCGCAATGGATTTGTCTTCCTCTTGGTTTCGGTTTTTGTTTTCGATCATGGTTTGTCTCGCCCCCCAGCATAAAATGAATGAATACTCATTCAGTGTACCGAAGAAATGCCATGGCTGCTCGCAAAAAGCGTGTCGGAATCTCCTAAGCGCACCGCTCTTTTCGCCTGTTTGCTGGGGACAAGTTCGATCATTGCGGGGACGAGACCACCGTCGCAGGTGGCGCGATCGCGTGCATCAGGTGACGCGTAGGCATGGCAACCCTCTCGAAACGGCGCGCGCGGACGGCCCTGCTGTTCAGCGTGATCATGACCATCGGAATCTACCTGCTTCCGCTCGGGGGCTTGATTGCGTACCCCTTGGTGTTGCTTTCCACGTTGGCACACGAGCTTGGCCATGGCATTGCTGCCATGATGGTGGGGTGCTCCTTTGAGCAGTTCGTGCTGTACAGCGACGGTTCCGGAGCGGCCTTGACCGCGGGAAATCCGGGCCGCATGGCCCGTGCATTCATCAGCGCAGGCGGACTGCTTGGACCAGCGGTTGCCGCATACGGCTGCTTCATGGCCGGTCGGAACGGTCGGGCCGCACGGAGTGCACTCGTCGCCGTGGCCACGATGCTTGCAGTGGCCTTGGTGATGGTGATCCGAAACGCCTTTGGCTGGGTTTTCGTGGCCGGCGTTGCGGCCGGCTGTTTGTACTGCGGCACCCGCGCCCGCCGCGACACTGCCCAGTTGGTGGTTCTGTTCGTCGGCATCCAGCTTGCGCTCAGTGTCTTTTCTCGCTCCGACTATCTCTTTACCAGCGTCGCCATTACAGCAAGCGGCAACGGACCGTCCGATGTGGCCCGCATGGCTGACGCCTTGTTTTTGCCCTACTGGGTCTGGGGTCTGGTGTGCGGTGGATTCAGTGTTTGGGTGTTGTGGAGGGGCCTTCAGGCATTCTTGCGCGACACAGCCTGACCGCATTGCGGTATGAATGAGTCGTGCTTGGACTCTCTGCTCTGACATGGATCGTGGTGGGCGCCGCTGCCGTCGGGGCGGCGGGTGCTCGCTTTGCTGCGTCCAGCAAGGGAGGGCAGACAGCAATTCCCATGCCCGCAGTGGATGCGGCTTGGATGCTGGTTCTCAGCATCGCGGGTGTCCTCGCTGCCGATGCCGTCCACACGGCGAGCAACCCTGCCTGGTACCCGGTGGGTCAGGACTGGCGCGAGTTTGTGGTGCTGGCGCTCGATATTCAATCGGGAGGTCGGTACCACCCAGTGCCGCAGCGCTACCCGTTTTATCCGTGGGTGGCCGTCCAACTGGCACAGGCCACCGGTTCCGCGGTTCACATCGCCCTCATGCAGGTCAACATCGTTGCTGCAGGATTGTTGCCCGCCGCCGTGTTCCGGCTGGGCACCGCGATCGGTCCGCGTTCCCTCGCAGTAGCGGGAGGCTGGCTCGCTCTCTTTGTTCCGACGGTCGGTTGCATTGTTGGACCTCCAACCGATTACTTGTTCCACGGTCTAATTCATGTCGGCGCCCTCAGTGCCGGGGTTCGAGCCTTCCGAAGCGGACGGTGGTGGAATTGGCTCGGCTTCGGGTTCGCACTCTCTCTGCTCATGGCGACCTCCATGAAGAGCTTGGTCTTTTTGCTGGTGGCCGCTCCCCTTGTTGGCATCGCAATGGGGTGGACTCTGCGCCTTCGGCCCCTTCACGCGGCAACCCACCTGTTGGTCTGGCTGGCACCCATGGCCCTGATTTGGAACATCTACTCCGGCATTCCTCGATGGGTGACTGAAGCCTACAGTCTCGAGTACAACGTGTATCGGACCCAAGTCGTCGTCGCGCGGGCCCACGGCCGCACAGCGCCCTTGCCCACCGACCTCGGCTGGCACCCATCGGATGAAAAGCGGCGCGGCTACTGGGGCGTGGGACGACCCGGAGCATGGACCAATCTCGACAAAGCCCTCACGTTCCTCGCTCGCGGACCTCAACACAATCTTCCCCAATCCGTGCGGTGGCAGGGGGCGACGGAAGGCATGACTGCAGCGCTCCACGTCCCGTCTCCCGCATGGCTGGGCCTTGGACTCCTTGGGTGTTTGGCGCCGATGAGGCGTCGACGACTCGACACTCACCTCGGACCGATCCTCGCAACGGCTTGGCTTGGCGGAATCACCGTGGCCCACTTCTTGGGGGTAATGGCTACCCATTACATTCCACGGTACGCCCTTGTGTTGCTGATCACCGGTCCTCTCTTGCTGCTTCTCGGCGCCGTTCCGTGGCGAAAAACCGCTTGGCTGTGGCTGGTTCCCTTGGGAACCGCAGTCGCCACGATGACGGCCTCCACTGCGCCGGGGTGGTCGGCGATTCACAGCAGTCCGGAGGCCAAGGCGATGGCCCTCAATCCCCACCCCGATTTCTGGGCTGTTCGTGACTCCTTGACTGCATCAGACCGTGTGCTGGACCTAACAGGCAATCGCATCCTGCCTGACCTATGGCCTGCGGCGCGTATCCAACCCGTTCCCGATGAAGAGACACGCGTCTCGATTCCTCCCCAAACCGACGGCCGTCGGATTGTTGTCATGCCCGGCGCACTGAACCTCGGCGATCCGGTGCGGAAGTGGACGGGGGCGTCGCCCGGTCGCTTGCGGGAACTCCGACCCTTCGTGTTTGAGGACACAATCCCGTCTCAATCCCTTACCTTGACGCTTTCTGGGTTAGGATCCTGAATATGCAGACCGCCATCGTCATTCCTGCGTACAACACGCAGTCCTCGCTCACACGCGTGCTCTCGGAGATTCCTCTCGAACTCCATGACGGTGTGGTTGTGGTGGACGACGGCTCAGACCAGCCGCTGAAGGCGGATGGGTTTCACCTGATTCGGCACGACAAAAACCGCGGGTACGGTGCCGCTCAGAAAACCGGCTACGACGCCGCCCTCGATAAGGGCGCCTCACGGATTCTCCTCCTGCACGGAGACGGACAGTACGCCACAGAGGACGTCCTCGGTCTGACGGATGTGTTGGCCGCTTGCGATGCTGCCATTGGCAGTCGCTTTTTGAACATGGCAGGCGATCAAATCCCGCTGTGGAGACGAGCAGGCAACCGCACCCTGACGTTCATGGCAAACCTCCGATTTGGCACCCATGTTTCTGAGCTGCACTCGGGTGCACGCGGCTTCCGCGCCGACATCTTGCGCAAGCTGGACTATCACCGCTTCAGCGACGACTACATCTTCGACCATCAGGTGCTTGCCAGTCTTCTGAGCCAAGGAATAACCATCGGCGAACGAAAAGTGGCCTGCGCCTATGACGACACGGTGCAATCCATCGGCGTCGGACCCAGCATCCGCTACGCCATGGGCGTTGTTCGAACCATCATCAATCCACCCCCGCACCCGTAGCCGGTCCGACGGATCAGTGAATCGCGGCGCCAATGAGCGCCGGCTCCCAAAGACCTTGATGCGCCCGGTACCATTCAATGGTCCGCTGAATTCCGTCCTCCATCGCAACACGAGGGGCCCAGTCGAGCGCGGCGCGCGTCCCCATGTCGTTCAGGGCATAGCGAGAATCTTGGCCTTGTCGGTCCGGTCCGAAGGCGAGCCCGGGGGCACCGAGCATCGATGCAATCGCACCCGCTGTGCGACGATTCTCTTGATGTTGCTGCCCGGCAAAGTGCCACGTCGCTTGGTCTTGCCATCGGTTCAAGCCCGCAATGATTCCCCGGGCAAAGTCTTCGACGAACAACCAGTCTCGAATGGCAGTCCCTTCCCCATGAACGGGCAACGTCCGTCCATGAAGTGCAGATAGAATCCAGCAAGGGATCGCTTTCTCCGGGTGCTGCCGTGGTCCATAGTTGTTGGTGCAGCGAACGATTGCTGCCGGGTACCCGTGGGTGTGCCGCCACGCATGGACGAGACCTTCCGCGCCCACCTTGGATGCAGCGTAGGCATTCCCTGGACGCATCGGAGCGTCGGGCCCGAAGGCCACCCCGTGGGGTGCCTGACCGAACACTTCGTCCGTGGATATGTGGATGAACCGGTCCACGCCAGCACGGCAGGCTGCATCGAGCATGACCCGCGTGCCCAGCACATTGGTGTGCAAAAAGGCATCCGGGCCGGTCAACGACCGGGCCACGTGACTTTCAGCCGCCATGTGGACCACAGCATCCACATCGCCCATGACCCGCCGAACCGCATCTTCATCGCAGACGTCCCCGTGCACGAAGGTATGCGAAACCCCGTCCAAGAAAGCGCGGTTACCCGCGTAGGTCAGCTTGTCGAAGACCACAACGTCGCGTCCGGTGTCAGCGAGGCTGCGAACGAGTTGCGAACCCATAAAGCCCGCTCCGCCTGTGACCAGTATCCGACTCATGTTTGTGTGCGCTCCTGCTCGACTCTGTCTTAGGGCATCTGTGCCCTCGCGTCACGAACTGCGGTGATCTCCGCGGACTTCGAGATCCGCCCGGCCTCAGCCTTCGCGGAGATTGCTCACCAGTTGGGCAATCGTGTCGCCCGCGTTTCCAAACAACATTCGCGAGTTGTCATGGAAGAACAGCGGGTTGGCCACTCCTGCGTAACCGGCACCCATTCCGCGCTTGAAAATCACCACCATGCCCGACTTCCATGCTTCCAGAACAGGCATTCCGTAGATTGGACTGCTCGTGTCGGTCTGGGCTCCGGGGTTCACAATGTCATTCGCACCAATGACCAAGACCACATCGGTGGTTGGGAAGTCGTCATTGATCTCTTCCATCTCAAGCACGATGTCGTAGGGCACGCCCGCTTCCGCAAGCAGCACGTTCATGTGCCCAGGCAACCGTCCTGCGACCGGGTGAATCGCGTAGCGAACATCGATGTCTTTGGCCCGGAGAATTCGGGTCAAATCGTTGACCATGTGTTGGGCTCGGGCCACCGCCATGCCGTAGCCGGGCACAATAATGACCCGCTTGGCCGCCAGCAGTTCGTTGGCGCAGCCAGTCACATCGATTTCCGTGACTTCCCCTTGATCCCCTGCAGCAGCCGGAGCGGGTGCGTCGCCAGAATCTGTACCGAATCCGCCAAACACAACATTCCAGATGCTGCGGTTCATCGCTTCGCACATGATGTAGGAGAGGATTGCACCCGAGGAGCCCACAAGGGCGCCGGTGATGATCAGGGCGTTGTTGTTCAGCATGAAGCCCGAAGCGGCCGCGGCCCATCCCGAATAGCTGTTGAGCAAGGACACGACGACGGGCATATCTGCCCCGCCGATGGCCATGACCAAGTGAACCCCCATCACGCAGGTGATGGCCGTCATGATGTAGAGGTAAAGCAGCGCTTCACTGGTGTCCGTCACGTTTACGAAGAGGACCCCGAGATACACCGTCGCAGCCAACATCAGGAGATTGATGAAATGGCGGCCTGGCAGAAGCAGCGGGGTGCCCGACATCGATCCCCGGAGCTTGGCCCACGCGATGACGGACCCGGTAAAGGTAATGGCTCCAATCGCCACACCAATCCACACCTCGATGTCTTGCTTGATTCCCGCATCGGGGCTGGTCATGTAGGTTGAAATTCCCACCAACACAGCGGCCAACCCAACGAAACTGTGCAGAATCGCCACCAACTGCGGCATTCCTGTCATGACCACACGCGCCGCCAAAACGGCGCCGATAGCACCACCAATGGCCACACCACCGACCAGTTCGATGTTGAGTTGAAGCCCCTTGGTCAAGAACGTTGCACCAATGGCAATGACCATTCCGATGATGCCATACACGTTCCCACGACGGGCGGTCTCTTGGGTGGACAGACCACCGAGAGACATAATGAACAGCACGCCAGCGATCAGGTAGGGAACAGCGAGTTGATTTGCAGACAATTCGGTCATGGTGTCAGTCCCCTTATTTCCGGAACATGGCGAGCATGCGCTGGGTGACCAAGAAGCCCCCCGCGATGTTGATGCTGGCGACCAGAATCGCCACAGCGCCGAGAATCTGAGCGAGATCGTCCGCTCCAGCGTTTCCAGCTTGGAGCATCCCGCCCACGATGATGATGCCCGAAATGGCGTTTGTCACACTCATGAGAGGGGTGTGAAGTGCGGCGGTAACGTTCCACACCACTTGCCAGCCGACAAAGCAGGCCAGCACAAACACCGTCAACTGCTGCACAAATACGCTCATGTCTTCATTGAGGCCCACATAGACCGCGAGTGCACCCATCAGACCAGCGAGGATGGATGGGATCTGACTGGTCCCCGCGCCTTCGGATTGTTCGACGGGTGCTGCGGGTGCGGGCGCGGGCTTGGGCGCCTCGTCCGTGGGGGGAGGCGCAACGGCCTTCTCGGGATCGGGCGGGGGCGGCCAGGTGACCACCCCATCGCGCAACACCAAGGACTTGCGGACCACCTCATCCTCAAGGTCAATGATGCACTCGCCATCGGTGGTCATATCCGAGAGCAGGTTGACCAAGTTGGTGCCGAACAGCTGGCTGGCTTGGGTCGCCAGACGGCTTGTAAGGTCGGTATACCCGAGGATGGTGACACCCTTGACCTCGACCGCTCGATCGGGCTGGGTGTAACCACAGTTTCCGCCTTGCTCGGCTGCAAGGTCGACAACAATCGATCCGCGCTTCATGGAGTCCACCATCTCCTTGGTGATGAGGACGGGAGCTTTCTTGCCCGGGATGAGTGCGGTGGTGATGATGATGTCGACTTCTTTGGCTTGCTCAGCGAACAAGGCCATCTCCGCGTCGATGAACTCTTTGGACATGGTCTTGGCGTACCCGCCAGCCGTCTCTCCAGCTTCATCCGCGGGGAACTCCAACTCAAGGAATCGAGCCCCCAGACTCTCGACTTGTTCTTTGGCGGCCAAGCGAACGTCAAAGGCGCGCACTTCCGCGCCCAGTCCACGTGCTGCGGCGATGGCAGCCAGACCCGCAACACCGGCGCCGATGACCATCACTTGCGCTGGACGGGTTCGACCGGCCGCAGTGATTTGCCCAGAGAAGAACGAACCAAAGTGATTTGCTGCCTCGATCACCGCTCGGTACCCGGCAATGTTGGCCATCGACGAGAGCACGTCCATTTTCTGAGCGCGACTGATGCGGGGGATTTGGTCAAGGGCAATCACCGTTCCCTTTCGGGTCGCCAATCGCTCTACGAGCGGTCCGTTGGTTGCCGGCTGAATGAGCGAGATCAGCCACCCGCCCTCGCGCAAACGGTCGCATTCGTCCGAACCGTCAGCGGGATCCGTTTCCGGAGCGCGGACCTTCAGCACGATGTCGGACTGTGCCCAGAGGTCGTTGACATCGGCGACCATCTCGGCTCCGGCGTCGGCGTACGCATCGTCGCTCAACTTGGCGCCCTCGCCCGCACCGGACTGAACCGAGACCTCGAAGCCCAGTTTGATCAACTTGCCCACGGTGTCGGGTGTTGCCGCTACACGACACTCACCGGGATGAACTTCTGTAGGGATTCCTACCCGCATGTCAGCCTCCAGCGCGTGTTTTTATCACGTGCGGTGCATTCGATCCCGTATCCATCGCAGGCTTTTCAAACATTTCCTCGCTGGGGCAGCTATTTGTTGGGGCCAAACTCCGAATCAGGCACGGCGTCCGGCATCACTAGGTGCACGCCTTCGAAGCGTTGGCCGTCATCTTTGTGGTGCCATTCCGCCGTGTCAGGGTCCATCGTGTAGTCCACTGCATATTTTCGCCACTCTCGAGCGAGGTGCGGGATGGCTTCGAGCAAAACCCGAAACTCGCCTTCCGAAGTCGCGGGGGAAAATGAGCACCGAACCCAACCGGGCTTGGCCGCAACGTCCCCGCCATCCAACGAACACCGGATGGCTTCAGACTCGGATTGACCAATGCCCAGCAGGTCATGGCCGTACGTGCCCGCGCACATGCAACCGCCGCGCACCTGAATGCCGTAGAGGTCATTCAATAGGCGGACGGCGAGGTTGTGGTGGAGTCGCCCGCCATCCAAAATGACGCTCACGATGCCAATCCTCGGGGCCTCAAGATCGCCCAAGATGCGGATGCGATCGTTGCTCTTCCACGCGTCGATGGCTCGGCGTACAAAGTGATGTTCAACCGCCTCGATGCGCTCGATGCCGATCATCTCTTTCAGGTCGAAGGCCAACCCTGCGCGAATGACCTGCACGATGGGCGGCGTTCCGCCTTCCTCGCGATGTTCAAGATCCTCAAGGTACTTATAGGCCCAAGGGCTGGTGTAGAGCACTGTGCCACCACCCGGTTCTGCAGGTACATCGGTCATAAACAGGTCTTTGTTGGCGGCCAGCACGCCGGGCGTCTGCGGTCCCCCCACGAACTTGTGAACCGAGATGAACACGGCATCCTTGCGGCACGCGTCGTCGGGATCGGGGTGCATGTCAATCGTGACATAGGGAGCGGCGGCCGCATAATCAAAGAAGGCATACCCGTTGTGGGCATGCATCACCCGCGCCAACTCATCGGGGTCCGAGAGGATGCCGGTCACATTTGATGCCGCAGAGAACGTACCAATTTTCAGCGGGCGGTCCCGGTGTTCGGGCTTCGACAACACCTTGTCCACTTCGCGCCAATCGATTCGACCCTGTTTGTCGTAGCCGATGTACTCCGTAATCCCGATGGTCTCCTGCCAAGGAAGGTCGTTGGAGTGATGCTCCATCCGGCTTCGAATCACCACCGGGAGCGATTGATTGTCGATTTCGAATTGACCGCGAAGCGTATCGGGAATCCGAAGTCCCATGCAGGCAATCAGTTTGTTGATGGCTCCGGTCGCTCCCGATCCGCTGAACACCACCGCGTCCGAGGCATTGGCGTTGAGGGCCTCGCGAACTTTCTCGTGCGCCTCCCGATACAGGGTGGTCATGAAGCACCCGGTGTAGCTGGCTTCGGTGTGCGTGTTGGCCATGTAGGGAAGAACCGACTCGCGAATCAGATCCTCAATCGGCGCAAACGGCAGACCGCTCGCCGTCTGGTCAAAGTACCGCTTGCGTCTCGGCCCACCGGGAGTCGGAATCGAAACGGTTCGACCAATGATCCCCTCGCGCACCCAAGTCAATACTGCGTCCGTCCGAACGTCGAGACTGGATGACATGGGCACCTCCGCACTCGAAATCATAGCGTTATTGGAACCCCCATGGGCCCTCGGCGCTTATGTTTTCTCATGGATTCAGGCGCGCACCCACCGCGATGCTGCGCGAAAACGGGGCGGTTGGACCGCTAGACACGAGCGTGAACCCAACCGAAGCGGCTCGTTTTACTGCTTCTTGAGGATGTAGCGCATCAGGTCTTCACGCTTGTGAAACGCTTCATGATTGCTGTTCCGAAGCCCCTTGTAATCGTTGTAGTAGGGATAGCTGGAGCGACTGCGATCGGTCGGCAACTCCGTGAATGTGCCGTCTGCGCCCTTTTCCGAGCGGAACATCTCGCCTTTCTTGGTCTTTGTGAACTGCCAGTCATTGAACGCCGAATCTTGACCGGCCTCTTCCTTGGCGACATCCAGCGCGAACTCGCCCGAGAAAAAAGCCGCGTAATCGGAGCCTGGCGCGATTTGCTGCCAGTTCGACATGCGCGTCGCCTCGGGAAACGTTTTGGCAACCCAATCCTCCGTCGATCGCTCTCCGCCTTGCTCGTCCTCGAGGCCCAATCGGTGCGTGTTGCACGCACTGAACATCATCGAATCGACTTGAGCAAAGGCCTTCGGAAACACCGAGGACAACAGTTCGATATCGCGCACATCGAGCGTATCACCGGTGGTGACATCGTCGTCGTACACATGGTCGCCACCGGGCTTTTCACCGAAAATAAACGG
>Ga0160422_10000876_pt1 | contig 18526 bp, 14 predicted proteins | sample Fk160mmetaG_FD_108192 | JGI IMG/M metagenome (GOLD analysis project Ga0160422, IMG submission 108192) | Marine microbial communities from the Central Pacific Ocean - Fk160115 60m metaG | ecosystem: Environmental > Aquatic > Marine > Oceanic > Photic zone | place: The Central Pacific Ocean... | reverse complement strand
GGAATTAAGCCATATTTTACTAAATCATCAAGTTCTAGATTTTTTAAAGATTCTCTTGAATCTAATTGCTTTTTGGGATTGATTGTCTCTGTTTCTTTTGATGTTGTAAAACCGATAGCATGTTTCCCCAGCCTTTTGTGTACAATGTCTTCTAATCCTATAAATGCACCACCACATATAAATAAAATTTGGCTGGTATCTATTTGAATACAATCGTGATAGGGATGTTTTCTTCCTCCTTGAGGAGGTACATTTGCTACTGTTCCTTCTAACATTTTGAGTAAAGCTTGTTGCACTCCTTCTCCCGAAACATCTCTTGTGATTGAGGGGTTTTCACTTTTTCTCGCTATTTTATCTATTTCATCAATGTATATAATTCCTTTCTGAGCTAAATCTACATTCATTTCAGATTTTTGAAGAAGTCTTAACAGAATATTTTCAACATCTTCACCAACATATCCAGCTTCAGTTAATGTAGTGGCATCTGCTACTGCGAAGGGAACATCAAGAAACTCAGCTAAAGTTTGAGCTAATAAAGTTTTTCCACTACCTGTAGGACCAATTAATAAAATATTTGATTTTTGCAGTTTTGTAGTTTTTAAATCATCAGTATCTTTAATTTCCTCTTTTTTCCCTTTCCAAGCAAGCCTCTTATAGTGATTATATACTGCAACTGAAAGTATTTTTTTTGCAGATTCTTGTCCAACCACTTGCTTGTCAAGAAAACCTTTAATCTCTTTTGGTTTAGGAATGCTAGTAATTTTGAGAGGAGCGGAAATTTCCTTGTAAGAATCAGTTAATTTCTTTTTTACTTGTTGAGAATGTTGATTATTTTTTGATTGGGAATCTGCTAATTCCTCATCAAGAATTTCATTACAAAGATCTATGCATTCATCGCAAATGTATACTCCTGGACCAGCGATAAGTTTTCTAACCTGATCTTGTGATTTTGCACAAAAAGAACATTTTAGATGGGCGTCAAATTTAGCCATCGATAAAAGAATTTTAATAGTTAGGGTTTTAAAAAATCCCTTATTAATAAGGATTGCTTATAAATATCAATTCGTCATCAAAATCTTAAACATATCTTTCTAGTTGTCATTTTTTATGACTTTATCAATTAACCCATAATTCACTGCTTCATCTGGAGATAGAAAGTAATCTCTTTCAGTATCCTCAATAATTTTATCTAGAGGTTGCCCAGTATGTTCTGCAAGAAGACCATTTAATGTCTCTTTCAGATAAAGAATCTCTTTAGCTTGAATTTCAATCTCAACTGCTTGTCCTTGGGCTCCTCCTAATGGTTGATGAATCATTATTCTAGAATTGGGCAATGCAAGCCTTTTCCCTTTTGTTCCCCCAGATAAAAGGAAGGCACCCATGCTGGCAGCAACACCAAAACATATAGTGACTATATCAGGAGCAATTTGTTGCATCGTGTCATAGATCGCCAGACCCGCAGTGACAGAACCACCTGGTGAATTTATATATATTTGAATATCTTTATTAGGATCTTCAGCTTCAAGAAAGAGAAGTTGGGCAACTAATGAATCTGATACTTGATCATTAATCTCAGTTCCTAAGAAAATGATTCTTTCTCTCAAAAGTCTTGAATAAATATCAAATGCCCTTTCACCTCTACTTGATTGCTCAATGACGGTTGGTAGGCTAGAAATGGAGGAATTTTTGTTAGACATATGAAAATTATTCACATTAATAATTGGATGATTTTGTATGGATTTAATCACAATTGTTTTTTTATCTACATCTAATTTAAAAGCTTTTAAAAAAATTAGTTAAATAATTCATAAATTATTTTTTTTCATCTTTTGATTTGGTAGTTTTTTTATTTGTTTTTAATTTAGCTTTTGAAGATGTTTTAGGTTTTGCATTATTTTTATTTTTAGTATTTTTGGTTTTTTCAATAACTTCTTCTATCTGACAATTATCTTCAATCCACTTAATCAATTTTTCTTTTAAAAGATCATTTTTAATTGCACTTCTAAGTTTCGAAATATCAATTTTATTTTGAGATTTTTTGATTTCCTCTTCATAATCCTCCATTTTTTTATTAATATCACTTTCTTGGATTGTAATTTTTTCTTGTCTAGCTAGTGCTTTGAGAGCAAGATTTCTCATTACATCTTTTTCAGCTTGTGGTCGAGTTGACTCTGCTAACGATTTGATTAGTTCCGGCGTAAAAGTTGACTTTACATCTAAGCCCTGTTGAGCGAATCTTTGAGCAGTTTGTTCGATATTTTTCCTTACTTCAATGTCAATCATTGATTTGGGTATTTCGACTTTTAACTCTTTAACAAATGCATCAACCAGCGATTCTGCTCTAATATTTTTTTGATTATTTTCAAAGTTTTTCTTTAGTTGCTCTTCAATATCTTTTTTAAGCTCTTTTAATGATGATTTATTGGAAGATTGCTTGGCAAATTCATCATCTAATTCTGGGAGCTCCTTAGTTTTAAGATCTTTCAGAATCACTTTAAATATAGCTTCTTTTCCTCTTGCGTCCTCTTGAGCATAGTCATCGGGGAATGTTAGAGATAAAGTTTTTTTGTCATTTATTTTCATACCAACAATCCCTTCAACGAACCCAGGGATCATTTTATTTTGTTCTAATTCAAGATCCATTCCTTCACTTGAACCCCCCTCTATTGGCTTTTGACTATCTTTATAAATCCCTTCAAAACTGACAACAGCAATATCGCCTATTTGAGCTGCACGATCATTTACAGGAATTATATTTGCTAATTGAGCTCTAGATTTTTCTAAAGCTTGATCAATACTTTTTGTATCGAAGATATTTTTCTTGATTTGAATTTTTAAATCTTTAGTTTTTTTAAGCTTGGCTTCTGGTTCGATATCTGTTTCTAAAACTACTTTCAGATTTTCATCAGGATTAAACTTCTTTATTAACTCTTCAAATCCATCAACTAATTCTGGCTCACATAAAGGTTCAATTGATTTTATTTTAAGAGCTTCACTGTATGATTTATCGATTAATTTCTCTAAAGCAGAAGCATATAACTGTTGTAATCCGATTCTCTGTATTAAAACTTGTTTAGGGATCTTGCCAGCTCTAAACCCTGGAATTTTAACTGATCGACTAATAGAGTTAATAGTTTCGTTTAAGCATGTTTTACATGATTCAGAGGGTATTTCTAATTCAATAGCAATTCTGCTTTTGGGTAGTGAACTTGTAGTGACACTTAACGATTCTTTAGACATGTTTAACCTGTAATTCTTGCATGAAGCAATTAGTTAATTATTTCACATTACGTGATTTAGTTTAAAGTGAGTTTTTTTGATAAAGTGATTAACATCTTGATTCTCTTACTTTAGAAATTTTTGACAAATTTAAGTAATCCTTCATTTTTGCCTGACCGACCTTTGAGGGTAGCAATATTGGGCTCCTCCGGAGCAGTTGGCTGCGAAATAATAAAAATTCTAGAAGAGAGAAACTTTCCAATATCAGATTTAAAACTTCTTTCTTCATCAAGATCAGCGGGTAAAAAAATATCATGGAAGGGTATAGATTTGCTCACTGAGGAAGTTAATAATGATTCCTTTATGAACATAGATATAGTTTTTGCTTCTGCTGGCGGATCTATATCAAAAAAATGGTTACCTCAAATTAAAGAGCAGAATAGTTTATTAATTGATAATTCGAGTGCATTTAGACTTGAAAATGATGTCCCTTTAATTGTTCCAGAAGTTAATTCAATAGAAGCATTGAAGCATAAAGGAATTATTGCAAATCCTAATTGCACAACCATATTGCTTTCCTTGGTTTTGTCGCCTCTCAATACAATTTCTTCAATTCAAAGAGTTGTTGTTTCTACTTATCAATCTGCAAGCGGAGCGGGTAATTTAGCAATGGAAGAATTAAAATATCTTACAAAAAATTATCTTGAAGGTACTCCTAAGCAAAGTAAAATATTACCTCACTCATTGGCTTTTAACTTATTTCTGCATAATTCTCCTTTAATGGAAAACAAGTATTGTGAGGAAGAAATGAAAATGATTAATGAGACAAGAAAAATTTTAAATATTCCTAATCTCAGGCTTTCAGCCACGTGCGTTCGAGTCCCAATTTTGAGAGCCCATTCTGAATCGATTAATATCGAATTTGAAAATATTATTGAACCTAATACTGCTATCAAGGTATTAAGAGAATCAAAAGGGTTAGAAATAATTGAAGATTTAAAGTCTAATAGATTTCCTATGCCGGATGATGTGAAAGAAAAAGATAATGTAGCGATTGGTAGAATTAGAACAGATTTAAGCAATCCTCATGCATTAGAATTATGGTTATGTGGCGATCAAATTAGAAAAGGAGCTGCTTTAAATGCAATTCAAATAGCAGAAATACTACTGAAATCGAATTATGAAAAATCTTGATATCAAGCCTCCTTTTGGGGAACTTTTGACAGCGATGATAACACCTTTTAAAAAAGATGGGGCAGTTGATTATGATTTAGCTGCCAAACTTTCTTATCATCTAATTGAGAACGGTTCTGATGGAATTGTTCTATGCGGAACAACAGGAGAATCTCCAACTCTTACATGGAATGAGCAACATGAATTATTTTTAGTTATTAGAAATACAATCAATTCTAAAGCAAAAATTCTTGTTGGTACAGGTAGTAATAGTACTTCTGAGGCTGTGGAGGCGACCAAGAAGGCATACAAGTATGGAGCTGATGGAGCGCTTGTAGTTGTACCTTATTACAACAAACCTCCCCAAGAAGGTTTGTATGAACATTTTAGGCTAGTAGCTAATGCTGCCCCTGAACTCCCCATAATGCTATATAACATTCCAGGTCGAACTGGTTGCAATCTCATGCCTTCGACTGTAAAGAAACTTATGAAATACTCAAATATTGTCAGTATTAAGGCAGCAAGCGGTAGAATAGAAGAAGTGACCGAGTTGAGGACCGAATGCGGTTCTGAATTTGCAATATATAGTGGCGATGATTCATTGTTACTTCCTATGTTATCTGTGGGTGCTGTAGGTGTCGTGAGTGTTGCAAGCCATATTATTGGTTTGCAACTGAAGGAAATGATTTCATCTTTTCGTGATGGGAAAGTCAAGAAATCTCTAGAAATTCATGAAACTTTCCAAGAACTTTTCAAAGCTCTCTTTGAGACAACAAATCCTATCCCAATTAAATCAGCATTAAAACTGTTGGGTTGGGAAGTTGGTAATCCAAGGTATCCCTTGACGAAACTTAATTATGAAAAAACACAAAATCTTTCTAAGATTATTAAAAACTTAGCTTTGAAAGGAATAAATTAAATTGTTTTTAATTAATTTCAGATAACTAATCCAACTTTCTTTTCTCATACTTTTTCAAATGAATTCTAATTCATTAAATTCAAAAAATAACCATTCATCTCATCGTAAAGTAAACCCTAAAGAGCCCTGTTTGAAAATTGTTCCTTTAGGGGGATTACATGAAATAGGAAAAAATACATGTGTTTTTGAGTATGGAGATGATTTGATTCTTATTGATGGAGGCTTAGCTTTCCCTACAGAGGGAATGCATGGAGTAAATGTTGTAATGCCTGATACTACATATCTTCAAGCAAATTTAAATAGATTTAGAGGAATGATAGTTACACATGGCCATGAAGATCATATTGGAGGGATTTCCCATCATCTGAAGAAATTTAATATCCCAATCATATATGGTCCTCCATTAGCAATATCAATGTTGAAAGGAAAAATTGAAGAAGCTGGTGTTGCAGACAGGACAAATCTTCAGCCAATCAAGGCTCGGCAAACAGTAAAGCTTGGTCAACATTTTTCTATAGAATTTGTCCGAAATACACATTCTATTTCTGATAGTTTTGCATTAGCCTTAACTACTCCAGTAGGAGTGATATTTTTCACTGGTGATTTTAAATTTGATCACTCTCCTCCAGATGGCAAATTAGCGGATATTGAGAGAATGGCTTTTTATGGCGATAAAGGAGTTCTTTGCTTGTTATCAGATTCAACAAATTCAGAAGTTAAAGGATTTGTTCCATCAGAAAGTTCAGTCCTTCCCAATTTAGATCGTTTAATTAGTGAAGCAGAGGGTCGAGTCTTAATTACTACTTTTGCAAGCTCAACTCATAGAGTTGCCATGATTATTGAGACAGCAATGAAACATGGAAGAAAGATAGGTTTACTTGGCCGTTCAATGCTAAATGTTGTGGGTAAATGTAGAGAATTAGGTTATATTCGAGTCCCTGATGATTTGTTTTTCCCAATAAGAACAATCAGAGATTTACCTGATAGAGAAACACTTCTCCTTATGACAGGAAGTCAAGGAGAAACAATGGCTGCATTAAGTAGGATTTCTAGAAGTGAGCATCCTAATGTACAGCTAAAGACTACTGATACTGTCATTTTCTCATCAAGTCCAATACCTGGTAATACAATTTCAGTGAGTCATACTATCGATAAATTAGTTTATTTAGGTGCAAAAGTTATTTATGGTAAAGAACATGGAATTCATGTTTCTGGACATGGATGTAGAGATGACCAAAAGATGATGCTTGCTTTGATCAAGCCTAAATTCTTCATTCCTGTTCATGGGGAATATAGAATGCAAGTCTTGCATGGTAAAACAGCAGTATCAATGGGTGTAAATCCAAATAATATTCTTATTCTTGATAATGGCGATTCTATTGAGCTTAGACCTGATTCAATGATTCAAGGTCAACCAGTCAAAGCTGGGATAGAAATGTTAGATAATACAAGAACAGGGGTAGTAGATGCCCGTGCACTAAAAGAAAGGCAACAATTAGCAAATGACGGTATAGTCACTGTTTTAATACCTATTAGTACTGATGGGAATATGGTTGCTCCTCCTAGAGTAAGTCTTAGGGGTGTTGTTACTTCGGCTGATCCCAGAAAAATGTCATTATGGACTGAAAAAGAAATTGCTTGGGTTTTAGATAATAAATGGAAACAATTATCTAGGCAAACTGGACCAAAACACTTTGAGGTTGACTGGATCGGAGTTCAGAGAGAGATTGAAACCGGTTTAAATAGAAGAATGAGAAGAGAATTGCAAATTGAGCCCTTAGTCTTATGCCTTGTACAGCCAGCCCCAAGTGGCACCCCAGTATATAGACCTAAATTCAGTGATGATTTTGCTAACAAAAAGAATAAAAATAATAATCAATTAACTAGTAAATCTCAACAAAACTCAAATAAGAAGAAAGAATCTAATGACTTAAATGATCCAAATAAAGAAGAAGTAATCGAGGGCAGAACTAGGAGAAGAAGGTCAGCATTAACAACTTAACTTAATATATTTATAAATTTTTGATTCCAAAGCACTTGGAATCCATTTGATAATTGTACGTGACCACTACTATTAATATAAATTTTTTCAGATATATTTTTAATTTGTTTTGAATTTATTTGTTGAGAATAAGTTTGTTTTAAGTAATTAAATAAAATAGTTGATCTTGCTTCATCGCCTACGCTTATTAATAATTGCCTATTAAGTCCGTTTTTTGTTGTACAAGATTTTATAGCCAAACTACATAAATCTGCCTGTTCATTTTTATATGAGTTCATCTTTTGTATGAAGTTACTTATTCTATGGCTGCAACCTGGATGTATTTTTTCTAATACAGGAATTATGTTATGCCTTACATTGTTTCTTTGAATATTTAAATCTAAATTACTTGGATCGACCCAAGTTGGTATATTTAAAGATTTACATATCAAGTCAGTATCTTTCCGACTAAAAATTAAGAAAGGCCTCACCAGAAAGAATTTTTCATTTAAAAGTCTTTTTTTCGGTATACCCCCAAGTCCAGAGTAATAACTTCCCCTAGCTAAGTTTAAAAAAAATGTTTCTACATTATCAGTACTAGTATGACCAGTGACTATGTAGACATCTTTTTTCGGGATGCGCTTTTCAATTAATTTTTTAGCTGTGCTATGTAATTTTTCATATCTCCAGTTTCTAGCTTTTTCTTCTGAAGCGACATCAACAGTATCTGCATAATCAATAAAACAAGGAATACTATTTTGTGAACAAAACTGTTTTAATGATTTTGCATAATCTGTTGATTTATTATGCCATTTATGGTCCCCATGCCAAACATTCAACGACCAGTTATGATGTTGCTTAATTTCATTAAAAATAATAAGCATTGCCATTGAATCTTGGCCTCCAGAGACGGAAAGAAGCATGTTTATTCCTGCAGGAATATAACCTTTATTATTAAGAAGCTCTTTGTGTAAAAGATGGTGCCATTTCGTCCAATTTTTTTTTGATATCGAAGACATTTTTGTTTGATTCAAATAATATTTTTTAAGAAATTTACTCTTTTACTAAAACAATGTCACAATCAGGTAATAAATACATCTTGTAAATGTCACTGATTCATCAATTGCCACAAAACGTACAAAAAGAGCTTAAAAACAATTCTTTACTTAAGGTTATTTCAGGATTAGATAATTTTAATAGAGATAATGTCATTATGATCTCAAAAGCTGCCTTATTAGGTGGTGCGGATATGGTTGATATTGCATGTCAATCTCAACTAGTTGAGGCAGTACGAGAGACCACTACTTTGCCAATTTGTGTGAGTGCTGTAGATCCAAAATTATTTATTGATGCTGTAAAAGCGGGTGCATCCTTAATTGAAATTGGTAATTTTGATACCTTTTACGATAAGGGAATCACTTTTTCATCTGAGGAGGTTTTGTCTTTAACAAAAGAGACAAAAAGTTTATTACCAAATGTTCCATTATCAGTGACGGTTCCGCATGTTATTTCTTTAGATAAACAAATTGATCTTGCTGTCAAATTAGTCAAAGCAGGTGCAGATATCATTCAAACAGAAGGAGGGAAGAGCTCAAAACCTTATAGTTCAGGAATTCAGGGTTTTATTGAGAAATCTGTACCAACATTAGCTGCTACTTTTGCAATTTATCAAGAATTTGAGAAAAACTCTTTTTCTAATCCAATTATGAGTGCTTCGGGTCTAAATGTAGTTACTTGCCCAATGGCAATCGCTTCTGGTGCTTCTGCAGTGGGTGTTGGATCAGTTGTAAATAAATTAAATAATTTAGTTGAAATGATAGCTGCAATTAGAAGTTTAAAAGAATCTTTAGTCAAATCTTTAATTAATCAAAAAAATCCCCTAAGATAAAAATTCATAAAACTATTTCTAAGTGAAAAAGTATCATCTTCAAGCTCCATATGAACCAAAAGGTGATCAGCCAAATGCAATTAAAGATTTGGTAAATGGTGTTAATCTTGGCAAGAAATTTCAAACACTGTTAGGTGCTACAGGTACAGGAAAGACATTTACTATCGCAAATGTTATTGAGCAAACAGGTAGACCTGCCCTTGTCTTAGCTCATAATAAAACTCTTGCAGCGCAATTATGTAATGAATTAAGGCAGTTCTTCCCCAGAAATGCTGTCGAATACTTTATCTCATATTATGATTATTATCAGCCTGAAGCTTATGTACCAGTAAGTGATACTTACATAGCTAAAACTGCCTCGATTAATGAAGAAATAGATATGCTGAGGCACTCCGCGACAAGATCACTTTTTGAAAGGAGAGATGTTATTGTTGTCGCATCTATAAGTTGCATTTATGGCTTAGGTATCCCAAGTGAATATTTAAAAGCATCTGTTAAATTTGAAGTTGGGAAAACGATCAACCTTAGGTCATCATTAAGAGATTTAGTTAATAATCAATATACAAGAAATGATATAGAAATAAGTAGAGGAAGATTTAGAATTAAAGGAGATGTTTTAGAAATTGGTCCAGCTTATGAAGATAGACTTATAAGAATTGAATTTTTTGGTGAAGAAATAGAGGCCATTAGATATGTTGATCCATTAACTGGAGAAATATTAGAAAGCTTGGATAAAGTAAGTGTTTATCCTGCTAAACATTTTGTGACCCCAAAAGAAAGGTTAGAGAGCGCAATATTAGCTATTAAGAATGAGCTTAAGATGCAGCTAGATGAGTTTGTTGAGCAGGGTAAATTATTGGAAGCGCAAAGATTAGAACAACGCACAAAGTATGATCTTGAAATGCTCAAAGAGGTTGGGTATTGTAATGGAGTCGAAAATTATGCTAGGCATTTAGCTGGGAGAGAAGCAGGAACGCCTCCTGAGTGCTTAATAGATTATTTTCCCGATGATTGGTTATTGGTTGTTGATGAGAGTCATGTCACATGTCCTCAGCTCCATGCTATGTATAATGGAGATCAGGCAAGAAAGAAAGTTTTAATAGAGCATGGCTTTAGACTCCCTAGCGCTGCTGATAATAGACCTTTAAAATGTGAAGAATTTTGGGAGAAGTCAAAACAAACACTTTTCATAAGTGCAACTCCAGGGAATTGGGAACTTGATCAATGTAATGGAGATTTTGTAGAGCAAGTAATTAGACCAACTGGAGTTCTAGACCCCATTATTGATGTAAGGCCTAGTAAGGGTCAAATTGATGATCTTCTATCAGAAATACGTTTGAGAGCGAAAAAAGGTCAGAGAGTTTTAGTGACTACTCTCACAAAAAGGATGGCCGAAGATCTTACTGATTTTCTATCGGAGAACAAAGTAAGAGTTCGTTATTTGCATTCTGAGATTCACTCGATTGAGAGAATTGAAATAATTCAAGATTTAAGACTCGGAGAATATGATGTTTTAGTAGGTGTTAATTTATTACGAGAGGGACTTGATTTGCCTGAAGTTTCATTGGTTGCAATATTAGATGCAGATAAAGAGGGTTTTTTAAGAGCAGAGCGATCATTAATTCAAACCATTGGAAGAGCTGCAAGACATGTTGAGGGAAAAGCTTTACTGTATGCTGATAATTTCACTGAATCCATGAAAAGAGCTATAGATGAGACAGAAAGGAGGAGAGCAATTCAAAACAAATATAATGAGAGACATGGAATCATCCCATCAGCAGCTGGAAAAAAAGTAGAAAATTCAATTCTTTCCTTCTTAGAGTTGTCTAGAAAATTAGAAACTGGAGGCTTTTCAAAAGATTTAATTAACATTGTTAATAGTAAAACTGATGAAATCATTGAATCGAATAATGATCAATGCCTATTGGAGGAAATGCCTGATTTAATCGAAAAACTTGAAATAAAAATGAAAAATGCTGCTACGGAATTAAATTTCGAGGAGGCAGCAAGCCTTAGGGATAGAATTAATAAATTAAGGAAGAAATTAACAAGAAATAGCTAAATCATGCATTAAGTCGGAAATGATTATGGATAGCATTAACTGCTTTATAACAATCTCTCTCTAATATTACGCAGGATGTTCTGATCTCGCTGGTAGCAATCATTTCAATATTAATTTTTTCATTAGCAAGTGCTCTAAAGATCTTGCCAGCAGTACCAACTTTAAAGGCCATACCTGAACCAACTGCACTTACTTTCCCAATGGCGGGACCATCTACTAAAAAAGATCCGGGAAGTTTCTCAATGATAGTTTTTAAAACATTAGTCGCGTTTCTTCTATCATCTTTGCTCATAGTGAGACTAATATCTCTTCTATTGATTTGTGTTGTTCTTTCAGATTGGACGATGGTATCAAAAATTAAATTCGCCTCTGCTAAAGCTAAGCATATAGAAGCAACTACTCCAGGTTTGTCTGGTAGATTACGAAAACTAACTTGAACTTGATTTGTATCTAAGGCAATGCCCTTTACTTCAGGTTCATCTTTTCTCTTGGTAATAGGATTTATAAAAATCTGAGCGGCACTTAATTTAAATTTATCACCCACAAATCTTATTGCCTTAGAAATATCTCTAATATCAATAACACAACTTACTTTTATTTCGCTAGTAGCAATTAATCTTACGTTTATATTTGCTTTTGAGAGAGTATCAAATAATTCTGCTGAAATGCTAGGTCTGCCCATTATTCCCCCTCCTTGAATACTTAATTTTGTCATATTTTTTATGAAATCAAATTTGCCACCTAATTCACCTATAAATAAATTGCATTGTTCAATTGTTTTATCTAGAAATTCTTCAGATACGGTAAATGAAATATTATTGCTATTACCTTCATTAGTGGCTTGAATAATAAGATCAACATTGATACCAGCCTCTGATAAATTTTCGAAAATAATTGCTGCAATACCAGGCTTGTCCGGTAGTTCAGATAGACTTACAATTACTTGCTTTTCAAGTATTTCTAGACTATTAACTGTTTTTGTTAATTCTAAACTTCCTCTTACAAGTTTTAAAGGCTCGATTTCACTATGTAATAATGTTCCAGGTTGGTTGGTCTCGCTTGATTTGACATATAGTTTGATACCATAATTCCTTGCTATTTCTACTGCTCGTGGATGAAGGACTGATGCTCCAACACTTGCGAGTTCAAGCATCTCTTCGCAACTGATTTGATCTAGAAGTTTTGCATTTTTCACGATCCTTGGGTCAGTTGTTAAAACTCCAGGCACATCAGTATATATTTCGCAGATCTCTGCTCCAAGAGCTGTAGATAAGGCAACTGCTGATGTATCAGAGCCTCCCCTCCCTAAGGTTGTAATTTCCATTGAACCATTATGACTTAGACTAGCTCCTTGAAATCCAGCAATAACTACAACATATCCTTGATTTATGAAATCTTTTATTCTTTCAGTCTTTATATCGAGAATCCTAGCTTTTCCGTGAATTGATTCAGTAATTATACCGACTTGGCTTCCAGTCATAGATAAAGATGGAATCCCATAATCATTTAACGCCATTGAGAGGAGAGCAATGGTTACTTGCTCACCCGTTGATAAGAGCATATCTAGTTCTCTTTTGGGTGGATTATTGCAAATTCCGTAAGCTAATTTATTCAGTTGATCAGTGGAGTCACCCATTGCTGAGACAACAATAACAATATCTTCTCCGTATTCTTTACAGGTACTAATATGTTTAGCAATATTCTTAATTTTCTTTATATCTCCGACAGAAGTGCCGCCAAATTTTTTTACAATTAAAGTCATATTTAAATAATAATCAATTTTCGAAGGTAAAAAATTTATTTTAAAGTAGCTAGATTTTCTGTGAATACATTAATTGGATTATTTCCTTTTTTGATCAAAGACTCAATATTTAATAACTGGATTAAAATATTTATTAAAAAAGTAGGAGAACTATTTTGAACTTTTCTCCTAATAAAAAAAATTCTTTTTGGATTAGTTAATCCGGCAAGCTTACTTATTTTTGATAAATCTTTTTCATTTAATTGTAATAAAATGATTGTATTCATTCTCAGTTGACTAATTAAAGCCGCTGTAAGCCTAAGTGGAGGTTCTCCTTTATTCAATAAATTATTAATTTCAATCAAACTTTGATGGATTTTGCGTTCAATTAATAAATCAGATATTTTAAAAATATTTGATTGATGATCATTAAATATTTTCTCTACAATATCTTTAGTTAATACAAATTTATTATTAGGCTCACTTTTTGATTTTTTATTTTTAGCTGTCAAATATAGTATTGTTTTTTGTAATTCATTATTTAATCTGATACTATCAATCCCGATAGCTTCAATTATTAAAATTGCAATATTTCGCTCTAGTTGGATATTTAAAGACTGACAAGTGTTTATTACATACTGAATTTGACTCTCATTATCCCAAAAATCAGGAAGATTAAAAGAACATTCTGTGGCTTGCCCATTTTTTATTAAGGTTTTAAGAAATTTTGAGGTCTTTTTTCTTGAGTCAGGCTTTTTAGTATTAGATAACACTAAATAAGTGGAGTTAGGCATATTTAGTGCGTTGTTTTGGAATCTTTCTGAAAATATATCAGTTGAACTATTAAAGAGAGGATTATTTTTTAAAACTATTATTCTCGATCCTTCTCCCATTGGAGGCATTTGCATCTCTCCCAAAGCTTGAGAGACTTGACTAGGATCATCACCATTTAATTTACTTACATTTAAATATCCCCAGACTTTAGAGGTATTTTTAGAAATAAATTTATCTATTTCTTTCTCACAAGAGTTTGTATCATTGCCCCAAATTAGTAGAATTGGCATATTAACAAAAAAGGGTCTGATCAATTTAGATTTCTCTTTTTAATCTTAAACTAATAATGTATAAAGATCATCCAATTTTTTTAGAAAGTATTAGCTTTATTAAATCAAAATTGAAAACAAATGACTTTAATCATTATGAAAAAAAAATTTTAGAGAGACTAATACATACTTCAGGTGATTTTGAAGTTCAAGGCTTATTAAAATTTAGTAATAATGCATGCAAAAATGCATTGCAAGCAATTAGATGTGGCGCTCCTATACTTACAGATACTGATATGGCAGCGATCGCAATAAAAACTATTGCGAAGCATACAAATATCACGAGTGTTTATTCTGCAAAAGATTGGGTAGTGCCAAATAAAGAATATAGAAATACTAAAACTTCTTTTGGAATGGAAAAGGCTTGGTTAGAGTTATCTCAAAAATATTATGGAAATAAAGCCCCTATAGTTGTTTTTGGTAGTTCTCCAACGGCTCTTGAGAAATTATTAGATATGATCGAATTTAATGATTGCTGTCCTAGTCTAATTGTTGGCATGCCAGTGGGATTTATAGGCGTAGAAAAATGTAAGAAAAGATTAATTAGCAGTCAATATCCCTACATAATATTAGAGTCAACAAGGGGCGGCGCTGCAATGGCTGCAGCAACAGTTAATGCACTATTGAGAGAAATAATTAAATCAGAATAGGTGTTTGTTTTATGCAGCTTGATTATCAATATAATCAAGCTTTATTTTTGAATTAAAGTTATTACTCTTTTCAAGATAATTTAAGATTAATTGCGCTTTGTTAATAACCTTCACTGGAACGCCTGCTAATCTAGCTGCTTCAATTCCATAACTTTTATTAGATCCCCCAATTTCTATTTTATGACAAAAATCTAATCGATCTTTTATTTTTTTTACAGTTACTTGGAAATTTGAAACGTTATCCAGATTATTTTGAAGATAATTTAATTCGTGATAGTGAGTTGCAAAAATACTTTTGCAAATAATTTCTTTAGCTAAAAACTCACTTACTGACCATGCTATAGATAATCCATCAAAGGTGGATGTACCTCTCCCAATCTCATCGAGAAGGACTAGAGAATTATTCGTAGCTTGATTCAAAATTGAGGCCGTTTCTGCCATCTCAACCATAAATGTTGATTGTCCTGTGGATTGATCATCCACGGCACCAACTCTAGTAAAGATTCGATCAACTACTTTAATAACTGCTTGTTTTGCAGGTACATAGCATCCAATCTGAGCAAGGATTTGGATTAATCCTATCTGTCTTATAAAACAACTTTTACCACTTGCATTTGGTCCTGTTAAAACAATCAACTTTTGATTTTTATTAAATAAGATATCATTAGGAACGAATTTTTTTTCATCTAATAATTGTTCAACTATGGGATTTCTACCAGCCAATATTTGAGTATCTAAATCTAGATTAGAATTTTCTATTGAGACTAATGTAGGTCTTTTGAAATTATTTTCTATTGAGGTTAAAGCCAAGCCTAATAGCGCGTCTAAGCATGAAATCGATCTAGCTACCGATCTGATCTCCTTAGTTTTTTTAGAAACTAATTCTCTAATTTGACAGAAAATCTCATATTCTCTTGCAGCTGCTCTATGCTTTACTTGAAAAATTTTAGCCTCTTTAGATTTGATTGCAGTCGTAATATATCTTTCTTCATTAGTAAGAGTTTGTCTTTTGATCCAGTGATCTGGTGCAAGATTAATTTTTGACTTATTTATTGAAATATAGTACCCAAAGGTTCTATGAAATTGAATTTTTAGATTTGAGATTTTACTTTTTTTTCGTTCTTGAATCTCTTCTTTTCTTAACCATAAATTATAGTCATCAATAATATTTCTCAATCCATCTAATATATTATCTACCCCATCATGAATTAAACCTCCCTCACTTATATTTAATGGAGGAAATTCAATAAGGGTATTGCTTATTTGGTCTGCCAAATCAATTAATTTAGTATTTAAACTCTTTAATTCATCTATTTCATTAGGTAATTTATATCGAAATGATTCTATTATGGACTTTAACTTTGGTAATTTCTTTAATCCTTCGGAAATTGCAATCAGGTCACGTGCACTTGCTTGCCCAGCGCATGCTCTGCCAGATAGTCTTTCCAAGTCTCCCATGGATTTTAAAAGATTTTGAGTCTCAATCCTTAATTTTTTTGTTTCATAGAAATTCTTAATAACATTTTGCCTTTTCACAATCTCTTCGGCTTTTAATAAGGGAAAATCAATCCATCGCCTTAAACATCTTGCGCCCATACATGTGTAAGTTCTATCAATGCTCCACAAAAGTGTTCCTACATAATTGTTTTCTCTTTGAGTCTGAGTTATTTCTAGATTCTTTTTGGTTTGATAATCAAGGATTAAACTGTCTTTAGAGAACTTGAGTTGCGGAAAATCTAAGGATATCCTGATTGAAGAATGATTCTCCGAATCAGTTGGATTAATTGTTCTTAGGTAAGCTAGAAGTCCTCCAAGAGATTTGATAGCACATTTTTGTTCTTTTAAACCTAATCCCTCTAGGCTTTTTACCTTGAAATAATATTGAATGATTGTATTCGCTTCATGTAAATTGAAATCAGTTTTTTGGGTTACAGAACATTTAATTTGTTTATTTTCATTCTTTATTAAATTTTCCTCTTCTTCGCTTCCTACAATAATTTCTGAAGCATTGAGTTTTATAATCTCATCAGAAAGTTTTAAAAGCGATACACCTTCCGAACAAATTAATTCGCCAGTGCTTACATCAGCACGAGAGATACCCCACATGTATTCATTTCTGATTTTCGCTTCCTCTATAAAAACTGCAGTAATCCAATTATTTTGTTTTGCAATTAACATTCCCTCTTCAATGACTGTGCCAGGTGTGATAATTCTTGTAATTGCTCGTTTTATAGGAACACCATATTTTCCTGTGCTTTTTTCTATCTGATCACATATCACTACAGAATAATTCTTCTTAATTAACTCAGAGCTATATCTTTCCAAAGCATGATGTGGAATCCCTGCCATAGGTACTCTACCTATCTCCTTACCTCCGTCTTTACTGGTAAGGGTTATTTCCAGTGTTTTAGATACTACTACTGCATCTTCAAAGAAACATTCAAAAAAGTCGCCTAATCTGTATAAAAGTAGATGATTAATATTTTCTTCTTTAAGTTTTACATAATGTCTTAAAACAGGAGATAATTTTTCTTGATTCACAGTTTTAAAACTACTAGAATCTTGGTGAACTGATTTATTCTTTTTTGAATTTATCGTACCAATATCTGTTTTAGTAAAGTATTCTCGAGGCTTTTTCCTATTGCGCGGCCTAGCTTTTGAAGATTTCTGTAGATCTTCATTAGACCAATCTCCAGTAGTATATAAATCCTCTTGAACATTATTAATTTCTAGTTCGTTCTCAAATAAATCTTTTTGAATTAAATAATCATCAGGCATTAATTTTTTAAATACTATATAGATCTTAGGGACTAATTTTTATTTTGCATCTTACAACTCGCTAAGAGTATGTAACTTTTTACCAAAAATTACTTTTTTATGAGAATATAGTAGCCATAAGCTATCAAAAAACATTAAATCATGCAGGCTGTAAATTTTTTCTTTGTCAATGCTCTTTTATTCTCTTCTTTAATCGCTGTAATTGGAGTTCCAGTTTTATATGTTACTCAGCCTTCGACTGAAGAAGGTCAGAAAGAAAGTAGAAGGAAAATTTATTCAATCGCTGCAGTTTGGGTGGTTCTAGTTTTTATCACAGGAATAGTGTCCTCTTTAGTTTGAAATTATACCCCTTAACATGAGAGGCTATGATAAACGTAAAAAATTTAAATGACTATTTTTGAAGGTTCTTTTACTGATGCGTCATCATTAAAAATTGGAATAATAATTGCAAGATTTAATGATTTGATTACAAATAAAATTTTATCAGGTTCTTTAGATTGCTTGAAAAGGCATGGTGTTGATACCTCCGAAGAGAGTGAAAATCTTGATATAGTTTGGGTTCCTGGCTCATTTGAATTACCAATAGCAGCAAATGCATTAATTAAAAGATCTAACTATGATGTAATTATTTCTCTTGGGGCAGTTATCAAAGGTGAAACTTCTCATTATGACGTAGTCATAAACGAAGCGAGTAAGGGTATTTCAAAAGTATCTTATGATAACAATGTCCCTATTATTTTTGGAGTGCTAACTACTGACACAATGCAGCAAGCCTTAGAGAGGGCAGGTATTAAGAATAATCTCGGATGGAATTATGCATTGCAGGCAATTGAAATGGGAATCCTTATGAAGAATCTTAGATAGATATAAACCAAATTTTTTATTTTTCCTGCTGTAAGATAAAATAAAAACATGCGGATGTAGCTCAGTGGTAGAGCATCTCCTTGCCAAGGAGAATGTCGAGAGTTCGAATCTCTTCATCCGCTTCCCTAAATCCCTGTTTTAGACAGGG
>Ga0160422_10000875_pt1 | contig 18530 bp, 12 predicted proteins | sample Fk160mmetaG_FD_108192 | JGI IMG/M metagenome (GOLD analysis project Ga0160422, IMG submission 108192) | Marine microbial communities from the Central Pacific Ocean - Fk160115 60m metaG | ecosystem: Environmental > Aquatic > Marine > Oceanic > Photic zone | place: The Central Pacific Ocean... | reverse complement strand
CATTCCATCTTCATCGATTTGTTGATTGTCTTTTATATCATTAGAAGTGAAAGCAAGAAAGATAAATAAATTTGTTAGCATGAATGCTCCTTTTTGAGTTATCCTCAAAATTCTTTCTCAATTCAATTACAATAATTATATAAAAAAGTTTCAATAAATATTTACATATAATTATATTTACGTATCATCAGGACGGGAGTAATCCCACCAACCGAGCTTTAGCCACGGTGGTTTGTCAAGTGACAGATGAGCAGCAATGCTGAAAATATCTGAAGCCCTCTGATGAGGGCTTTTTTATTACCGTTCTGATTTAACGATAGGAGGTTGTATGAAAATGGTAATAAGTCAATATAAGTTAGTAGCAGGATTAATTGATTCAGAATACAGAGACAGAATAAATAAAGAATTAAAAGAAAAAGGTAAAGCAAAGATTTTGATAGATTACTGGATGGATGGACAAAGTACTCCAGGACACGTAACTCCTTTTCCTTTTAAAATCTCTAATAAAGCACTAGCAAAGAGAAATGAATTAATCTATTTAACGCAACGTTATAATATTAATCAACTCGTACTTAGAATTTGCAGAATAGATGTTGTAATTAAAGGAAAGAGGACTTGTGGACAGGCTAAATTTTTTGAATTAACAGTAGAGAAACCGTTAAAAATTAGAAAAAAATTAAAAAAAGCTTGAAACTTTCAAAAAAAATAGCGTTAATATATGTGAGATATTTATGCGATTTAAAAGGTATTTCCCTCATCTAATCGCCCCAAAATAAAACAAAAAAAACAACTTTTTAATTAACAAACACAAGGGGACCGCTATGTCAAAAATGAAGGAATTATTTAAAAAATTATATCAATTTATTTCAAGAAAATTTGGATTAAGGCAACCTGAGCCTCAAAAGCAAAAGAATGTCTTTGGTCATGACGGTGAGCTTGAAATGATTGAGTACGGGAAGATGGTAGCAGTAATTCGTTATCATTATCAAACTCAAGCAAAGGAAGTAGGCCACCTTGATTTTGATGAAATGATGTTTAAGCTATCTAGAATGACATATGTGGAGATTAAGGCACTTTTTGCAACTATTTTAGAAATTCAGTGTCAGACCAATCGGACGCAACATTTGGATGAAAAATTTGAAGAAACAAAGCAGAACACTTTTAAAAATTACTAATGTAGTCTACCTAAAATATTCATTATATTTTTAAATGGGCTGTTTTAACGTATTATTTCTGTTTATTTTAGGTGCAATTTATTTCCTTCCTGAACTACGCCCGATGATGGATATTGAAGGATTTTGGTTTGCTGTAGGATTAGTTTGGTTTATCTTTTTTATCTCATTTGTTCTGTTTGGAGATATTGCAGATGAAATCGCTGGGGTAAGAAGAGATGACGACGAATTTTGATCGCATAAATCCATACGTTATTACAAAAAAAAATGATGAAAAAAACTACATTCGTAGTTACTTAACTAAGTATTTTACATCCTCAATAGTCAAAAATTTATCTTCAAAAAATCCAGTAAATATCATTTTAAACCTTCCTTATCAAAGTGATTTTAATAAATGGATTTTATTTGATGTTATTTTAAATAATATGAAATATTCCTTTATAGATGAAAATAGGTTTGAAAAAGGTGATTTTTTAAGATTAACTGGTACCAAAAGAAATATCATTTGCAAGTTTATCGAATATGTCGATGAAGGCACTGAAGAGGAAATGGTAAAGATTGAATTTGAAGATGGTCTTCAAATTTCAACAAGGACTGGAAAGAGGCTTGGATACGAAAAAGTTGAACCTCAAAAGCTTTCTAATTATAAATTATATAAAAAAAATGAAAAACTTTTAGCTTTAGATAAAATTATTGATAAAACCTCAAAAAATAATTTTGAATTGTTTGATACTTCCTTCATTTATGTCAGTAAAATAAATTCACTTTTTAATTTCATTAAAACCAATTCTGTCGAAGGAAACATGGTACAAAGAACCATTTCTTGGGCAAAAACAAATGAAAATGGAGAAATTAAAAAACTAATTTATGGACATCAAACTGAGCACTTTAATTGTGTTGTAGCACCTACTGTCACAAGCGCTAAAAACACAATTGATAGAAATGAAAATCATAATTTTAATGCAATAATTATTGAAGATTTAAGATATTGTAAGCTTAATCCTGATGCTGTGTTAGATTTGGTTGACACTGGAATTCCTATTTTAGTTTTTTCAAATGGTATTGATAAAGATAGTTTTGAAGATTTTTGTAGTAATGATGATTTTAAGCTATGGCATTGGGGGATTGATGCTATAAATCAACTTGTTGTCAATGCTAAAGATGAAAAACCTTTGACAAATGAGCTCTATAATGCACGATTAGCATTCGATAACTTTGCTAATAAGTATATCTCAATTAATGTAGTTCAGAATAATTATATTGAAGAAATTGGTATTTCATCTATTAGATTAAACAAAAAGATTTCAGAGGAACCAGTATCAAATAATATTTTCTATGAACTAAGGAAGCTATCGTTGAGACTTTCAAGACTACCATCATTATCGTTATTGGATATCAATTCTTTTAAAAATGAACTTGATGAAATAAAAAATTCTATTATAAATCGAGGATATGAAATTCCTGATTCGGATAAAGAAAATTTCAATGAAATGATATCAACCTTCGAAATTTTTCTTGAAATTGTTAATCCAGAAGACGAGCTTCAAAAATCAAAAGAACTCCTTAAAATAATTTCAGAAAATTACAGCAAAAGGATTGCAGTAATAACTTCAACAAATCAGCAACATGAAAAGTTAGAGAAAATAATTCTACATAAATGCACCAAAGAAGTTAAAGTCGTACAATCAAGCTCTGATATTAGTATGAACGATGATTACGATTTAATCATTGTAACTGGTTGGCCAACAGGTAAAAATTTGACTAGAATATTAACGTGCAACAAATTTAAAAATATTAATTTTTTAGTTTATCCCTATCAATTAAAATGGCTTAAAAATATTATTAAATCTTTAAACGGTTTTTATACAAAAAATCAATCTTCAGATTTTACACCTAATGTTCATGAAGACGAAGATGTCATTTTGAGCGTAATTCAAAATACAAATATACTTCCAGAGCCTAATATTAATTCCAATATTGAAAATGTTAAAATACCACAGTTAGATGTGGATATATTGGACTTTGAAGTTCAATTAAAAGAAAGAAGAAGAAAAGCTTTTCAAAGCTCTACGGAAGAGTCAGTAATAAGATTTGAAGATGCTAAGTTAGTTGATTTCTATGAAGGTTATGCTGGAGTATTTTCGGACGGTCACAAGTTTAATAAGGTTAATAATTTAATGGATTCAGACGATGGTAATCCTGAAGATTTAAAAATACAAACTATTTCAACAGATAAATTAAAAGAAGGAGATTTTATACTCCATTTCGAAACCGATCGAGACACTTTAAAACAAAAAACAGAAGAAAAAATGATTAAAGATGGCAGAGATGCTGATTTAAAACTTTCTTCTTTTTGGGTACTTTCATTGCAAGATTTAGATAAAAAATATCATTACAATAGAGAAGCATTATTTGAACATTTAAAATCGTATGGATTGACTGTTCAATTGGCACAATTAAGAAATTGGCTAAATGGGGAGACTATAGCACCAAAAGACGATAATAATTTAAAAGTAATTGGTGAGGCAATTGGTGGTGATGCAGGACAAATATTAATAAATAATAGAAGTAAAATTATACATGCATGCGATATATTAAAAAGGTATAGATTTAAAACAGCGCAAAAACGCCGAGAAGCAGCTATAAAACTTATTTCAGAGCAAGACTTAACCAGGTATAGGGAAATTGGTAAAAATGTCCTTAACTTTGATATTGAAGAGTTTGGACAAGCTACTATTTTTAGAGTTGAGGATATAGATACAGATTATATGGAATACCCACACACTATAATTAACAAAATTAAATTAGAAGATAGCTAATGGCTCGTATATCCCCGCCAGTTTTTCCACCACTTCAAGGTAAAGCATTAAAAGACGAAAAAAGGACTTTTAATAAATTTCGTTTTTCGGATGGCGATTTCCATGTCATACATTCTTTAGATCTTCCAAATCCTCAAAATAGACAGGAAACTGGAGAAGCCGACTTTGTTGTTTTAGCGCCAAATAAAGGAATCTTTATTATTGAGGTCAAAGGGGGTGGTCTTCAATTTAAAGACGGTCAATGGTATTCTGTTAGAGGACCAAATAAAAGGCGTATTAACTCTCCTCATGCACAAGCCAAAGATAATGCTTTTGCAATTAGAGCTAAATTAAGAAAAAGCTTCCCAGGAAATCCAGATGGATTTACAAACACACTAATTACTTGGGGTTGTGTGTTTCCATCTCAAGCCTATAATGCTGTTGGATCTGAATTTGAAGATGAAAAATGGAGAGTTTGGGATGCCAACTCTTTTTATCACGACATTAAAGACTTTATTGAACTGCTTCACATAAAACATATAACAAAACTAAAAACCAAAAACCGAAAATTTAAATTACCAAGCAATGATGAGATCGAGAAATATTCAAAATTTCTCAGAAGAGATTTTGAAATTCCCAAACTCTTAAAGTCTCATGGCGATGCCATTGATAAAAAAATTCATAAATATACGGAAGATCAACTCGAAACTCTTGATGAATTAGAAGGTAATGATAGAATATTGATAAGAGGTGGAGCAGGGACAGGAAAAACCCTAATCGCAGCAGAGGTAATACGAAGACAATTACAAAAGAATAAAAAACCTTTATTTTTATGCTACAATAAAGAAATCACATCAAAAGTGCAGTCTATGATGCTTGAAGAGGGTTATTATCACCTTTATCCAAAGTATCCAACTATAAAAACGTTTCATGAATATTTAAGCAATAATTTGCTTTTTGATAAGAGTGTATTAGATGAATTTCAAAAAAATATAAAAAGCAATGAATGGTTTAATGGTAAAATGCAGCAAGTTTTTATCAATAGAATAAAAGAATTTGATAAAATAATTTCTGAATCAAGCAATATCATTGATGAAAAACATATTATTAAATATAAGATTTTGGAAAATGATGGTGATTCAAATGATGCCCGCTTTATTGATGATGAAATTTCATTTGGAAAAGGGTATAAATTATATGAAAAATCTGATTTTGATGATGAATTTGGTGATTTTCTTTCAACTATTACATATGCGAGAGGTGATAAAAAAGAAATTGATATTTTTAATTTGTTTGATGATTTTGTAATCAAGTACAAAAATAAACCTCCATAAAAAAAAAGATTCGAGTGTACATTAGAAAAATCTAAAATTTTTGTAATAGATAAGGTTAAAAAAGAGATTGATATCATATTAATTTCAGAAAATATTTCAAAGCTGAGAGAAATCCATCTTAATTTTCTTGATAATTTTAAAAATGATTATGTTGATATTTTTTTTAATGATAAACATTCAATACAAGCATCTGGAGTACTCTTATTTACTAAAGATAATAAAAGGATAGTTTTAGAAAACTTAAGTACAGATGCTTTTAGTCTAAAAAATCAAAATAAAGATATAAAGCAATCAGTTGTTATTGATTTTGGAATAAATACACTTTATAAACGATTTTTTGAAATGAATGTTGATTTTAGTTTTTATGAAAGAAAAATTTATAATCCTTTTTCATTAAATCTTGAAAAGGATCATATTATTGAAAGAATAGATAATGAGCATGACTATTACTCCTCAAAAAAACAAGAAGATTATTTTGAACACGTATCAATATCTGATTATTACAAGTCAATTTCACCTATGCAGCAATTTGATGTAGTTATTATTGATGAAAGTCAGGACATCATAGGAAATAGAAACAATCTCAACTGTATACATCTTTCAACAAAGAACGGCATTCAAAATGGAGAATGGAACTTCTTTTTAGATCCAATGCAATTTAGTTCATCTTTCCATGGTGGTATTCAAGACGGTATTCAAACTTACAAGAGAATTAAAGAAAATTTAGAAGAAGTTGTTAACCCGCGTTATCATACCTTAATTACAAATTGTAGAAATACTAAAGAAATAGCAGAAACTATGTTTAAGATGTGTGATATAGAAAGTGGCTCTGAAGAGTTGGGTATGAAATATAAAGTTAATGAAGATATTGAATCGGGATTGAAACCAAATTTTGTTTACTACAAAGAAAATGAAGAAATACCTGAAATTTTAAATCACATATTAAAACCATTAAAAAAAGAAAAAATATCAGGAAAAGATATTCAAATATTATCGCTGGATAAGGATTTAGATAAATATATTTTAGATTCAAATCAGTACTTTAATATTTTCTCAGTAGACTCTTATGGTAACTATAGAAATCCAGCAGGTAAATCATTTGGCCAAAAATCATCAACACAAGGTATACTTCATTTTTGGTCTAGTGGAGCATATTTAAGTTCCTTTTCATATTTAAATCGTAATCCTGGTAATGATGATAATTTTGATGAAGAAACTTTTCTTAAATATGATTGGGATAAGGAGGATTTAACTCTTATAAATTATTCATATATAGATAGTATTTTTAATGATTTTGTTTTTTCAAAATTTTTAGATAAAGACCAATCAAAACAACTTGTTGAAAAATTAAAACACTTAAAAACTGAAGATTTCAATTTACCTGATAATTTAGACCTTAAAAATTTTAGAAATCATCCATTTAATAATATTTTTAATATAAAAAAACCAAAATGGATATCTTTCCATGATAAATTTTTTAAGATAGAAAATAATAAAAGGGTTGTTGATATCGATGAAATTAGAATGATGGCAACTTTAGAAAATTGGTATAAAGAATTTTCAAACGAAAAAAGAGTTTTTCTATTTGACTTAAAAACAGGACACACTGAAAGTGATTATAATCCTTCAGGTAATGAAGAAAACGTTTACAGTGGTAAAAAAATAAAAAAAGGGTTTTCATTAGATGCTAAAAAAAGAAATGAGTTAAATGCTCGAGGAAAAGCTGGAAAATTGTCTAAAGCAGAATTAGAGTATTATAATAGTGATCCAAATGGTTTCACAGCTACTAATGAAGGAGATTACCCTGGAAAGAATATCGAAAATTTCATTGAAGAATTTGCTAAAGCCTGCAATAAATATAAACATTTTGAAGATTCATCTGCAAAACACTCTTCAGTATATAAATTTAGAGGAATGGATCAAAAATATATATCACTAGTTGGTCTTCATAATTTAAAACCTAGGGATTTACAATCCTTGTATATTGGAATGAGTAGAGCAAAAGTCAAACTTGAAGTAATTGCACATCAATCTCTTGAACAGCCAATAGCTGAGCTTTTAGATGGATAAAAATTATCAACCCATTCAAGATATATATGATTTTTGTAAGAGAAACTTACAAGGTCCAAAAAATCTACCAGATTCAAGTTCTTCAAAATATGGAAGCAATCAAGAGGTTATAAAAAGAGTCCCAATTTACGAATACCAAACTGGTGTTCTTTGGCCACATATTGTTTATCGTAGTGAAGAGGAGCTAGAAGAAGAAAAGTTTATTTCAAAGGGTACTGATATTTCCAAAGAAGAAGACCAAGTGAAATCAAAAATAAATCAACGAATAAAAAATAAGATTGAGAGAAAAGGTGCACTTGCTGCAGATGAAGATACTATAAATTCAGAAGAAGAAGATTTAATAAGTTTAGCTTACCAAAGGCACCAATCTGCCATGGGTATAAGCTTCAGGCCTGCTGAAGGGTCAAATCTAAAAATATCAGTCACAGCTGCACAATACCTTGAGGAAGAAATTTGTGAAGATCTCAAGGATGTCCCTGGGTTTAAAAAAATGTATATTGATAAAAAAAAGGCTTGGTATAGAAAACCAGTCGGTCCAAAACTATTAGACATAAAATATGAAGATTTTCCTCAAAATGTTGGAGATCAAATACGAAAATATGTCTTAGGTGATGATTCCAATCCTCAATTAGTATTCATACTAAGAAGGCTTTCAAAATCAATCTTTACAGGTTACTTATTTAATGAGAAAGACGGAATGAAGGATGATAATAAGTCTACTGGATGTTTTTTTCAGGTAGAATTCGATATTGAATCATCAAAAGGTTTTTTGCCATATGTTCGATCTAATCCAATAAGTAAGGCAAAAGGTCATATTAATGAATTTGAACTACTTTATAGTGATTATCCTAGTTATGCAGTAGGGCATGGGTGTAGCCCGCTTTGGAATAACGATTCTAAGGAGATTTCTAAGATTAGCGCAGTTCATATTCCAATAAGCGAGGTAAAGCCCGTTAAAGCATCAAATTTGATTATTAAAGATCAAGTTGTTCCATTAAGTATGGAACTGATGTCCTCAGAAGATAAAAAGGATGAAATAATTGACTTATTGGAAATATTTACAGAGACATATGCTTCTTGGATAAATGGCCAAATAGATACTGCTAATGGCATTGATAATTCATTGATGAAAAGTAAGGCAAAAGAAAATTTAGAAAATTGTAGTTTTTCTTTAAAAAGAATGAAAGCTGGCATAGAAACACTTAAAAAAGATAAAAGTACATTTAAAGCGTTTTGTTTGATGAATAGAGCGATGCTATTACAGCAAATTCGTTATAATTCTCCTCAGTGGGTAATTGATAAAGATTTTCAGGAATTGAGTCCACCAACTATTGAAGATAAATCATCATGGCCAGATTGGGATAATGATAAAAAAGTTAACACTAGATTGGGTAATTGGAGACCTTTTCAGCTAGCATTTATTCTTCTAAATATTAATTCATTGAATAGTGAAAATGTACATGAAATGCATGAAGAAAGGGAGATAGTTGATTTAATTTGGTTTCCTACTGGAGGAGGTAAAACAGAAGCTTATTTTGGTCTTACTGCCTTTAATATTTTTTGTAGAAAAATAGCCAACCCAGAAGATTGTGGAACATCTGTCATTACTCGTTATACTTTTAGAGTTCTAACAACTCAACAATTTGAAAGGTCTGCAGCTTTAATCACAAGCTGTGATATTGTAAGAAAGGAAAATCCTGAATTATTAGGTGATCATACAATTGATTTAGGTTTATGGATAGGAAATACAGCCTCCCATAAAGACATAGATAAGGCAGTTGAGGATTGCAAGGAAATAGCTGCAAAGGATAGAAGAAGAAAAAGAATTGGGGAGCATAAATTTCCACTACACTCATGTCCTAACTGTAGAGTATCATTTTTTAGAAATAAACTCCCAAGAAAATTAGGAATCAAACACCTTACTGGCCCAAAAAGAGTTGAATACCTATGTCCAAATACGATGTGTGAATTTGCAAATGAAAAAATCCCAGTTTCTGCAATTGATGAAGAGCTATATAAGAAACCTCCAACATTTTTAATAGGAACTGTAGACAAATTTGCTATGATATCGTTTTATAATCAAACTAGAGTATTTTTTGGATTGGGAGTAGAAAGTCTTCCGCCAGATTTAATTATTCAAGACGAATTACATCTAATTTCTGGACCGCTGGGATCAATTTATGGTACATTTGAAAAACTAATTAATGAACTAATTTTAAAAGCAAGTTCAGAACAAAATATAAGACCAAAAATTATATGCTCAACTGCTACAATCAATTCAGCAAATGATCAAATTAAAAAGCTGTATCCTGTTAAAAACAGTAAAAATATTAACATTTTTCCAAGTAATGCTATAAAAATTTGGGATAATTTTTTCTCATATATTGATAAAGAAGGTATAGGTAGAACCTATATTGGGGTTATACCTCCTGTAAATACTGATTCAGTAACTCTTAAAAGATATTATATGTCATCCTTGCTGCAAGCTGGAAAAGACACAAAAAAAGATACTTATTATACTGTTATTGATTATTACAGTAGTTTAAAAGACTTAGGTGTTGGCTATTCCACTGCAACTTCAGATGTATTAGATCAATTATCAGGTTATAGAAAAGATTATAAATTAGATGATAATAGTGAAAGAAAGGTGTCAACTGTAGTTGAGCTTACTGGAAGAGACCCATCTCAATCTATTCCCCAACGATTAGATGAATTATCAGTTAAATATACTGCTAAAAACAACCAGGCAATTGATATATGTCTAACAACAAATATGTTTTCCGTTGGTGTAGACATATCAAGACTGGGAATATTATTTTTAAATAATCAAACAAAAACTACTTCAGAATATATTCAAGCTACCAGTAGGGTTGGTAGGTCTGAACCGGGTTTTGTAGCTGTTCAATATGCATCTTCAAGACCAAGAGATAGATCATATTTTGAACAATTTCAATCATATCATGAAAGACTATATTCCCATGTTGAACCAACCAGTGTTACTCCGTTTTCATATAGAGTAATTGACAAAGTTTTACCTGCTTTAATTGTAGGATATATAAGATTAATCAAAAATTATGAAAATGAAGAAATTGATTATATATCGGAGGATGACTGGATAGAATGTAAAAAATTTATTTCGCAATTTTCTCAATCATGTGATAATAAAAGTGAAAAAGACTATATTATAAATAAGTCTAATAAAATCATTGATGAAATTTCATATCACCTAGAAAATTCCTCTTATCAAGGATTTTTTCCAAAATTATTTAATGTGCAACAAGGTTTTAAGCATCTTATTTATCCAGAGACAGTAAATCTAGAAAAAAGTATTGAACATAATGCATATAATGCACCAACATCAATGAGAGATGTTGACTCAGAAAGTTCAGCTAAAATATTATTTCAAAGTTATGAAAGTTTGATAGATGAATAAAAATAAAAGACCGGTTCGATCTTCACAATTAATTACTACTTGGGGTATAGGTTCTATTCAATCTTTTCCAAACGATGATTCTTTTATGTTGCTTGGTTTGGATGCATGGAATTTTATGTACAATAAAATGACTGATGAAAGAAGGAGAGAGCATATTATTTATGAACCAAGACTTGCCAGAAGATTGAACGTGAAAAGCTTTAGAAAACCAATTATTTTTGATGATCAAACAGATTTTCAAAGGGCGCTCAGTACATTCATGCCCTATCATAGATTTCCTTCATGGCATTGGTGTCCCCAATGTGGACAACTAAAAAAATTAAAATCTCTTTCTGAAAGAAACTTAAAAGAACCTAATGAATATACTACCTGCGATAAAATTTTTAGCCCATGTAAAGATAATAATGAGAAAGTAGAAATGATTCCTTCAAGGTTTGTTTGTATTTGTCCTAATGGTCATATTGATGATTTTCCTTATGATTGGTGGCTTAAAAAAGAACTAGAAAAGCAAGGTAAAGAAATAAAAGAATTCAAATTGCGTATAATAAGAGGTTCTTACACATCAAAAATTATATCGATGAGCATAGAATGTCTAAATAACAAAATTAAAGTACCTTTGAAAGATATGTACTATATAGTAAATACAAATAAAGGTTTAATGTGTAATGGAAAAAAACCATGGCTTGGAATTTATAGTAGTAATAGTAAATATCATGAAGAGTGTGATTCTCATATGACTGTTACATATAGAAATGCATTAAATGTTCATTCAAAAATAACTAAGTCTTCAATTTCAATGCCAGCATCAAATAATATCTTTCCTGAACGTCTTATTTCTCAAATAAATACTAGCATTCCAATAATTAAGAGTCATCCAGACACTATTGATACATACATTGACACTTTTCAAGAAGATTACCCTCAAATTCAAAAGAGTATGATTGTTTCCTATATAAATGAATTACTAGATGAAAATTATTCAGAAAGTAAATTTAGAAATGAAGAATACAAAATTTTATGTAGTGGGGGAGGTTCTGCATCTGATAAACTTTTTTATGCAGAAGCAAATTCAGGCTATTTTGATAACAAACATTTAAATAAAATAATAAAAAGCATATCAGTCGTTCATAAACTGGTTGAAACAAGAGCTTTTGTTGGTTTTAACAGGTTAGTTTCTGGAGAGCTTCCTATAATATCAGACGATAATGATATTGAGGATTTAAAGTCAAATCTTTCCCTAGGAAATATTGACTGGTTACCTGCATATCAAGCTCCAGGTGAAGGTATTTTTATTAATTTTAATAATGAATATATTACAAAATGGAGTAACAAAAAAAATGTTCGAGAAAGGTTAGATAAGCTCCAAAATAACTATAATAGAGATTCCATTCAAAGAGGGGGAGCAGGTATGGATGACATAAACCCTGCATATCCTCTAATTCATTCATTTTCTCATCTTTTAATAGATAAGTTAAGTTATCATGCTGGTTATGGAGCATCATCTCTCAAAGAAAAACTGTATGTGAATTTTGATACTGAAGAAGCAGACAGTATGAGCGGACTGCTTATTTATACAATTGGAGGAGGAGATGGATCAATGGGAGGATTATGCAGCTTGGTTGATAATAATCAATTGGAGCAAATAATCATTGATGCATTACTAGAATTTACTTGGTGTTCATCAGATCCTATATGTATCGATAGCAATGGTCAAGGTAATGGACTATGTAATTTAGCTTCATGTCATAACTGTATACTTGTTCCAGAAACGAGTTGTGAATCATTTAATATTTTATTAGATAGGAAGATGTTAATAGATACATTTGATAATTGTGGAATTTTTTCTGATTTAATTAATGAAGAATTAAAAAAATTGTGAAAAATAAATTAAGAGTAGTTGAACTATTTGCAGGTGTAGGTGGATTTCGTTTAGGTCTTGAGAAAGCAGGTCATAAAACTGTTTGGGCAAATCAATGGGAGCCTAATAAAAAAGTTCAACATGCATTTAATTGTTATTCTAAAAATTTTCCAAATGACAATTTTATTGATATAAATAAAGATATCGATAAAGTTAAAATTGAAAATATACCAAATCATGATTTATTAGTAGGAGGTTTTCCATGTCAAGACTACTCAGTAGCAACTGTAGGTCCTAAAGGTTTAAAGGGAAAGAAAGGTGTTTTATGGTGGAATATTGAAAAAATTGTTCGAAATAAAAAGCCTCCATACATTTTGCTTGAAAACGTTGATCGTTTAATTAAATCTCCAAAAAATCAAAGAGGAAGGGACTTTGGAGTCATGCTTTCTTGCTTACATAATTTAGGATATTGTGTCGAATGGAGGATTATAGATTCATCTAATTACGGATTTCCTCAAAGAAGAAAAAGAGTTTTTATTTTTGCTGCTAAAAAAGGAACAAAATGGTTTAACAATTTAAAGGAGCATCATAAAAAACCAAATTTTCTACATAATATAGGTTTTTTTAGCCATGAGTTTGATGTATTGAATCCAGAAAAAGATTTAAATCTAACAGAAAAAATAAAATATATTGAAAATACTAAGAAAATAAGTGACAAATTTGTTTATAAATTTGAAAACTCAGGTTTTTTATATAATGATATCATCTGTTCAAAAAAACTAAAACCTAATTTTTTAGGAGAATCTAAAGCGCTTAAAGATATATTAATTAAAAATGTTGATGATAAGTATTTCATTTATGACAAAGAAGAAATCAATAAATGGAAAAAATTAAGAGAAGCAAAGAAAAAAAATGTTACCAGGAAAGATGGACAGACTTTTATTTGGAGCGAAGGGAAAATGACATTTCCTGACTCAATTGATATTCCTTCGAGAACTATTGTTACAAGCTCTAGCGGTAAAACTCCAAGCCGATTTAAACATATTATTAATGATCCATGGAAAAACGAACTTAGAATTTTAACAGCTGAAGAGGTAGAATTATTATCTGGTTTTCCTAAAGGTTGGACAAATAATTGTAATATGCCTGAAAGCTGGAGATATTTTTGTATGGGAAACGCTTTAGTTGTAGGGTTGGTTGAAAAAATGGGTAAAACTTTATCAAAATAAATGTCATCAGTTAAAAGAAAGTATTTCGTTTATGTCATTAATCTTAAAAAAGACATTTTGAACATTAAAAAGTTTAAAGATAAAAATCCTGACTATATTGAAGGAAAACCATGTGTGTACGTTGGACAGTCAGTTCATGAGCCAAAAGTGCGTTTTAAACAGCATTTAGATGGATATAAAGCTAACAGGTATGTTAAAAAGTTTGGTAATTTTTTAAGAAAGAAAAATACAGGAGTTAAAAATCCCTATTCATCACGTAAAGCCGTTGAAAAAGCTGAAGCCGATACAGCTGAACGCTTACGTAAAAGAGGACATGGAGTATGGAGTAATTAAAAATGGATAAACAATTAACAAGTAAACTATGGGAAGCAGCGGATAATTTACGCGCAAACTCTTCCTTAAAATCACAAGAATATTCAACACCTGTACTGGGCCTAATATTTTTAAAGTATGCAGATAATAAGTTTTTAGCAGCAAAAGAAAGAATGGAGCATTCATCTTCATCTAGAAGAACTATTGGAGCTGAGGACTATAAGGCAGAAGGAGTACTTTATTTACCTGAAAAAGCCCAATATTCCTTTTTAATCAATCTTTCTGAAGATGAAGTAGTTGGACAGCACATTAATAATGCAATGAGTTTAATTGAAGAATATAATGAGGACCTAAAAGGTGTATTACCTAAAAGTTACAATAAAATGAATGACGTTTTATTGGCAGACTTATTACGTACGTTTAATTCAATCCCCACCGATTCATCAACAGATTATTTTGGAAGGATATATGAATACTTTTTAGGAAAATTTGCTATGACTGAAGGACAAGGCGGGGGCGAGTTCTATACTCCAGAATCTTTGGTAAAGCTTATAGTAAATATTATAGAACCTTTTGAAGGAAAAATTTATGATCCAGCTTGTGGCTCAGGTGGTATGTTTGTTCAATCCGCTAAGTTCATTGAAGATCATCAAAAAAATGCTTCCAATGCTATAAGTATCTACGGACAAGAACGTGTAGATGAAACGTTAAGACTAGCTAAAATGAACATGGCTGTACATGGCTTATCTGCTGATATTAAATCAGGTAATACCTATTACGAAGATTTACACAATTGTGTTGGTAAGTTTGATTTTGTAATGGCAAACCCGCCATTTAACGTAGACGGTATTAAAAAAGATCGCTTAAATGATGATCCTAGATATCCCTTTGGTATACCTAATAATGATAATGGTAATTATCTTTGGATTCAGAATTTCTACACTGCATTAAACGATAAGGGAAGAGCCGGGTTTGTGATGGCAAATTCTGCTTCAGATGCTTCAAAATCTGAAATGGAGCTTAGAAAAAAATTAATTAAAACAGGTCATGTAGATGTAATTATTTCTATATCAACAAATTTTTTCTATACCGTAACACTACCCGTAACTTTATGGTTTTTTGATAAAAGAAAAACAGAAGAAAGTAAAAATAAAATACTCTTTATTGATGCTACAGAAATATATAATCAGGTTGATAGAGCACATAGAGATTTTAAACCTAAACAACTTGAGTTTTTAGTCAATATAGTTAGGCTTCATAGAGGAAATATTATTGAGAATAAACTTGGTAGTCAAGACCTTATAAATGAACATTTCTCAGATGGATATACTGATGTTAAAGGTTTATGTAAAGTAGCAGAATTATCTGAAATAGAAGCACAAGGTTGGAGCTTAAGTCCTGGGAGATATGTTGGTGTCGCAGATGAAGAAGATGACGGAATAGACTTTCAAGAAAGACTATCAGAACTTAACGATGAGCTCAATAATTTAAATACTGAAGCTGGTGAACTTAAGAGTTATATTTCAAATAATGTTGAGAGACTACTGAATTGAACAATTTAGTTAAAACTGATCTTTCTAAAATCTGCTCCAAAGTAACGGATGGGACTCATGATTCACCGAAGATTCTAAAAAAAGGTGTTCCATTTATTAAAGGTAAGCATCTAATAAGTGGTCAGATAGATTTTGATAATTGTGATTATATATCTTTAGATGACCATGAAAAAGTAATTCAAAGATCTAAAGTAGAAAAAGGTGATATTTTATTTTCAAATATAGGTAGTGTTGGAGCTTCAGCGTATGTAAAAACAGAAAAGGAGTTTAGTATAAAAAATGTTGCTCTATTCAAGCCTAATAAAGAATTAATAGATAATAGATATTTATATTATATAATAACTAGTCCAATGTTTATTAAAGGTTTATTAAATAAAAAACAAGGAGTAGCTCAACCCTTTTTAAGTCTTAAACTACTTAGAAATCATGAATTTTATTACTTTGAAAAAATAAAATATCAAAAAAAAATAGCCTCAGTTTTATTAGCATATGATAAACTGATAGAAAACAACACAAGACGAATCGAAGTCTTAGAAGAAATGGCACAAAGGATTTATAAAGAGTGGTTTATTAATCAAGAATTAGAAGAAAGAGGTATTTTAGAAATACCTTATTTTACTTTTTTGAAGCAGAATATTAAAAAGTTTGACGGTTTTAAAAGATATTATGCTACCGCAGATGTTGAAGGAACAAATTTTGTAAAAGAGGGGGTTTATTGTGATTATAAAAATAAACCTAGCAGAGCACAAAAAAAGCCTATAATAAATTCAGTTTGGTTTGCAAGAATGAAGGATTCTTACAAAATAGCAGCTTTTACAAAAGCAAATGCTTTTCAAGCAGAAAACTCTATGTTATCATCAGGCTTTGCAGGGTTTAGCTCAAAAGATATACATTTTGGATTTTTATACTCAACAATATCAAGCAAAGTTTTTGACAACCTCAAAAATCTTTATGCAACAGGAGCAACGCAAATATCATTAAATAACGATGGATTAAGCAAAATTTATGTACCATATCCAAATGAAGAGAAGGTTTTAGAATTTTGTAATATTGTTAATCCAATTATTGACAAATCCATATTACTTAAAAATATTAATAAAATTTTAATTGAAACGAGAGATTATCTTTTACCTAAAATAATTTCAGGAAAAGTCGATGTATCTGATTTAGATATTGATACAAGCATATTAGATGACTAAAGAAGAAATAAAAATATTACTGGATCAACAAAATCCTCAGTCTGAGCAAGCATTAGAATTTAGTTCAATGTTACAGTTTCTTGGTTTAGGGTGGGATTGTGTTTATGCTGAACATGAAGAAGAAAACAATTCATTTTTAGGAAGAGACGATTTTACAGAAGTTGTTTTGGATAAATTTTTATTACCAAAACTTGAAGAGTTCAATCCTAATATTCCCAAAGAAGTAATTAAAGAAGCCTTAGATATTTTAAAAGCAGATCGTTCCGTCAAGCAAACAGTTAACGCCAACCGTGAAATTTACCAGTTGTTAAAAGACGGAATCTCAGTTTCTTTTACTGATACTGACGGAAACCAACAAACTGAACGAATTAAAGCAATTGATTGGAAACGTCCAAGCAATAACCACTTCCTTATTGTATCTCAATTTCAAGTAAGAGGTTCATTAGGTTTAAGGCGTCCAGATTTAATTGGTTTTGTAAATGGGTTACCTTTATTGTTTATTGAATACAAATCAGCGGATAATAACGTAAAAAACGCCTATGATGATAATTTGAGAGACTATAAGGACACTATACCTCACTTATTGTATTATAATGCATTCTGCTTATTATCTAATGGCTTGGAAGCAAAGGTAGGGAGTATTACAGCAGGGTGGGAACATTTTGCAGATTGGAAAAAGGTAAGTGCTGAAAGTGAGCCTGGGTTAATTGATTTAAATACTACCATAAATGGTACCTGCCAAAAAGAACGTTTTTTAGATATTGTAGCTAATTTTATTGTTTTTATGGAAGGATCTGGTGGGTTAGCTAAAATTGTTTCAAAAAATCACCAATTTTTAGGGGTAAATAACTCTATTAAAGCTCTGAATTCTATTAATGATAATGACGGTCGTTTAGGTGTATTTTGGCATACGCAAGGTAGCGGTAAAAGTGTTTCCATGATGTTTTTTTGTCAAAAAGTGCTAAGAACAAAACCTGGAAATTGGACCTTTGTGATAGTTACTGATCGTGCAGAGCTTGACAAGCAAATATACAAAAACTTTGAAGCAGCAAATATCATCTCAAGCAGTCACGTGCAAGCTAGATCAGTAAACGATTTAAGAGAGTTATTAACGCAAGACCACCGTTATATTTTTACGCTCATTCATAAGTTTCAAACAGAGGATGGATCATTACATCCGGTTTTATCTGAGCGAGATGATATAATCATCATCACAGATGAAGCTCACAGAAGTCAATATGACTTATTAGCACAAAATATGAGAAATGCCTTACCAAATGCTTCCTTTTTAGGGTTTACTGGTACGCCGCTAATTTCCAATGAACAACAAAAAACAAAAGAGGTATTTGGAGACTATGTAAGTGTTTATAATTTTTCTCAATCTATTGAGGATGGAGCAACTGTTCCATTGTATTATGAAAACCGTATTCCAGAGCTTCAAATAAGTAATAAGAACTTTGAAAAAGAATTTTACGACATTATTGATGAATCCATGCTAAATGAAGATGAAGAAAGAAAGCTATCACGTAATTTTTCATCTTTATATCAACTTATTACCAGAGAAGACCGATT